>WNFC01005155.1_pt1 | contig 14296 bp, 13 predicted proteins | sample 5400541 | NCBI WGS metagenome assembly WNFC01 (sample SAMN13153342, study PRJNA577476) | soil metagenome | isolation source: 120 cm saprolite under Douglas fir tree site 2 hole 2 replicate 1 | place: USA:California | collected 2015-04-18
GCCCGGCGGTCGCGCCATACAGCAGCATGATGACCAGCGCGTTCTTGAGGACGTTATCGTTCAGCGCCGAGCAGAACTGCGCCCAGAACAGCGGCGCGACACGGCGTGAGGACATCACTTGCTTGATCATGGCTGGTTCCTGGTTTGCGGGGGGTTGCCGCGGAATTGACGTAACGGGATATCTGCGGTTTCAAAATGACGGGGGTGGCAGGCCGGCTTCAGCTTCTTTCGGCGCTCAGCAATCGCTCGGTCCTGGCTTCTTCAATTCGGTTGATCATGCGGCTTGCTTCATGAAGATCGCGAAAATTCTTGGCAAGCGTGAAGCATGATTGCACCACCATGGTCACTCCCATTGCGAGATAGGCACGGACCCACCAATCCAGCGGAAGCGCAAAGATACCACCGCCGACCATGAGCAAGGATGCTCCGAAGGAGATATAGGAAAAACTTATCCAGGCACTCGTCGGCCGGTCCACATGGGCCAGATGTTCGGTCATGGTAATTCCTTTATTGAGAAGGGCTTGAGGATTCGATGAGAGTTGCGGCCACCGCGCCTTGGTTCGCGCCTCGGGTTCCGCCTGCCACGGCCTTGAGCCGGGCCAGGACGTCGCTGGCGCGAACATGCACCGGCTCGCCGAAACCTGCGTCCGACATGCGTTCGATCAGATGGTTCGCGGTCGGAGCCATCTCTTCGCGTACGGCGCGGGCGTCATGGTTGTCCGCCACGACCTGCGCCAGGGCAGCCTCCGCTTCGGTGAAGCTGTCGAGGCCGTCCCTCGAAGTGCGCGCCGTGGCGGTCAACGCGTTGCCTATTCTGGCGAGCCTGCGGCCACGGTCGAGCTCCGACAGCCGCCGCCGTTGTGCGTCGACCTCGCGCCGTGCCAACGCGACTTCGGCGGCGAAGCGTTCCGAGGCCCGGTCCGACGCATTGATCTCGGTCGCCATCGCGGCAATCGCCTCGGATGCCTGCGCGGCGAGATCATCACGGCCCGCGCGAAGCGCTTCCACCGCACGCGTCTCCAGGTCGTTGACCTTGGCGGCCAAGGCGGCGCGACGACCGGTTTCGCGGGCCTCTTCGGCCATCGCCACCGCGAGCGCACGACGAGCCGTTGTGTGTGCGTGGCCGGCTGCGGCGAGCGAGCGGTCGAGACTGGCCATCGGCGAAGCAAGCCTGCCCTGCAGGCCGTCCAATAGATCGAGTAACCGGGCGAGCAGTTCACGCATGGTCCGCTCCCGCCTCAGGTCAAGTCGCCGAGGAAGCGCAGGCAGCCAAAGCCGCCGCCGCGCCGATGCGAACGGCGCACCCGCCGCCGCGCACCGAAGCTCCGCAAGACGATTCCGGTCTGCGTATGCTTCTTGGCCTGTGCGGCCCGCACGGGAAGAAGCCCTGCGACATCGCAGGCGTTTGCGATACGGTCGATCGGTGCCATCACAATGTGAGTCACGATCCGGCCGAAGCCGTTCACGAGAGCAGCCGCGTCTTCAACAAAAGTGGTCGCGACCTGGATAATGAGGGTTTGCATGTCGAGTGCCTCCGGGCTATTTGAACAACGTTCAATACGGGTATTCGAAAAATGAACAATGTTCAAGAAGAATCTTTACGCGATCAGAAAAAAGGCAGAAGGCGTCTCCTGCTGCTTGAGATCGCACGCGATCTGATCGCATCTAAAGGATTGAGATCATTGAAGGTTCGGGACGTGGCCGAAGCCGCGGACTGCTCGATCGGCAGCGTCTATAACGAGTTCGGCGACTTCGACGGGCTGATCCTGACCGTGAACCGGGAGACCGTTCAGGCCCTGACCGCGCAGCTCGTGGCTGTTCCAGCCGACGACCCGATCCGCCAGTTGCACGGGTTCGCCGCGACCTATCTGGATTTCGCCACCGAGCACGCGAACCTTCTGCGATCGCTGTTCGAGCACCGGATGGAAGAGAACCGTCCCTTCCCCGAGGACATCCTGATCATGGTGATGCAGGCCTTCGCGCTGATGCATGAGCCGCTGGTCCGCCTGCTGCCCGACAAGGATCCGGCGGAGGTCGCGCTATTGTCGCGGATGATGTTCTCCGCGGTGCATGGCATCATCTCGCTGGGACTGGAGGAACGAATGATCGCGGTGCCGCCGGAAAAACTGCGCCAGCAAGTGGCTCAGTTCGTCGATACCCACCTCGCGGGCCTCGGCATCATCCCGGTTCGAAAACAATGACCGCCGGGAGTTAAGCCGCGACAGCCCTCTTCACCCAGACCTTGTTGTCGTGAAACGCCGCGCCGCCGATCGGCGCGACGGTTTCGGCGCCGGTCAGCATGTTGATGCCGCGGCCGCCGATGTGGTCGCGGTTCGGATGGATCGATTCGGCGATCAGCACGCCACGGCGGACGCCATCGAACAATTTCGCGATCAGGGTGGTCTCGCCGCGCGTGTTGCCGAGCGTCACCGCGTCGCCGTCGGCGATCCCGAGCGCAGCGGCATCGAGCGGATGCATCATGACGGAGGCCTTGCCTTCGCGCGCCTGTGACGAGGGCGTTTCATTGAACGAGGTATTGAGGAAGCTGCGCGAAGGGCTGGTGGCGAGCCGGAACGGGTGCGCCGCGTCCGCCTCTTCGATGATGGTCCAGTGATCGGGCAGCGCGGGCATCTTTTCCACGTCGCCCATCTTGATGCCGAATGGCGGGTGCGCCCAGTCGGCCTTGAAATGGAATTTTTTGTCGGCGTGGGCGAAGCCGTCGAGATAATGCGAGGTGCGGAAATCCGGCTGCAGATCGCGCCAGAGATCGGCCTCCAGAGTCTCGATGTCGCCATGGCCGCTGAGCTTAAGCGTGGCGTCGATCAACTCGCGCGGCGTCATCTCGAAGCCCGGATGGCTGGCGCCAAGGCGGCGCGACAGCTCGCGCAGCACCTCGTGATTGCTGCGGCATTCGCCGGGCGGATCGATCAGTTTCGGTCCGACCGAAATGTGCTGATGGCCGCCGCCGTAATAGAGGTCGTCGTGCTCCATGAACATCGTGGCCGGCAGCACGATATCGGCCATCTGCGCCGTCTCGGTCATGAACTGCTCGTGCACCGCCACGAACAGGTCTTCGCGCGCAAAACCCCGTCGCACAAGCTCCTGTTCCGGCGCCACCGTCATCGGATTGGTGTTCTGGATCAGCATCGCCTTGACCGGACCGCGCCCGTGCAGCGCCTCCGCGTCACCGGTGAGAATGCGCCCGATCTTGGACTGGTCGAGCACGCGCGTGTTGCGGTCGATCGCGTCGTGGCCCTCGATGATGGATTCGTTGAAGCGCCACAGCGCATAATTGTTGAAGAAGGCCCCTCCCCCTTCATGTTGCCAGGCGCCGGTCACGGCTGGGATGCACAGCGCCGCGTGCATCTGCGCGGCCCCGTTGCGGCTGCGGGTGAAGCCGTAGCCCAGGCGGAAGAAGGTGCGCTTGGTCTCGCCAACGGCGCGCGCGAAGGCTTCGATCTCCGCGACCGGCACGCCGCAAATGGCCGAGGCCCATTCCGGCGTGCGTGTTTTCAGGTGAGCCTCGAGCTCGCCGGGGCAATCGGTGTAGCGGTCCATGTAGGCACGATCGGCGTAGCCGTCGCGGAACAGCACATGCATCACGCCGCAGGCGAATGCGCCGTCGGTGCCGGGGCGCAGGATGATCTTGATGTCGGCCTGCTTCATGGTGTCGTTGTTGTAGACGTCGATCGCCGCGATCTTCGCACCGCGCTCCTTCTTGGCGCGGGAGGCGTGCGTCATCACATTGACCTGGGTGTTCACCGGGTTGGTGCCCCAGATCACGATCAGGTCGGAGACGCCCATCTCGCGCGGATCGACGCCCGCGATCTTGCCGGTGCCGATGGCAAAACCGATGCGGGCGACGTTGGCGCAGATGGTCGAATAGAAGCGCGAATATTTCTTCACATGGGCGAGCCGGTTGATGCCGTCGCGCATCACAAGGCCCATGGTTCCGGCGTAGTAGTAGGGCCAGACCGATTCGGCGCCGAATTCGCGTTCCGCCTTGTTGAACCGCTCGGCGATCTCATCGAGCGCCGCGTCCCACGAAATCCGCGCAAACTGGCCGGAGCCTTTCGCTCCGGTGCGGCGCAGCGGATGCATCAGCCGTTCGGGGTGATGGATGCGCTCGGCATAGCGCGCGACCTTGGCGCAGACGACGCCGGCAGTGTAGGTCTGCAGTTTCGAGCCTCGCACCCGCCCGATGCTCTGACCGCCGATCACCTCGACGTCGAGCGCACAGGCCGACGGACAATCATGCGGACAGGTGGAGTGGCGGATATCGATCTTCGTATCGATCTTGGCGTGCTGGTTCATCGGAAAATGGTAACATCAAACGCTGGCGCGTCCGAGCGCATTTATCCGGCAGTCCCCGCCCGATCCGCGCACAAGCTATGCGCTATGCGCCGAAATAGGCTCCGCCATTGGCGTGAATGGCCTGACCGGTCACGTAGCGCGCGCCTGGGCCGCACAGGAACCGGACGATCGCGGCGACATCCTCGGGCCGGCCGCGCTCGCCCGTCAGGGTCCGATGCGTGAGGTGATGCGCCGGTTCGGGCTGGCCCTTCGGGCGCGGCGTACCGATCAGTCCGGGAACCACGCAGTTCACGGTGATACCGTCGCCGGCAAGATCGTTGGCCAAAGCGCGGGTGAAGCCGACAATGCCGGCCTTGGCTGTGATGACATGGGCGCGGTTGCCGGCGCCCGTATGCGCGCTGAGGCCACCGATATTGACGATGGTTCCCTCCCCGCTGTTTCGCAATGCCGGAAGGCAGGCCTTGGTGCAGTGAAAGGCGCCGTCGAGCGTCACATCGAGGATTTCACGCCACTCGGCATAGTCCATCTCGGCAAACGGCTTCTCCCGCCGCAGCGCCGCATTGTTGACCAGAATATCGATACGGCCGAAACCGGCAACCGCAGCCTCAGCCAACGCGGCCATCGCCTTGGCATCGGCGACGTCGCCGATATGGACCAGTGCCCTGCCGCCCGCAGCTTCGATCTCGCGCGCCACCGCGTCCGCTTCAGTGCGGTTGCTGCGCGCATTGAGGAGGACAGATGCGCCACCCTGCGCCAGCGTCAGCGCGATGGCGCGGCCGATGTTGCGCCCCGCGCCGGTGACGATGGCGGCCTTGCCGGCCAGTTCATTGCTGTCGGTCATACCGCGCTATCCACGCAACGCCGAGAGATCGATGCGATCATTATGGAGCACCGCGATCAGCTTCAGCGCGGCGACGGTCTGCGCTTTGGTCCAGCCGCCGTAGTCGGCATTGAGGATGAACTTGTCGATCACGTCCTGCCGCGTCAACGGCTCCTGCGCGCCGCCGCGCAAATGCGGCTGCCGCTCCTCGATCACGCTGCCGTCCTGCAAGGTCGCGCGGATGTGGCCGGTGTAGTTGTTGGGATAGGGATTGTCGGGATCGATCACGTACTTCACCTTCTCGGCGAGCGCGAGCACCCGCTCGTCGCGGATCGCACCCTCGGTGAAGGCGCCGAGCCCGACACCGCCATAAACGAAACCCGTCGCCAGCAGATAGGGCACCGCGAATTTCGCCGCATAGCCGTTGGGTGGCCGTTGCTTGTCGGCGTGCGGCTCCCAGAGCCGGTGCACCGTGCCCTCCGCCACCTCGCAGACGATTTCCGTGACCTCCTCGGGATGCACGCCGCGCGCCGCCAGCCGCCGCGCGCAATCGACGTAGGGCTGCGCCATCGTCCCGCAGGGATAGGGTTTGAACGCGAGCGTATCGATCACCCATCGGGTGCCGAAATCGCTAGTCAGGGCCTCGTAATCGCCTTCCGTCGTGTGCGCAAAGCCGTTGAACAGACCATGCACGCCCTCGAATACCGTGCGCGGCCCGACGAAGCCTTGGCTCGCCAACAACGCCGCGCGAATCCCGGACTGCGCGGCCCAGCCCGCATGCAGCCGCTTGGTCCAGGCCCCCTCGGCGAGATACTCGATGATGCCGCCGGCCATGCTGCCGGCGATCCCGAGCGCGTCTACGATCTGAATGGCGTCAAGGCCAAGTGCTGTGCCGACACCGGCGGCGGCTCCCATGGCGCCGAAAACCGCGGTCGGGTGAAATCCCGCCTTGTGAACGGCCTTGGGCACCACGAGGCTCAGGCGACAAAGAACTTCGGTACCGACCGCGATCCCTATCAGGGCCATCCGGCCATCAGGGTTGAGCCGCTCGCAGGCGGCAAGCACCGCCGGAACGATGACGGCGCCGGCATGCACGGGGCCGCCCTCGAATGTGTCGTCGAAATCCTCACCATGCGCCGCAGTGCCGTTGACAAAGGCGGCTCCAGTGCCCGTCAGCGTGCGGATATGTCCGATCGCGGTGCAAATGCCGTCATCGTCACAGCTTCTGAGCGCGCTCGCGACGTAGTCCTCGTTGCGCGCGGTGACGCAGAGACCGACGACGTCGATCAGCAGGTCCTGGCATTTGCGCGTGGTGTTCGCGGGCAGCATGCCCGGCCTCACCGCAGCGATCTTCTCGGCAAGCGCTTCGGCAACGGACATTTGCGGCTGGCCGTTCGTCATCATCGGCCTGGTCAGACGTGGAAGATCTTGGAGTAGCGCGACTTGATCGCCTCGCCCTCTTTTTCGACCGCCGCGGCGTCATCCTTCATGGTCTTGATATCCTTCAACGGCTTGCGGCCGGCCTTGTCCTGCGTCTCCGGATGCACCGAGCGCAGGCCGCCGACATCGATGATGAGCTGTTGCGCCTCGCGCCCGAGGCAGAACGATTGAAACAGCTTGGCGGCGTTCGGATTAGGCGAACTCTTGAAGACCCCATTCGGGCCGATGATCAGCGGTGAGCCTTCGCTGGCATAAACCGGCTCGACCGGACGGCCCGATTCCTTCAGTTGGAAGATGTTGTATTCGTTGCCGTCGGCCATCACCGCCCGTTCGCCGAGATCGAGCTTCTTCGGCGGATCAGCCGAGGATTGCACCTGCATGATACCCTGCTTGGCGAGCTGTTCGAAATAGCCCCAGCCGAGATCGCGCTGCATCTGGTAGGTCGCGGTCATGATCGTGCCGCTATAGCCGGGATGCGCCTTGACGATCTTCCCCTTCCATTTGGGGTCCAGCAGGTCGGCAAAACTCTTCGGCGCGTCCTCCGGCTTCACCAGATTGGTGTTGTAGGCAATGATCGAGAGCCAGACCCTGAAGCTTGCGAACTGCCCGTCGACATCGCGTTGTTCGGCGGGGTATTTCGCGACGTCCCCGGGCACGTAGGGCAAGAGGATGCCGTCGCGTTTCCAGACGATGAAATGCGCGGCATCGGAGGAATTGACCACGTCGACCGCGTGAATATTGCTGGAATATTCCTGCCCGATGCGCTGGAACACGCGCTCGGCGCCGGTGCGCTCGACGCGCACCGTGATGCCGGAATATTTGGCTTCGAAGGCTTTGGCGACCTTTTCGGCGACCGGCAGGTCGGTCGAGGTGTAGTAGCTCACCTGACCTTCCTTCTTCGCCGCCTCGATCAGGGCCGGCGTCACCGGCTCCGGTGGCGGCGCGTTCGCCATCACCCGCGTCGACAACGCAGCCCCGGCAAGCACGACACCCGTGCCCTTGAGCACGTCACGACGCGACACTTTTCCAGATCTCATTTTCCGCTTCTCTCGGTGGTCAAGGTCTTGGTCAAGCTCTTGATTAAGCTCGTGGTTAAGCTCGTGGTTAAGCTCTCTTGGCCGATCCGCTTGTTGGCGATGTCGGGTACACCGCAAGTTACCTTTTATTCCTAGGGTATGCCCTGAGTCTATCGTCGACAGCCGGTTTGCGTTGCAGCTAGATTGACCGCAAAGCGAAAGAAGTTCCAGGGAGGTTGAAATGAACGGGCCAAGGTTTGCGCTGGCGCTTGCCGCTTTTCTGAGCGCGGCGCCGGCCGTGAGCACACCGTCTGCGGCCGAGGACTATCCGGCGCGCCCGATCAGAATCGTCGTTCCCTTCGGGGCCGGGGGGCCCGCCGACGTCACGGCCCGCCTGATCGGCAATGTGCTGCAGGAAGGCTTCGGCCAGCCCTTCGTCGTGGAAAACCGCACCGGCGCGGGCGGCGTGATCGGCACGCAGGAGGCGGCCAAATCGCCGCCCGACGGCTACACGCTCTTGATGATGTCCAATACGCAGACCGCGAACGAATCGCTGGTGCCGCAGCGTAAGTATGAGCTGATGCGCGACCTCGTCCCGATCGCGCCGGTCAACTATTCCGATCTCGTGATCGTCGTGCATCCGTCCGTACCGGCGAAGACGCTGCAGGAATTTATTGCACTTGCGAAGTCGCAGCCCGGAAAACTGAACTACGCCTCCTCGGGCCAGGGCACGCCCTATCACATGGCCGGCGAACTGTTCAAAACCGTGGCCGGTATCGATGTCGTGCACGTCCCCTACCGCAACAGCGGCGAGGCGCGCAGCGGCGTGATCGGCGGCCAGGTGCAGATGATGATCGACGCGGTGCCGGCGATGGCGCCCAATATCGGCGAAAAACAGGTCCGCGCGCTGGCCACCACCGGCAAGGCGCGCTCAAGCGTGCTGGCTGACGTTCCAACGGCCGATGAGGCCGGGGTTCCCGGTTACGAGGCGACGATCTGGCTCGGCCTGATGGCGCCCGCAGGCACGCCGAAACTGATCATCGATAAGCTCAACGCGGCCGTCACTGCCGCGGTCAAGCGGCCGGATATCGTCAAGCTCTGGAGCGAACAGGGCGCGGTTCCGATGGCGATGGCGCCGGAGGAATTCGACAAATTCCTGCGCGGCGATATTGTGAAGTGGGCCGAGGTCGTCAAGAAATTCGACAAGCCCTGAGTTCTGGGTTTTTCGTCCGCCAGGTTCTTCGCCCGTCATGCCAATCACGCGATTCCGCCTCAATGGCGTTGCAACCGAGATCGACGCCGATCCCGATCGCCCGCTGCTTGACATCCTGCGCGGCAAGCTTGGCCTGACCGGACCGCATTTCGGCTGCGGCGCGGGCGAGTGTGGCGCCTGCCATGTCATCATCGGCGACCATGCGGTGGCCGCCTGCGATACGCCGCTGTGGTCGGTCGCAGACAAGGACGTCACCACGCTCGAAGGCCTGGGGACCGCCGAGCGGCCGCATCCGCTGCAGCGTGCCTTCATCGCCGAACAGGCGTTGCAATGCGGCTATTGCGTGCCCGGCATCCTGATGAGCGCGGCGGCGCTTCTGTTGCAGAATCCGAGTCCCACGGAAACGGACGTGCGCGCGGCGCTCGACCGCAATCTGTGCCGCTGCGGCTCGCATAACCGCATGGTGCGGGCGGTGCTGCGCGCCGCCGGCGAGATGGCGACACCATGACCGCCGCCGCGAAATTGCCGGTCAGCCTCGCCGCCAATCCGAGACTGTCGTCCTGGGTGAGCTTTGCGGCGGACGGAGACGTGACAGTCTCGCCGGGTAAGGTCGAGATCGGGCAAGGCATCGTCACCGCGCTCGCCCAGATCGCCGCCGACGAACTCGACGTCGACATCGTCCGCGTCAGGATGATCCGCGCATCGACATCCGCGAGCCCGAACGAAGGCGTCACCTCGGGCAGTCTCTCCATCCAGCAGTCCGGACGTGCGATCCGGCAGGCCTGTGCGGAAATCAGGCAGCTCTTTCTCGCAGCCGCCTCCGATCGGCTCGGTGTCGACGCGAACGCGCTCGATATCAGCGATGGCACGATTTCGGGGCCCGGCAATGTCAGGACGAGCTATTGGGAACTGGCCGGCGAGGTGTCGCTGGACCGCGACGCGACGCCGCTCGCCATTCCAAAATCCGTGGCGCGCCGCACGCTGGCCGGCCAATCAGTGCAGCGGCTCGACATCCCCGACAAGGTTTTCGCGCACCCGCGTTTCATCCACGACACCGCCCTGCCCGGCACGCTGCATGGCCGCGTCATGCGGCCGGATTTGTCGCGGGCGAAGCTCATCGATCTCGGGGAGGATGGCGCCCGCGCCGTTCCCGGCCTGGTCGCGATCGTGCGCGACGGCAGTTTTGCCGGCGTGGTCTGCGAGACCGAACATGGCGCCGAGGCCGCGCTCCAAGCTTTGCATAAGGGCGCAACATGGTCGCCGGGCGAAACCTTGCCGGACGAGAATGATCTGGCGGGCTTCCTGAAGGCGCAACCGGTCGAATCGACGGTGATCGACACCAGGACGGCCGCCACGGCCGGCGCAACGGCGCAGACGATCCGCCGGCAATATACCCGTCCCTATATCGCCCATGCCTCGATCGCGCCCTCCTGCGCGATGGCGCAATGGGACGGCGATCGCGTCCAGGTCTGGACCCACAGCCAGGGCGTCTATCTCCTGCGCACCGACCTTGCGCTGGTTCTCAAACTGCCGGTCGAGAACATCACGGTCGAGCACCTGGAGGGAGCCGGCTGCTACGGCCACAACGCCGCCGACGATGTCGCGCTCGATGCCGTGCTGCTGGCGAAGGCTGCGGGCGGACGTCCGGTGCGGGTGCAATGGTCGCGGGCCGATGAGATGACGCACGCCCCGTTTGGGGCGGCGATGGCAATCGAGATCGAGGCCGATCTCGATGCGCAAAACGAGATCGTCGGCTGGCGGCATTCGATCTGGAGCAACGGCCATGCGGCGCGGCCCGGCCGCGCGTCGCAGCCCGCGCTGCTTGCCGCCTTCGAACTGGAACATCCGTTTCCGCGCATGATCTCGGCCAATCCGCCGCAGGCGAATGGCGGCGGCGGCGACCGCAACGCGATCCCGCTCTATGATTTTCCGTCCTGGACGATCGAGAGCCATCGCCTTTTGACCATGCCGGTCCGAACCTCCGCGCTGCGGACGCTCGGCGCGCAGGGCAATGTATTCGCGATCGAATCTTGCCTCGACGAAATCGCCGCCGCGCGCGGCGAAGACCCGGTCGCGTTCCGGCTGCGGCATCTGAGCGACGAGCGCGCGAAAGATGTGATCCGGGCCGCCGCCAAACGTGCCGGCTGGAAGCCCGCGCCAAAGCCAGGCATCGGCTATGGCATCGGCTTCGCGCGCTACAAGAACACCGGAGCCTATTGCGCCGTCGTTGCCGAGATCGAGGGCGAGGAGGATATCCGCGTCAGAAAGCTCTCGGTCGCTGTCGATGTCGGAGAAGCCATCAATCCCGACGGCGTCGTCAATCAGATCGAAGGCGGCGCGATCCAGGCGACGAGCTGGGTGTTGAAGGAGCGCGTGCGTTTCGATTCGATGCGTGTCACCAGCAACAGTTGGACCGAATACCCGATCCTGCGTTTCAGCGAGGTGCCGGCCGTGCAGGTGGACGTGATCCAGCGGCCGGAGGTCGACCCGGTCGGCGCCGGCGAAGCCGCACACGGCCCGGTCGCCGCCGCGATCGCCAACGCCGTATTCGACTGCCTGGGCGTGCGGGTCCGCAACCTCCCGATCACCCGCGACAGCCTGATCGCGGCGATGGAATTGTCCTCATGAAAAGCCTCAACATCCTGAGCGGCGGCGCCGCGCAGGGCCTGGTCGCAAGCCTCGCGTCCGCCTTCAAGGTCAGGACCGGCTTCGATATTGCCGGCGAATACGGCGCGGTCGGCGCCATGGCCGATAAGTTGCGGGGCGGCGTGCCGACCGACATCATCATTTTGACGGCGGCGCTTGTTGCGAAACTCGCGGACGAAAAGCTGGCGGTCCCCACTTCGATCGCCGACGTCGACCTGGTCGAGACCGCGGTCGCCGTGCGTGCGGGCGATCCAAAAGTTACAGTCGGCGATGCCGCAAGCTTGCGCGCCGCGCTGCTCGCGGCGGACGCGATCTTCGTGCCCGATACCAAGGCGTCGACGGCGGGCATTCACATCGCGAAGGTGTTGGCGCAGCTTGGCATCGCCGAGACCGTGGCGGACCGGCTGAAAGTCCATCCGAACGGCGCGACCGCGATGCGCCAGCTCGCGGCATCCGACGCGGCGCGGCCGATCGGCTGCACGCAGTCGACCGAAATCATCGCGACACGAGGCATCGTTTTATCGGGACCACTGCCGCCGGAATGCGAACTCAAGACCATGTACACAGCCGCGGTGACCACGCACGCGGCCAATGCCGGAGCGGCGCAGATATTGATCGACGTGCTCACCAGCAGCGACGCGCAGGCCGCGCGTACGCGAGCCGGTTTCGTCGGCGGCGACTTATAGCTCGGACCTAACCATCCAATTTCGTCAGTCCGGTCGGCGGCCCGTCGATGGCGGTCCAGCCGCCGTCGACGAACAAGGTGCTGCCGCTGACATAGCTGGCTGCGTCCGAGGCCAGATAGGCGACGGCGGTCGCGACTTCGTCGGCGCGCCCTCCGCCGCCCGGTCGGCGCACAGCACGCGGGCGCCAAGTGCGGCCAGCGCCTCCGCCGACGATTTGCCGATGCCCGACGCCGCGCCAAGCACCACGGCGGTCTTGCCCGAAAGGTCGAAAAGCTTGCGATAGTCGGTCACGACCACCTCCCTGTTTGGCGCCGCGCCGCCGATTACCATTGCCAAGATCAATTCATATACTAATATATCAGATGCAACCGAGATCCACCATGCCCGCACGCGTGACCAGGAAGGTAGAAACGGCGCTTCGTCCGGTCACGACCAGCACGCGCCGCAAGAGCCGTCCACGCGGCGCCACAGCGGCATCTCGCATCTATACGGAGCTTCGTGCCGAACTGGTCTCGCTGAAACGGCGGCCGGGCGAGGTCGTTTCGGAGGCCGAAATCTCGCTCGTCTATGGCGTGAGCCGGACGCCGGTGCGGGAAGCAATCCTGAAATTGTCCGACGAAGGCCTGGTCGACATCTTTCCGCAGTCCGGCATCTTCGTGTCCCGCATTCCGCTGTCCGCGCTGCCGGAAGCCATCATCGTCCGCAAGGCGCTGGAGCAAACCACCGCGCGCTTTGCCGCCGGGCTGGCCTCGGCGAGCCAGATCCTCAGCCTGCATGCGATCCTGCAGCGGCAGCGCGAGGCCGACGCGGCCGGCGACCGCGACGCCTTCCACCAGGCCGACGAATTGTTTCACGCGACCATCGCCGATGTCGCCGGATATCCGGGAATCTGGACGCTGATCCTTCAGGTCAAGGTTCATGTCGACCGCTTTCGCCAGCTCACTCTGCCGCAGAAGGGCCGGATGACGCAGGTAATCGCGGAGCATGAGATTATTCTGGCGGCAATCGAAGCGCATGATCCGGCAAGCGCCGGGACCGCCATGGAAAAGCACCTCGAACGGCTGCTCGGCGACATCTCCGCCACGCAAACCGTCAATCCGGAGTATTTCGACAAGCAACGTTAGTTAGGCCAGACAACGCAGGCTGCGAACAAAAACCAGAGGCGGCCGGCGAACGACACATAGAAAACCTTGGGAGGTTCAGATGAAACGCCGCGATTTCCTGAAGATCAGCGCCGGACTTGGCGCAGCAGCCGCACTGGCGCCGCTTTCGCCGGCGTCCGCGCAGGCAAAGGCCGTGTTCAAGGCCTCCGACGTGCAGCCGGCCGGCTATCCGACGGTCGCGGCGACCGAAAGCCTCGGCAAGAAGCTGGAGGCCGCCACCAACGGGCGGCTCTCGATCCAGATGTATCCTTCCGCCCAGCTCGGCGCCGAGAAGGAGACCATCGAGCAGACGCAGATCGGCGCCATCCAGTTGCTGCGGGTCAGCGCGGGCACGCTCGGGCCGATCGTCGACGACATCAACGTCGTCAATATGCCGTTCCTGTTCAAGAACATGGCGCAGGCCGAAAAGATGATGGACGGCCCGGTCGGCCAGGAACTGCTCGATAAGATCACCGCCAACGCCAATGCCGGCCTGGTCGCGCTGTGCTGGATGAACTCCGGCGCGCGCAGCATCTACAATTCGAAGAAGCCGATCAAATCGATCGACGACGTCAAGGGCCTGAAGATCCGCGTCATCGGCAATCCGATTTTCATCGACATGATGAATGCGCTTGGCGGCAACGGCGTCGCGATGGGCTACGATCAGGTGTTCAGCGCGCTGCAGACCGGCGTCGTCGATGGCGCCGAGAACAATCCGCCGAGCTACGTCTTCAGCAATCACTACACCGCGGCGAAATACTACGCCCTCACCGAGCACCTCGTCATTCCCGAAGTGCTGGCGTTCTCGAAGCGGGCGTGGACCGCGCTCTCGGCCGACGATCAGGCCCTGATCAAGAAGTTCGCCCGCGAGGCGCAATTCGAGGAGCGCGAGCTCTGGAACAAGTATGAGCAGCTGGCGATGGAAAAGGCCAAGGCCGCCGGCTGCGAAATTATCGCGATCGCCGACAAGACGCCGTTCCAGAACGCGGTGAAGCCGGTGTGGGACAAATACGGCCCGA
>WNFC01009001.1_pt2 | contig 14296 bp, 8 predicted proteins | sample 5400541 | NCBI WGS metagenome assembly WNFC01 (sample SAMN13153342, study PRJNA577476) | soil metagenome | isolation source: 120 cm saprolite under Douglas fir tree site 2 hole 2 replicate 1 | place: USA:California | collected 2015-04-18
TCAGGTACATGACAGTGGTGATTATGCGCAGCTTCCCCCAACGTTTGACAAATAAGGGTGCTGTAAGTGAGAAGATGCCCCCGGCAAGACCTGAAATGGTGAAGATGACACCTAATGGCCCGGGTAAGAGATAGAAACGCAAGATGAAGTAGAGTTGCATAAGCGCAACTACGGCTCCTTCGCCCATTGTGAACAAAAGATCAGGTAGCAATAACTTTGCAAAGAGTGGTACTGGCAATTTCTCATCCGGTTTTAAGGTTATACCTGTGTTACTCTGGGGAGATTTTATGCGCTGGCGCTTAGGTTCACGCAAGAACCACAGAGGCAAACCAAAGATGAACGTGCTCAATGCTGCTGCGAGTACGCCATAGCGCAATGGAATAGTGCTGGCAGGAGAAACGTGCAAAATGGCTGCTACGAACTCAGGGATGGCTCCTCCCAGTAGATTGCCAAGCGCACCGACACCGAGCAAGAGGAAACTGTTCAGAGCAAATACTCCAACACGCTGCTGCTCGGTCGTGCTCTCTGTTAAGAGCGGCAGGTTGGTGACCCAGTAGGCCGTTGAGACGATCCCTTGCAGGAATGCGCACGTAAGCAGCCAGAGTGGAGTTGTACCCAATGCGATGCCTGCAAGAAAAAGTGGAGTCAAGATGGCAGAGGTGATCAGGACTGGCTTGCGCCCAATCCGATCTGCGAGTATGCCGACTGGAACAGCACTGATGAGCGCTCCAATGGCAGGCATGGCGCTCAACAGGCCGATAAAGTCTGGTTGATAACCGAGGCTATGGGCATAATAGTTGACGTTGAGTGTGGCTATGCTCAACTGAAATCCCTTCCCCAGGGTGAAGAAGAGTAACAGGTAGACATTGCGTGGTAAATGCAGCACTGACAGGTTGAAACGGGATTTCCAAGGTGGAACTGTATTGACTTCTTGCATTGCCGACTTCGGCTCCAGGGACATGCTCTATACTCCAGGTTTGCGTTTACGTGTATGGGTAAAGCGTATCATACTTGCCGAAAGGCGAACAATGGACAAAAGGACAGGAGGGTACCTATACAAGCTTAAAAGAGCTTAACAAAAGATTGGACCTGATTGCAATCCTGCGTGCTGTTTCTGGTGGCTTTGGACGCCGACGAGTATAGTAAGTAGATAGGAATTTATAGAGGCTTCCAGGAAGAAGCCATGGGGCAGGGCGGCTCGTTGAGCCGCCCCGTTTTATTTCTTTTACTACCAATCCTGCTATTAGAGTTAGCGGCTACATTCTGGTAATGTCAGGTATCGTATCAATTTGCGCTGCTGTATGGGTGTAAAGATTACTTCTCCTCTACAACCACCCTTACCTCCTCTATGTCTACTTCCTCTTCATCCTCATCCACACATTGCTGCACAGCCCAGAGTACAGAACCAGTTGTGCTTCCACTAGCAACTCCCGTAGTGTCGGGATCTAAATTATCCCATTGTGTGACCCCAGTAGCGGCACTGATGATAGCATCATGTACACTGCCAAGTACTGGCCCCTCTAGGATGCGTGCAGTCAATGCACTAATAATAGGAGTTGCGAATGACGTTCCCACCCAGTATGCCCAGGCATGGTCATTAGGAGCCACGTAATACTGAGCAGGAGGATCAACTGAAAGTGGTGGATATTCGACAGAGCTATAGATTCCTCGCAGTGCATCCAATGTTGTAAAACTAGGATTGCTGCTGGGAGGGTTTGGAGGTGTTATATGGGGGATTTCCCCACCGTAGGTTGCAATCCCACGAGGTCCAGGGTAACAGCTATAGGAGGTCGCGTGTCCATTAGTATCAACAGCGCCAACAGCAATGACGCCATCAATAGAATAGGGTGGAGATCCAAAAGCGGCGGGATAAAGCGCCATAGGACGCATCTCTCCAGCGGGCATTTCACGCAAGTCTCCTTCATTTCCTGCAGATGCTACGATTATAGCCCCCAGTTCTGCAAGGCTTTGTAGTGCAAAAAACAGGCTTGCTTGTATGATATTGAAGCCACCTGCCGATGGGTTAATTTGCTTTTGTTGTGCTTCATCATCGGTAGGTATCACCAGGCTCAGGTTTATCACCACAGGCTTACCATAAAGATCTCCTTCTTTGCCCGTATCTGGATTAATCGATAACATCCGATTGTATATTTTCCAGAGTGCACCGGACAGGATTTGCAAATCACCCACGCACAAGAAATTGAGTACGCGAACACATTCAATTCGGGCGTCAGGGGCAATATCGCGTACAATACCGGCAATAAACAAGCCATGATCCGATATTTGAGTCGAATAATGTCGTCCATAGACATCCTTGCCAACTGCGGCGTTACCCGTGCTGACCATATCGAGTATTTCTTGCACGCCAGACATCAGGCTGTAATCAAATGAAATTGTTGCGTTAACTTTACTTAGAAGCCAGTTGTCGTCTCCCGCATCTTTTGCTGCCCTTGAGATTACTCCTCGCTCGGGAAATGCATCCAGTATAAAGACCGTCACGCCATCACCCGTCATCGATTGTAGTTGAGGGTCGAGATCAGGCAGTGTAATGTGCCAGTTCGAGCAAGAATCTTTCACCGGCGAAGGAGGAGTAAGTGGGCAGCCCTGGCCTATTGGCGTACCTCCATACAACCAGTCCGGGGCTGAAAGAGCGATTGGGACTTGCCTGCCTTGATTGAGTTCCTCTAGACCCTCGTTAAGAGCCTTAACAATCGTAGGAACGAAAGAGCGTGTATCATCATCACCCGATTCGGGCACTTCTATCTCAGAAGCAGTACTTCCCATACCCTGTGATGAACTTTTCTCAAACTTAAGAAAGCTCAGAACGCTGGTACTAATCTCTCCATAAAGTGATTGGATAGGAGAGGTCAAGCCAAAGAGATAGACGCCTGAGGGTAGCTGCGGGCCATCTTGCACACGTAAGGCATCCTGCTGAGATGGCGAAGGATGGTTGTTTTCAGGAGTATCGCTATCGTCGAGGAAATGCAAAGTGACCGGAACTTGCTTATCCTGAAGGAATTGATTGAGCTGTTGCAACTGGAATTGCAAGTTCAATTTTTCTAGCAGCTGTGCTTTGTTTTGAATCACATCACCTGAAGTAAGGGAAATATCAGAACGAAACACGACCATAACCTGGTCATTGCGCCAAAAAGTGTCGTGCATAGGCATCTTTGGTTGCATACATACCTCCATGTCTCTCTAACTGTGTATTCTAGCGGGAGTATTTAGTATTTAGTAGTCACCTCGATGCTCCTACCTCTCAAACGTTGAGAGGTCACTTTTTTGGGGGGTTGATTTGCCTTCGATATCTCAAAGGCCCAACGTCACCGACAAGACGAAATGCCGCCCAGAAGTATGGGTGAACAAACATCGATTCCGTTTGATGCAAGAGATCGCATTGAGCGGTTCGCAGCGATTGCACCTTGCTCTCTCCTTGCAAAAGATATTGATAGAAGCGTTGCATCAGCTCGCTTGTCGCGTTATCCTCTACAGGCCATAAGCTTATTACGAGTGAAGTTGCTCCAGCAGCGAGGAAAGCCCGGCCCAGGCCCAATTGTTCATCGCCTCCCCCACTTAGGGCCAACCCGGTTTCACAGCCGCTCAACGTGACCAGTTCACATTCCTGTAAATCGAGGCTGAAGGCATCTATCGCGTTTAACTGTCCATCAGCTAAACGAACATATGAAAAATTGGGGTCATCCAACCTGCTTTGACCATGAGTTGCGAGATGAATGATTGGACTGGATGGAGCTTGCTGGATAAGTCGCGCAATCGTGGCTTCTTTTTCAAGATAGCAATCCCCATCTAAGAGTGATGCTATCGTTCTTGCCTCATCATGGACTCGTTGCAAATGCCCATTGTCCGAATAACCAAGCACTAGCGGATGTCTGGCTGTTATCTCTGCTGAGGTAGAATCACCAATCTGTTTGCTATTCCGCAAACCGAGATGCACCAGCAAGCTGCTTGCCGGGAGGTAGTTCACCTGGTAGTCCTCGATCAGGAAGCGGGAACCATCGTACAGGGCATGAAAAGGCAGTTGATGTAACGGACCATAAGGAACAATGGTCAGGAGTCCCGCCGATGAAGGTAGAAGAGGCATCACAGGAGATATCAATAGATCATAAAGCTTTTTAAGCAGGCGGTGGATTATCTGCTGTGGTGGGTGCAATACATCGGGCCAACCCTGCGGTTGAAGATGGGCATGGAGTAAAGGTAATAGATACTCTAACTGGGCCAGTCCGTCGGGAAGTTCATGGACCATCAAATCTTCTGCTGTAATCGCAAAAATGACAAGTTTACCCTCATGCATATAGTATGACAATAGAAGATGATCCGCAGAAAGGTGTTGACGCACCTGCGCGATATCTATCCGTTGTACCTTGAATGCTGCCTGTTCTAGACGCGCAGCTTTCCTGGAACGAGAACCGCGAGACCTCACTGGTGTACTTGCTTCGTAGAGATACAGGCGCTCAAACAACTCGTTCAGCTTCTCTTCGCAATGCTTCAGTTCGGCCTGTATGATATCTCGACTAAGGGCAGGAGATAGCGAGGTATCAATTTCTGCAAGTAGAACGCTATATTTGCGATGTTGCTCCTGCCAATCTCTGAGTTCGTATCGTGTGCGCAGGACTGTCGTGGAAACGACAGTTCCTTCCTGCTCATTCTTTCTAAGTGTTGCCTCAGATCTACTAAGATGCTGGCGAAGGGCCATTGATCGCGCCTGTTCAAGATAGTAAAAAGCATGCTCTGGCTGAGATTGCTGGAGACACAGAGCAATCATATCCTCATACACAGACCATGTCGTGTGCAGGAATGAAGCAGACAGATCATACACAAGATCATCAAGAATACGTTCAATCTGAGCAATTGCCGCTCCGTAGTGCTTTGCAGCCTTCAAAAGATTGTGCTGAAGAGAAAAAATTCTTCCCAGAAGGTGGTGGCTTTTATAGATTTCCCCTTGCAAATTATGCTGACGTGCTTGTGAGATAACCCGGTTGCATAGCAACGCAGCCTTCTGTAGGAGTGTCGTTTGCTGCTCCTCCTCCCGGAATTCAGTTTGCTGCACATTTGCTATCAACGCAGTAGCCATAAGTAGACTGGCATGAATGGAGTGGGCTACAAGGCCCTGAGCATCACAATAGTTCTTGACAACTTGAGCCTGTGCGTATGCTGAAGTGAATGATCCCATTTGTAGAAGAATTTCTGCCTGTTGGAGCCTGGTAACAAGAGCATATGGTTCAAAGCCTGCATGATTAAATAGTGCCCAGGCTTCTTCAAGAGCATCCAAAGCTTCTTTTAGTCGATTAGAGGCTACTAATGCTCTCGCATGTTCGCGTAGCGCATCACCTGTACTCAATGATATACTGGATTGCCGGTATGTCTTCACCGCCTCCTCCGACAACAGGCAAGCCTCTTGTGTTCTATTCAGTTTTAAAAGACAATTCGACATACAAAGCTTGAGTTCAGCCTGCAAATTAGGGCTGTCGACATTATCCTGTACCATGCTATCACGAGCATGATAGTAGCGCCTTAATGCCGAGCCATAATAGCCCTGTATATAATCGAGTTCCGCCAGATGAATCTCTAAGTAGATAACCAGACTTGTTTCCCCGAGAAGGATAAAGCTTTCCTGTGCCTGCTGAAAAAGACAGGACGCCTCTTCAAAATTGCCAAGCCAGGAGAAAATTTCTGCCTGATTTACTTTTGCTATCGCTATAGACCGCTTATTGGAAATCTCATTTTGATCGGTGACGGTAGAAAAAATTGCGAGCATATTTTCGTAGAGCTTGAGTGCGTCCTGGTATCGTCCTATAAATTCATAGACTATTGCCGTATTATTATCGACAACGCCAACCCAATAATATTCTCCCAATTGTAAAAAAACGGTGCGAGCCTGCTCTCCGGCTTTTAGCGCATCTTCGACGCGACCAAGCCAGCCTGCACATAAGACCCAACTGATACGAGAACGCGCCCAATTTCCTTCATCGCCCAAGAACAGAAATTCCTCCCCAGCAGTATCTAAACACGCTAGCGCAGCTTCATAATGCCCAATTTGAAACAATACATCCCCCTTAGCTTTGAGACCAAGAGCATGGGATGATGTATGCTGAACATATTCACCAAAGAAAATGAGTAGTTCCGCTATCTTAAGTGAGACAAATGGAGAATACAGTAACCGCAGTGCCTCATCTGCAAGCAGATTGCCGATGGCAGCATGATCCGATAGTTTGTCGATATGGTCCTGAATGTAGACTTTACCCTCTTCCAAAGAGAGATCACGCAGGTTTTGTACAAATAGATCAGTATCCATGTTTGATGGTTCGCCCCCAGCGACTGACATGTGATTCCAAAGATTTAAAAAGCCAACTAAGGTATAAATTAGGATCCATAAATTTATTCGATAGTAAGGTCCTCTATGACCAGCTCGCGATTGGGAAGATAGATAATCATGATATATTGACCAGTGGGTACGGGTTTGAAGACGATATTGCCAAGGTCGTCTACCTGAGTGCTCAGAAGCGGGCGTTCGGCGGGTTTGTTGCCATTGGCTGCTAGTGGTCCGGGAGCGGAGTAAAGTTCAGCAGGCACTCCTTCAAAAGCATCTACGCTCTCTGTTGGATCGACGCTGGTAATAATGCCGATGAGCATGTGTTCTCCATTGCTCGTGAGCGAAAGATGAAGTGAGAGATCGACGGCTTCGGCTTTGTACTGGCGCGGCCAGGGTGTTTCGGAGGCATCACCACCACGCATAGCAAATTGCGGCTGCGTACGCAAAACACGCGTGGCAAAAATGGGACGTAAAAGAGCGCGCGGAGAAAAGGAGGAGACGGGAAGTTCGACGTCAAGTGTGCGCAAAAATTTGCGCGTTTCCGTAACTTCATTGGTACATAGCGGACAATCCAGGATGTGGTTTGCAATTCTGACGCGTTCTTCCGCTGGTAACAAATCGGCACAATAGAGGCTCAATTCTTCGCCGGACGGGCACTGACTGCGATAGAGGTGTGATAGCAGGTACGTGTTGACTTGTTTGTAGCTGGCAAGTCGTTTCTGGCAGGTTTCACACTGCTGAAGATGGTTGTTGGCTTCTGCGGGCAATGCTTCGTCGTCGAGAGCAAAGCTTATTAGCTCCTCGTCTGTGGGGGCTTTTGAGTTTAAACAATCCATCGTCACTATTCCTCTCCTTCTGTATTATCACATTAAGTTGTTATTTTTAGCAAGTTCCCGGTTTTCATCCCCGCCCCACCCCAAAGAAAAGGGGATATGTGGGGGCACCCCACACCCCGCTAAGGGACTGCGTCCCTTGGAACCCTGCTTTTCTTTTTTCCCTATCAGATAGGGGGTCATGGTGATACCCAGTACCCCGCCAAGGGACTGCGTCCCTTGGACCCTGCTTTTCCCGTTTGGGATGTTGCTGTATAAACGTGGCAGTCACTTTTTTTTGCATATGAGTTTTACGGTTCGCCATCTCCCAGGCGCCAGCGAATTTGATCGCGATTGCGTGTGAGGCGTTCTATGATGTTACGTGTAAGGCGATAGATTTCTTGTATGTCACTGAATTCTTCTGGACAGTAGTGTACTATTTCCCTGGGTTTGAGACCATTGATAAACAGTTGATAGGCCAGCCGACGTTCGCGCTCGTTCGGAAGCAGGCTCTTGATTGTTTCCCACAGGTCGTTACTCTCATAGTCGTCTTCGGCTGCAAGCTCTTCGGGATGGTACGTGTCGGAGCCGGGATCGGGCAGTGGCACTTCTATTGGCCGCGAGTACGCTCGCAGGTTGTCAATGACGGCTCCTTGAAGACATAACTTCAGGTAGCGCAGTGCGGCTGCCATGGAGTCAAACTCCAGGGTATTTCTTGTAGAAGCTTGCCAGACACGGACAAACGCTTCATCTACATAATCTTCTTCCGATTGATGTCGACATGCTACATCTCTCTGAGGATGATTGCGCATCCACGCTCTCACGGTTGGACTGAAGCGTTTCTGTAGGAGTTCCCAGGCGTCAGGATCGTGTTTGACCATGGCGCGATGAAAAATCTCTAAGCAGTATTGGTCGTTGTATGGTTCTTTATGGCGATATTTTTCGATTTCGCGCATACAGCGGTCTGCAAGCGCTGTTAAGCTCATCTGAGCAGGTAGGTCTTCCATCTCTATGCCCATTATCGACCTACTTTCTGTAGGGGTCTTAGGAGAACACAGTTGACCCTTACATGCTTAATCTGGATTCATACGTACATACTCTCACACTAATACAATTCCAATGTTACTATAGACGTATAATACTTGTGTCTATCAAATGGGGTTGTAAATTTGCTTCTGTTTTACTTATTTTTGAACGTTTTGTATTTCGCAAAAGTTGCGGTTTCGAGGGGTGTTGTTAGTTAGAACAATTCTCCCTCAATAGCTTAGTGCGTTGTTGGTTAACTGTCAAGAGAAAAAACTTGCCTTCTGATATGAAAAGCTTGTATACTTTGTATGCTGGTAGATGTATAAATGTACTATGTACCGGGGTTATTTATGGTTCTTAACTTTTTAATGCGGACATCGGAACATCCAGCGAGGGCCGATACATCGGCGATGGGCGCGATAAATCGGCCCCTACGGATGATCGGATGATAGTGTTAAAAACCTTGAGTTGTTCAGAATAGGCTGCGGGTTAGACTGACCGAAATTAGGTAATCGGTTTCACAATTAAAAACCGGGAACGGCCATGAATAAGCGCATTTTGCTGGGTATTGATGCCCCCATCTCACCTGCCACACAGCAAGCACTGCGTTCGATGAGCGAGTTTGTCGAGCAGGCTGCACCGCTGTTACATCTGGTCTTACTCCATGTTATTCCTATCCCATATCTCTCGTTACCCACTCTGGGCATGGCTGCCGGACATATACAACCTACATTTTTTACTTCCGAACAACGTTCTCTGGCAGAGGAAGCCTTGCGGTTCGCATCCGCCGAATTGCTAAAACATGGTGTTGATTCGAGGCAAATTGAAACACTGATATATACGGGCGTTCCAGCAGATCAGATTGCCAAAGCGGCAACTGAGCTACATGTCGATTTCATTGTTGTTGGCAGTCGTGGTAGCTCTTCAAAGCAGAAGATACGACGTTTTTTTGCTGGAAGCACCTCGCGCAGCATTTTGCAACTCGCTCCCTGTCCTGTAATGTTCGTTACCTGCCCACAAGCAAAGCAGCCCGCAGATCTTGTGACATGGTATGAAAAGTCGATTACGCATTATTTACAGGAACACACAAGCGATTTAACTGTATTTTCCCCGAAGGAAGTGGCGCAGATGTTTGTGCCTCCTGGCAAGAAAGCGGTAGGGCGCAAGGAGAGAGCTGCTGCCATTCTTGCATTGGAGCAGTTGGCACGGGGAGGAATGCTGTGCCGCCATGATGTTAAGGGTGAGATGAGATATGTGAATGATTAGAGCATACACATGCAAAATGTCCTGGCAAAGGCGCAGCCTTTGCCAGGACATTTTGCATGTGTATTAAGTGAGTAGTCGGTCCAGTTCTTCGGGGGTGTTGACGGGCGATAGGCAGGCGAAGTTTTGGCAGATGTAGGCGGTGGCTTTATGGTCTTTCATGGGACGATCTGCAAGTAGGGGTATTGATTGAATGGATTCGCTGTCTTCCAGGGATGCACACGCCAGGACGCTGTTTGGTAGGTAGCGAGTGTTAATTACTTCGAGTAATGCGCGGGTGTCGGATTGTTGAGGGTCCCCAATGAGTGCAATTTCCTTACTCTTCGAGATGGCGAAGTCGAGCGCGCCGAGTATGTGACCGAAGGCTTGTGGATGTTGCACCATGATATCAGCGATGGGGCGTAAATAATCATCGGCACGGCGACGATACGCTTCCTCACCTGTGAAAGCTGCGAGGCGTAGTAAGACATCGGCTGCTACGCTGTTGCCTGCAGGAGTGGCGTTATCCATGATATCCTTAGGACGGCTGATGAGCGCTTCGTGATCACTACCTGTATCGAAGAAGCCTCCATTTTGCTCATCGGCAAACAATTTGATAGCCTCATCCATCAGACGACGGGCCTCTGTAAACCAGCGTGGGTTAAAGCTGGCTTCGTAGAGGGCCAATAAGCCATCGGCCAGGAAGGCGTAATCTTCCAGGTAGCCATGCAAACGTGCGCGACCATCTTTGTAGGTACGCAGTAGTCGTCCATCAGGGATTAGCTCGCGCAGCAAAAACTCGGCATTGTTAGTGGCAACTTGAAGGTAGTCAGGACGGTCAAGGTAACGCGCTGCTTCGGCAAAACTGCGTAACATCAGCCCATTCCACGAAGTGAGTATTTTCTCATCGCGTCCAGGCTTGACTCTCTTTTCACGCAATTCAAAGAGCATTTCGCGGCTGCGCTTGAGGGATGCTTGCAGGGTTTCGAGGTTAACCTGCGCTTTATCTGCCACTGTTTGAGCATCCTGTTCCACGTGAAGAATGTTCTTGCCTTCGAAATTGCCAGCCTTGGTTACGTCATAGTAGAGCATAAAGAGCCGAGCATCCTCGGCCAGGAGCGCGGTTTCAATCTCGTCCGTTGTCCAGATAAAAAATTTACCTTCTTCACCCTCGCTGTCTGCATCCTGGGTAGAATAAAAGCCGCCTTCAGGTGAGACCATTTCACGCACAACATAGTCGAGCGTTTCCTCAACGATACGTTCATAAAAGGGATTGAATGTTACGAGATAGGCATGCTGGTAGAGGCGACTGAGCAGGGCGTTGTCGTAGAGCATTTTCTCGAAGTGTGGCACGAGCCATTCAACATCTACAGAGTATCGATGAAAGCCCCCGCCCAACTGGTCGTAGATACCGCCATTGGCCATACGCTGTAGGGATACCTCGACAATCTCCAGTTCGGGTTTTGTAGCCTTTGAACCGATCTCACCGCGCAGGCGATGCTGGTGAGTACGCAAGAGAAATTCCAGGGACATGGTGTTGGGGAACTTGGGCGCATGACCAAAGCCACCATGCACGGGATCGAATTCGGAAGCGAGTTCACCGCTGGCAGTATTGAGCATCTCAAGCGGTATGGTACCAGAGGGAATAACGCCTCCCTTGCTGCGTAGAGGGGTACTGCTGCGCTGCTTGAGATAATCGGCTAGCTGATTGGCCTGCTCTTCTACTTCTGCGCGATGGTTGTCGTAGTAATCAGCGATAGTAAGCAGGATACGAGGAAAGCCAGGCATGGTCTCTTGACCATATTGACGATCGTTCGGCGGGAAATAGGTGCCCCCATAGAATGGACGGCCATCGGGAGTGAGGAAGACAGTCATGGGCCAGCCACCTTGCTGTGTAAGCGCCTGCACTGCTTGCATATAGATGTTGTCGATATCGGGTCGTTCTTCACGATCTACTTTAATGGAGACAAAATGCTGATTCATAAGGCCAGCGATGTCTTCATTCTCGAAGGATTCGCGCTCCATAACATGGCACCAATGGCAGGCAGAGTAGCCGACACTAAGCAGGATTGGTTTGTCTTCTTGCTGTGCCTTCTGTAGTGCTTCTTCGCCCCAGGGATACCAATCTACCGGGTTATGGGCGTGTTGCAACAGGTACGGGCTGGTCTCGTTGATGAGCCGGTTGGTGTGTTTATTTTGGGATGTTTGGTTTGTGGTTTCGGACATGATTCCTCCGGTGGGAGATATTATATTTTTTTCTGGTTTTTCTTGAAAGTCTGGTTGATGAAGGCATTGTACCATATGAGGGGGTAGGAGGTTTATCAATTGCATATTTGATGCGTTGACAATAAGGAAACTCATATAGTATATTTGTTCAAGTCTTTGATTTTTGCTTCTTGACTTACTCTGTCAATGGGCAATCAAGGACAATGCCTCGCAAAGGAAATATAGCATGAGTCAAATACCACATACTTCGCCATTTGATGGGATCCGCCACGAGGATAAGCATGGCAAGGAATACTGGAGTGCTCGCGAACTCTATAGACTTCTGGGTTACACTCGTTGGGAAAAGTTTCAGAAGTCTATAGAGGAAGCAAAAATAGCGTGTGAGAATAGCAATCAAGTCGTTTCAGATCATTTTCACCTGGAGGTGCAATTGATCAAAGCTGGCAAAGGAGCAAGACGACCAGTAGAAGATTTTCGCCTCTCGCGCTATGCCTGTTATCTCATTGTTCAGAATGCGGATCCCAATAAGCCAATAGTTTCCCTGGGTCAAACCTACTTCGCATACCAGACACGACGTCAGGAGATAGCTGACGAGCTAGAACTGACAGCACTCCCTGAAAATCAGAAACGAATCATCCTGCGATCTATGCTAGCAACCTTTAATGTGAGGCTCCAGGAGGCTGCACAACAAGCCGGTGTGGTAGAACCACCCGACTTTGCCACGTTCTACGACCACGGTTATATGGGCTTATATGGAGGGCTACGAGAAAACGATATACACACGAGCAAGGGTCTTACCTCAGACAAACAGAAGATTTCAGACTATATGGGCTCCGAGGAGTTGGGCGCCAACATCTTTAGAGCGACTCAGACAGATGCCAAATTACGGCGCGATCAGGTTATTACCAAAGGACAAGCCAATGTCACACACTACCTGGTGGGACAAGAGGTGAGAGAAGCTATCAAACGCCTGGGTGGAACGATGCCTGAAGATTTACCAACACCTGAAAAGAGCATTCAGGAGCTGCAGCGCGAGGAAAAACAACGCTTAAAGCCAGGCCAGCAACTGTCACTATTGGATGAGTCTGATAAGGAGTCACAATAAAGAAATAGAACAGTCACAACGAAAGTGAGCGCTTTCACATTACCTCTGTGCTATGGAGCATAGCGTATGCCAAAAAACAGGTGTATTATCGTATACAGATAAGGTCGACTTGATAGATTTGTACAATTCATGTCGTGCCTTGTGTGAGATAAATTTGAGCCTAAAACCAATTTGAAATGCACGGAGAGAATTATGCAAAAAATTTCACTACCTCGTTTCCAAGGTATACTCGTAGGTACCGCAGCGCTTGTTATGATGGTGTTGGTCTCAGCGTGTGCTGGCACTGGGACAAGTACCGGGCAGTCAACGACAGGTTCCACTGTCACGACAACATCTACAACACAGGTACAACAACCAACCACTACCCAATCATCTTCCCCTACTGCCCAACCGGTCGCGTTTAAAGCAGGTGGTATCTCATTCATTGGCCCAGTGAAGAGTGTCACGAGTAGCAGTCTTGTCATGAGCGCGCCAAATGGCCAGACCTACACAATGGTGATCACCGCTCAAACGGATCGCTCTGCCTTTGGTGGGAGTCTGCCCACTGTTGGGGCTTCAGTGGATATGGACTCAACAATTAATCCTAATGGGAGTCTTACCGCAACGATCCTGAAGCCTGCTCAGGCTGGTGATGCAGACCTGAACAACATTGCGTACACAGGCATCACGACAAGCGCTGTCGGAGCTGATCGCGTTCTTCACTTCACCGCCGGTGTCAAGAGCTACACCTTCACTCTTCCTGCGACGGCGGTTCTGACTGATTTCGGTGGCAACGCACAGGCTATCGGAATCAATATGTCGGTCAAAGTCAAAGTACAGTACCCGGCTAACACGGTAGTCAGTGTTGGAAACGCCAGCGCAACAACGGGTGGCTAAACAGGGGTAGCAACGAAACAACTAATAGAGCTGATGTGTCTGCCTGGTGACCCGGGTCACCAGGCAGACACATCAGCTCTATTGATTACTCACCGAGAACTGGGGAAAATAGTCGTGTAGAGTTCATTCTACAGCTGGTTCCAAAACGTGAGAGCTTCCTCGATGGTTTGTAGTTCCTGGTCGGTGAGTTTCCAGTTGAGGCCACCAGGCATTGCCAGCGCTTCCTGGGGACTTCGGATGCCATTGATGGCTCCAGTTACTGCCGGTTGTCTAAGAACCCAGGCAATCACGAGTTCGGCCATCGTTTTATAGTGGTCCTGAGCGATAGTTTGGAGCACACTCCGTAGCTCTTTGAGCCTGGAATAGACTGGCTCCTGAGCATAGGGGCGTCCCCGCCGAAAATCATTAGGGTCAAGACTATCCAGGTCGAAGCCATCTGCTAAAAAGCCGCTGGCAAGTGGGGACCAGCACAGCACACCAATAGTATGCTGCTGGGAGAACAGCAAGACATCGTGCTCGATTTCGCGGTTAAGCAGGTTATACTGGTGCTGATTTGAGGTAACCGGTGCCACAGTCATTGCCCGTTGCATCAGTTCGATTGTGTGATTGGATAAACCGCCGTAGCGCACTTTGCCCTCTTTAATGAGCGTTTGCATAGCGGTCCAGGACTCTTCGATAGGT
>WNFC01012570.1_pt1 | contig 14296 bp, 14 predicted proteins | sample 5400541 | NCBI WGS metagenome assembly WNFC01 (sample SAMN13153342, study PRJNA577476) | soil metagenome | isolation source: 120 cm saprolite under Douglas fir tree site 2 hole 2 replicate 1 | place: USA:California | collected 2015-04-18
TCGCCGGCGCGATCAAAGCGGTCTTGATGATTTTGATTGGATTGCATCTGGCAATCTTCCTGCTCTATTTCGAGCGCAAGGGGAGTGCGCTGATCCAGGATCGAATCGGATCGAATCGCGCGACGATCACCGGGCTCGGCAAACGGCTCGGACTGCCGAACCTCGGAATTATCAACACGTTGATCGCCGACCCGGTAAAACTCTTCACCAAAGAAGATTTCATTCCCGATGGTGCGGACAAGTTTCTGCATACGCTCGCGCCTTTCCTCGCGCTGTTCCCGGTGATGATCACGTTCGTGATCATTCCGTTTGGCGACACGATTTCGATTGGCGGGCACATCTTCGATCTGCAAGCGACCAACCTCAACGCCGGCGCGCTCTACCTGCTCGCGACGCTCGGGCTCGGCGTGTATGGCGTCGCGATTGCGGGATGGGCGTCGAATAACCGCTGGTCGTTGCTGGGAGGAATCCGCGCGACCGCGCAGATGATCTCCTACGAACTCGCGATGGGACTCGCGATCGTGTCGGTGGTCATGACGTTCGGCACGCTCAATCTGCAGGAAATCGTGCGCGGGCAGGGCGGAGTGTGGTTCGGATTTCTGCCGCGATGGGGAATTTTCACGCAGCCGCTCGCGTTCATTCTTTTGCTGACTGCGGGCGCGGCGGAATCCAAGCGCGTGCCGTTCGACCTGCCGGAGAGCGAGTCCGAGCTGATCCTCGGCTACTTCACCGAATATTCCGGCGGCAAGCAGGCGGTCTTCATGCTGACCGATCTCGCCGAGCAGGCGCTAATCGCGATGCTGTTGACCACGTTTTTTCTCGGCGGATGGCAGGTTCCCTGGCTCATGCGCGACGGTTTTCATTTTCCCGGCGGCGCGTTTCTTAGCGTGCCCGCGCTTGCAGTATCGCTACTCGGAATCGTCGCGTTCCTGGTGAAAGTGCTCGCGCTCTGCATCTTTCTCGGGCTGGTGCGATGGACGCTGCCGCGCTTTCGCTACGACCAGTTGATGAAGTTGGGATGGAAGGCGCTGGTGCCGCTCGGATTATTCAACGTGATGGTGACGGCGTTCGTGATCGTCGCGACCGGGAGCGTTCAATGATGCCGCCGTTCCTGTACTTATTTCTTGGCGCGCTGGCGATTGTTTCGGCGCTAGGCGTCGTGGTCCAGCGCAATCCGATTCACTCGCTGCTTTCGCTTATCTCGACGCTGTTGATCATCGCGATCTTTTTTATCGCCGAAGATGCGGTCGTGGTCGGCTTCTTGCAAATAATCGTTTACGCCGGCGCGATCATGGTGCTTTTTCTGTTCGTGATTTGGCTGCTGAATCTGCAGACCGAGATGGGACAGACGGGTCATATCGCGCTCAAAATTTTCGGCTCGCTCGGTGCGGCGGGGCTTGCGACAGAGCTTTTTCTTTTCGTTGCCGCTCCACATCTCCAAGTCAAAATGTATCGTGAGCCCGTGGGCTACGGTTCGCTGGCGAGTCTGGCCGGCACGCTATTCACCGATTATTTGGTGTCCTTCGAAGTGACGTCCGTGCTGCTATTGGCGGCTGTGGTTGGCTCGGTGGCGCTTGCACGGAGAATCCCGAATGCGGCGGGCGAGGGCTCCTCGGACCCGCGAGCCGCCGGAGTAATTCGCGACGCCGCAGCAGCGCAGGTAATCCGCGACGCGGCAGCAGCATCGCAGCGAGTCCAAGGATGATACCGCTCACCTACATGATGTCGCTCAGCGCGATCATTTTCGCGATTGGCGTCGCCGGCGTGATTATCCGGCGCAACGTTCTCGTGATGTACATGTCGATCGAGCTGATGCTGAACGCGGTCAATCTTTCATTTATCGCGCTTGGCAGCCGACTCGGTTCGATGGACGGCCAGGTGATCGTCTTTTTCGTGATGACGGTGGCGGCCGCCGAGTCTGCGGTCGGACTCGGCATCATCATTTCGACTTTTCGCAATCGCGCAACTGTCCACGCCGACGAACTTAGCCTCATGCGATGGTAGCGATGACTGTTGAATTTCCAGCGCTCACGCTGATCCTGATTTTTCCGGCCCTCGGCGTCCTATTCAACTTGTTCCTCGGCCAAAGGTCTGGCCGGGGCGCGGTCAACGTGGTCGGGCCGGGCGTGATGTTCGCATCCTTCGCCGTTGCGACCTTGGCCTTTTTCAGACTGCTTGCGATGCCGGCCGGAAGCGCTCTCACAGCTCATATGTGGGGATGGATCGAGGCCGGGCGATTCCACGCCGAGTTCGGACTGCGTCTCGACGCGCTTTCTGGCGTGATGGTGATGATAGTCACCGGAGTCGGCGCGCTCATACATCTATACTCAGTCGGCTACATGGCGCACGACGAAGACTTCGCGCGGTTCTTTACCTACATGAACCTGTTCGCGCTCTCGATGCTAATACTCATTCTCGCCGACAACTTACTAATGATGTTTGTCGGGTGGGAGGGCGTCGGTCTGTGCTCGTACTTACTAATCGCATTTTGGTACACCAACCCCCAATATGCGTATAACGGCCGCAAGGCATTCGTAGTAAATCGAATCGGCGACGCGGGCTTTCTGCTCGGGATGTTCACGATTGCCGCGACGCTGGGCGCGCACGGCGTCTGGACACTCGATTTCGTTCAATTGCGCGCGAACGCACCGCTGATGGCTGGCGCCGCCACTACCGCGGCCGCGGTTCTGCTCTTCATCGGCGCGACCGGCAAGTCGGCACAGCTTCCGCTCTACGTGTGGTTGCCCGACGCGATGGTCGGTCCCACCCCGGTCAGCGCGCTAATCCACGCGGCGACGATGGTCACTGCCGGCGTCTACATGATCGCGCGGCTCGGCTTTCTCTACGCGATGGCGCCGACCGCTCTCGACCTGGTTGCGACTGTTGGCGCGATTACCGCTCTGTTCGCCGCGACCATCGCTCTCGTGCAGCCCGACATCAAGAAAGTTCTCGCCTACTCGACCATCAGCCAACTCGGCTACATGTTCCTCGGCGTCGGTTCGGGAGCATTCGCGTCGGGCATCTTCCACCTCATGACGCATGCGTTCTTCAAAGGCCTGCTCTTCTTGTGCGCCGGTTCGGTGATGCACGCGCTCGGCGGCGAGCAGGACATGAACAAGATGGGCGGGCTCTGGCGCAAGCTGCCGATCACGTTCGTGACGATGCTGATCGCGACGTGTGCGATTGCCGCGTTTTTTCCTTTCTCCGGCTTTTTCTCGAAAGACCTGATTCTCGAAGCCGCGTACGACTCCGGCCATTCCTGGCTCTGGCTACTCGGCGTAATCACCGCAGCGCTCACTTCGTTCTACATGTTCCGTCTAATTTTCATGACGTTCTTCGGCGAGTCGCGCGTGGATCCCGACAAAGAGCATCATATCCACGAGTCGCCGGCCGTAATGACTATTCCGCTTATCGTACTGGCTATTCTCTCCATCGGCGGCGGCTGGGTCGGGTTGCCTAGTGGCGTGCTTTGGGGAAATGCGTTCGTGCGATTTCTCGACCCGGCGGTCGGCGCTTTCAGGCCGGTGTTCGAGGCGAGTGCGGTGTTTTTGTCTATTACCGCATTGATCGCTTCGATTCTCGGAGCTGCGCTTGCGTATATCTTTTACCTGCGGCTGCCGGGAATCCCGATGCTGCTCGCGTGGCGCCTCAAAGATGCCTACAACGTGCTGTTGAACAAATACTACATCGACGAGCTATACGATCTGATAGTCACACGCCCGTTGTTCTGGATCTCCGACACGGTACTGAATCGCACTATCGACGCCGAGGTGATTGACGGCGCCGCGGTTGGCGCGGGATTGACAGTGCAGGCGTCGGGGCAAATCGCGCGCCGAGTCGAGACCGGCAACGTGCAGCATTACGTGTTCGTTTACCTGCTCGGCGCGCTCGGCGTCGTGGCCTACTACCTATACCTGGTGGCGCACTGATGAGCGGCGGCTTGCTGACAGCATTGATCTTCCTGCCGCTGCTCGGCTCTCTGTTCATTTTGATGCAGAGGGAAGAGCGCGCGATTTGGAACTCGGCGTTTGTTTTTTCGCTGATTCCGCTCGCGCTGAGCTTCTATGTTCTTGCGGAGTTCAATCCAAAGGTCGCGGACTACCAGTTCGTCGAGCAGTATGACTGGATACCAACATTCGGCATCAGCTATCATCTTGGTATCGACGGCATTAGTCTGTTTCTCGTCTTACTGACTACTGTTTTGATTACTCTGTCGCTACTCTATTCCGGCGGTGGCGATATCGAGGAACGGCCCCGCGAGTTCTGCTTTTTCATGCTCGTGCTCGAGAGCGGACTGCTTGGCACTTTGCTCGCGGTCGATCTCTTCCTGTTCTACATGTTCTGGGAACTGATGCTGATCCCGATGTATTTCCTGATCGGCATCTGGGGTCACGGCCGCAAAATCTACGCGGCGATTAAGTTCGTACTGTTCACGATGGTCGGGTCGCTGCTGATGCTGGTCGCGATACTGTATCTGGTCTATTCCGCGCGCGTGCATTTTGGCCGCACCAGCTTCGACTTGCCGCTGCTCTACCAGGTGCCGCTTACGATGACCGAGGCGCGCTGGCTGTTCGCCGGATTCGCGCTGGCCTTTGCGATCAAAGTTCCGATGTGGCCGGTGCATACCTGGCTCCCCGATGCGCACACCAATGCGCCGACGGCAGGCTCGGTTATCCTGGCCGGCGTGATGCTCAAGATGGGCACCTACGGCTTCTTGCGTTTTGCGATTCCGCTCTTTCCCCAAGTGGCTATTGAGGCGATCCCGCTATTCATGGCGCTAGCTGTGATCGGAATTATCTACGGCGCGCTGGTCGCGATGATGCAGCCCGACCTCAAGCGCCTGATTGCCTATTCGTCGGTTAGTCACTTGGGCTTCGTGATGCTCGGAATTTTCGCGCTCAATCCCGAAGGTGTCGACGGCGCGATTTACCAGATGCTCAATCATGGCATTTCCACCGGCGGATTATTCCTGCTGGTCGGGATGCTCTATATGCGCCGGCACACGCGCGAAATTTCAGAGTTCGGCGGCTTGTGGCGCAGCGTTCCGGTTTACGCCGCGATCTTCATGGTCGTCATGCTCTCTTCAATAGGACTGCCCGGCCTGAATGGTTTCGTCGGCGAGTTTCTGATCATGCTCGGGGGCTTTATACGGATGAGGCCTGCGATCGCGATCGCGGTGCTCGGCGTCATTCTTGAAGCACTCTACATGCTCTGGACTTATGAGCGGGTGATGTTTGGGCCGATCACCAAAGCGGTCAATGAAACGATTCGCGATCTGACCGCGCGCGAGATTGCGGTGATGGTGCCGATAATCGGGCTGATGCTCTTTATGGGACTCTATCCGCGCCCGCTGATCAGCAGGATCGAGCCCTCGGTGACGGCGATGCTCGCGCGGACCAATGTCGCACAAGCGCGCCTCGACGCAGAGCGACTTGCGGCACGCGCTCCGATCAAACGTCTATCAACTCGCGAGCCTCAGATCGCCGCGGCCGCACCATGACGCACTTAGATCTCAGCGCCGTCAACATTGTCTGGCTGCCGGTGCTGCCGTTGGTCGCGGTCACGCTCGCCGCGATCGTGGTGCTGATGGCGGGACTGCGCGTTGCGGAAGACGATAGCGAGGGTCTCGGTCTGCTGACGTTGGCATCGCTGGGCGTCGCGCTGGTGCTGACCTTCGGAATCATCGGTCAGAACGGGGTCGCATTCGCGGGCGCGATCGCAATCGATACCTATTCGGCATTTTTCGAAATAGCCATTCTAATCGCCGCGATGTTCACCGTGATGATGTCGCTCGACTACGCAGCCGAGAATCGGATTCCCGGCGCCGAATACTACTCACTAGTACTATTTTCCGCGCTGGGCATGATGCTAATGGCGACGGCCGGCGATTTGATCGTCATTTTCCTTGGCCTGGAGACGATGTCGATTACCGTGTATGTATTGGCCGGAATCCTGCGTCACAATCCGAAGTCGAACGAAGCCGCGATGAAGTACTTCCTGATGGGGGCATTCTCGACCGGCTTCCTGCTCTACGGAATTGCGCTGGTGTATGGCGCGACGGGCTCGATCAAGCTCGGGCCCATTCACGACGCAATCGCGACCGGCGCGATGAGCTCGAATCCGATGCTGTTGCTGGGCATCGGACTTCTTGTGATCGGTTTCGGCTTCAAGGTCGCGGCGGTGCCATTTCATATGTGGACGCCCGACGTTTACGAGGGCGCACCGACGCCGGTAACCGCTTTCATGGCGGTGGGCGTGAAGCTTGCGGCGTTCGCCGCTTTTCTGCGCGTGTTCCTGGTCGACTTCGGCGCGCTAGGCCCGCATTGGCAATCGGTGCTCTGGGTAATTGCCGCGCTCACGATGACGGGCGGAAATCTGATTGCCGTGGTGCAGACGAATATCAAGCGGATGCTCGCGTACTCGGCGATTGCGCACGCCGGATATCTGCTGCTCGGGATGGCGGCGGGGGTGCAGTCCGGGCCCGCGATTCTCTACTACCTGCTCGGCTATGCGTTCACGAACCTGGGCGCATTCGCAGTAGTAATCGCGCTTGAGCATCGCGGCGCGGTGAGCAATCTGATTAGTGACTTCCGTGGACTCGCGGAAAGTCAGCCGCTGCTTGCTGGTGCAATGACTATTTTCTTACTATCGCTCACGGGCGTGCCGCCGATGGCCGGCTTCGTCGGCAAGTTCTATATTTTCAATAGTGCGTTGCATCAGGGCTACGTCAGACTGGTAATAATCGCAGTACTCAATAGCGTAGTGTCTGCCTATTACTATTTTTACGTAATCGTCGCGATGTATATGCAGGAAGGCGGAATCGAGGTCGATCGGATGAGCGCGCGCCCGGCGTTGGTCGCCGCGATTGGGCTCGCGGCGCTCGCCACGATTGCGATTGGTGCTTACCCCGAGCCGTACATCATGTCCGCCGCGAACGCATTTCACTCGGCCAGCGGCGCCGCGGCTCTGAACTCCGCCGCAGTCGAACCGTAAACGTTATTTTCGGCGCGCGGGTTTCTTCGCGGCTGGTTTCTTCGCAGCTGGTTTCTTCACAACTTTGCGGGTTGTTTTCGGCTTCGATGCAGCCCTCGGCTTTGGCTGATTGGCGGAATTCGGCGGCGTCAGCGCGTACGCGTCGGCTTCGATTTCGATCATCATGTCGGGATGAATAAGCCGGCGCACTTCAACCATCGTGGTCGCCGGGGGCGAGTCGGCGAAGAGTTCCCGATGCGCGCGGGCCGCCTCCGCGTAGCGGCCGATGTCGGTGACGAACATCCGGGTCCGGACCACCTCGCTCAGCGAAACTCCCGCGCGCTCGAGCGCCGCGCGAATATTCGCGAGTGCCTGGCGCGCCTGCACGTACATTTGTCCGGCGCCGACGACCAGCCCGTGCTCGTCGATGGCGGTAGTGCCGGAAACCGCGACATAGTCGCCGGCCCTCACCAGCCGCGAGTACGCCACGACTGGTTCCCATGGTGCATTGCTGGAGATCCGCGAGATCGCGTTCATCTTAATCTCCAAAACTGTTTGGGGGTTTCCACCGGCAAGACTCCGCATCGAAGGCCGGAATATCGGCCAAAAATTCGGTCAGAATACCGGACCGGCGTGCCAGCCTCAGAGGTCGCGCGCCGGAAAACTCTCTTCCAGTTCGCGGGCCACCGAACGCATCGGCGGTCCCACGGTTCGATCCGACGGCATCAGCCAGTTGAGTATCCGCGAGAGCCGTCCCGAAACCGCCACTGGACGCTCCGCGCTACGTACCATGTCGAGATCGTGTTCGACGATTCGAGAGCCGTGACGGGATGCATCCGCATTGCCCGCGAAAAAAAGGCGCCGCTCTTCCACCGTAACCCCTCCACATCACCCGCCGCATGGGCGCTGTTAATGATCGAATGATACAGATGGCGGCGAAATAGTCAAAAAATTTCGCAACTCTGGTGGATTATTCGTGACATGAATTTCCATTAAGGACGCGAATTGTGCGCTTGAAGTTGCGCCGCACCTATCGTATTCTTGGGCCGTTTCGAGTTTTGCGCTCAGGCGAACCACCGAGTAATCAAGGAGAAAGCGATGCGCAAGGTCCTGCTTCTGGCACTAGTTTCGATGTTCTTCGCTGCCGCGGCATGCAGCAAATCCGAAGAGACCGCCCCGGCGGCTCCCGATGCGGCGGCTTCCGCCGCGGCGAGCGACGCGGCGAGTCCCGCTGCGATGGCCAGCCCTGCTGAGGCAAGTCCGGCCGCAGCGGCCAGCCCGGCGGCGCCGTAATATCTCTGCCGTTCTGAAGCGGGTTCCCGCGCGCCGTTCAGAGCCGTCGGCGCGCGGGATACTCGCTGACGGAGCGCTTACCTGAGAACGCGCCGAGTGTGCTCGGGCAAGGCGCTGCCGTGGATAGTTCTGTCCAATTCGGAATAAGTTGTCCCGAAAATCCCCGGTCCCGCGCAGAGTTCCCGTTCAAAGGCGGGCGCTAGCGATGCTGTTCGTCAGATCCCGTCGTCATCCTTGCGATCTAGATCTTCAAGTTCCTGAGTTTCGCCAGAGGCGCCTTCGCTGGGGAGGCTCCGCTCCTCGGGATGATACGACGATTCCGTCACGCCAGCTTTTTCGGCTTCGGCGGGATGATGCTCCTCGCTCCGGATGATCTCGGCCGCGCGGTGCGCCGACTGGCCGGCGAGCTTCATCAACTCCTCAGACTTGCGACGGAGCTCGGCGGTCTTCTGCGAAAGCTCTGCGCGGAGCCCGGTCGAGGTCTTGGAATACTGCGCCTTCAATTCCGCAATTTTGGCGAGTGCTTCCTTGCGCGCCGCTTCGCGCTTGCTCGCATCGCTGATTGCGGATTTCAGTTCGGTGGCGAGCTTTTTCCCCTGGTCGCGCAACGACTTGAGTTGCGTCGTCAATTTCGCGCCGGCGGCTTTGGCCTCGCCCTTGACGCGCGCTTCGAGTTTGCGCGCCTTCATTTCGCGCTCGAGCTTTAACTTGAGTATTTTGACCGTCTTGCGCAATTGTTCGACTTGCCTAAGCGCGGGATTCGCTCCGCGCTTCGCTTTTTTCCGCGATTTTTTCTTTACCGGCATCCGAAGCCTCCTATAAAGTGTCCGGCTGTGTTGCCAAGGCGTTTTTCCCCTTCAACTTCCAGACTAGGCCGATTTTGAATTAGATCAAACTCATCGGGTTCGCGCTTCGGACATCGCGCATACCCCGCCCACGAATGCTACCATGCGTTCGCCAGCCAGGGGGGGTACACGATGACCAGCGCAGCTAAGACGCCTGTCCAATCCGCCGAGCAATTCAAGCGCGGCCTTTCCCTGTTCGACTCGGTGACGCTGGTCGCAGGCTCGATGATCGGCTCGGGCATCTTCATTGTGTCGGCCGATATCACGCGGCAGGTCGGCACGCCCGGCGCGCTGCTGATGGTCTGGCTGGTCGCGGGCCTGATGACTATCGCAGGAGCACTGGGCGGAGTCGGCCTTTCCGGCGAGCGCGCGGGCGCGATCATCGTAATCGCGCTGCTCACCGCGGCGAACTTGCGCGGTCTCGACATGGGCAAGTGGCTGCAGAACTCCTTCACCAGCGCAAAACTTCTCTCGCTGTGCCTGATCGTGGCGCTCGGATGTTTGATCGCGCCGAATCCGGCCGCGATACACGCGAACTTCGGCAGCTCGACCGCGTTCTTCAGCGCGAGTCCGATTTCGATTGCTTCGCTCGGCATATTCGGCGCTGCGATGGTTGGTGCGCTTTTCTCCGCCGACGCGTGGGCGAGCGTGACGTTCACCGCCGCCGAGGTGCGAAATCCAAAACGCGATCTTCCGCTCGCGCTCGCGTTCGGCACCGGTATCGTGATCGGACTCTATATTCTCAGCAACATTGCCTATCTCTGCGAACTGCCGGCGTCGGGACAGGCGAATGCGGTAAGCGTTTTCGGTAGAGGAATCGCGCACGCGACCAGCGATCGAGTCGCGGCCGCGGCGATGCAGATGGTGTGGGGCAGGGCGGGCGCGACGATCACCGCAATCCTGGTGATGATCTCGACCTTCGGATGCGCGAACGGCCTGATCCTGACCGGAGCGCGCGTGATTTACGCAATGGCTCACGACCGGGTTTTTTTCGCCGCCGCCGGGCGCCTGAATCGCGCGCAAGTGCCAGCGATCGCGCTGGTGATGCAAGGCGTGTGGGCCGCGGTGCTGACCCTGTCGGGCACTTATTCGCAGTTGCTCGACTACGTGATCTTCGCGCAGTTGATGTTCTACGTGCTGACTGTGTCCGCGGTGTTCGTGCTGCGCCGGCGGCTCCCCGACGCGCCGCGTCCATACCGCGCGTGGGGCTATCCAATCTTGCCAGCGCTCTACGTGCTCGCGGCCTCCGCGATCATGATCGACCTGCTAATCCTGAAGCCGCGCTCGACGTGGCCGGGATTGCTGATCGCGCTAAGCAGCGTCCCAGTCTACTACCTGACCGCCCGCCGCCGCGCGTAGCAGCGAATCTTCAGCGCGTAGGTCCCGCGTCGGGAGAGCCGGGGACGACAGCATTGCCCGCGCCCGCAGTTGAAATCGGCGCGCCCGCTTGCGCACAATCGTTGTCGCTCAGTTTGCCGGAGCGAAATTCCTCCGCAATCGCGGTCAGGATAAAGTTGCTGCGCTCGGGCGACTGATTGCCCGCAAGCTTGAACAGCTCAGCCGCGTTCTTTGCCGCGCCGGCCGCGTCTTGCTGGTTCTTCGGTATTCCATAAATCTGGAAAACCTTGCACAGCGACTCGATTCCGTCCCTGCGATCGCCCTCGGACATCGATACTCCTGAGCCTTGCTGCTCAGACGAGTTTTGATTCGAAGAGGCGATTCCACGCAGCATTCCGCGCAGGAAGAAAAAAATCAAAATCAGGACAACAAACCCTGCCGCGACCCGTCCCGCGCGCTGCCCGGCCGACAATTCTCCCCAGGGAAGCCATTCGATAGATCCGCCTTTTCCCTTGCCGTTACCCGGCGCTGGGGGCGGTGAGGTTTGCGCGCGGCCAGGTTGCAGGCGGCTCTCAGGCTTGAGCACCTTCGGAGGCACCGCTGCTGGCTTTACCTCATGCTTGAGTATCGATGCGGTCGGTTCGGGAGGCGGTTTCGTTTGCGCGCCAAATGACGGGTTCGGCGGCGTCGCAACGGGCGACGCCAACGTAGCGGCGCAGTAACCGCAAAATGCGGTGCCTTCCGGATTCTGTTTGCCACATTGCCTGCATGCAGGCATCAGCTCACCCCTCGATCCCGCTCAACCTGTGCGCAATACGATCATGCAGTATCGCCGCTACACTCCATGAGCGTATATGGAAGCTACCGTGAGGTCACGCGGAGTCAATATAGCAGGCGCCAACTGGCCGCACCTCCGGGCGGCGACAGCGGCTACTTCATGCTGTTTGCTTTCTGATTCGCCGGCCGACTGATGCACTTCTGCAGCCATTTCTGCACGGCCGGCGTTGGCGAAAAATCGAGCTGCACGAACGTCGCGAGGCTCAGCACCGACGCCGCGTTCAGATCCGCAATTGTGAATTCCTTGCCCAGCAGGTACTCACCCGCGTGCAAATGATCGTCAAGGACCTTGAGCGGCGTCTTTAATTGTTCGATTGCCTTCGCCGCCGCCGCCTCATTGCGCTGCTCGGCTGGCAAGATGAAGCGATTCAGGAAAACCGTCATCAGGAGCGGCTCGATCTCGGTCATGCTCCAAAAGCTCCATTGGTAGCAGGCGCCATGCTGCGCGACAGTCGAGGGCCAGAATCCGCCCTTGCCGTACTTTTCGGCCAGGTAGAGATTTATCGCCATCGATTCCCAGACAATCGTTCCGTCGTCGTCGATCGCGGGGATGTGCCCGTTCGGATTTATCTTCAGATGCTCCGGCTTACGCGACTCGCCGGAGGCATTGACCGGGACGTGCTCGTACTTGAGCCCGAGTTCTTCGAGTGCCCATAGAGTTCGTCCGGCTCGCGACCTCGAGGTGCCATAGACTTTTATCATTTCGATCCCTCCACTCGTCGGTGATGCGCTGAACGCGCACCTGCGCGCTTCGATTTCTCAACATTCGCGCATCATGAGTCAATATCACGACCCGCGCCGGTTTCGGTAACCTTTAATTTCTTGCTCCCCTTCCCCTCAAGGGAAGGGGCCGGGGGTTAGGTTGCTTGAGAGCGGAGAGGAACCTAACCCCTTCCCTTTGAAGGAAGGGGAACAAGAAGTGGCGACGCACCTTTCCGAGACGCTCCCATGCGTGCAAGAATTAGTAGCGATGCTGTCGCGTCCTGCCAAATTTTCGATCGCGGTTAGTCTCGCGATGTTCCTCAGCTCGAGCCTGGTTTCCGCGCAACAGGAAGGGGTGCCCCCGATGCCGGATGCGACTTACGGCGCCGGCGCGTATTCGTATCAATCGCCGACCGATCTGCCCCAGCCGGACGACTTGACCAACCCCAACACGGTGACAATTCCAATCCCCGGCGGCGGCGACGTCACTGTGGACGGTCCCAATCCTCCCGACGAGAAGGGCCTTCCGAATCTACCGGGCTCGCAATGGGGAACCACACAGCAGAACCCATTCTCAGTCGGCGCCGGCCCATTGGGCCCGCCAGTCACAGGCACCGCCGGCCCGTAAAACTCACTAGTATAAGGCCCGCATCCGATGCCTCGCCCGATCTCTACCTCGCGAAGCGTCCGGCTCCAATACCTCGCCCGTCCGTCGGGGCGGAGCGTCCAATCCGATACCTCGCCCGTTCCTGATCGCGGAGCGTCCAATCCGATACCTCGCCCGTTATTTTACGGGAGAGGCGGCATCGTCGCGAAGCGACGATGCGGTGAGGGTTCTGCAAGCCGCGCACCCCAACGATGCAACGTCTCCGAATCTCCTCAATAAGCCGCATCAAGAATCGCCACCAACTGATCGAGCGTCACTTCCGCACCAACCGTATTCGAACGCTTCACTTCCTCGAGCACAGTCCCCGCGATTTTCGAGATCTCCTCACGCGCGACGCCGACGTCGCGCAGCCGCGTCGGCACTTCGAACTTGCCGATAAACTTCGCGGTCCGATCGGCGCATTCGAGCGCCGCCGAGCGTGGTTCGCGCGTATCGAAGCGCACCCCGAAGCCCTCGGCGATCGCGCCGAAGCGCTCCGCCGCGACGCCCGCCATGAAGCGCATCACGTGCGGCAGCGTGATGCATGAAGTGACGCCATGGGGAACGTTCCAGTAGGGGCCAATCTGATGCCCGAGCGCGTGCGAGATTCCGGCGCGGGTATTCATCATGCCGAAAATCGAGAGCCAGGCCGCGAGCTGGCATTGCAACCGATGTTCGAGTTCGTCGTCGCCCTGAGTCTGCAGAGACGGCAGCAGATGGCCGTTCAGCAGCGCGATCGCGCGCGCCGCGAGCGTGTCGGTGACGATCTGATGCCGCGTCGAGTAGGAACATTCCACGGCGTGATCGACCGCACGCATTCCGGTTGAAGCCCACAGCCACGCCGGCGTTTCGACCGTGAGCGTGGGATCGAGAATGACCAATTTTGCCTGCAGGCGCGGGTCCGCGACTCCGCCCTTGACCTTGGTCGATTCGTCGGTCACGCCGCCCGCAGGCGTGAACTCTCCGGCCGACAACGTGGTTGGGATCGCGACATGAAGGATTTCGAGGCCCGTCGCAGCTTCAGCCGTCGCGCCGAAATCGATAGTCCGCGAACCGCCGCGTCCGCCCATCAGAATCATCGCGGCGTTCTTCACGGTATCGATCGGACTGCCGCCGCCGAAACTTATCAATGCGTCGGCCTCGACCCGGCGCGCCTCGGCGACAAGTTCCGCGACTGTCTTCGAAGGCACGTGCTGCGCCGCGCCGGCAAACACTCCAGCGAGCGCGGGCCCTGCCGCATCCTTCACCTTATCGAGCAGCTTCGAACGTCCAAGCGTCTTGCCGGTAACGACGAGCGCGCGTTTAGCACCCCGCCGACCAAGCTCGCCCCCAAGCGCCTCGACCTTACCAGCACCAAAGATCACAGTATCGAGCCGCGTGAAATGATACTCGCCAGAAGTCTTTTCCATTTTGTTTCTCCCTGAAGAAAGTCTCCGCGAAGGGGATTAGCAGAACCCTCACCTAACCTCTCCCGTGAAATAACGGGCGAGGGACCGGACCGGCAGCACCTGCGCGCTATCAAGGATTGATTATCACAACTGCACCGGTATGGATCAGCTTGTCGAGTTATCGACTCTCCGATCAATTCTGGTCCGATACCTCGCCCGTTATTTCACGGGAGAGGCGGCTTCGTCGCGAAGCGACGAAGCGGTGAGGGTTCTGC
>WNFC01011976.1_pt1 | contig 14294 bp, 14 predicted proteins | sample 5400541 | NCBI WGS metagenome assembly WNFC01 (sample SAMN13153342, study PRJNA577476) | soil metagenome | isolation source: 120 cm saprolite under Douglas fir tree site 2 hole 2 replicate 1 | place: USA:California | collected 2015-04-18
ACGATCGAGGAGGGGATCCGCAGGCTGCTCGAATGGCGCAAGAGTCAAAAGCCATAAGGCTTCGACGCGGCCCCGCCGATATCGTCCGCCTGGACGCTGAACCGCTGAAGCAGGGCGGCGAGGCGCCCGTCACCTCCGGGCGCCCTTGACGCAACCAGTGCCGCGCCGGCGTTACCGATCGGGTTGTCGTTGCGGCATGCCTTCCGGGGTCACCGACGTGATGATCGAGGAGTCCAGCGATTCATACTCGTGGTAGCCAATGGTCGCGTATAGTTCGGCGCGGGTCTGCATACGGTCGACCAGGAGATGGGTGCCGCCGTCGCTGCGGATACCTGCATAAAGTTCGGCTTGCGCCTTCGCTGCCATCCGAAGCGAGCTAACCGGCCAAATCACCATCTTGTAACCGAGGGCCTCGAATTCCGATGAGGTCATGAACGGGGTTCGCCCGAACTCGGTCATATTGGCCAACAATGGCACCTTGATCGTTTTGGCGAATGTGTCGAACGCCTCCGGCTCGCTAAGTGCCTCGGGGAAGATGGCATCGGCGCCAGCTTCGACGTAGAGCTTGGCCCGCCCGATGGCGCTTTCCAGGCCCTCGTCCGCGACCGCATCCGTACGGGCGACGATGTAGAGATGACGACGCGCCTTGGCGGCCGCAGCGATCTTCGCGGCCATGTCGGCCGGCGCTATCAGTTTCTTGTCGTTGAGGTGGCCGCACTTCTTCGGCAGGATCTGATCCTCGATCTGCACCGCGGCGGCGCCGGCATCCTCGAACGCGCGAACCATGTTCATCACGTTGAGCGCTTCGCCAAACCCGGTGTCGCCATCCACCAGCACGGGAAGTTGCGAGGCGCGCGATATCTGCCGGACGAAAAAACAGACGTCGTCGATCGTGAGGATCCCGAGGTCGGGAAGCCCCATGGAGGCGGACATCGCCGCCCCCGAAAGATACACGGCTTCAAACTGCGCGGCCTTGGCCTGCAGCGCGGCAAGGCCGCAATGAGCTCCGGGAATCTGCAGGATACCCGGACGGTCCAATAGCTTTCGGAAGCGCTCGCCGGCCGGAGTTGTCGGTATATCGTCAGCGACCAGATAGGTCATGTGTTCTCCACCTGTGTTGCGTCCTTCCTGACCGTAGCTCGGGATCTGACTATGCCTTGACCGCAAATGGATCGCGCTTCCTATCAGAGAAATCCATCATCACGTTTTTGCTGGCGGTGAATTCAAGCAAGCTCCGTTGACCGCGCTCGCGCCCGAAGCCGCTGTCCTTGACACCGCCGAGAGGGGCGGCACCCGATATGTCCAACCTTTGGTAAACTGTCAACAGTTGACGTTAGGCGCCACGGTGGGCTAGCTTCAAGTCGGACCGTCGCTCGTACGACGGAAATATTCATCAGAAAGACTGCGATGGGGGTTGGCCGTTCGAGTGGCGGCGCCCCGATATGAGGGAGGGCATCATGGGTAGATCGCTGAAGGTTGCGGTTTTTTCACTGTTTTTCGCGCTTTCGTCGCATGCAGCTTCGGCGCAGGTATTGAAGCTCGGCGTACTCGCGACGCTTTCCGGCGCCGGAACAGCATGGGGCATCGCGATGCAAGGGGCAGCCGAGCTCGCGGCCGAAGACGTCAACGGCAAAGGCGGGCTGGACGTCGGTGGAAAAAAATACCAGGTCGAAGTCGTTGCCTATGACGATCACTACAAGGCGGCGGACGCATTGACGGCCTTCAACCGGCTGGTATTCGATGATGGCATCAAGTTCGTCGTGGGCCCGCTGGGGTCGGCGCCGGCGCTGGCGGTGCTTCCCGTTGCCACGGAAAACAAGATCATCACGATGACGATGGCGTTCACGCCCAAGGCGCTGTCGCCTGACTACACGTACAGCTTCCGTCCCGTGCTGCCCACGGATGTATTCTCCGATCCGCAGATCAAATGGGTTGTCCAGAAGCTCGGGGTGAAACGGATCGGCGGTCTGTTCCCGAATGACGAAAGTGGTCAGCAGATCGCTGCCGCAAATGAGGCCGCCTATGTGGCCGTCGGCCCCAAATTCGTTGCCAAGGAGTTTTTCGAACGTGAGCGGGTCGACTTTGTTCCGCTGCTCACGCGCGTGCTCGCCCAGAATATCGACGCGTTTGAACTCGACGGCAACTCACCGCAAACCGCGGGGCTCCTGGTCAAGCAGCTTCGTGAGCTTGGGTTCAAGGGGCCGATCATCCGGACCGGCGGGGACGCGACCGCCGATCTTGTGAAGATCGCTGGCAAGGAGGCGACGGAGAATGTCTACGTTCATCAGCCGATCAATCCGGAATCGCCCGCTATCCAGCAATTCAACAAGCGGTTCGAGGCCAGATACAAGACTCCCATGAACGGTTTCAGCCCGTTCTTCTACGCCAACCTTCAGATGTTGTTCGCAGCCGTGCAGAAGGCTGGAACGGTGACGGATACCGACAAGGTTCGTGAAGCCATGTTGAGCCTGAAGGACTTTGAGACCGTTCTCGGCAAGGTGAACTGGATGGGGCAGGCGCAATGGAAATCGAACCAGCAGTTCGATTCCCCCTTCTACGTTGCGCTGATCAAGGACGGCGCCGCTCACGTCGTGGCCAAGTGCAATTCCGCGCTGTGTGAATAACGCGGGGAGAGGGGTTGCATTGATCGGGCGCGGCCTGACACAGGAGTGAGCGGTTTGGGCTACTCGACACTTCTAGCGCAGGCGGGGCTGAATGGTCTCGTCATCGGCGCGATGTACATGCTGATGGCGGTCGGCTTCACCCTGGTGTTCGGTATCATGCGCGTGGTCAATTTCGCGCATGGTGAATTCTATATGCTCGGTGCGTTTACGGCATTCTTCGCCTACGTTCATTGGGAAATGCCGTTCATTGTCTGCCTGGCGATCGCAGCATTAACGATCGGCATCCTGGGCATGCTGATCGAGCGGACATTGATACAGCCGTTTCGTTCCGATGAAATGTCAGGAATGATCGCGACCTTGGCGATCTCCGTCATCATCCAGAACGGCGCGGTTCTGCTGCTGGGGCCTGCGCCGAGAGCGATGCCGGATATCGTCCGGGGCACATTGGCAATTGGGCCGTTCAGCTTTCCGTGGTCGCGTCTTCTTGTCATTGCGGCAGCGGCGCTGATCTTCATCGTGTTCTGGCTCTTCATGGAGCGAACGCGCCTGGGGCGGGCGATGCGGGCGGTAGCCCAGGATACGGAAACGGCGCTCATTCAAGGCATTCGCGTCAACTACATTTATCCGCTCGCATTCGGGATCAGCGTCGCGCTCGCAGCGCTGGCCGGTGCCTTGATGGGGCCTATCTTCTCGGTGTCGCCGTTTATCGGCCTCACGCCGATGCTGAAGGCGTTTGTGGTCGTTATTCTCGGCGGCCTCGGCTCCGTTCCGGGTGCGGTCGTGGGCGGACTTCTGCTCGGGTCGATCGAGAGTTTCACCGCCACCATCTGGGGCTCGCTCGTGTCCGATATCCTGCAGCTCTTGCTTGTTATCCTGATCCTGCTGGTGCGGCCCTCTGGCCTGTTGGGACAAAGGGAGGCTTGATTGGAACGGTCAACGTCCGCCGCGATCGATCGCAATGAACCACGCCTTGCGGCAGGCCGTAGCGTTGTTCCAGCCGCCGCAATCGTCATTCTGCTCGCGGCCGCACTCATTCTCCCGCAACTCACGCCAAATCAGTTCTATTTGCATCTCGCGATTCTGGTTCTCTTCAATGCGATCTTCGCGATCAGCCTCGGCTTGATTGCATCGGTCGGACAGATATCGTTCATGCACTCCGCATTCGTGGCGGCCGGAGCCTATATTTCGGCGTTGGCTGCCCTCGATCTCAAGATCCCACCCATCCTCGGTATCGTTCTGGCTGGAGTTGTGACGGGCCTCGTGGCAGCGCTGCTCGGCAAGATCCTGCTTCGTCTTCGCGGCGTGTATTTCGTTCTCGTCACTTTTCTGACGAGCCAGGTCTTCACGTTGATCGCACTGAACTGGGAGAGCGTTACCCATGGCGCGAACGGACTCATTGGGATTCCCGCCATATCGCTGCTGGGCTTCCCGCTCTCGACGCGATTGCGTTTCTACTATTTCGCGCTGGCGGCTTTCATCCTTGTCGTCACGTTCATCTGGTTGCTGATGCGCTCGCAGTACGGCCGGGCATTTCGTTCGATTGCTGAAAACGTGCGCCTCGCCGAATCCAGCGGCATCGACGTCAGCCGCTACCAAATCATCGCCTTTGCGCTCGGCAGTGGCATTGCCGGCGCGGCCGGCGCGGCGATGATTCACTATGTCCGGTTTCTGTCGCCCGACAGCTTCACCTTCAACGATTCGATTGCGTATATCACCATGCTGGTCGTCGGTGGACGCCAGAGCATGATCGGCGGGATCCTTGGCGCGCTTTTCCTTACACCGTTGCCGGAAGCGTTACGGGGACTTGTTGGGGCGCAACACATCGTCTACGGCGCCATCCTGTTGGGCGTCCTGCTGTTCCTTCCGGGTGGGCTCGTTTCAATCGGACGAACCTACTTTCACAAGACCGCGGAAACGGAGCCGAAATGAGCGCGCTCCTGGAGGTCGATTCGATCAGTCGACGGTTTGGGGGGCTAAATGCCCTGAAGGATGTTTCTTTCTCGATCGATAAAGATGAGATCGTTGGATTGATCGGCCCCAACGGCGCCGGCAAGACCACCTGTTTCAACGTGGTCAGTGGGGTCATGTCGCCATCGGCTGGTGCGATCCGCTTCAACGGACACAGCATCGTCGGAAAGAAGCCGAGCGCCATCGTTGGCAAGGGGCTGGTGCGGACGTTCCAGGCCACAACGGTTTTTCCGAACGCGACGGTGATTGAGAATGTCATGCGCGGCGCGTTTGCGGCGACGCCGGTCTCCCTGTTGGGCTCGATCTTCAATACACGTGCCGCGCAGGCAGCCTTGTCGATTACCCTTGAGCGGTGCGACCGGTTGCTCGAGCGGTTGTCGCTCACGCGGTTTCGGCAGCGCTGCGCCGGAGAACTTTCCTACGGCGGTCAGCGCCGGCTGGGTGTGGCGATCGCACTTGCCGCTCAGCCCCGGCTGCTGATGCTGGATGAACCCGTCGCGGGGCTTAACCCCGAAGAGGCTGCCGATTTCGGCCAACTGATCAGGGAGCTTCACCAAGCCGAAAAGATCGCGGTTCTTTTGCTCGAACACCACATGCGGCTGGTGATGGGTCTTTGTCATCGTATCGTCGTGCTGGACCACGGCGAGAAGATCGCGGAAGGCGCGCCTGCTGAAATTCGCGCCAATCGCAAGGTCATCGAAGCCTATCTCGGGTCCGAGGATGTGGGATGAGCCGAACGCTTCACATCAGGGATATCCATGTTGAATACGGCCGCAGGGTCGCGATCTCCGGCATCAGCCTCGACATTGCGCCGGCCCAGATCGTTTCGCTGGTGGGCAGCAACGGCGCAGGCAAGACCAGCACGTTGCGGGCGATCATGGGGCTGAGGGCTCCGAGCCGCGGGCAGATCACTTTCGGCGATGTGCGAATCGACGGGCTATCACCCCCCGATATCGTCGCGCAAGGCATCGCCCTTTCACCGGAGGGCCGCCGGGTATTCCCCCGCATGACGGTGCACGACAATCTGCTGGTTGGCGGCTACTTGCAGCCTCAAGGCACCCATCTGCACCGTTCCGTCGAGCGGATGTTCGGTTTTTTCCCAAAGCTCCGGCAGCGTTGCAACCAGATGGCGGGCTCGCTGTCCGGTGGAGAGCAGCAGATGCTCGCGATCGCCCGGGCCCTGATGGCGGCACCGAAGGTGCTGCTGCTGGACGAACCTTCGCTTGGATTAGCGCCCATCATGGTGCAGGAGATTGGCCGCCTGATCGAGACGATCAACAGGGAAGAGGGCTTGTCGATCGTCCTGGTGGAGCAAAATGCAAGCCTTGCGCTCCGGCTCTGCCACTTCGCTTACGTACTTGAGAACGGCCGGATCGCGCTCAGCGGTGCAGGGCCTGATCTGGCCAGGAGCGATTATGTCCGGCGGGCCTATCTCGGTATCTAGCCGGGGCGGTGTTGATAGCGGATCGGGAGGTGCGATCTGTCGATTGTTGGCAGTTGCCACGTTTCTTGTTAGCTTGCGCTCCGCCGTCTCGGATTGGGTCGGAAACCAAAAAAAGGCTTTCATGAGCGATTTGCTGAATAGCAAGGTGTCTGCGCAATCGCTGGTCGACGTCCTGGTCGAAAGAATCGAAGCCGCCATCGTCGGCGGTGACCTCCAGCCCGGCAGTAAATTGAGCGAACAGGGGCTGGCTGTTAGCCTCGGGGTAAGCCGTGGCCCGTTACGCGAGGCCATTCGCCGCCTCGAAGGGCGCAAACTGCTGGAGCGTACACCGAACATAGGCGTTCGTGTTGCGCGTCTGTCGCTGAAGGATTTGCATGAGGTGCTTCAGATCAGAGAAGCGCTTGAAGGGATGGCGTGCGGACTTGCCGCCAAAAAAATGACGGACGCTGAACTCAAGGGTTTGGCCGACTTGCTGGAGCAGCATCAGCAACAGAAGAGCGTTCAGGAGGGGACCGGTTATTATCAGGAATCCAAGGATTTCGATTTCCACTTCCGGATCGTGAAGGGAAGCGGCAACGAACGCCTGATCCAGATGTTGTGTGAGGACCTCTATTATCTGCTTCGCGTCTATCGTTACAAGTCGAGCACCAAGCCGGGGCGCGCCATGAAGGCGTTGCGCGAGCACAAGGAGATCGTTGCGGCACTGATCCGGCGCGATCCAGTCGCGGCCGAGCAAAAGATGCGTCAGCACGTCAGCAATGCGCGTCTGTACGTTGAGGAACTGCTCAAAGAGGAGGCTGCCTCCGATGTGGTGGCCGAGCCGGTCCTGTTGAAAGCGAAGCCTGCGTCCCCGGGTGCATTGGGGAAAGAACTTGCGCGGAAGCGAAAGTCGGCCGTGCGCTGAAGCTCACTCGGCGGCGATCGCTGCGGCAAGCTTCGCCGCTTTGGGCCGATAATACACATAACCTTCGAACAGTTTGCGCATGGTGCGATAAACCGCGCCAAACTCCGCATAGGCTTTCGCCGCGTCGCCGGCATGATCGACGCGAGCATCCACCATCACGACGCCGGATGGATGAGCGATGACGATCGGCCCTTCGCGATCCGCGGCGAGCGTGTTTGGAATCGAACCCTCGATGCGGGTGGCGATCGCCAGGCACGTTGCGCCGGTGATGGGCACGGCGCGGTGCGGCTGACCGATCGAGATCATGCGCACCAGGATGGACATGTCGTTCGCGGCGAGCGATCGACCCGACAGCGTCGGCGCAGGTTTCGGCGCGGCAACCATGGCGACCTTCGGCACGCTGGCAATGCGCGCAGCGGTTGCTCGATCCGGTGCGAGGCCCATGGCGACCGAGGCCGACTGCCGGATCGCTTCCAGCGCGGCAAGGCAGGCCGTGTCGGCTTCCAACGCATCGGGCAATTCGGTCCCGGTCTTTCCAAGCGTGGCGGCGTCGATGAATACGCATGGATTGGCAGCATCGACCATGGTCGCTTCAACGCTGCCGATGCCCGGCACGTCAAGGCGGTCACGCGCGCGCCCGGTGGGGAGCAGGCGTCCCGTCTTGGCGCCTCCGGGCTCGTTGAATTCGAGGCGGACCGAGGCCGCGGTATCGGCGACGCCATCGATGGCAAGGTCGCCATCGGTCTCCGCCTCGCCGTTCGTCATGGTAAAGCGCGACGTGATGATCTTGTTGGTATTGGTGTTGTGGATACGCACGACAACGGCGCCATCGCGCGGCACGACGCACAGGCCTGCTTCGGCGGCGAACGGGCCCATGGCCGAAGACATGTTTCCGCAATTGCCGCTGTAGTCGACCGAGGCGTCCTTCACTGACACTTGCGCGAAGGTATAGTCTATGTCCGCGTCAGGGCGACTCGGCGGGCCGACGACGCAAACCTTTGAGAGCGAGGAGATGCCGCCGCCCATGCCATCGAGCTGGCGGCCGTTTGGATCGGGCGATCCCATGACGGCAAGAAAGATGTCGTCCCAGGCCGCGCGATCGGACGGCAAGTCGCTCCGCCGAAACACCACGGCCTTGGATGTTCCGCCGCGCATGAACACGGCCTTGATGCGTTTTTGCGTCATGCGCGTCCTCCGAATCAGACCAACACCGAGGTCGGGTCTGCTTGATACCTTTGGAATACAATTGTATACAGGCTAGTTCAAGACGTCGTATCGGGCAACTCGTCCATCGACAACCCTGTCCTGCGCTCGCGCATCGCACAGGCCGAGATCGGGAATCAAAGAATGGCACTGACTGCCGCGCAGCCAGCCGAACGCACCGATTATGGATCGGTGACCGACTACGCCTATGCCGCGTTGCGCCGGGAAATCATCGAAGGCCGCTTCCCGCCGGGCCGGCGCCTACGCGAGATAGAGCTGGCCTCATGGCTCGGCGTTAGCCGCACGCCGACGCGGCAGGCGCTCTCGCGGCTCGAGCATGAGGGCCTTGTGGATATGCGGCCTCGCTTCGGCCTGGTGGTCGCAACCCTGGACGCAGCGGCCATGGAGGAGCTCTACGAGATGCGCGGGGCGCTGGAGGGCATCGCGTCCGCGATGGCGGCCCGGCATTCCAGCGCGCGTGACGTCGAGACGCTTGTTCAACTCGTGGAGACCGAGCCGACGCTTCCGGAGGATGCTTCGGTCCGCTACCAGCACAACCTCGCGTTCCATCAGGCGATCTACCAGGCCGCGCATAATCGCTTTCTGATGAAGAGTCTCCAGGCGCTTAACGATGCGATCGCGCTGCTAGGACCGACGACGATGGGAGTCGAGGGCCGATTTGCCGATGCGCATGACGAACACCGCCGGATCGTTGCCGCGATCCAAGCCCGCAACAGCGAAGTGGCCGACGCCGAGGCTCGCGCCCATGTCGCCCGCGGGCTTGAACTGCGCCGGCGCATGCGGGCCGCCGAATCTGTTGCGGAAGATCCCCTGTAACGTGCCTCGCGCGTAAAGAAGCTCTCTTTGTCCGCGAGCCGCTTGCGCTCCGTGGGCGCATTCACCGCGCCCGTCGGCATAATGGGCTCTTCAATCGGGCCGCCCAACCTGGGCCAAAATCAAACGATTTCAGCAGTTTACTTCACTCCCGACCCCGGAGGTCGAGACGACCTCCCCGGCGCTATTGACCTCCGCATTTCTTTGTATACAAATGTATTCAATGAAAAACATTCGATAACGCCGGGACTGACGCGGCGGTCGGGAAGGGAGGCGCACCCATGGAAGACACCAAGGCCCCGCACTACGACGTGATCGTGATCGGTGCAGGCAATGCGGCACTCGCCGCGGCGGTGTCGGCGCGAGAGAATGGCGCCGAAAAGGTTGTTGTTCTGGAAAAGGCGCCGCGCGAGATGCGGGGCGGCAACACGCATTGGAGCGGCGGCGTTCTGCGTTTTGCCTTCGACGATCCGCGCGAGATCGGCGCGCTGCTGCCCGGTGTCGAGGAAGATTTCGAGAATTTCTACGACGGCATTTCCCCGTATACGCAGGACGATTATCACGGCGACCTGATGCGGGTGACAAGCGGAAGGACCGATCCCGTCCTCTCCAAATTGCTGGTGACCAATTCGCAAGCCACGGTGCGCTGGATGAAGGACACCGGCGGGATCAAGATGGAGCGGGCGTGGGCCTGTCGCGCAGCTGGTTCGCCACCGCCGAACGGCTTGGCATCGAGATCCGCTATGAATCGGCGGCGACAGAGCTCGTCATTGACGAACACTCTGGGCGCGTCGCGGGCGTGAAGGTACGCGACGACGAGGGCATCAAGGTGCTTTCGTCGAAGGCTGTGGTTCTTGGTTGCGGGGGGTTCGAGGCCAACGTCCAGATGCGCACCCAGCACATCGGGCCGCTGGTCGGCGCCGCCAAAGTGCGCGGCACGCCGCATAACCAGGGCGACGGCCTGCGCATGGCGATGAATATCGGCGCGATGCCGTGGGGGCAGTGGAGCGGCTGCCACGCGACGCCGATCAGCGCCGACTGGGGCGACTTCGCGCCGCGCGAACTCACCGATCGCAGCAATCGCCTCTCCTATGTCTATGCCGTGATGATCAATCGCCGGGGACGTCGCTTCGTCGACGAAGGTGAGGATGGCGCGCTGTTCACCTATGCCAAGTTCGGTCGCGCGATCCTCGCGGAGCCGGGCGCCAAGGCTTACCAGATCTTCGACAGCAAGGTCGTGCATCTGCTGGAGCCGCGCTACCAGACCAGCGATCCGATCGTATCCAACACACTCGAGGACCTGATCGACCAGCTCGATATCGATGACAAGGCGCAGGGGCTGAAGACGCTGCTGGAATACAATTCCTGCGCCCGCGATGTCGAGGATGGATTCGACCCGACGAAGAAAGACGGTCTGTCAAGCAAGGGCCTCGCGCTGGAAAAAACCAACTGGGCCCTTCGCATCGACAAGGCTCCTTACTACGCCTACAGCGCGACCGGGGGCATCACCTTCACCTTTGGCGGGCTCAAGGTTGACGAAAACGCGCAGGTGATCGGCACCGACTGGCGGCCGATCAAGGGTCTCTATTGCTGCGGCGAAATGGTCGGCGGCTTGTTTTACGACAACTATCCGGCGGGCACCGGCCTCGTGTCAGGCGCGACCTTCGGGCGGATTGCCGGACGCAATGCCGCAACGACGAACTAAAAATCGAAAAGGGGAGAGGTCCATGGCGCTCGTCGACCCTACCCATGACGCGAAAAACGTCATGAGCAACTCGATCGTCGCTCGTCTCGCCGGCAAGATCTGCGACCTCGACAAGACGACGCTGACGAAGAAAGCGCTGGCGCAGGCCAAGATCTGCATCCTCGATACAATCGGCGTGACTCTCGCCGGCATTCCGGAGCCTTGTACGCAGATTCTTCTGAGGACTCCCGGTGTCGCCACGGCGCCGGGCCCATCCTTGGTCTTCGGCACCGACCGGCGCACCAGCGCGCTCGATGCGACCCTGGTCAATGGCACCGCTTCTCACGCCCTCGATTTCGGCAATTTCGGCGCAACGCCAGGGCATCACTCGGTCCCGCTCGTCGCGATGCTGTTCGCGCTCGCAGAAGAACGCAAGGGCCGCGGAGATGACCTGATTGCCGCCTACGTGATCGGCTTAGAAACCGAAATCCGACTTGTCCGCGCGGCCGACCACGACAAGGGTTGGCGTCCGGTCTCTACGCTCGGCACCTTGGCCGCGGCAGCGGCCGCTTCCCACTTCCTCAAGCTTGGTCCGGAACGGACGGCGATGGCGCTCGCGATCGCCGCATCGCTGGCAAGCGGGATCAAGGCCAATTTTGGTGCCATGGCGAAACCGCTGCACGCCGGACAATGCGGTCGCAACGGTCTGTTGGCAGCGCTCCTTGCCGAGCAGGGGTTCGAGGCGGCTGCCGATGTTTTTGAGCGTCACCAGGGTTTCTCCAACGTCTTGGACGGCCCGGGCCCCTTCGACGTCGAGCGACTTTTCGCCGATTGGGCGGCTCCGCTGGAGATTGAGGCCGCAACGATGATTCGCGGTGGTGACAATCCAATCAGTGCTTCGGAGCTGTGGGACAAATTCGAAAACTGTGCGGCAAAGGCGTTGCCGCGCGAGCAGATTGCTTCACTCTTTGAGCGTCTGGAGACGCTCGACAAGGTCATCGACATGAGCCAGGCGACCCGGCTGCTGCAGACCAGCGCGCTCCACCAACCGCAGGCGAAGAAGGTTGTGTTTGCAGCCCGAGGCGCACACGAGCCGGAGGAGACAAGTTGGGTGCCATAAGGTCGTCAGGACCGCGGGTGCCTCCGAAAGAATTCACCAACTCACATATCAAGCCGCCTGTATCAGGCGTGTAATGCCACTGGAGCAACGATGAAAAAACCTTCGGGAACGATCGGCTCGGTTTTCGCGCTGGCGATGGCAAGCCTGCTTGCCTCCAGCCCTTCGCAGGCGATCGAGTTGAAAGTCGCCGACTCCTTTCCGGCGGGGCACTTTCTGGTTCGCTTGCTGCTGAAGCCCTGGATGGACGATGTGATCAAGCGAACCAATGGCGCGGTTACCTTCAACTATTTTCCGAGCCAGCAGATGGGCAAGGCCGCCGACATGTTGCGCATCACCCAGGCCGGCGTGGTTGATATCGCCTACATCGCGCCGGCCTATATTTCCGATAAATTGCCGCTATCGGAAGTGGCGACGCTGCCCGAATCATTTCGGTCGAGTTGCCAGGGTACGCGCGCCTACTGGAAGAGCGCGCGAGACGGGCTTCTCGCCAGGCATGAATACGAACCCAACAAAATACGACTGATGTTTGTCGTGACGTTGCCGCCCGAGCTGGTGTTCACGGTCAAGCGGACGATCGAGAAGCCGGAAGATTTCCAGGGGCTGAAGCTGCGCAGCTCCGGCGGAGCCCAGGATTTGATGCTGCGCGCGCTCGGGGCGATTCCGGTGCGGATGTCGGCGCCCGATTCCTACGAGTCGCTGGCGCGCGGCACGATGGACGGGTTGATCTTCACGATGGAAAGTATCGAGTCCTACGGACTGGAAAAACTGGTGAAGCATTCGACCGACAGCGTGACGTTCGGCAGCTTCGTCATAGCCTATTCGATGAACCAAACTGTTTGGAACCGGCTTCCGGACGATGTGAAGAAAGCCATCGATGAGGCGTCCGAAGCGACCGTGGCGAAAGCCTGCGCCGACATCGAGGCCGAACAACCTGAGGCGCACAAGAACCTGGAGCGGGCCGGGCTGAGTTTTGATCCGATATCCGAAGACGCCACCCTCAGGATCAAGGCGAGACTAGCGGAGGTCGCGAAAGAATGGGCGGCGGCTCTGGATAGCCGCGGAAAGCCGGCGTCGGCTGTGCTCAAGGAATATGAAAGCCTGCTTGCCGCGTCTCCTGCGAATTAGCCGTATGTGGCTTGAGAACTCGGATTTCGCCGCAGGGAGGCATTGCACGTGATCAGGCGGGCAGGGGATGTTCTTTATGCGATCGAACGCACGCTGACGGTCGTCGCGGTGGTTTTTCTGTTCGTCATCATGGTGCTCGTGGTCGCGGACGTGTTCATGCGCTACGTTCTGAACCGGCCGTTCAGCTTCGCCTATGATCTGATCGGCCTCTATCTCCTGGCCGGCGTGTTCTTCCTGACAATTTCCGATGCCCTGCGCGAGCATGCGCATGTCGGCGTCGATATCCTGCTGCACCGTTTTGCTCCGGCCGGACGGCGGTTATCCGAAATTGTTACAGCCCTTGTCGGGCTGTTTGTGTTTGGACTGATATCCAAGGTCGGCTTCGATCGCGCCCTGGATAATTTTCAGCAGAATGACGTGCTGGCCGGCGCAATTCCGTGGCCGACATGGCTGTCGGCCTCGCTGGTGCCGTTCGGCTGCAGCGTTCTGGTGCTGCGGCTCGCACTGCAACTCGTCGGAAACGTCGTCAGCCTGGCTTCCAATCGCGACCTCTATCCACTGCCGCCGATTACCGGTGTCGGCGAAGCAAAGACTTTTGAATAGCGGTGGTATCCGATGTCGACGATTCCGGTTATCGGCCTGCTGTTTGCGCTGCTCGCGATCGGCACGCCCGTCGGATTTGCCATGGCGTTTGCCGGTTCGATCGGCCTGTGGGCCGTGGGCGGCTGGTCCGCGATGTATGGTATCTTGCAGACCGCGCCACTGGCTACTGTATCGTCGTACGAATTGATCACCATCCCGATGTTTCTGTTGATGGCGGATCTGGTGCTGCTATCGGGCGTGGCCGATGATCTGTTTGAAACGGCTTCCGCGTGGGTTGGCCGGATTCCCGGTGGCCTGGGCATGGCGACGGCGCTGGCCGGTGCCGGATTTGGCGCGATCTGCGGCACCAGCACGGCGTCCGCCGCGACGCTTTCCTCAACCAGCCTGCCCGCGATGATCCGACAGGGCTATGAGCCAAAGATGGCCGCGGGCGTCGTTGCGATTTCCGGAACGCTGGCGATGCTGTTGCCGACCAGCGTGGCGCTGGTGATCTTCGGGCTGCTCGCCGAGGTCAATATCGGCAAGCTGTTGGTCAGCGGAATCATCCCCGCCATCCTCGTAACGCTGACCATCATGGCAACGATCTACTTCCTGGTTTGGCAGGATCCATCGCGCGCGCCGCCCACCGTTTCGATCTCCTGGAGCCAGCGTTTCGCGCTGTTGTGGCAAGTCAGCCCGATGGTTGCGTTATTCTCGATCGTGACCGGGACGATATATCTCGGGGTCGCGACCCCCACCGAGGCATCGGCGTTCGGCGCATTCGGTGCGTTCGTCCTGGCGATTGT
>WNFC01005160.1_pt1 | contig 14290 bp, 10 predicted proteins | sample 5400541 | NCBI WGS metagenome assembly WNFC01 (sample SAMN13153342, study PRJNA577476) | soil metagenome | isolation source: 120 cm saprolite under Douglas fir tree site 2 hole 2 replicate 1 | place: USA:California | collected 2015-04-18
GGCGAGGAACGGCTCGGCCGCGGCGCGGTTGAGGTCGTGGACGGTGAGCTGGTGGCCGGCCTTTTGCAGATTGGCCGCCATGCCCTTGCCCATCATGCCGAGCCCGATAAAACCGACGCGCATCTCGATCCTCCCACGCCTGCGGCCAACACCCAAGGATCGGGAGTGTGGCCGGGCGGATAGGTCGAGCGCAAGCCTCGGCGGTGCTTTGCGTGCTTTATTCGACGAGCTGGTTGCTCGTCGTGCCGATCGTCGAAGTGCCGGCCGAGCCGCAATTGCTGTTGAAGTTCGAATTGCCGCTGAATTTCAACGTATAGGCGAGGAGCTGGGTGCAGGTCGCCCCACCGACCGAGGCGCCACCCGCATAAGTGACGCCCTCATTGGGGAAGTAGAGGGCTCCAACGATGTTTTGCGTCCCCCCGCCGGTGAACGAGTTGGCGCTGGTTCCGGCCGTCGGCGCGTTCCGGTCCTGGAAAAACGCGAGCCCCGCGGTTGCCCCCGTGGCGGGCGCCGTGACCGACACCGACGCGCCGCCGTTGACGGTGACGGTGGCGTAATTGCTGCCGGTGCTGCTGGTCAGGATGATTGTCGTGCCGCTTGTCGCCGTCAGCGTGGTTTGGGCCCCAATGCTTAACGAGCCGCGGTCGATGATGTAGGTACCGGGACCGAGTGTCAGCGATGCTTGAGAGCCGAGACTGAGGCCGTTGCTGAAGACGTAAGGCGTGGTTCCGGTTGCATTTATTGTGTCGGTGTCGTGGTTGCCAAGGCTGTAATTATTCTTGCATGTCGCGCTCGAGGCGGCGCAGGCGTTAAAGGTGGGGACGTTGGCGTAGGAGTAGGGGTCGCTGATCGGCGGTGTGCCGGTGTAGGTGCCTTTGGTGGTATCGAGCGCGGCGCCGCCGCTGGTGCTGACGCCGCCGGTGATGTAGGCGGCGCCGGCATCGATGACGGCGCCGCCGGTCATGGTCAGCGCGGCGGCATCGTTGGAATTGATGTAGAGCGAGCAGGAGTTGAGGTTGAGGATTGTGTTTCCGGAATCGGTGACATCCACGACATCGCCCTTGTCGAGCGCCACGACGCAGCCGGAGCCGGTGGTGACCGCGGCGGCCACCGAGCGCGCCTGGATCGTCGGCCCGCTCGACATAAAGAGCCCCGAGACCATCGGCGCTTGCGGCTGCGAGACGATCACTTCGACGGCGGTGCTTTTGCCCGCGTAACTGCCGGAGACCGGCGGGCTGTTGACCGTGACGGTAACCGATGCGGTTCCGTCGACGAAACTGTAATTGCCGGCGACACTCTTGGCCTCGGTAGTCAGCTGCGCGACCGAGGCGCCCTTTCCCAGGGCGGTGATGGCCGTGTAGGCCGCCGCATCCGCGGCGCTTTGCATCGTCTGCTTGGTCGTATACCAGGCGGCTACTTCGGTACCGAGACCGGCCAGGCCGAGGACGCTGGACAGCCCCAGCGCCAGCATCACCGCCGCGCCGCCGCTGCGATCGGCGGCGAGGGCGCGAAGGCGGGTTGACTGGCGACAAATATGCTTGATCAGGTTGTTCATATGGCCACTCATCACTCTCAGGTCGGGTAGCAGGCTTGCGAGGTCAGCGTTGCCGACAGGTTCACGTAGGGGATGTCCAGCGTCACCGGATAGGTAGCCGTGACCTTGTTGCCGCAGCTGGCGACCGTCACCGTAAAGACCGATGAGGCAAACCCGGCGCCCGATAGGTTGGCGGCATAGGTTTGCGCCTGGCTCGTGCTGCTGCACGTGCTCGGGCTGTTGCTCATGCAGCGTGCCGCGCCGACGACCGCGTAATCGAGCGCGTTCTGCAGCCACAGCACGCGCCCCACCTCGCCGATCCCGAGGATGAACATCAGCATCGCCGGCGCGATGAATGCAAACTCGACCGCGGAATGGCCTGACCGGCTGCGGGCCAGAGCCCGGATCAGCCGCATCAGCTTTGAGTGGATTTGCATGTGGTCGCTCCCGCCTGTGCCTTTACTGAATCCGCACGGTCGCCTGCGCGGTCAGGGTCACCCCTGAGCCGAGCACCGAATAGGGCAGCACCGGGTTGTAGGCCGATTGCGCATTGACAAAGACGTAGGTACCGGCGGTTTCGCCGTTCGCGCAGGTGCTGCCGGCGGTAGCGGCCGCGATTGTCGTCCCGGTCGGACACCCGACGCTCTGCGTCGGCGCGGGCGCCGCGCTGACCCCGGGGAGGTTCGTCGCGGCGGTGACGGCACTGGAGATCGAGCTGCTGTTCCACCCGTGTAGCAGCGCATATTGCGCACCGGCCTGGGCGGCCTGCTGAACCTGGATCTGTTGCGTGAAGGCGATGCCGAGATCGGCGACCGGCACCAGCAACCCCAAGAGGATCGGCGTGGCCAGGGCGAACTCGATCGCCGCATTGCCGCGCTCGGCGCGCACCAGAAATGCCAAACGGCGCACCGAGCGCCGCACGATGTTCGCGGGGCTCGCGGGGGCCCCTCTCTTGATCACGGCGCGGCCCCGTCCGCCAGTCTGCGTCGTCATATCCGTGCTCCCGCTTGGGTCAACGATGATGACTTAGCGGAAGCGGTATTAGTTGTCGATTTCTATCATTTCGGATTTCAGCGGCATCCCGCCTTTGATTAGTGTCTTGTTAAAGGTCTTATTAGTGTCTCGTTAAGACCTCCATTATTTACGCTCTGTTAATTCTCGCGATGGCGCAGCTGATTGTTGACATGACGGTCGCCGGCGAGCCAGCGGCTCAGTTCGCTGTGAGCATCGGCACGGCGCAGCGCGTCGATCTCGGCGACATCGGGCGGATCGCAGGTGAATTCGAGGATCATGCCGTCGGGCGAGGTGGTGTAGATCGACTTGCAATACCCGTGATCGGTCTCGCGGAATTTCTCGCCAGCCCGGTTGAGGCGCGCTTTCAGCTCCTCATAGCTGGCGTCGCCGACCTTGAGCGCGATGTGATAATGGCTGCCGACCTTGGGCGGCGCCTTCGCCTGGGTCAGCGCGTACATCTCGGGATCGGCGAATTGGAAGAACGCCAGCGCGCTGCCGTCGGCCAAGCCGTAGAAGGTATGGCAGAACTCGACCTCGCGGTTGAGGTCGCCGCGGAAGGTTTTCTCGCACCACGTCGCGACCAGCGGGATGCCGAGCAGATCCTCGAGGAAGCGGCGATTGGCCTCGTGATCCTTGACCACATAGGCGTTGTGATGAAGGCGCAGCGGCAATTCCGCCAGAAGCTTCGCTTGGCTCGGGGCTGTTCTCTCGATCGTGTCCATGGCGATGGCTCTCCGTTCTGCGATTGACCGTTCGCGGTTGCACCAAGCATAGCGCATCTCGGCGCGGCGCGCATCGCGCGAGAGGAAGCCCCCACCCCAACCCTCCCCCGCATGCGGGGGAGGGGGCGGACGTGCCGGGCGGGGTGGAACTGAGGAGGCCGACCACCGGCATCGCCTTCTGCTGCACGCGTGCCGCCAGCGGCCAAGTCAGCGCTGCGCCACCAAGCAGAATGATCAGTTCGCGCCGCCTCATCGCGGACGCCTCACCTCGCCGATTTGACCGCGCCGCTATGGTGCAATTGCGCGATCTCGTCGGCGGCAAAGCCCCAATCCTTGAGCACCTCGCCGGTGTGCTCGCCGATCCGCGCCGGCGGGCGCTGGACATGGGTGGGCGTGCCGAGGAAGCGGGGGGCCGGGGCGGGCTGGGCGATCCCGTCGATCTCGACAAAGCTCTCGCGGGCGCGGTTGTGCGGGTGGGAGAGCGCCTCGGACATGCGCAGGACCGGGGCGAAGCAGATATCGGTCTGCTCCATGATCTGGGTCCACTCGGCGCGCGTCTTGGTCTTGAAGATGCGCGCCAGGCGCTGTTGCATCTCGGGCCAGGCGGCGCGATCGGTCTGTTCCGGTAGGGTTTCGCCTTCGAGCCCGGTGTGCTGCAGCAAGAGGGCATAAAATTGCGGCTCGATGGCGCCGATCGCGACGTGCTCGGAATCCTTGGTCTGGTAGACGTGGTAGTAATGCGCGCCGCCATCGGTGCGGTTCTTGCCGCGTTCCTCGGTCCAGGCGCCTGAAGCGAGCGCGGCATACATCATCGTCATCAGCGAAGCAGACCCCTCGACCATCGAGCAGTCGACGATTTGCCCCTTGCCGCTCAGCCGCGCGCTGATGATGCCGGCGAGGACGCCCATCGCCAGATAAAGCGCGCCGCCGCCGAAATCGCCGACCAGGTTCAGCGGCGGCACCGGCGGTCCGCCCGCTTCGCCGATCGTATGCAGCACGCCGGAGAGCGCGATGTAGTTGATGTCGTGCCCGGCAGTGCGGGCGATCGGACCGTCCTGGCCCCACCCGGTCATCCGGCCGTAGACGAGCTTCGGGTTGCGCGCGAGGCAGAGCGAGGGGCCGAGGCCGAGCCGCTCCATGACGCCGGGGCGAAACCCCTCTATAAGGGCATCGGCCCGGTCGATGAGGCGCAGCACCGCGGCGACCCCGCCCGGATTTTTGAGATCGACCGCGATGTTGCGGCGGCCGCGCGCCAGGAGGTTGAAGCGGTGCTCTTCGCCGGTCGGGCCGCCGACCCGGCTGTCGTCATGCCCGACATTGGCGGCGCGGTCGACCCGGATCACCTCGGCGCCCATATCCGACAACAGCATCGCGCAAAACGGCCCGGGGCCGATCCCCGCGAGTTCGACGATCATCACCCCCTCAAGCGGTCCCATTGGCCTTCCCTTTCGTTCAGCGACGCCGAGCTTAACAGGATTGCAGAATAGGATGTCATTGCGAGGCGCGAAGCGACGAAGCAATCTCGTTCGGGCGAGCCAATCGTCGCGAGATTGCTTCGCTTCGCTCGCAATGACAGATGACAGAGGTGAGGGAATGGATGCCACGGCATTGCGCGAATTGCAGGCGCCGCTCAAGGCGGCTTATCGCGAACGGCCGGAGGCTGCGCTCGTCACGCTGAGGGCGGCGGGTGATCTCGCCGACGGGGCGATCGCCTGCAAGGTCGAGACCGGGCGCGCGGTGATCGAAGCCGGGCTGCATCCGGCGACCGGCGGCAGCGGGCTCGAGGCGTGCTCCGGCGACATGCTGCTGGAGGCGCTCGTCGCCTGTGCCGGGGTCACATTGAAGGCGGTCGCGACGGCGCTCGAATTCCGCCTCAACGGCGGCCGGGTGCGCGCCGAGGGCGATCTCGATTTCCGCGGCACGCTTGGGGTCGAGCGCACCGCGCCGGTCGGCTTCCGCGACATCCGCCTCGCCTTCGACCTCGATACCGACGAGAGGCAGGAGCGGATCGACATGTTGCTGAAGCTGACCGAACGCTATTGCGTCGTGCTGCAGACGCTGCGCAACCCGCCGCCGATCGCGGCGACGGTCGCAGGGCGCGCGCTTTGATTAAAAACGCGGCAAAACGCGGCAGAAAATAACCGGATTTCTCGCAAGCTCGATTCGCGTTCTCCCGTTAACTTATGCATACTGCGACACGGCGGATCGCGACCGGCGTTCGCCATCGGGGAAAGTGCGGCCTGAAGGCCGGGGAAAGAGCGATTTGAGGATGGCCACGCGACGCGACAGAGGGCTCTACGATCCGCGCAACGAGCACGATGCGTGCGGCGTCGGCTTTGTCGCGAACATCAAGGGCCGGAAATCGCACGACATCATCAGCCGCGGCCTGCAGATCCTCGTCAACCTCGACCATCGCGGCGCGGTCGGCGCCGACCCGCTGATGGGCGACGGGGCCGGCTGCATGATCCAGATGCCGGACGCGCTGCTGCGGCATTGGGCCGAGGGGCACGGCATCGCGCTGCCGCCGCCCGGGCGCTATGCCGTCGCGATGTGCTTTCTGCCGATGGACGAAACCGCGCGCGCCGTGGCGATGGAGCATGTCGAGGCGTTCCTGCGCGCCGAAGAGCAGACATTGCTCGCCTGGCGCGATGTCCCGACCGACACGGCGGGGCTCGGCGCTCGGGTGATCGAGACGATGCCGTGGATTGCCCAGGCGATCGTCGCGGCGGGCCCCGATGTCCCCGACCAGGATGCCTTCGAGCGCAAGATCCTGACCGCGCGCAAGCAGATCCTCAACTCCGTCGCCGATCTCGTCCAGCGGCTGCCGGCGATCCGCGAGCTTTACATGCCGTCGTTCTCGACGCGCACTGTGGTTTACAAGGGACTCCTCTTGGCGCCTCAGGTCGAGAGCTTCTACGAGGATCTGCGCAATCCGCTGACCGTGTCGGCATTGGCGCTGGTGCATCAGCGGTTTTCGACCAACACGTTTCCCAGCTGGCGGCTCGCCCACCCCTACCGGTTCATCTGCCACAATGGCGAGATCAACACGGTGCGCGGCAACGTCAACTGGATGCATGCGCGCCGCCAGGCGATGTCGTCCGAGCTGTTGGGCGCCGATCTCGAAAAGATGGTGCCGCTGATCGGCCCGGACCAATCCGATACGGCGTGCATCGACAACGCACTCGAACTGCTGGTCATCGGCGGTGGCTATTCACTGGCGCACGCGATGATGATGCTGATCCCCGAAGCGTGGTCCGACCCGCTGATGGACCCGGAACGCCGCGCCTTTTACGAATACCATGCGGCGCTGATGGAGCCATGGGACGGGCCGGCGGCGATCGCCTTCACCGATGGGCGCCAGATCGGCGCGACGCTCGATAGGAACGGTCTCCGGCCGGCGCGCTACGTCATCACCGACGACGACCATCTGATCATGGCGTCGGAAGCCGGCGTGCTGCCGGTGCCGGAAGAGAAGATCACGCGCAAATGGCGGCTCCAGCCCGGCAAGATGCTGCTCATAGACCTCGAAGAGGGCCGCATCATCGACGACGCGGAGATCAAGGCGAAGCTCGCCGCCGAGCATCCCTACGAGGCATGGCTGAAAGAGACCCAGTACAAGCTCGAGGATCTGCCCGAGGCGCCCGAGGCGGCGATTCCGGCGGTCTCCAACGATCCCAGGGCGCGGCTCGACCAGCAGCAGGTCTTCGGCTACACCCAGGAGGACATCCAGTTCTTCCTCGAGCCGATGGCGCGCGAGGCCGACGATCCGGTAGGCTCGATGGGCACGGACACGCCGATCGCCGCGTTCTCCGACCGGCCGAAGCTGCTCTACAACTACTTCAAGCAGAATTTCGCGCAGGTCACCAACCCGCCGATCGACCCGATCCGCGAAGAGCTGGTGATGTCGCTGATCTCGATGATCGGGCCGCGCCCGAACCTGCTCGGCCACGAGGTCGGTTCACATCACCGGCTCGAAGTGGCGCAGCCGATCCTGACCGATGGCGACCTCGCCAAGATCCGCAACATCGAGCACCTGATCGACGGCCGCTTCAAGACCGACACGCTCGACATCACCTGGCCGGTGGCCGAGGGCGCGGCCGGCATGGAGCCGGCGCTCGACCGCCTCTGGGATGAGGCGACCGCGGCGGTCAAGGCCGGGCACAACATCCTCATCCTCTCCGACCGCGCGGTCTCGCCCGAGCGGGTGCCGATCCCGGCGCTGCTCGCGACCTCGGCGGTGCACCATCACCTGATCCGCCAGGGGCTGCGCACCAAAACGGGGATCGTCGTCGAGACCGGCGAGGCGCGCGAGGTGCATCATTTCTGCGTCCTCGCCGGGTATGGCGCCGAGGCGATCAACCCCTATCTCGCTTTCGCCACGGTCGAGCAGATCCGCACCGAGAACGGGCTGCCGCTCTCGGCCGAGCAGGTCCAGAAGAACTATCTGAAGGCGCTCGGCAAGGGCATCCTCAAAGTCATCTCCAAGATGGGGATCTCGACCTACCAGTCTTATTGCGGCGCGCAGATCTTCGACGCGGTGGGGCTCGATAGCGAGTTTGTCGAGCAGTACTTCACCGGCACGGCGACGCAGATAGAAGGCGCCGATCTCCAGGCGATCGCCGAGGAGGCGCTGGTCCGACACGCGCGCGCCTATGGCGACGACCCGCTCTATCGCGAGATGCTCGATCTCGGCGGCGATTACGGCTTCCGCCTGCGCGGCGAAGCGCATGCCTGGACGCCGCAATCGGTCGCCCGGCTGCAGCATGCGGTGCGCGGCAATTCGCTCACCGACTACAAGGCCTTTGCCGCCTCGATCAACGACCAGAGCGAGCGGCTGTTGACGATCCGCGGGCTGATGCGCCTCCTGATGGCCGACGAGGCGATCCCGCTCGACGAAGTCGAGCCCGCCGCGTCGATCGTCCGGCGCTTCGTCACCGGAGCGATGAGCTTTGGCTCGATCAGCCGCGAGGCGCACACGACGCTGGCGATCGCGATGAACCGCATCGGCGGCAAGTCGAACACCGGCGAGGGGGGCGAGGAAGCCTCGCGCTTCAAGCCGCTGCCGAACGGCGATTCGATGCGCTCGGCGATCAAGCAGGTCGCCTCGGGACGGTTCGGCGTCACCACCGAGTACCTCGTCAACTCCGATGTCCTGCAGATCAAGATGGCGCAGGGCGCCAAGCCCGGTGAAGGCGGCCAATTGCCCGGCCGCAAGGTCGATAAGATCATCGCCCGGGTGCGCTATTCGACCCCCGGTGTGGGCCTCATCTCGCCACCGCCGCACCACGACATCTATTCGATCGAGGATTTGGCGCAACTGATCCACGATCTGAAGAACGCCAATTCGCAGGCGGCGATTTCGGTGAAGCTGGTGTCCGAGGTCGGGGTCGGGACGGTCGCGGCGGGGGTGTCGAAGGCGCGTGCCGACCATGTCACGATCGCCGGCTACGAGGGCGGCACCGGCGCCAGTCCCTTGACCTCGCTGACCCATGCCGGCTCTCCCTGGGAGATCGGCCTTGCCGAGACCCAGCAGACACTGGTGCGCAACGGGTTGCGCGGCCGGATCGCGGTGCAGGTCGATGGCGGCCTCAGGACCGGCCGCGACGTCGTCGTCGGCGCGATGCTCGGGGCCGACGAGTTCGGCTTTGCGACGGCGCCGCTGATCGCCGCCGGCTGCATCATGATGCGCAAGTGCCACCTCAACACCTGTCCGGTCGGCATCGCGACGCAGGACCCGGTCCTGCGCAAGCGCTTTACCGGCCAGCCCGAGCACGTCATCAACTTTTTCTTTTTCGTCGCCCAGGAAGTGCGCGAATTGATGGCGCAATTGGGCTTCCGCAATTTCGACGAGATGATCGGCCGGGTCGACCGGCTCGACATGGTCCCGGCGATCAACCACTGGAAGGCGAAGGGGATCGACTTGTCGCGCCTGCTCTACCAGGAGCCACCGAGGCCCGGGGTCGCGATCTACCATTGCGAGACCCAGAACCACGGCCTCGACAAGGCGCTCGACAACGCGCTGATCGCCGCTTCCGAGCCGGCGCTGGAGCGGCGCGAGCCGGTCAGGATCGAGCGGCCGATCCGCAACATCCACCGCACCGTCGGCGCGATGCTGTCGGGCCAGGTGGCGCGGCGCTATGGCCATGCCGGCCTCCCCGAGGACACGATCTGGGCGCGCTTTAACGGCACCGCCGGCGGCAGTTTCGGCGCCTTCCTCGCGCACGGTGTGACGCTCGAACTCTACGGCGACGCCAATGACTACGTCGGCAAGGGCCTCTCGGGCGGGCGCCTCATCGTGCGCCAGCCGCCGCAAGCCAAGCGCGAGCCGACCGAGAACATCATCATCGGCAACACCGTGCTCTACGGCGCGATCGCCGGCGAAGCCTATTTCGAGGGGGTTGCCGGCGAGCGCTTTGCGGTCAGGAATTCCGGCGCGGTCGCGGTCGTCGAGGGCACCGGCGACCATGGCTGCGAATACATGACCGGCGGGGTTGTCGTCGTGCTCGGCGAGACCGGGCGCAACTTCGCCGCCGGCATGTCGGGCGGGATCGCCTATGTCTATGACCCGAAGGGCCGCTTTGCGAGCCTCTGCAACCATGCCGGGGTCGATCTCGAAGCGATCGGCGAGGAGACGGAGGAGGGCGATGACGACGAGCGGCCGCGCCAGCGCGCCCCGAATGTCGTCGACAGCGGCATGGGCGACCCGTTGCGCTTCGATGCGGCGCGTCTGCGCATCCTGATCGAGCGCCACCACCTCTTCACCGGCAGCGCCCGCGCCCGCGATCTCCTCGAAGACTGGGACAACACGCTCGCCGCCTTCGTCAAGGTGACCCCGAAGGACTACCGCCGCGCCCTCCTGGAACTGAAGGCCGAGCGCGAAACCGACGCCGCGCGCATGGCCGCCGCCGAGTAAAACCACCCTAACTCAAAACCGCTGCAGCCCCCACCCTCCCACGCCTGACGGCGCGGGCCCCTCCCTCCCCCGCAAGCAGGGGAGGGTTATCGTGGGCGCCGGCGCGCTCCCCCCTGCTCGCGGGGGAGGGTTGGGGTGGGGGCTTCTCGGACAGAGGATTGATGCTAGCCTCGATCTGAGGCATCATTGATATAAGTCAGCCATGTTGACCGGCTTCGCCGGCCGGGCTGCAAGGGCGAGGGGATGGGCAAGCCGACCGGGTTCTTGGAGGTCGAGCGCGTCGAGCGCGGTTATGAGAAGCCCGCTTCGCGCAAGAAAAGCTGGAGGGAGTTCGTGCACCCCCTTCCGCAGCCGACGCTGCGCGCCCAGGCCTCGCGCTGCATGGATTGCGGCATCCCGTTCTGCCATGACGGCTGCCCGGTCAACAACCTGATCCCGGACTGGAACAACCTCGTCTATCGCGACCAGTGGCGCAGCGCCCTCGTTACGCTGCACTCGACCAACAACTTCCCGGAATTCACCGGCCGCATCTGCCCGGCGCCGTGCGAGGCGGCGTGCACGCTGAACATTGACGACAACCCGGTGACGATCAAGACGATCGAATGCGCGATCGTCGACCGCGGCTGGGAAGAAGGCTGGATCGCGCCGGAACCCCCGGCGCGCCGGACGGGCAAGCGCGTTGCGGTCGTCGGCTCGGGGCCGGCCGGGATGGCCTGCGCTCAGCAATTGGCGCGCGCCGGCCACGCCGTGACGCTGTTCGAGAAAAACGACCGCATCGGCGGGCTGCTGCGCTATGGCATCCCCGATTTCAAGATGGAAAAACACCTGATCGACCGCCGCGTCGAGCAGATGGCGGCCGAAGGGGTCGAATTCCGCGCGTCCGTCGAGGTCGGGGTGACGGTCGGCGTCGCCGAGCTGCTTGGCCAATACGATGCGCTGGCGCTGACCGGCGGGGCCGAATTGCCGCGCGATCTCGAAGTGCCCGCCCGCGCGCTCGACGGCATCCATTTCGCGATGGACTTCCTGCCGCAGCAGAACAAGCGCAACGCCGGCGACGACGAGATCAGGGCGGCGCCGGGCGGCACGATCACCGCGGCGGCCAAGCATGTCATCGTGATCGGCGGCGGCGATACCGGGAGCGACTGCATCGGCACGGCGACCCGGCAGGGCGCGGCGTCGATCACCCAACTCGAAATCCTGCCGCAGCCGCCCGAGAAGGAGAACAAGGCGCTGGTCTGGCCGGATTGGCCGTTGAAATTGCGCACCTCTTCGTCGCAGGAGGAGGGCTGCGAGCGCGACTGGGCGGTGCTGACCAAGGATGCGCGCGGGTCGGGCGGCCGTGTCGAGGCGCTCGAATGCGTCCGGGTCGAGTGGAACCAGGGGCCGGACGGGCGCTGGGCGATGCAGGAGATGGTGGACAGTACCTTCGCGCTGAAGGCCGATCTTGTGCTGCTCGCGATGGGGTTTTTTGGGCCGCGCCGCGCCGGCATGCTCGAACAAGCCGGGGTCAAGCTCGATCCGCGCGGCAATGTCGCCGCCTCGACGCTCGACTACCAGACCTCGGTGCCCAAGGTGTTCGCGGCCGGCGACATGCGGCGCGGCCAGTCGCTTGTCGTCTGGGCGATCCGCGAGGGACGGCAATGCGCCCGCGCGGTCGACGAATTCCTGATGGGATCGAGCACCCTGCCGCGGTAGCTCGCGTTTCTGGACTAGCGCCGTATCGGGCTCATCGGCCGCCGCCGGGTATGCCGGATATGCAGGATCCGGACCTCCTGGCCCTCATCATCAGCGCTCGCACTTCTGGATCATCCATCGCGGGCGCCATGAATGGAAAATCATACAGCCAACCGATTTGGCGCTCGATCGCTGATGTCACGGATTGAGCCGCCGAGGGTGCCCGCTGTTCGAGGTAGCTATAAGTCTGCTCCAGATCGGCCAGCGCGCGAAGCGTGCACCGGATTCTCATACGCCATGGCGTTTGAAGAACGCCGCCATATCCTCATCCGTTACAAACTCACCCCGTCTAGCTTGTGCCTTACCTTCCTGAACCGCGGCGCGGGTCTCCTCGTCGAGGCGAATGGGACCAGCCCGTCTTGATGCAAGCGAGAGCAGCATTTCCGCCGCCTCATTCTGCTCCGCTTCGGGTAGCTCCCGAACCTTTCTGATTGCTTCGTCAAGGAGTTTGCTCATGGCACCTCTTTTAGCACGTCCCAGCTGATGACGGCCACGGCGGACGTCTTTACACCAAAAACTTGATGTCGGCAGAGAAGGTCGGAAAGGCGAAGATCGTGTCCTTGAGCTGATCGGCGGTGATGCCGTGGCGGATCGCCAGCGCGAGGATGTGGATCAGCTCCTCGGCCGCATGCCCGAAAATGCTCGCGCCGAGGATATGGCCGCTCGCCTCGTCGATGACGATTTTCGCCCAGGCGGCGCTTTCGGCATAGGTTTTGGCCGACAGCCAGTTGTGCATATCGCTGGTCTGGACCCGGACCGTCAGACCCTTCTCCCGCGCCTGGGCCTCAGTCACGCCGACCATCGCCAAAGCCGGCACCGTGAAAATGCAGGACGGGATGCTCGCATACTCGGGCTTGCGGCTGAGACCCTCAACGATGTTATGGCCGACGATCTGGCCCTCGTAAGTGGCGATCGGCGACAGCTGCGGTGAACTCCACAACGCATCGCCGCAGACATGCACCGCCGGGTTGGATGCAGAACGCAGGAACTCATCGACCAGCACGCGCCCGTCCTCGTGGCGGACACCAGCGGCGTCGAGATCAAGGCCTTCGACATCGGCGACCCGACCGGCGCCATTGACGATGCGCTCGGCCGTGATGGTGCGCTCGGCGCCGGCCTCGCTGAAAACCACGTTGTACCCGTGCCCGGCCGGATCGATGCGGGCGACCCTGATGCCGGTGTGGACAACGATCCCGAGGCGTTCGGTTTCGCCGCGCAGTTGCGCGGCGGCATCGGGGTCGATCGCCGGCAGCAATTGCGGCAGTGCTTCGAGGATCGTTACCCTCGTGCCGGCGCGGGCGTAAACGTGGCTGAATTCTAGGGCGATGACCCCGCCGCCGATAAACACGACATCGCGCGGCAATGTCGGATCGGCGAGGACATCGTCTGATGTGACCATCTTGTCGGCGCCCGGGATCGGCAAAATCCGGGGTTTCGAGCCGGTGGCGATGACGATGTGGGCGGCTTCGAGCGTGCGGTCACCGATCTCCACGCTCCGCGGCCCGACGAATTTTCCCTGGCCGCGGATCACCTCGACCCCGCGCCGCGCCATCGCTGCGGCGAGGCTGTCCGGGATGCCGGCAATCATCTCTTTTTCGCGGGCGATCAGCGCCGCCCAGTCGAGCGACGGTGCGCCAACCGTGATGCCGTGGTGGTGCGCCCGGGCGATCTCGTCGAGGGCATGCGCGGCGGCGACCAGCACCTTCTTCGGCATGCAGCCGCGATTGGGGCAGGTACCGCCGAGATCGCGCATCTCGATCATGGCGACCGAGAGCCCGGCCTGGCGGGTCGCAACCGTTGCGCCCATCGCCGCATTGCCGCCGCCGAGGATGACCACGTCATAGCGTTCGGTGCTCATCGGCCGGTGCCTCCGCATCGGGTGTCGCTCGAGATGATGCCGAGCGACCCACTGCTGAAAACGGCTACGGTATTCCGATGTCCCGCGGCGGCATAGCCACGCATTACCCGATGAGTGGGTAGTCGGCCTGGTCCTCGTATACCGAGCCCGCCTTGGTCGGAAAGCTGGCGACCAGGCTGAATTGCTCGACCGGCAGCGGGTCGGCGCGAAATCGCGCGTGCGCCGCGAGGAAGTGGCCGAGCGCGTCGAGCACCGGGTCGCGCAGCCGCGCCAGCGTCACATGCGGCGCAAACCGGCGCGGCTCCGGCGCGAGCCCGATGCGGATCAGCGCTAGTTCGATTTTGTCGTGCAGCGAGATGAGATCAGGATCGCGCTCGACGCCGACCCACAGGGTGTGCGGCCGGTTGCCGCCGAACACTCCAGTGCCGGCGAGCTGCAGCGAGAAACGGCGGGCCCGCAACTGCGTCAGGGCTTCGTCGACGTCAGCGGCAACATCTTCGGTGATCTCGCCGATG
>WNFC01005518.1_pt1 | contig 14288 bp, 13 predicted proteins | sample 5400541 | NCBI WGS metagenome assembly WNFC01 (sample SAMN13153342, study PRJNA577476) | soil metagenome | isolation source: 120 cm saprolite under Douglas fir tree site 2 hole 2 replicate 1 | place: USA:California | collected 2015-04-18
GGACCGGAGCTACGCCGAGCTCATACTAAAGAAGATGCGGCCGGGCGATATACATACTCACGTTTTCGCCCAACAATTTCCCATCCTGCTGCCGGATGGCAAAATCAATCCGATTATGGCGGAGGCTCGTGCCCGCGGAGTGATTTTTGACGTTGGCCACGGGGCTGGGAGTTTCTGGTTCCGCAACGCCGTTCCCGCCGTTAGGCAGGAATTTATTCCGGATTCGATGTCCACCGATTTGCACACCGGAAACTTTACGGTGCTGAGCATGACCAATGTGATGTCCAAGTTTCTGGCGATGGGGGTGCCGCTGCAGGACATCGTGCGGCGATCAACGGTCAACCCGGCGCATGAGATTCATCGGCCTGAGTTGGGAACCCTGTCGGTCGGGAAGGAAGCGGACATCGCGGTGCTGGAACAGCTCAACGGTTCCTTCGGTTACATCGATTGTGGGCTTGCGCGGATGGATGCGAAGGTGAAATTGGTGGCACGCATGACGGTGCGGGCGGGGCGGATTGTCTATCGGGTATCCGGAGCCGTCAATCTTGAGAACAGACCAAGGGGGATCTAAATGCCAGGAACTATCAGCCGTCGAAAGCTGTTGCGGACAGGAGGGCAGGCGATTGTTGCCGGTGGCGCCGCAGTCTGTGCCGGCTCGGCCGTGCCAGCGGTCGCATCGTCGGGTCCAAAGGTGAAAGGAGTGGACTATTACCAAAAGTTGGGTGTTACTCCCTTCATTAATGCTGCCGGGACTTACACATCGCTTACTGCCTCTACGATGCCGGAGGAAGTCCAGGCGGCGGTGGCGCTGGCCGCACTGCGACCGGTCAACCTCAACGAATTGCACGACGCTGCGGGCCAATATCTTGCCCAGCGCTTGCGTTGCGAAGCTGCCCTGATCACCGCGGGCGCCGCCGCCGCGCTTGTGGTCGGGACCGCCGCATGCGTTACGGCCGGCGCCGATCCTGCCATTCTCAGCATCCCTACCGACATGAACGGGCTGAAGAATGAAGTAATTGTCCAGAAGTCTCATCGCTATGGGTACGACCACGCCATCCGCAATTGCGGAGTGCGCTTTGTTGAAGTGGAAACCCTCGAGCAGTATGAGCAGGCCTTCAATGAACGGACGGCAATGACGCATTTCTTTAATGCCGGAGAAGAGCACATCAGCCGCGAGGACTGGTTGCGTGTGGCCCACAAGCATGGGGTTCCTTGTTTCAACGACGCTGCCGCCGACGTTCCGCCGATTTCGAATCTGTGGAACTACACCCAGATGGGATTTGATTTGGTGACATTTTCCGGAGGCAAAGGCCTGCGCGGTCCACAATGTACGGGACTGCTGCTGGGCAGAAAAGATCTGATCGACGCTGCCAGGAAAAACAATTCGCCCAACTCGAATACTATTGGGCGCGGATTGAAGGTGGCCAAGGAGGAAATTGTCGGTCTGGTGGCTGCCGTTGACTGGTTCTTGGCCCAGGACGATGCCACCATGGAAACCGAATACCGCCAGCGGGCGGAGCGGATTGCCGGGCAGCTGAAGAGTATTCCCAGCGTGCAAACTCAGATCTTTATTCCTCCGGTCGCGAATCATGTTCCCCATCTGCTGGTCACCTATGACCAGAGCCGGATCAAGATCACGGGAGCGGAAGTACTGGAAAAGATGCGCCAGGGCAAACCGCGCATCGAACTGAATCCCGGAACCGGAGGCCCTCCCGCGAGTGCGGGCCTGCCCGGCGGCAGCAACACTATCGTGGTCGGAGTGTGGATGATGCACCCCGGGGAAGACCTGGTGGTGGCGAAGCGGCTGCACGAGGTCTTGCATGGCGCGGTCAGCTCTTAAGGGGATGGAGTTGGCCGCCGAGCAAACTGCTGGACGTCCAGCCGATCGCTACCTTCCTCAATGAGATAGAACTTATCGGCTCCTACGTTGCGGAACGTTTGCTGCAGACCGCTGGGCCACTTGATCTCGACGGTTTCAGCTCGAGCGGCCTTACCCAAGCCAAAATTGGCGCGCAGATCGCTCTGCGAGAGATAGCTTCCGCCGCCCTCGACCTCCCGAATTTGTGAAATGCCGCCAGCAAGAACCCGTATTCGCGCGCCCATCGCGTCACGATTACTCTTCGTTCCCACCAGCCTGAGGTTCAGGAAGTGATTTCCGTTCCCGCCGCTGTTGTGCAGTAGCAGAGGTACATCTCCGTTGTTGGCGACCACAACGTCCACGAATCCGTCGTTATCGAAGTCAGCAAACGCGACCCCGCGGCCGACATAGGGAGTTTGAAACCCGCTGCCCGCCGACTTGCTCGTTTCCACGAACTTGCCATTGTGTTCGTTGTGAAACAGGCTATTGAATTGTTTGTAGTGAATTCCAGGCGTGGCTTGCTCGACTTCGGGATAAACGTGACCGTTGGCGATGAAAAGGTCCAGCCAGCCGTCGTTGTCGTAGTCGAAAAAACCTCCCCCAAAGCTCAGCACGTCATGGGTAGCGCGGGTGAGGCCGGACTGGTCGCTGATTTCGTCGAAGAAACCCTTGCCATCATTCTGCCAAATATGATCGGAGGACCTCTGAAAATCAGAGATGTAGAGATCGAGCCAGCCGTCGTTATCGAAATCTCCCAGCGAAATACACATGGCCGCCATGATCGCGCCCTGTCCGGTAAAGGCCATGCCGGTGGCTAAACCGATTTCCTTGAATGTACCGTCGTGCTGGTTATGATAGAGATAGGCACTGAGCCCGTCGTTGGCGACGAACAGATCGGGCCAGCCGTCGTTATCGTAGTCGGCGGCGCCAACGGAAAGATTCTTACCTTCGGGCTGGTAGATCTTGGTCTTGACGGTAACGTTGGTGAAAGTTCCGTCACCATTGTTGCGGTAGAGGGCGTCAGGGCTACCCCGGTAGACACTGGGAGGGCAACTGCTCTGCACTCCACCCAGGTTACAATAACGCCGGTCACCCAGTTCGACATAACTGCCGACGTATAGATCGAGCCGGCCGTCGCGATCGTAATCAAAGAATGTCGCGCCAGAATGAAATGTCCCTGACTCCGTGCCAGCTACACCGGCCTTGTCGGTCACATCGGTGAACGTCCCATTTCCATTGTTGTGGTAGAGAACGTTGCGACCGTACTGGGTAACAAACAGGTCGGGGAATCCGTCGTTGTCGTAGTCGCCCCAGACGCAGCCCAGGCCGTAACCGGTGCCGTGAACGCCAGCCCTGTCGGTGACATCTGTAAACGTGCCATCGCCATTGTTCCGATAAAGCGCATTGCGGACGGAAATGCCACGCTTGTACAGGTCGCGGCCATTCACAAAGTAAATGTCTTGCCAGCCATCCCCGTCAAAGTCGGCTACGCAGATTCCGGGACCAAATTCCTCCCGGTTGATGGAGATACCGTCATTGCCTTTGAAGTGCACAAATTTGATGCCAGCAGATGCGGTAATGTTCGTGAACTCAATCGCTTCCGATGGCGGCGCCTGTGCATTTAAGCCCGGACTACAGAGAAAACCATGAAGCATCCAGAGCAGGAAAAGCGCCAGAAACAGATGTCTTGACACGCAGTCTTGATGGGCTCCGGGCACGAAACGGAGGATAGCATTTCTCAAACGCTATCTATGCAAATGATCGGTTTATTCCATTCAAGAATCCGTGGGGGCAACCAGAAATTGCTATAATCTGGCCGCAGGTCAGCGGCCTCCGAGGCGGTCCACACTTGATTCTGGGCGGAGACATTGGCGGCACCAAATGTAACCTGGCAGTCTTCCGGGAAACGGAAGAGGCTACCCTTCAACCGGTCTTCCAGCGCCGGTATGCGACCCGCGACTTCTCGAGATTTGAAGATCTGATTACACACTTCCTGCGCCAGGCGGAGCAGGGGGCGAAGACCGGTGGCCAGCTGATAAGCGCGGCTGGTTTTGGCGTAGCCGGGGCGGTGGTCGAAGGCCACCTCCACGCCAACAACTTACCCTGGACTCTGAATCCGTCAGGGCTGGCGCAACGGCTCGATGTCAGCCTGGAAAACATCGTGTTGCTTAATGATGTCGTCGCTACCGCCTGGAGCCTGGACCAGTTGCCTGCGAAAGATCTGGCAGTTTTGAACCAGGGAGTCCGGCAGCCGAACGCGACCCGGGCGCTGATGGCCGTGGGTACCGGCCTGGGCGAGGCTCTTTTGGTATGGGACGGCCGACAGTATCAAGTATTTCCTTCCGAGGGAGGTCTTGCTGGCTTTGCGCCGCGAACAGATCGCGAAATCCAGCTTCTTATTTACTTGAAACAGCGTCTGCCTCAAGTCTGTTGCGAGGACGTTCTTTCCGGCCGTGGTATTCGTGCCATCCACGAATTTCTAGATCCTGACGTTCGTCATCCATCGTTTGACGGCGCCGGCGGCGATTCCGCGCGTGAGATCAGCGAAAATGCATGCGAACACTCTTGCCAGGTGTGTGTTGAGACTCTGGATCTTTGGACAGAAGCATACGGATCGGAGGCTGGGAATCTGGCATTGCGTGCCATGGCCGTCGGTGGGATCTATGTGGCGGGTGGGATTGCTCCGAAGATTCTGCCCAAGATGAAGGATGGTGCGTTCTTCCGCGCGTTCTGTGACAAGACCAAGCTCTCCCCGGTACTGGAGCGCATTCCGATCTATATCGTTCTGAATGAAGATGCGCCCATCTGGGGAGCCGCCTACCAGGCACTGGCTACCGCCCGCCCTCATCATTTACCCAACATCCGACGCAAGGCCGGCTAGTGAGCGGCGGAACCACCAGCTTCGCTTTTGGTCGGTCTGCCAGAGCATTTTGTCAATGACCTCCCCGTGGGCCGCCGCCGCTCGGTTCTCCTAGGCAAACGTCCACGATGCTTCCCGGCCTTTGATCAGCCGGTAAACGGCGGTGTGCATTGGCGCGGACACACCAACGCGCCTGGCTTCACGCGCGATCGCGCCACTGAGAAAACCCACCTCTGTCGGCAACTGGTGCCGGATGTCGTAGAGCATCGATGGTGGGTTATTGGTCATGGCGCCAACCTTGTTCATTTCCCATGGATCTTCGTGCAACTGCACTCCCACCGCCGCTGCCACCCGCTTTCCTTCGTCAATCAGTTCGTGCAGCAGGTGGCCCAGATCAAGAAGTCGCGATTCGTCGGCGAAGCATGGGGAGTGAAGACCATTTTCTGGCTCAACGGCTCGCTTGAGTTTTATGACGACAAGAATAATCTTCTGGAGACGTTAGACGTGTTCTGGTTTATGGACCACTATCTGAATTACTGCCGGGAGCATGGCGTTGCGATAAACAAGAAGTTGTTCGTATAAGCGCTCCAAAACTCAGGGCTAGTGGAAATTTCATCGAATGAAACAACGGTTGACCACTAGATTAATAAGTTCATACGCTGAAAGGAGTGTCGTCCAATTGCTAATCGTGTCGTCTATTCCCATACACGCCACTTCTTCAGATTAAGAAGCGATGAGGAAAAAATGAGGAAACTGTTTTTGGTCGCAATTGTGGTTATGCTCTCTGCCGGCGTGTTCATGCTGCGAACCGCGGCCCACCAGGATTCGTTCCGCGAGCTGCACAATAGTGCGCTTCAGGCCGACGGGGCATTTCGTGACGGGTTGTATCAGGGCGGGCTTGGAGCCAGGCGCGGTGAGGAGCCTCATATTTCCGAGGGGCGTTGGTCAAACCAGGCAGAACGCGCCTCATTTACGGCCGGGTATCAGCAAGGATATGACGAAGCTGTCGCGGTTCGAGCAGCCGTTGTCGACCGCACACACTAGCCGTTCAAATTGGCGACTGCTGACTTGTTCACAGAAGCTTGTCGCGGCAAAAACGACGCCGAGGCCGTCAACCGGACGCGTCGTTCAGTGCACGGACCCCGGCTTGGTAGCCTCTGCAGCAGTTCTTTTCGATGCCTCGCCTCAAGCGGCCGGGAACGCGCTGGCTATTCAGCCGCATCAGGCTGCTCGAGCCACGGTGTCCGTGGATCGCGCGTCCCAGCCCAGCCTCCTGACCCTGTCTTTCGATACCGACTTCATCTTCTAGCTGTCCGTCCCAAAGTGACCTTCGTTACTTGCGGCGGAATTGAATCGGGTTACTATTCGAAATTGGGAACAAAATCAGTTGACGTTTCCAAGACTCAAATTCGCAATATTTTTATTGTTTCTGGCCGCGGTGGTTGAGGCCGCTGGTCAGAGTAGCTATCAGGTGGTTTCTCTTACCGGCGCAGGGACAATCAGCGGAACTGTCCAGTGGTCGGGTCCGATGCCTCATCCGGCAACCTTTCCTATCAACAAAGACAATGCCATCTGCGATCCCGAGAAGGCCGGGATCCGCGACCTGGAACGGCTTAGCGTTGGATCCCGGGGCGGGGTGGCAAATACCGTCGTGTTCCTGAAAGATATTTCCCGCGGAAAGGCGATGGACATACCCGAGCCGCGACGTTTTCTCGATCAGAAACGCTGCCGTTACGAGCCCCACATCTTGCTGGTGCCGCAGAACACGGCTCTGCAAATGAAGAGTTCTGACGCAGTCCTGCACACGGTTCACATGGATGGCGCCGCTACCTACAACCTGCCTTTTCCCTTTACCAACCAGGTGGTCTCCCGCTCCATGCCCTCGACGGGACTGGTCAATCTCAAATGCAACGGCGGACACGTCTGGATGAACGCCGAGGTCCTGGTGGTTCCGCATCCTTACTACGCGGTGACCGACGAAAACGGAAAATTCGAACTGGCCGATGTCCCATCCGGGGACTACGAAATCGTAGCATGGCACGAGGGTTGGCACATCTTGCGGAGCGAAGGCGCGTTTGACGTTCTCAGCGAGCGCAGAGTACAACGGCCTATCTTCTCAGAACCCAAAACCTGGGAAAAGAGTGTCCATGTGGACACCAACGACCGGGCCACGGTCAACTTTGTCATCTCCGAAAAGTAGCAGTCCGATCCCTTCATTTTCGCAGACTAGGCTCCGCCTACCAGGCGGGGACCGGTCGCGTGGGGTTGATGGCACACTTTCCGGATAAGAGCCTTCTTTTTGCAAAAGTAAATTTTTTGTCAAATCTTCTCCGGAAGCTCGAGTCGGGGCGAAAGGCGACTTATATTAAGGGGTTGTTGGGAGCTCGAAATTCTAGGGGACTCCAGATGATTGCGTTACCCGCCGCTTATAAGCGCAAACGAAACCGGGCCGCGCGAGAACGCGCTCTGCTATTGGCGGCCGGGAAGTTATTTTCGTCCCGCGGCTACGACGCGACCACCACCCGCGAAATCGCGGCGCTGGCAGGGTGCGCCGAAGGATTGATTCATCGCTACTTCAAAGGCAAAGCGGGTTTGCTCGCAGCCTTGATCGAACACCGGGGGGCGCAAGAGGTGATCGATCTGAACGCAAAGCTTCCGCTCGCCCCGACGATCGAAGAAGAGGTCAATCAATTGGTGAATTGGGAGATAGAGCGGATGTGGGCGGACCGCGAATTCCTGCGAGTGATCATCCCGCAGGCGCTGCTGGATCCCGGCCTGGGACGGCAGCTGAGAGAAACCAGACCACAAATTCGGGGCCGCGCGTTGGCGGGGCGGTTCAAGAAATTCAAAGAGTGCCAGACGCTGTCGAACTCGGACCTTGAGGCTCTCGCCCATTTTGTATCCGTGATGGGGTTCATGTTCGGTTTTATGCGCCCGGCTGTCCTGCGACAAGACCGGGAGGAAGCCAGAAAAATGGCCACGGCAATCGCCAGATTGCTGGGCCGCAGCTTCCAGTTCAGCGACCTTCCTGAAGGCGGGCAAGAGTACCCACCTGAAGTCGAATCTCCTTTTTTTTCTTGACGACGATCTTTCCTTAATGATATTAAGTGCGCCTGCACGCACAAACCGGTGCAGGGCTTCGGTTTTCGTCGGCAACGATGTCACCGGAGACTTTCTCCCGATGTACGAAGGGGATGGCCCTCACGCGTGCCAGATTTGGGGGGTATCTTTTCGTCAGGGGTGGTCTAACCACCAGACAGTACGACTGTATGGTGGTCTGTGTTCGTCAAGGTTGACTTAACTCAGCACCAGGAGGACTGCATGACCTCGCTTCGGAGGAGTCTCGTGAGCGGCTTGCTACTGGCTCTTCTCTCCACTTGCTTTGTTAACGACGCCCACGCCCTTCCCGCCTTCGCCCGTAAATATGGTTTGCGCTGCTCGGCCTGCCACGAGGCTTGGCCCATGCTCAATTACTTCGGGCAGAAGTTCAAAGACAACGGCTACCAGTTGATGAATGACCGGGATTCTCCCATCTGGCAGAACAACGGATACTGGCCCGTCACCTTCCGTATAACGCCGAGCTGGCACCGGGAAAGCTCTGACAAAGTGGCGGTTGACCAGGCCGTAACCGGTCAACAGCAGATCACCGCGCGCGGCTTTGACGTCGGCGGGCTCGACATACTGGCAGGCGGCACGATTGAGAAAAACCTTACGTTCCTGCTGGTGCCCTCTTCGGACGAAACCGGGGCCTTCCATTTCGAATCAGTAAACGCCCGGCTCGACAATTTGTGGGGTTCGCCCTGGCTGAATGTCAAAATGGGCAAGTTTGAGCTCGATAATTTTGTTTCCGAGAAGCGCATCCTGACCATCTCTGCCAACGGCGGCTCTTTCCAGATTTATCACTTCATTCCAGTCGGCGACAGCAACGTTTTCGGGCAGATCGGGGACAACCAGTTCGGTTTGGAGTGGATGGGGCATTCGGCGAATGACCGCACCCGGCTTTCCGCCGCGCTCCTGAGCTCGAGCGATGGCAACGTTGACCTGCCGAGCAACACCTATAGTGCGTTCTTTGCGGGCAGTCAGGCATTCGATACCGGCAAACTGGGAACTCAGCGTGTAGGCTTCTACGCCATGGTGGGGCAGGCGCCCACTTACTCTCTCACCTCGGGCGGGGTCCCGATTCCGGGTGGAGGACTGGGCAACAAATCGTTCAGTCGTGTGGGCTTCAGTGGCCTGTTCTACCTCGGCAAACTGGATTTCCAGGTCGTTACCCAGCATGGGTCGGATAACGCGTTCTTCGCGACCAGTACGCCGGCGAACCAAGCCCTTCCAGCTGGCGCCCGGTCAGCAGTCTGGAACGGCGAGTTCGTCGAGACTCACTACGTGTACAGCCCACAGTTGGTCTTCATTCAGCGCTCCGAATGGGTGCGAATGTCGCAGCAAGCCATACCCGGCACGGCCTCCAATCTGGGAAATATCGACCAGTACACATTTGGCTACCGCTACTACCCGGCCATGAACGCCCGGGCTGGTTTCGCCTGGCACAACGAGTACTCCTGGGTGCGCCAGCGGGGGACAGCGCCGGACGGAAGTGACTTGACCAGCAGCAGTCTGATGCTGGGGTTCGACTTCGACTTCTAAAGGGGGCACACCGATGCCAATTCTAGTCAAAGGCGCGCTTTTACTGAATGCGGTTGCGGTGGTTGCTTTATGTGGCCCCTCTTTGGCGCAAACCACGCAGTACGAGGAAGAGCAGCGCTTGGGCATGGAAAGCCACATCGGCAATCTCACCGGCCATGCCAACGCCGCCAAGACCAACTACCGCCGGTATTGCGTCGGCTGTCACGGTGAAATAGGGGACGGGGAGGGCGAGAACGCCCAGTGGATTGATCCCAAGCCGCGGAATTTTACCCTCGGCCAGTTCAAGTGCCGGTCCACGCCCACCGGGACCCTGCCGACCGACGAGGACCTCTTCAGCACTATCGGGCGCGGCCTCGTCGACTCCAACATGCCGCCATGGAATCCGGTTTCGACCCAGGATCGCGTGGACTTGGTTGCCTACGTAAAGCATTTCTCGGCGCGCTGGACCACCGAGAAAGTTGGGACCCCGATTCAGATTCCTCCCGAACCGGAAGTCACGCCCGACCGGCTCAAAGCGGGGCAAGTTCTTTTCCAAAAGCTGGAATGTTGGAAGTGCCACGGAGTCGAAGGCCGGGCCAATGGGCCCTCCGCCGACACTCTCACCGACGACCAGAACCGTGCCATAAAGCCGTTTAATTTCCACGACGAGCAGCGCTTCAAGTGCGGCACCAGCGATGCCGATCTGTACAAGATCTTCATGACCGGACTGGATGGCACACCGATGCCATCGTTCGCCGACAATGTGAAGCCGGAGGAGGCGTGGGAATTGGTGTTCTATTTGCGCAGCCTCCAGCCGAAGAATTCCAAGGAGAAGGAGATCGCGAAGCAACTTGGCTTGAAGCCGATTAATCCAAATGCGCCCGCGGCGCCCGCACCTCAGCAGTAGGCTGCACCAGAACCCAAGGAGACGTCAATGAAAGCCGGTTACAAGTTCTTAGCCATGAGTTCAGTCCTGCTACTGTTCGCGTTCAGCCTTGTGTTTTCGAGCCGAAACGTAAGCGCTGCCGCGGAAGGCAAGATTTCCGGCACCATTAAACTCGATGGCACCGCTCCACACCAGAAACCGATCGATATGTCGAAGGAGCCGAGTTGCGCGAAGATCCATGAAGGCCACCCGGTGACGACGGAGACGGTTGTGACCGGGTCTGGCGGAGGTTTGCAGAACGTAGTGGTGTACATCTCGGAAGGCCTGCCGGTTGCGGCGTCCAGCCAGGTGTCGACGGAGACACCGTCCTTTGACCAGAAAGGCTGCCAGTATATCCCGCATGTGCTGGCGCTGGATGTGAATCAGCATTTCAAGGTTGTAAATAGCGACCAGACCTCTCACAACATCCACCCCATGCCCGCTCCGGGGGGTGCCAACCATGAGTGGAACAAGTCGCAGCCGCCCGGATCAGCTCCGTTCGACGTGACTTGGACTGCTCCCGAAGTTGCTGTGCACGTGAAGTGCAACATTCACCCCTGGATGAGCGGCTACATGGCGGTGGTCAAGGGACCATATGGCGTAAGCGACAACAGCGGCTCGTTCACTATTAACAACGTGCCCCCCGGGGACTACACTCTGACTGCCTGGCAGGAGAGTTACGGAACCCAGACACAGAAAGTGTCAGTCAGCGCAGGGAAGCCAGCCGCCGCGGATTTCACCTTCAAAGCCAAGTAACCCGTTGCATCGCGGAAAGGTAGCGGTGTATAGAAAGCATGGCTAAATTCTTCGCAGTCACGATTGTAGTCATTGCGTTGGCCTCGGCGATTCCCATTGTCAGACACACGTGGACGCCGCCGCCGAACATCTCTCTCCATGGAGGGGCCATCGATGATCAGATATCGGACACCATGGTCGAGGCGGGCCTTTCCTTTCTGGCGGCTCAGTTCGTGCTCGCGGTTTTTGTCTGGAAGTTTTCCAACCGCCCGCGGGATGCAAAGATCACAAGTTTTCCCGGCGGTGCGAAGGGCCTGGTGATAGCAGCCTTCATCTTTGTGGGCACGGAGATTCTTGCGCTTGGAGTTCTGGGACAGAAAGCCTGGGCCAGCGTCTATTTCACTCCTCCCGCCGCCAATGCTCTCCCCGTCCAGGTTCAGGCAGGGCAATTCGCCTTTTATTTCCGCTATCCCGGCGCCGACGGAAAGTTCGGTCCGCTTCACCCTGAGAAAATCGACGAAGCCAACCAGAATTTTTTTGGCATCGACGTCGATCACGATCCCGATTCCAAGGATGACATCGTGACCGCGGAATTGGCGATTCCGGTGAACCGCGACGTTCACCTGCTCATGCACTCGAAGGATCTCGGGCACTCGTTTTATGTGCGCGAGCTGCGCATCCAGCAGGACTTTGTACCTGGCCTTGACCTCTCGGTTCATTTCACCGCGACTAAGACCGGCAAGTACGAGATCGTGTGTACCCAGCTTTGCGGTCTGGGACACTACAACATGAAGGCGTATCTGGAAGTGATGTCCCAGGAAGATTTCGACAAGTGGCTGGCGCAGCAAGCGGCGCTGCAGTAGCGGCCTTCGATCTTGCGGGAGACATTAAGGCTGGGAGACATTAAGGCTGGGAGTCTAAGGAAGATATGCACGATCATGCGCAGGCGGCGCAGCACGCAGCTCCAACCGGATTTATCCGCAAACACGTCTTTAGCCTCGACCACAAGGTGATTGGTAAGCAGTACTATGGACTGGGCCTGCTGGCGGTCCTGATCGGCATGGCGCTCTCCTGGCTCATGCGAATTCACCTGGTGTGGCCGAACTCCGCCATTCCGGGCCTGCAGCTGCTCTCGAAAACGGGCGCGCCGGGCGGCGTAATGACGCCGGAGTATTACCTGCAGTTGATGACCATGCATGGAACCCTCATGGTCTTCTTCGTACTCACCAATGTTCCATTTGCCGGCTTCGGTAACTATTTCTTGCCCATCCAGATTGGCGCCGAGGACATGGCGTTCCCTCGTTTCAACATGATGTCTTTCTGGACCACGTTTGTGGCATTCCTGGTTCTGATTGCCGCGTTCTTCGTGGGTGATGGACCGCCGCTCGCCGGCTGGACTGCATACGCTCCGCTGAGCGCGGTGGGCGCCGATGCAGGGCCGGGCGAAGCCTTCGGCCAGACGCTGTGGGCGATTTCAATCGCCGTCTTTTGCATCGGCCAGTTGCTAGGATCGTTGAACTTTATCGCGACCACGCTCGACCTCCGCACGAAAGGCATGACCCTGGCGCGGATGCCGGTAAGCACCTGGGCCTGGTTCATTACGTCCTGCATCGGACTGCTCGCCTTTGCCGTGCTGTTGCCGGCATGTTTGCTGTTGATTCTGGATCGCGTGGCCGGAACCAGCTTCTTCATCCCGGGCAACCTCGTCGTCAGCGACCACCTGCAGCCCCACTCCGGTGGGTCGCCGCTCTTGTGGCAGCACTTGTTCTGGTTCTTCGGACATCCTGAGGTCTACATTGCCATCCTGCCGGCCATGGGCATCGTCTCCCACATTCTGATTACCAGTATGCGCCGGCCTCTGCTGAGCCACCGGGTGGTGATCGCCTGCATGATGTCGATTGGCTTCCTCAGCTACATGGTTTGGGGACACCATATGTTCGTCAGCGGCATGAATCCGGCTTCGTCGCTGGCATTCTCCTTCCCCACCCTGATCATCACAATTCCAGCCACCATCCTGACGTTGATCTGGCTGGGCAGTCTGTACGGTTCCAGGTTGCAGATCACGGCGGCCTCGCTGTTCTCGTTGGGCTTTATCTCCATGTTCGTGAGTGGCGGCGTGAGTGGTTTCTTCCTGGCGCAGCCCTCGATTGATATTTATCTGCACGCCACCTATTTCGTGGTGGGTCACTTCCACATGGTGATGGGCGTGGCGGCGATCTTCGGTATGTTTGCCGGAACCTATTTCTGGTTTCCCAAGATGAGCGGCCGCATGATGAGCGAGAAACTGGGAAAAATACATTTCTGGCTTACTCTGGTTGGCACCTACTGCATCTTCATGCCGTTCCATTACCTCGGCTTGGCGGGCAACGTACGGCGCTATTCGTCGTTTGTAGATGATTTCATGAAGCCGCTGATGCCGGTGCACAGGTTCATGACCATCGCTGCACTGCTGACGGGCGCGGCTCAACTCATTTTTCTCTACAACCTGATTTACAGCCGGTTCCGCGGCGCGCCGGCCTCCGCTAACCCCTGGGAGGCAACTTCGCTGGAATGGACCATGCCTTCGCCGCCGCCGTTCGATAATTTTGGCGGCAAGCATCCGGTGGTGTACCACGATCCTTATCAATACAGCGTGGAGGGGGCCGCCAAGGATTACATTATGCAGGACTCTCCGGAACCCGCGGGTGATTGAGTCAGAAGAATGTGATCATTTCAGAACCAAGGTGATTTCCGAACCATGGCAACCGTAATCCACCTACCATCAAAAACCGGAAGTCCCGCCAATCCACCGGGAGGTAGTGCCGGAGGCGGAGGCCTGCGAAATCTGGTTCCGTCGGACGGAAATCTGCACACCCGGGACTATTCGCCTCCCCCGGCTCAAACCGGTATCTGGGTTGGTTTATCCGCGATTACGATGTCCTTCGCAGCTTTCACCAGCGCCTTGGTGGTGGGCAAGGGGTCGGCGGTGGACTGGCCACACGTTGAGCTTCCTTCGGTTTTGTATTTCAATACTGTGGCGCTTATCGCCAGCAGCGTCACCCTGGAGATCGCCCGCCGCCGCTTCACGCGAAGCGTGGAGACATTAGCAGCGCGGCTTTGGTTTTACACTACGCTTGTCCTGGGGATGATTTTTGTGTCAGGGCAATACGTGGCCTGGCTGCAGCTTCGATCCGAAGGACTTTACCTGGCGACGAGCCCGGCCAGCTCCTATTTTTATGTGTTAACCGCGGTGCACGCTTTGCATGTGCTCGGTGGTCTCGGAGGCCTGATCAGGCTGGTAGCGAAACTGA
>WNFC01005167.1_pt1 | contig 14285 bp, 7 predicted proteins | sample 5400541 | NCBI WGS metagenome assembly WNFC01 (sample SAMN13153342, study PRJNA577476) | soil metagenome | isolation source: 120 cm saprolite under Douglas fir tree site 2 hole 2 replicate 1 | place: USA:California | collected 2015-04-18
TAGCCCTGCGCCACCATCCGTTGCACGTTCTGGATCGCGATCGCCGACAGGCACGAGCTCCAGCTCAGTGGTGCGAGCCCACCGTTGTTAGCTCGGTCCTGGTTGATCAGGGTCTGCATGTTCGAGCTGCCTGCCGAAGCCGGCAGCGCCGTGACGACCGACGCGAAGACGAGGGCCGCGACCACACCGAACGCGAGCGGCAGCCGGACCAGGGCTTTCCCCACACCAGAACAACGGCCACTCCATCAATGGGTTTGCGCGGGTTACCGGACGGTGATGGGCGTCTCCGGAGCGTGAATAACCTGTACCAACCCAGCGCGTTGGCTCATTACGGCGAACCGATGTTCCGACTTGTATTGCGGCGAGGTTACGGTAGAAAATCTCCGCAGGAAGAGCCGCATTTCGCGGCCGGGGGTGCTCTCGGGGGAGGCGACCCGCGGGTTAAACGTGGTGTGTCGCCGATCTATCGGTCGCATATCGGTAGACGACAGTCATGTCTGGACATTGGGAGGGCAACTTCATGTCTAGCGGCGGCAGTTTCCGCAATCGACTCCGTTGTGCGCTCGCTCTGACGCTCGGCGTGTCGGGTGCCCTTAGCGGGCCGGCTACTTCGTCGCAGTTCGGCCCACTGTCGGTGCTTGCAGCGAACGCGTCGACCAACGGCAGCAGTCAGGCAACCCCCAACCGAATCAATCCAGCGACACCCGCTCCGGCACCTCGAGCGGATCAGCCGGTGGGGTCGCCGGTGGCAAAGAACCTGCAGCCCCGACCCCCCGGAGACGTCTTCACTGCCCAGACGATGCCTATGAAACCCGGTCTCATGAGTCTCGACCCAGCCGTGGATGGCCACTTCCTCGGCAGCGATGGACGTTTTGAAGTCGATGTGCCCGCCGGCGCGGTGAGCTCCGATGACATTGCCGCCGCCGGCGGTCAACTGAACCTCACGGTCCGGCAGATTGCGCCGGCATCCGGTGGCACGGGAGGTGGCAGCGGACACTATTCCTTCGGGACGTTTCTGGTCCAGACCGTAGACGGACAGAAGCATGAATGGCCCCATCAGCTCCGAAAGCCCTTGACCTTCAAGTTACATGTGAGCCGTGCCGAGCACGTACTGGGCCTGCAACATACGTATCTCGTCTTTAACGGCTCGTTCCCGACGAAGACAAACTTCAACCCCGACCCTTCGGGCTCGTTTCTGCCTGCGGCGCAAGCGCCGCTGAGCCCCTCCACGGCTGTAAGCGCGACCTATGAGAAGAGCAGCGACACCCTGGCGGCAACCACCACAATGGCAGCCGATCCGACCGTATCGTTCAACACCGACTCCCCGGTTGGCACCTTCGGCAAGCCTGACATTTTCAATGCCGATATCAACGCCGGCGTGGTAAGCGCTACATTTCCCATCGATGTCCCGAGCGGACCGGGCGGATTCCAGCCGCCGATTGCCCTCAGTTACAGCAGCGCAGCCACCACGGAGCAGCACAATCCGCAAGGCGCCGCCCCGTGGGTCGGCGAGGGATGGAACCTCAGCCTGGGGTCCATCAGTTGGGCCGAGCACAACGCTGCCGGAAGCCAGGGCGCACCTAACTGGCAAAGCACCTGGCAGCTCAATGATGCGTTCGGGACCCAGTCGGAGCTAATTCCACCGACCACGTCAGTAGCGACCTTTTGCGGAAGTAGCGCGACGCCGCCGAGTGGCGTGCCTCTCGAGTGGCATACCGCGTTGGAGAGTCACGCCGAGATCCTGGAATACACCGGACAGGTCCTGCTTCCGTGTCCGGTCGGATCGAATGCCACGGTGCCGTGCTTCCGGGTGTTCCTGACCAACGGAGTCATGGAAGAGTTCGGGTGCTTGCCGGGAACCATTCAGTGGTACCCGCTGTCCAACGGATCCGACGCGGTCAACCAGTGGATGCTCGACCTCATCGTCGATCCACATGGCAACCAGATCCGGCTCAGTTACCAGGCGGATAACCAGACGACCCCCTACAACACGCCGCGCGATCTCGAGCTCAGCAGCATCACCTGGGATGACCCAAATTGTCGTAATACGCAGGTTGCCTGCACCACCTGGAACCCGCTGATGCAAGTTTCTTTCGCAGCGAGCAAGTCCGTTGCCCATCCCGTGGGCGCCAGTTGCGCGCCGAACGGCAGCCTCCGCTGCGATGACCCGGTGGATCTCAGCGGAAGCAGCGGTCTGGGCAGCCCAGCGATCCAGAACACCTTCGTCCTCAATGACATCCAGGTGCAGCTTCGTCCCAGCACCTATGCGACTGGAAGACGCTGCGCGACTATCAGTTGGGCTACGAGCAGACCGGCCCCACGACGATCACTGATCCGGTGACGGGCCTCCAGCAATCAACAGCGGGCAAGCTCAACCTCACACAGATCGTCGAGATTGGGGACGATGCAGGGACCGTTACCCAAACCAGCCTGCCAGCGCGGAACTTTGCCTATCAAACCATCACAAGTTATTACGAGGACGAGCGGCACACGGCGGTCGGGAACTGCGGCCCAGCATGGAATGTCGGCTGCCTCCTGTGGAGCAAGAGTTATGCCGGAAACAGCTCCTATCTGGCATCTGCTACGAACGGCATGGGTCTGAACGAGACCTTCGGCTGGGACCTGGCCCGCAACAACACCCATGTCCAAAATGGCGACCCTTTGTACTGCAACTCCCACGTAAGCGCCGTTTGCAATAGGGCGGATAGCGGCAACTGGAGTCACGTCGTCCTTGTCAGTCGGACTGGAAGTGTCTTGCCGACACCTGGTGGGAGCGCGGTCACGGGGACAACGGCCTATGGATATTGGCTGGCCGCCTTCTGGGCTTTTCCGTGCAGCGACTGTACCGTCGGCTACAACTGGGGCGACGTCACCGACCAGGATTACCTCGATTACTACACGGCAAGTTCATGGGGTTTGCCGAAGCTGATGTCACGAATCCCGACGGATCATTCGAGGTGCACACCTATTACTCAACCGCGGGTTGGGGGATCTACGACTGCTCGCAGCTGTCATGTGCGGCCGACAACGGCACCAACCATACCGGGTGTCCTGGCAACGGGTGCTCGACGGACGCCTGGTGGTCCTTCAGTAATGCGGCTCACGGGCATGAGGGCGGCTCATACCTCTACACGGATAGCACGAAACAGCACCTGCTTCACGAGCTAACCGCTTCTTTTAACCCGGTCTGTCCGCCGACCCGTGTCCAACAGACGACCGGAGGCTCCCCTGCCAATGGGTACGGCTCTTGGGACGGTCAGTTAGTCGGAGAGCTCGACCCAAGGAATCCGATTAGCGTCTGCGATGTCCAGGCGACCCAGAGCGATGATTATATGTTCGATGGCCAGGGCTCCGGCGCGCTGACGACCACGGACAAGACGATCACGTACGCCTACGACAATCGAGGACGGATCTCGAAGCAAACTACCACGAGCAACGACGGGTTGGCAGGCAGCGCAACGACGTTGGTTCGTCAGCCGAACTACCTAACAACCGACACCCTCAACCACACGTCCATTCCGCCGGTGGGTTCGTATGTCATGGACCCGCGGACTTTCGAGGATGCGGAAGATGGCAGCGGGAATCGCCTGAGCTGTTCCTACATGACCTATAGCCCAAGCGTTGACCTGACCGAGAGCGACCGCTACGCCAGTTGCGGGACGTCCGCAAACAGTTTCAACGACAAGAGCGGAAAGATGGCCACGACATACGGCTACGACGCCTACGGCAACCGCGTGGCGAGCACAAGCCCCGACGGCAATGCGCCGGCCGGTACGCCGGGAGTGAGCGGATCCCACACCAATTGCACCACTCCAGCCGTCTCCGGCACCTTCAGTTCCTGCGCCACCTTCGACAGCACCTTCCAGGCTCTTCAGACGTCTCAAGCCAACGCCGTGAGCCCGACGCCACAGACGGCGACAGTGGATTACCCCGTGCCGTCGGGTGCCACCGGAGCCAACGGGTTTGGTCTCTGGCCACAATCGACGACGGACATTAACGGGCAGAGGAGCGCCGTCGCCTATGACGCTTTAGGTCGGGAAATTAGCAACGCGGCCCCTGGTGAGACAGTTGGGCTCGCTACATCGACGACTGCATACGCCAACTGGTGCTCGGGGTCGGCTGCCCAGGCGCCTTGCTTCGAGGTCGACCGCGCTCAACGTCTGTCCAGCGGCACCGGTGGAACCTATATCCCGTTACCGCCGACGCGGATCTGCGACACACGATCCAGCAATGGAACGCTGTGCGCCGGCCAAACCCTGAGGGCCAATACGGTGACCGCGGTTCAGGTTACCGGCCAAGGCGGCGTTCCCAACAGCGATGTCGCGGCAGTCGTTTTTAATGCAGCCACTCTCAACTCGCCGGGCAGCGGTTTTCTGATCGCGTTTCCAACCGGAACGATCCAACCGGCTACTTCCAACCTCAATTACTACGCCGGGCAAGCTACGGCCAACCTGATTCAGGTCCCGGTCGGAACGGGTGGCCAAATCTCTTTCTTTGCGGGGCTAAGCGGCACCGACCTCTTACTTGACGTTCAGGGGTACGTTCCGCAGAACTGGTCCGGAACGGCAGGATTGATGAACCCGCTGACGCCCAACGCGCGGATTTGCGACACGCGGAGTGCCAGCGTCACCGGCTACACAACGCCCTGCACCGGAAGGACCGTCGCCGCGGGCGGGAGTCTCGTCGTGCAGGTCACAGGACAGGGTGGAATTCCCGCCGCTGGCGTCGCGGCGGCAATTCTGAACGTTGCGGTCGTCAATACCACTGCGCCAGGAGCCCTGACGGTCTTTGCGACCGGCCAGACCCAGCCTGGAACGTCCAACGTTAATTGGAGCGCTGGGCAGGTGATCGCCAATCGCGTGGTTGCACCGATCGGCTCTGGCGGGCAGGTAACTCTCGTCAACCAGTCAGCCGGAACGCTCGATGTGATCGTCGATGCCAACGCATGGGTCACTGACGGATCGAGCCCCACGGCAACCGGCGCCGTCTACTCCGCGGTTACGGCGTCGCGTATCTGCGACACACGGTCGGGAACGGGGACCGGATGCTCCGGACAAACGCTCGCCGCCGGCGCGGTTCTTGCCGTCCCCGTTGCGGGGACAGCGGGAATTCCAGCCATGGGTGGCCCGGGTGCCCCGCAGGCGGTGAACATCAACGTGACCGTCGCCAATCCTTCCAGCTCGGGCGCACTGATCGTGTATCCCGATGGGACCACCGCCCCAACAACCTCCGACTTGAACTTTGCCGCGCAGCAAAACCTCGCGAATCTCGACATCGTGGCTGCCGTCGGATCGAACGGCAAAGTCGATATCTACAATCGCTCCGGCGGCACGGTCGACCTGATCATCGACATCGCCGGCTACTACGGCGCCGGCACGTCGGGGATGGTCACGTCGCGTTCCTTCTTTGATGGGTGGGGCAACCTTGTAGAAATCCGGGCGCCGGGCCCCGAGAGCCAGCACGACGTCGTCCGATATCGGTCGTACGATAAGTCGAACCGGCTCGTCGCTGAGAGCGTCCCATATTACGTCGCCGCCTATGCGGGGCCGCCAGGCGCAGCAGCCTTCACCAATCCGGACAGCACCCAGGCGACAACGAGTTATACGTACGACGGCATCGGTCGGGTACTGTCCACAACCGACGCCCGCGGCAAGGCCACGTCAACCAGTTACAGCATCGTCTGCAACGCGCCACAGATGGACGCCTACTGCTACGAGCAGACGCTGACAGTCGATCCACTTGGTCATCGGCGCGGAACGGCTGTCGATGCCCTTGGGCGCATCGCCTATGTGCAGCGGTATACCGGCAATAGCACAAGCACATATGCCGTTTACGCCACCTCTTCGTACACCTACGACGCTGCCGGCAATCTGCTAACGATCTTCCACCCGACCAACGCTGGCCAGACGACCTACACCTATGACAATGCCGGGCGGACGACATCAGTCCTTGATCCGGATAGCGGCAGGACGAGCTTCAGCTACGACCCGGATGGCAATGCGTACCAAGTCGTCGATGCCCGCAATACCACAGGAACGAGCTTTATCGGCTACGACAACATCGACCGGCCAACGTGGCGTGACACGCAAAGCAGCGGCGCCACGCCATTTGCGACTTTCACTTACGATGCCGGCTCCAACGGAAAAGGCCATTTGACCGGCGAGAGCTTCAAGGGCGGAGCCAACAACAGCCTCTCGGGCACGTACACATATACCTTTGACGTCCGGGGCCGATCCACTACCCTGACCCTGAACATCTCGGGGCAGCCGTACATCGTCGCGAATGGTTACGACGACGCGGGCAACCTGATCAGCCAAACCTATCCGAACCAGGAGACGGTAACGACGACGCTGGGTGCCACAGGATGGCTTTCATCCGTAGGGACTCAGCCAGCGGGCGGAGCGCCCACTTCGCTGTTGAGCAATCCGGCTTATGCCTACTCGCCAACGGCGAGTCCGCCGCAGTTTGGCGGGCCCGCCGGACAAATAACCTCCGCCGTCCTGGGCACTAACTATCAGTACAGCGCGACATATGATGGGCTGCTCCGGTCCACGGATCTCAAGCTCGCTTCAGGCGCGACCACATACTTCGATCAGCAGCGCGCCTTCGACGACGCCGGGAATGTGACGACGGCCACCACTACCCTTCCTGGCGGCACCGACGATCAAGCGTTCTGCTACGACGAGCAAGATCGTCTCACCTGGGCCGGTTCGACCGGCGCCCCGCCGTGCCGGACCTTGTCGGCTGGGACTCTGACCGCCGCGAATTACACGGCGAGCTTTGCCTACGACCGACTCGGTCGGCTCACCAGCGGCCCGCTCGGCGCATACACCTATGACCCCAACCATTTGCACGCGGCAAGCGCGATCGGCGCGGCCTACACCGCCGCCTATGACGCGGCTGGCAATATGACCTGCCGTGCTCCTTCGGGCAGCACGACCTGCGTGGGAACGCAGACCGGCGCCCAACTCAGCTACAACACCGTTGGGGCGATGACCGCCTGGCAGAACGTCCCCAACTCTCCCACGGCGACGGCCGGCTTTCTTTACGACGGCGAGGGCAACCGGGTAGAGCAACAGGTCACCCAGGGCGGGACGACCACGACCACGATTTACATCGGCAATTTGGAGCAGGTCGCGATCACGGGTGGCACTACCACGACGACGACCTACTATTACGCGAGCTCGACGCGGATCGCCCTGGCGGTCGGCGGCGTCGTCTCCTATCTGGCATCCGACGGATTGGGCAGCGCCAATGTAGCCATCAAGGCGGCTGACTCCTCCACCAGCGCCGCACTTTTTGCTCCCTACGGCTCAGTTCGCTACACCAGCGGCACCATCCCCACCGACTATGGGTTCACCGGTCAGCACGCCGACTCGGCGACCGGATTGGACTATTACAACGCCCGCTACTACGACCCCCTAGCCAGTCAATTCACGAGTGCCGATTCCGCCCTGCCCGGGGCGGGTTACGACGTTTGGGCGCTCTCGCGGTATGCCTACGTTCAGGGCAATCCCGAAGTGCGAACTGATCCGAGCGGGCACAGTATCGACAACGGACCGGACAAAGATATCCTGCCGCAGCACGTTCAAACGGCGGTCCAGGCAGCGCGAAACAACCTTGAGTCGCTTAAACAAAAACTTGCCGAGATGGACGTTGACTGGGACCATCTACGGACAGACAAAAGTAAGAAGGAAGAGCTCAAACGGCATGTGAACGCAATCAAGCGGATTAAGACTAGGTTTAGTGACCGAATCGGGGAACTACGCAAAATTGGCATCAAAATTCCAAGGGCTGCCGAACTAGCCGATCAAATTGAGGCGGAGGCAGTCGGTCCGATGAAATTCGACCCAGTAACTGAATACTCTTTGACGGATGTGTTAGAGACTGAGGCCGGTCCAGCCGAACCTGAGGTCGGGCGCGCGCCAGAGGCAGGAGGGCCGAGGCCAGAGCCGGGAGGAGGCGGGCGGGGGTTCGGGGGCGGCCTCGGCGGGGAGAACGTCTTAAAGGAGTAAATTGCGTGCCTGACAGCGACATACGTTTCCGTCTCTTGTACGTCTGTGACGTAATCACTGCTAGCGCGGTCCGGGAGCACCTGTACCTTCTTGGCGTCACCGAAGAGGAGCAGAAACTTTTGCCGGAGGTAGCCTTGGAAGTCAAGGTTCATGAACGCCGGCTAGGTGGAGATCCGCCAGATCTAATTCGTGTGGCGGGAGTTATCGCGGAAGTAGCCGCCGGAAGCCCATCGACGGCACATCTCGAGGCACTCAGCGCTCTGCTCTACATCGTCGCGGCGTATACCGCGGACGAATCTCAACAGAAACAGCGGCTCGGGTGGGATAGGGTCTTTTACGGCGCTAGCTGGCCAGCGCTGCTCGATTCTCCTGAAATATCCGGCCCGGCGAGGAGCGCAATAGCCGCGACGGTCGACGCCTACAGAGTCAGAAGCGACAGACTATCAAGCCTGTTGCAGGAAGCAGACGCGAAATGGATGGCAGATGGCCAACCGACGCTTGCGCCGGAGCACGAGGTTGATAGCTTCCTTGGTATCGCTGGTCGCCGCTATTTCCTTGAAGCGGCCCGCATCATTCGCTTCATTACTACCGAACGCCAAGTAGCCGTAATTGAGGACGGGGCGACGCAATTCATTGGCTTCCAACTACGGCTGCCATAAGGCTATGCGAAGACGTCGTGCTTTGCCAGTCGCTAGAGGTGCCGGCGGACCAGGTCTCGTTCGACGCTTTCGGCAGCGAACTGCCCCTCGGATATACCGTGAGATAGCCGCGGGCGCTACGGCCGCCCGCTGCTGTGTTTCGGCGAGTGCGGTCGACAGCGCCGCGTGATGCCGATCGGATGATGCGTCGCCCTCCCCACGGCGGGCAAACCTCCCTCCCCCACAGCGAGGAAGGCTGGCGTTTCTCCCTCCCCTCGCGCGGGAGAGGGTCGGGGTGGGCGGTATTTCCCGCCGCCATAGGGAGTGACGGCACGATGGCGCCGCGCGCAATGACCGCGGACAGCGCAACGCCAGCCGGTCTAAGCACGGAGACGAGCGTGGAGTTCCTTCCGCAGCTCGGCGAGCGGCACGCGGACCTGGGTCATCTCGTCGCGGGAGCGGATCGTCGCCGCCTGGTCGTTTACGGTCTCGAAGTCGATCGTGACCGCGAAGGGCGTGCCGATCTCATCCTGCCGCCGGTAGCGCTTGCCAATGGACTGCGTGTCATCGTATTCGGTCCGAAAGTGCGGCCGTAGCTCGTGCTCGACCTTTGCGGCGAGCGCCGTCAGCGGTTCTTTGCGCGACAGCGGAAGCACCGCGACCTCGATCGGCGCCATCGATGGATGGAAGCGGAGCACGACACGCTGCTCGCCGCGGACCTCTTCCTCGTGGTAGGCGTCGATCATGAGCGTGAGCATGGACCGGTCGACCCCGGCCGAGGGCTCGACCACGTGCGGCAGGTAGCGCTCCCGGCGGATGTCATCGAAGTACGACAGGTCTCGGCCCGAGGCCTTCTGGTGGGCCGCAAGATCGTAATCGCCACGGGCCGCGATACCCTCGAGCTCGGACCAGCCAAAGGGGAACTCGTACTCGACGTCAAACGCGCCGCGCGCGTAGTGGGCGAGCTCATCCTTGCCGTGCTGCCGCAGCCGGAGACGCTCGCGGTTGACCCCGAGCCCCAGGTACCACTTGAGCCGCTCCTCTTTCCAGAAGTCGAGCCAGGTCATCTCCTCGGCGGGCGGCACGAAGAACTCCAGCTCCATCTGCTCGAACTCGCGCAGGCGGAAGATCGAATTGCCGGGCGTGATTTCGTTCCGAAACGCCTTGCCGATCTGCGCGATGCCGAAGGGCGGCCGCATATGGCTGGAGTTAAGAATGTTGGCGAAGTTCACGAAGATGCCCTGCGCCGTCTCCGGACGGAGGTAGGCCTGGGTGCTCGAGTTCTCCATCGGGCCGACGAAGGTCTTGAACATCAAGTTGAACTGGCGCGCCTCAGTGAACTCTCCCCCATCCTCCTCGTGCCGCGGCCCGCTGACCTGGTCGGCGCGAAACCGCTGGTGACATTTCTTGCACTCGACCAGCGGGTCGGTGAAGTTCTGCACGTGGCCCGAGGCCTCCCAGACCCTGGGATTCATGATGATGCCGGCGTCGATGCCTACCACGTCGTCACGCAGCTCGACCATCGAGCGCCACCAGGCCCGCTTGATGTTGTTCCGCAGCGCGACGCCGAGGGGCCCGAAGTCCATCACCCCCTGGATGCCGCCGTAGATCTCACTCGATTGAAAGAAGAAGCCACGCCGCTTCGCCAGCGAGACGAGCTTCTCCATCAGGGCCGGGCCCTCGCGTTTCGTGGGCGGCGCCGTTGCCAACTAGCTCCGGACGCTCCGAATGAAATCCAGGCTCTTCAGGCGACGGTCCAGGTGATATTCGAGCTGCGCTTCGAGAGCCTGTTCCACCTGGTCGAGCACGGGGTCGGGTAAGCGCAGCCGATCGTACAGCTCGCCCTGGTCGCCGGCCATCACGCGCAACACCTTCAGGCTGTTGACGGAGACCGGCGAGCCGGCCTGATCGTGCGCCCCGCACTTCTGGCAAAGCACGCCCCCAAGCAGCGGTGAGAACCAGGCGTCCGCCTCCGGTAGCGGTTGGGAGCAACCGGCGCAGTCGAGCAATTGCGGGGCGTACCCGAGCAGGTCGAGCATGCGCATGACGAACCAGGCGGTGTCCGCGCGCGCGGAGCGTCCCGGATCATTGAGCCGGTCGAGCGTACCTGCGACCAACTCGAAGACGTCGTCGACCGGGTGCCGGTCCTCGAGCACCTTGTCGGCGATTTCCGAGACCAGGCAGGCGTAGGCGGTCCGCCGCAGATCACCCGAGATATTGCGGACGTCACCCCGCCGCTCGACCTGGGCGACGACGTCGAGGTTTTTGCCCTTGGCCAGCATCATCCGCGAGCGGCCGAACAGGTCGAGGCTGCTTCCCATCCGCGCCTTGCTGCGGCGGGCGCCCTTCGCGATGGCGGCCAACTTGCCATACTCCCGGGTCAGCAAGGTGAGGATGCGATCGGCGTCACCGTAATCGAGCCGATGCAGCACGATCGCGTCCGCCAGGTACGTCGGCATCGGCCAATTCTACGGTGCTGATTTGCGCTGCAGCGCCAGGTTCGAATCCGCCACGGGCTATTGACCCTTCCGAGTCCTCTTGGCTTGGCCCGGTTTGAACTCAGCGAGGGTCCATTCTCGTGGCGCCGCACACGGAGCATCTGCGGCCCGGATTAGGTTTGGTGAAGTCCGTCCAACGTCGATGACCACAGGGTAGTTGGACAATCTCGCCCGTCATGACATCACGTGAGCGTCATCTGCCCTTACCAAGTGGCCAGCGCCCCGGACGACCGCGCAGAACATGTCCGGATCCGGGCGCCGACCATGTGCCGAGCGAGATGCGCAGCCAGGATCTAACGGGCCACCACCGAACCCGACCCGCCTAGGCGACAGTTCCGGCCGGTCAGCCGGATCCGTGCATTCGCGCAAAATGACGCCGTATGCCTCGGCTCAGCGCCTTCTACGGGATCGTTATCGGCATGTACTACCGGGATCACCCGCCTCCACATTTCCATGCTATGTACGCCGGTAGCGAGGCCAAGTTCAACATTTCAACCCTGGAGCTGATCGACGGCGGCCTCCCGCCGCGGGCTGCTCGACTGGTAAGAGAATGGGCCGAGCTACATCGAGCTGAGCTGACCGCCGACTGGGAGCTTGCTGTTAGACGCCTTCCGTTGAAGCCGATCGAACCGCTTGTTTAGGATTAGGGAATGATCCGGGTCACAGCCGTCGAGTTGCTAGGGGACTACCGCTTGGGCCTGGCCTTTGATGATGGAACGCGGCGCGTTGTGGACTTAAGCGGCGAGTTGTCAGGGCCGATCTTTGAACCTCTTCGAAATCCGAGCCTTTTTCGACAGGTTCGGGTCGACCAAGAGCTGGGCACGATCGTCTGGCCAAACGGTGCCGATATCGCTCCCGAGACACTTCACGGCGGATTTCTTGGGCTGCCCGGAGACCGCCCCAAGGCCGCCAGCGGCTAACTCAACAGCTGTTGCGGCCGGTCCCATCGCTTCGTCGTATTCAATTGTTCGATTAGTGTCCGCCACGGGCTACCACCCACCAGGGGTCCGCTCACTGGTCGGCCGGTAACAGTCGGTGGATGTCGTCGTAGGCTTGCCTCCAGATTTCTGACGTTGGGTTCCACCCGGTGCCTGGGATCCGTTCAAGACCGAGTTCCCCGTTACGCTCAACGATGCGCAACTTCACCCTGGCGCCTTCGCCATCACCACCGATAAGCTCGCGGCCAACAACAAGGTCAAAGTTGGATCCGGCACGAAACAGCTTGTAATCCGGCCAGTTGAAGTCCATATCGAGGTCCGACGGCCCCGCCAGCGACTCCGCCTGCAGCGCTTCCGCCTCGCTAGCCTTCCCCTGTCCGAGCAGTGTGAGGCAGTACGAGCCTTCCCCTTGCCACCACGCAGCCGCTCCTGGGCACAGTGCGGTCGCCCGTGCACAGGTAATGGCCGACTCTGCCGCGCCTATGACTCGGGATGCAAAGCGCCAGCTTCGATCCTTGCCATGCAAGGCCACATCGGTTTCGTGTGCTTGGTTGATCACGGCATTAGTTATGTCGGCCGCGGCGCGGTCCGCGAGGCCGGCCTTCGCAATGAATTCATCGCGCACGAAGCTCCTGATCCGGTCGCGGACGGCTTCCCCCAAGGGTCCTTGCGCCTCGGGTCTAATTTTGTAGTTGTTGCCGGCCATTGCCAGCTAACGATAGAGGTCTTTGGGAAGCGATCGGTGGGATGGGCTTCGTTCGATTAGTCTCCGGCAGGGGCTACTCAACGCGCTCTGCCAGTCCTGACGAAGTCAGGTCGAAGCCAATCGGAGGCTGTACGGGAAGCGCTGATTGCTTTGGCCCGTTCTAGGCGCCGGGTTGACCTCGCTAATGAGGCGGAGCGACTGAGCGCTGATGGAGGGGACCAAGCCGAGAAGAAACGAATCGCCAAGATGATGGAATCCCTACGTGCAGCGGGGTGAAATCTTCCGACTTCGGGCACCGCGCACCGTGCGGGGCCATGAGCCGGCTGGCCGGCAATACGGGGTCGTTCTCCAGGCGGACGAGTTGCTAGCCCTGTCCACCGTTATGATCGCCCCGACGTCTGCTCAGGCCCTTCCCGCCTCCTTCAGGCCAGAAGTTGAGATCGAAGGTGCCCGAACTCGTGTGCTGGTCGAAGCGATTGGCGCGGTAGACCCCAGCCGCCTGGGGGAGTCGCACGGTTTGTTGGCGCGCGACGAACTCCACGACGTTGACCGTGCTCTCGCTATCCTTCTCGGCCTGACTCGCTAAGCTCCCGTAGGACACCGTAACGGCGGGGCCGTCGCAACGTTTGCTTTCTGCCAGGTGATGAAGCGCCACCTCGCCGCCGCCCTCCTGTTGCTCGTGGCCCTGGCGAGCTGCACTCCGGATAACCGTCCGGCCGCCGCCAAACCCACGGTCTCGGCTTCGCCTCGGGTAAGCGCGACAGCGTCGGTCTCGCCAGCACCGACGGCAAGCCCTACCGACAGCCCCTCGCCGCGGCCGTTGGAGATCCCGGCGCTCGCCTCGATCCAGATGGTGACGGCGCGGCTCGGTTGGGCTGCCGGCGCCGGTGGCGTCTACGCCACGCAGGACGGCATCCACTGGGTCCAGCAATTCCACTCGCCCGAGCCGGTCACCGGCGTCGACTTCATCGACGCGTCAACGGGATGGGTCGTCGGCCTGCAGCGTCTCTATCGAACCGTCGACGGTGGGATGCACTGGAGCGCCTTGCCGCCGATGAGCAAGCCCCTCCGCACTGTCCATTTCGCCAGCCCCCAGCTCGGATGGGGCATCGCCGGCGGCGACACCCTGGTTCCCACGCACGGGTGGCTGATCGCGGACTCGGGTGGGACGCTGATGAAAACCGCCGATGGGGGAGCCAGCTGGAACGCGCTTCCAGCGCCGGTCGATGCCCAGACCGTGTGCTTCACGGGGCCGTCGAACGGTTGGCTGGGCGCGCGCGGCGGAGTCTATCGCTCGACGGATGGAGGACAGTCCTGGCATGCATCGCTGGTACGGCCCGATTATTCCGCTGCAGCCTACGGTCAGACAACCCTGATCCAATGTGCGGGACCCATGGCCCTGTGGGTCGACTTCCAGGGCGGCGGGGCGGCGCTCAGCCACTCGCCCTATCTCGCCTACGCCACGGTCGACGGCAAGACCTGGCGGCTTG
>WNFC01008762.1_pt1 | contig 14282 bp, 15 predicted proteins | sample 5400541 | NCBI WGS metagenome assembly WNFC01 (sample SAMN13153342, study PRJNA577476) | soil metagenome | isolation source: 120 cm saprolite under Douglas fir tree site 2 hole 2 replicate 1 | place: USA:California | collected 2015-04-18
CGAGATGGCGAAGGCCAAGGAGTACTGGCCGTACGTGAAAGAATTTTTCTTCGACGACGACACTTTCAACATCCAGGCTGCACGCACGGTGGAGTTGTGCGCCAAACTAAAGCCGCTGGGACTTACCTGGTCCTGCACGTCCCGCGTTACGACCAGCTACGAGACCCTGAAGGCGATGAAGGAAGCGGGATGCAGGCTGCTCATCGTGGGCTACGAATCCGGCGACCAGCAAATTCTGAAAAACATCAAGAAAGGTGCAACACTCGAGCATGCACGCCAGTTCACCAAGAACTGTCACAAGCTCGGCCTGGTTGTGCATGGCGACTTCATCCTCGGCCTGCCGGGAGAAACCCGCGAGACCATCCAGAACACCATCAAGTTCGCTAAAGAACTGGACGTGGAAACGATTCAGGTTTCGGTGGCGCATGCGTATCCCGGTACGGAATTGCATGAATTTGCGATGAAGAACGGCTTCATGACCCAGGAGAGCATGATGGTGGATGACGCCGGCCACCAGATGGTGCAGGTGGAATACCCGGGACTGCCTGCGGCCGAAGTTATGGAAGCTGTCCACAAATTCTACGACGAGTACTATTTCCGGCCCAAGGCCGCGTACCGTATTCTCCGCAAAGCCGTATTCAATAACTCCGAGCGCAAGCGCCTGTACAAAGAAGCGCGGGCTTTCCTGAAACTGCGCGCGCAACGCCATAAGTGGGTCAAAGAGAACCGTAAGGAAGAATCCCCGGCGGTCGAGCCGGCCAAGGCTTAAGGGACCGGGAGTCGGATCGGTAGTGACCTTCCAAAAATACCTCGTGCTGGCGGGAGTGGCCGTATTCAGTGCAGCGGGCGATTCCCTGCTGGCGCGCGGGATGAAGGACCTCGGCAGCGTCTCTCTGCACAACCTCTCCAGCCTGATGCTCGCTATCCTTGATCCGTGGGTAGCCTCTGGAATCCTCCTGCTCCTGGCCTTTTTCGCTTCCTACATGGCAGCTCTTTCATGGGCCGATCTCACCTATGTACTTCCCGCCAGTTCGCTGGGTTATGTGCTGGTGGCGCTGGCGGCGCGCTTTGGATTCCATGAAACGATCTCGCCGGCGCGCTGGATGGGCATTGCACTGATCACTGCGGGTGTCGGCTTTGTCGCGGCGGGGCCGTCGCTCACGTCCTCTCGCAAGCTCGCTACCGACGTCATTTCGCAGCAGGAGGCCCAATCGTGAAGGAGGCCTACACCTGGGCGGCAATCGGATTGATCGTCGTGGCTTCGACCACCGGGGACATACTGCTGTCTCACGCAATGAAGAAGGTCGGGGATGTGGGTGAACTCTGGAGACGGCGCGGGTTGCTCAAGGTGATCGGCCGTGTGCTCGCGACGCCGACATTCTTCCTCGGCCTGGTGGCGATGGGCGTGGCCTTCTACAGCCTGCTCTTCGGCCTCTCGTGGGGAGACCTGAGCCTGGTTGTTCCCGCTTCCGCTTCCCTTACGTTCGTTGCTAACGCATTCGCCGCGCGTCTTTTCCTGCATGAGCGAGTGGGCCGTCGCCGGATGGTGGCCGCGCTCCTGGTCGCGGGTGGCGTTGCGCTGATGGCGATCTAGAAACCCACGCGAACAACCTGGTTCTAGATGAAGAAATCCAGCGGTATCACTTTCAATTCTTCATCAAAGATCAAGGCAGAGCGATCGGCAGCCAGCGGATTCACTTCCGACGCTTGCGAAGCCATGATTCTGCCGAGCATCGGACGGCTTTCCTTCAGCAGTGCCGACCGGGCTTCGTTCCAATGTTCTGGACCTGGTTCCCGTCGGACAGCTCGCAGGACGCACGAGATCGCCTGCTGTCTCGCCAATTCGCGGAGCAGTTCCACCAGCATGTCTTGTCCACCAGCGCTGAGCTGAATGAATTCCATTCCGATCCCGCCGGGTCCACGAACCGCCTTGACTTGGCCGATGGCTCGGAAGGAAGCGTCACTCACCCGCACCAGAATCTCAGCGCGAGCCCCACATTCGAGCGTCGAAACCGTTTCGATCCAGCATCCGTTCAGGCTCAGGTCACGGACCTTGCCCGCAAGATAGATGCCGTCCGATGGGAGGCAGACGATCTTTGCCAGACCTCCACAACTAAATCGCGGGCTGCGACGACGATCGTCGTTCTGCGGCGACAGCTTTTCTGGATTCAGCCCCTGCATGATTACCTATAGAGATCGTATGCAGGATTACGGGACTTTAGAATGGCCAAGAAGTGATGCTATCTGAAAACCGAAGTCACTTAAGCGAATGGCAGCAATTGCCGACCAGCCAAAGGGAGTGCTGGCCTTCGGGTCAGGAGAACTCATCCAAACAGCCGCATGAAGCCGGTGCCGGGAAGGTCGGGAACGAGAAATCTTGCCGGCGCGCTTCCAGCGACGCGCGCCAGGGATTCGGCCGCCAAGTAACCGCTGCGGACGGCGCCCTCCATCGTTGCCGGCCATCCGGTAGCCACAAAGTCGCCCGCCAGAAACACCCGCGGCCAGGCTGTTTCCGGTCTAGGCCGATATTGATCCATCGCCGGACGGGGCGAGTAGGTCGCATGCACTTCCTTGATCACCGTGGATTTCAGCAACTTTGCTTCCCGCGCGGCGGGAAAGAATTCGCCCAACTCTTGCAACGTCAAATCCACAATCTCTCCTCGCGACTTTTCGACCAGGCTTTTCGAACTGCTTACTACCAGTTCAACATAGCTACCTTTTCCGTTCTCCCGAGCTTCCCTTGCTTCAATCAGTCGCGACTTGTGAAACATCCACTGAATCGTGCGGTCGAGCAGAACGGCATGATCGAGCTCGCTGATGACGCGGTCGAACCAGAGATGAATGCCCGTGATCGGTGAGCTCGTGAAGTGGCTCAGCATCTCTGCCAGCGGAGCAGCGGCGGGCGCGTCAGGCAGTATGCGCGCCAGGACATCAAACGGAACTGCCAGCACCACATAGTCGAACTTCTGCTCCTGTCCATTGACGACCACCGTCACCCCCGAAGCATGGGCTCGGAAGGATTCCATCCCTACTCTGAACTGCACATCTCCGCCCCGACCTCGAATCGCATCACCGGCAGCGGTGTACAACTCCGTGAGCGGAACAGTCGGCACTCCCATGCGTCCGGCATTGGCCGACTTCAGAAACGACTCGCGGATCACCTGCGCGGCATAAGGAACGGAAACCTGGTCCAGGTCTTCGTTGAGGGCGCTGACCAGGATCGTCTTCCAGAAGCGGTCGATCGCTTGTTCGGTCTGTCCATGCCGCTTCAGCCAGGCAAGAAATGTTTCGCCCCGCTCCGAAGGAGCGGCTGGAGCGAGGGCAGCCATAACGCGGCCAATGGCGAACTTGTCCGCCAGCGTGAGGCAGTCAGCCCGCAGAAATGAAGGCGCACTGTGCAGAGGCGCCGGCAGCCCCGACGGCCGGATCACGGAAGCACGGCCGCCCGGCTCCAGAAATGTCAGCCTGTCATACCAGCGGATCTTGTTTTCAACTCCTGTGCGGCGATAGAAATCGATCAGGTTGGTACAACATCCCAACAGGACATGCTGGCAGTTGTCCACAATCTCGCCTGTCCCGGGATGCTGGTAGGAAGAGGCTCGTCCGCCCAGGTACGGGCGGCGCTCGAACAGGGTCACGCGGAATCCGGCGCTCGAAAGGGCACACCCGGCGGCCAGTCCAGCTAACCCGCCTCCGGCGATGGCGACGGTGGAGCCTTGGGTCGGGGAGGAGGTCATCACAACAGGCGCTTCACGTATCCTTTGCCCAGGATCGTGAGCTTTTCGCGAACGCTCAGGCCGACGCGCTCGGCGAACACATCGTACTGGCGGGATGCGATTCTCTCGAGCAGCCGCCGGTAGATCGTAATCAGCACCCAGAGTGCAGGTTGGCTGTCTTCGGTGACGAGTGGGATTAACTCTTCGCCGGCACGATAGCCTTCGCGTGCTCGCTCCGCCTGCTTCGCCAGCAACGGACGTATGCGGCTTGCATCGGGAGCGGCGAAATCGGCAGCCGAAAGGTCGAATTCAGCCAGATCCTCTTCTGGAAAATAGAGGCGGCCCATGGCGACGTCTTCCTTGACGTCGCGAATGATGTTGGTGAGCTGAAACGCCAGCCCGCATTTCTCCGCCAATGGTTCGGCCGCGGGATCGCGATAGCCAAAGATCTTGATGCAGACGAGTCCCACGACCGACGCTACGCCGTAGCAATACTGCCGCAGTTCTTCGAAAGTACGATAGCGAGGAGTAAGAATTCCAGTCTGCTCGGCGGCGGCAGCGGGTTCCTGTTCCACGTCCGCCGCCGTTCCGTAGGCCAACTGGTCGAGCAGTCCGATCGGAATCTGGTAGCGGCGCTGGGTATCGGCCAGAGCCAGCAATAAAGCATCGTCGATGGGATAGCCGGCGAGCGCACGATGCACGGTATCGAGCCACTCTGCCAGCTTGTTGCGCCGCTCGTGGAAGCTGAGGGTGTTGTCATCGGTAATGTCATCACAGCGCCGCATGAACGCATACACGGCGCTGAGCGAATTGCGTTTGGGACGCGGCAGGACGGCGAATCCGTAGTAGAAATTTCGCGCCGCCGAACGGGCGAGGTGCCGGCAAACCGAATAGGCGACGTCGAGCTGAGACGGCGTCGGCGAAAATTGCACAGGCGCATTCCCCACGGCGGCACTCATAGCAGTTTCCCCAGCGTAGCGCGAGCGACCAGCGCCAGCTTGCGAGTCTTCGAGAGGGCGGGGCGACGCCCCAGAACCGCATAGTCCTGGCGGTCGATTGCGTGCAGTATTTCAAGGCCCCCGCGGCTGAACAATTCAATATCGGTTGCCAGTTCCCGGCTTATTTTGGACGCGAGCGGCAAACCCTGGGCAAACCACTCCCGCGCGCGCTCGACTTCAAAGCGCATCATTTCGCGGAAAGCGGGGGTGTTGCGGCCGGCGCGGATTTCCTCTTCACTCACACTGAAGCGACGCAGATCCTCGAGTGGAAGGTAAATGCGGCTCTTGGCGTAGTCCGCGCTGACGTCCTGCCAGAAATTAGCGAGTTGCAGCGCCGTGCAGGTGTAATCGGAAAGCCGTTGACGGTCGCCATCGCGATACCCGCACAGGTACAGCACCAGGTGGCCGACAGGATTCGCGGAGTACCGACAATAGCCGAGCAGGTCCACGAAAGTTTTGTAGCGCGTGACCGTTTGATCCTGGCGAAAGGCGGTGAGCAGATCGGCGAACTCCTGCCTTGGAATTTCAAACATCCGCACGGTCTCAGCCAGGGCGACAAACACCGGGTGCCGGGGATGGCCGTCATAGCAGGCGTTCAATTCGCCTTCCCACTGCTCAAGAAGCAGCAGGGATGCGGTGGGGTCACCCACTTCGTCGCCGAGATCGTCTGAGATCCGGCAATAGGCATAGACATTAAAGAAATGCTGACGCAGGCGTGACGGCAGAAACCAGGTCGCGACCGAAAAATTTTCGTAATGAGTACGAGCCAGCCGGCGGCAATATTCACGAGCTGCCGCCTCGGAAGGCGGCGCTTCCGGGATTGCGTACTCCGGCGGAAGAGCGCTCCATCCTGGGGAAGGCGGAACCGTCGCGAGATGGGCGGTGCTGGTCATCGCAAATTAAATTCTTTCACCACAGAGGACACAGAGGGCCACCGGGTTATAGCCACGCGCCCTAATGTCCGGGAATGATTGCAGTCTTGATATCGCCGTTGCGGTTCAGCATGTGGCGTAGCACGTCATGCAGCCGCGAAAGCGGCGCTTCGCCGGTAATGTAGTCCGTGCCCCGTACTTTCCTTTCGGTGATCAGTCCGAATGCCCGGCGGACGGTCTCCGGTGTATGGTGGAACGTCGCCTTCAGCGTGATTTCCGAATAGTGCAATCGATTGGTATCGAGTTGCACCTTGGTTCCGGCAGCACACCCACCGAAGAAGTTGACGGTGCCGCCCTTGCGCACCATCTGCACCGCCCATTCCCATGCGTCGGGACGGCCCACCGCTTCGATGACCACATCCGAGCCACGCTTTTCGGCGGTCAGACCCCGGACTGCTTCGACGGCATCACTGACCTGGCCGATCTGTACGACTTCCTGCGCACCTTTACGGCGCGCCAGAGAAACCTGCGAGTCGCGCTTCACGACGGCAATCACGTTGCAGCCGATGGCCTTGGCAACCTGTACGAACATCAATCCGATTGGGCCGCCGCCAATCACGGTCACGGTGTCGCCAATCTCGACTCCGGTCTCATGCAATCCGCGTAGCACGCAGGCCAGCGGTTCGGTCATGGCGGCATCTTCGAAGCTCACCTGCGAAGGAACCACCAGCATGTTGGTTTCGACGATCCGTCTCGGAATGCGAATGTACTCGGCATAAGCGCCGTTGTTGAACAGCAGATCCTCGCAAAGATTGCCCTGGTGCTTGGAGCAGTAAAAGCACAGACCGCAGGGAGCGGAATTCAACGCCACCACCCGCATCCCCTTCTTGAAACCGCGCACGCCCGGTCCAACCTCTTCAATAGTGCCCGCTAGTTCGTGTCCGAAAAGAGCAGGAGGCACAATCATGCGGGCGTGGTATCCGCGCTGGTAGACCTTCAAATCCGTGCCGCAGGTCAGCGCCACTTGTACTTTCACCAGCACTTCGCCATCGCCGACGCGCGGGATGGGCACTCTTTCGATCTTGATGTCTTCCTTGCCGTAGAGAACGGCAGCCGTCATTTTGCCATTCACAATGAACGTCCTTCCCACGCACTGCCCGGTTGTATGACGATTTTCATCGAGTCCGGTTGAGGATGGGCAGCCCGATGGAGCGCTCCCACGCTTTCATTCAGCGGGAAGCGATGACTGATCAATTGCTCCAGGTCCATTTCGCGGTTCATCACAAATCTCACCGACTGTTCCTGCAATTCCACTGACGCGCTATAAGACCCCAATAAAGTCTTCTCGTCCACGCATACCGCTGCAGGATCAATGGTCGCCTCGCCGCGGACAGTTTGCGCAAACAACAAAATACGACCTCCTGGTCGGGCTGCATCCATCGCAGGCCGGATGAGGGCACTCCCGCCGACCGCCAGAATTACGGCGTCGGCCCCGCGTCCCTCGGTCATCTCGCGGATCATGCGCACCGTGTCCGACCGCGAAGCGTCAATCGTCAAATCCACACTAAGTCTTATTGATATTGTAAGCCTCGCCGGATACAAATCGGAAGTGATCACGCGAGCCCCGGCCTTTTTGGCCAGTACCGACAGGATTAGCCCAATCGGACCTTGTCCCATCACCAGCACGGTCTCCCCTGGCTCCAGCCGCAGCGCCTGGATACCCTTCATGCAAGTGTTCACGGGCTCCACAAAGCAGGCCTGCTCGAAACTGACGCCGTCGGGGATAGCTACGGTACCCCTCTCGACAATCCAGTCCAGGACCCGCACATACTCGGCAAAACCGCCTCCGGAGGGCTCGAATCCCGCTGTGCAGCCGACTTTCTTGTAGGTCTCGCACTGAGCGAAGGTCTTGGTGCGGCAGTAATAGCATTCGCGGCAGGGAATGTGGTGAAATACCATCACGCGATCGCCAACCTTGAACTTACGCACGCCCTCACCGACACGGGCAACGACGCCCGAGGTCTCATGCCCGAAGATGCGAGGAGCCGAGTGCGAACCGGTCGAGATCTTCTTGAGATCCGTCCCGCAGATCCCGCAAGTGTGTACGCGCACCAGCATCTCGCCACGCCCGATTTCAGGAACCGGCACTTCCTCCAGACGCACGTCATTCAGACCGCGATAGACCGCGGCCTTCATGGTGGACGGAATGGCTTGCTTCTCGGCTAGCGCCGTCGATTTGGAAAGCGTTTCAGGCATTTCGGCTACGGTTTCGAATTCGTGAACTGCACGGCCACATCCATTTGATTCAAGTACGGCTGGCCCGGTACCAACCGCTTCGCGTCCTTTACCTGCATTACGCAATAGAACTGTTCCACTTTGAACACACGCTGAGCCTGGAGCGGGGTCTTGGGATATTGCCGGGCATCGAGCCACCAGAACTGCTGGGGATCTCGGGCCAAGTCCTGCGACGCTGGAAGCACACTGTCATAGATCTTGTGTTGGGCGTCAGCCAATCTCACGAACCAGCCGAGAATCTTCGTATCTCCTGCGGGAATATCTGGCACGAAACGCAAGGTGTAGCGTGGCTTGCCCAAGGAGTCCCTGATCTTGAAATCCTGCTTGGCATGGTCAGGAGTGAGCGTTACGTCCAGTGTTTGCTCCATCACTCGAGTGGCGCCTTTCTTGAATGACTCGGAGTACACGCGTTTGCCTGCGTCATCGGCAACGCACGAGACTGCGCCGCTCACCAGGAACACAACTAACGTCCAACGAAACACGTTCCTCCTACCGATGCTCTGCAATTTCTTCTGTTGCCCGGCGGCTCAGGTACTGCTCCAGCGCCGCGCACAGCGCCTGACTCGCTCGCGCGCTGTTGCGGGCAAGCGCAATTGTCGCGCCCCACAACCACGGCCGCACTGCTACATGCAAGACGAATCGCGCGGCACGAAAGTTCCCATTGGCCTCGACAAACTTTTCCACGGGCGGCATTACAAACCCTGCTTCATCCGACACCACTTTCAGCGCACCGAAGCGAACGCCGCGCAATTCGGCCGCTTGCGCCACCGCCGCACTTTCCATGTCCACGGCTGCTGCTGAGTAAGCGTCGCGCAGCTTCTCTTTCTGCTCACGCCCGGCGACCGTGGTGAAACTCACCAGCGTTCTCTCGCCGCAGCCGGTGTCGGTCCGGGCGCCGTCTCCCACGTTGATCACCGTTCGGGGCTCGAACACCTCTCCGACTCTCAGCGCCGGGTCCAGAGCGCCGACAAATCCCACCGACAATATGTGAGATGCCCGGACTTCCTGAATGATCGCCTCGGTTGCGCGCCGCGCGGCTTCCGGACCCACTCCGGCGCATATCAGCGACGTTTCCCCGCTTTCAAAGAGTTTGTAACGTCGTCCGCTGTGTTCAACTTCGCGAACCTTCCACTTTCGGACCAACGGCGCCACTTCCCGCTCCATGGCGGCGACGATCGCAATCCTAGGCATATCCGTTGGCGCGAAACCACTCCACCGACCGCCGCAAAGCGTCATCTACCGGAATCGATCGCCAGCCCAACTCCCGCTCGGCCTTCGCCGAGGTGATGAACATCTTCTTGCGCCCCATGCGGACGGCGTCTAGGGTTGCGCGCGGTTCTCGACCCAATATGCGTCCAGTGACGGTCTCGTCCACCACTCCGGCCGCCAGAGCGAAGACATAGGGCAGCTTCACTCTCGGCGATGGCAATCCTGTGATCGCACCCAGCCGGTCGAGAATCTGCTTCAGCGTAAGATTCTCGCCCCCCAAGATGTAGCGCTCCCCGGCTCTTCCCTTCTCCAGCGCCTGGATGTGGCCGCGTGCGCACTCGGTCGCGTCTACCAGGTTCAAGCCTGTGTCCACATACGCGGGAAACTTCCGCTTCAGGAAGTCCACGACAATCCGCCCCGTCGGAGTCGGCTTGAGATCGCGCTCGCCGATCGGAGTGGTCGGATTGACCATGACGACATCCACTCCCGACCGCGCCGCCTCAAATGCTAGCTGTTCCGCCATGAACTTCGAACGCTTGTAGTGCCCGATCATGTCCGCGAGTGCTACCGGGCTGTTTTCGTCGGCCAGCGTTCCGTTGGAACCGAAACCCATAGTCGCCACACTCGAGGTGTAAACGATACGCCGGACACCCTGCCTTCGCGCAGCCTCGATCAGCCCCCTCGTGCCCTCAACATTCGAGCGATACATCTGCTCCGGATCCCGCACCCACAGCCTGTAGTCAGCCGCTACGTGGAAGAGCGCATCGCATCCCGCGAGCGCCTTTTCAATCGACGCCGGATCCCGTAGATCCCCCTCGACACGCTCGGCATTCAGGCCTGCGATATTGCGCAGATCGCTGCTGGGCCGCACCAACAGCCGCAGTTGCGCTCCCTGCTCTGCCAGAACGCGAGCGACATGACTGCCGAGAAATCCCGTGGCGCCAGTGACAAAAGCAAGCATTTAGCAGTTAGCACTTGGCACGTAGTTCTTGCGATTCGCAGCGGCGACAGCGGACCGAGGCCCATCACGACCGGAATTCCGGTTTGACTAAATGCTAAATGCTAAGTGCTAACTGCTGTTCTTCATCACCTTCGCGTAAGTTGTCAGCGCGAGCAGCGGGAAGTACTGGCGATACAGGTGGTATGCCAGGTAGAACACCCGCGGGAAGCCTGTGCCGGTGAAGAATGGTTCGTCCCATGAGCCGTCTTTTTTCTGAGTGCGCAACAAGTACGCAATGCCTCGCGCTACCGAATCACTGCGCGTGTCGCTGACGGCCAACAAGCCCAGGATCGCCCACGCCGTTTGCGATGCGGTGCTCTCCCCCGTGCCTCTCAGATTCGGATCGTCGTACGACCCAACCGTCTCGCCCCAGCCGCCATCGGCGTTCTGCACCATGCGCAACCACTCGGCCGCCTGCTGAACCATGGGTTCGTGATTGTCGACTGCCATCGCTTCCAGGCCGCGCAGCACAAGCGTTGTGCCATAGATGTAATTCACGCCCCAGCGTCCGAACCAGCTCCCATCGGGTTCCTGCTCGTTGCGTATAAATTTCAACGCACGCTTCACGGCCGGGTGATTTTTGTCGTACCCGTAGGTCGCCAGACACTCGAGGATGCGCCCCGTGATGTCCACCGTCGGCGGGTCGAGCATGGCGTTGTGATCGGCGAACGGTACATACTGGAACACCATGCGGTCGTTGTCTTTGTCGAACGACGCCCAGCCGCCGTTCTTGCACTGCATCGACAAAATCCAGTCAATCGCCCGCTGTACCGACTCGCGCTGATAGCGTCCGTTCGGGTGCTCCACGCGGCTGAGCGCCAGACAGACCATGGCGCTGTCGTCCACGTCCGGATAGAACTCGTTGTTGAACTCGAAGTACCATCCACCAGGCTGGCCCTCAGGATTCTTGACCTTCCAGTCGCCGACGGTGCGCACCTGCTTCTGCAAAATCCAGTCGGCGCATTTGACCAGACGTGCATCGTTTGCCGGAATGCCGGCCTCGCCGAGCGCGAAGAGCGCGTAGGCCGTATCCCACACCGGTGACATGCAGGGCTGCATCCGGAACGTGTCGCCTTCTTCGATTCCGAGCTTGCGCAATCGTACGCAGCGGTCGGATATGCACTCGCTCTGCCCAATGAGTAACGCGGTCCAGAACGAGAAAGAAATTGCGCCATGAGATCTTCTTTTTGTCCCAGTGCAGATGCATGCGCGACTTGTCGCGCCCACCGACGAACAGTTCCTCGACGCCCATCTCGTCGGGAATCTTCTTGAACGGCTTCTTCGCGTAACAAATCGAAAGCGGCACCAGGATGGCACGAGACCACGAAGAAATTTCGTAGATATTGAACCAGAACCAGTTCGGAAACAGCACGATCTCCGGCGGGATCGCCGGGACAGCGTCATAGTCGTACTGTCCGAAGAAGCAGAGATAGATCTTGGTGAAGGTGTTGACCTCGGTTACGCCACCCATCTCCAGGATCTTCTTGCGTGCACTCGCCATGGCGGGATGGTCGGCCTTGAAGCCCGCCAGTTTCAACCCGAAATAGGCCTTCACCGAGGCCGAGATGTTCGACGGCCCAGCGGCATAGATACTCCAACCGCCGTCTGCATTCTGGTGGTTGAGAATGTAACGCGCTGCCTTCGCGAAGCGCTCCGGCTGCTGCTGCGAGAAGAGAAATCTGCGGGCGGCATCGATGCCGACTGCAACCCGGCTACCCAGGTCATCAATTTTTCCGAAACGCATCTGCGGCACAGAGGCCGAACTTGAGGGGGAGTAATCTTCCATTACGACTCCACAGAGGCGCTGGCCGGCGCCGCGGCGATGGCTTCCACAATCTCCGGCGGCAGTCCGAAGCGGACGTTCTCCGGCATAATCTCCAACTCCTGGATGTTGTTAAAGCCCTGGGTCCCGAGGTACTTCACGACTTCTTCCACAAGATGCTCCGGAGCCGAAGCCCCCGCCGTCAAGGCAACCGTCTTCACTCCCACCAACCATTCAGGTCGGATGTCGCGGTCGTTGTCGATCAGATGCGCATCGGTACGCAGCGCGCGGGCCACTTCCACCAACCGTTTCGAATTGGAACTGTTATCCGACCCGACCACTAACAGCAGGTCAGCGTCGGAGGCCACGTGCTTCACCGCTACCTGGCGGTTTTCCGTCGCGTAGCAAATGTCCTGTGCCGCTGGTCCCTTGATGTTCGGAAACTTCTTGCGGAGCGCGGCAATGATGTCGCGCGTTTCATCCAGACTGAGCGTGGTCTGGGTCAGATAGGCGACCCGGTTCGGATCGGGCACGGCGACGGAGTCAACTTCCGCGGGTGACCCGACGACCTGCGTAACCGTCGGCGCCTCACCCATCGTTCCAATGACTTCGTCATGATCGCGATGGCCGATCAGGATCAGCGAGTACCCCTCCCGCGCGAACTTCACGGCCTCGACGTGAACCTTCGTGACCAGCGGACAAGTTGCGTCAATCACGCGCAGCTTCCGCAGTTTGCTCTTCTGGCGTACCTCGGGGGAGACCCCATGAGCGCTGTAGATGACCCGCTCGCCCTCTGGAACCTGGGTCACACTGTCCACGAAAATGGCGCCCTTTTGCTGGAGTTCCTCAACCACGAAACGGTTGTGGACAATCTCCTTGCGGACGTAGATCGGCGGACCGAAGGCTTCGAGCGCAATCCGGACAATGTCAATGGCCCGCACCACTCCGGCGCAGAACCCACGTGGCTTCAGCAGCAGCAACGTCTTACTCTCGGACAATGCAATTCCCCCAACTCTAAGGGTACACGCTTCCATGAGATTGATTGCTTCTAGGGTATCGAAAATGGCACTCCCGGTCAATGTAATGCGCTGATAGGGCGGGGATTAGCAGCGAATAGGGAGTTTAGACAAGCGAACGGCAGCCCTACCAAGCACGGCGGATGCCGTAAGCATCGAAAACCAGCTCATTGCTGACGATGGTCAAGTCCTCTGCCTGTGCTTGAGCGATCAACATCCGATCAAATGGATCTCGCTGGGGCCCTGGAAGGAGGCCCGCTCGTATGCCGTGCAGCGCGCTCACAGGAAGAGTCTCAAATCCCGACTGCGCCAAATATTCCTGGAAGTTCCGCGTGATGTCGGACGCGGCTGGGAGCCTTCCCAGACGGACTTTGGTCGCCATTTCCCATGCCGAGGCCGCGCTTACAACGATTGTATTTTGTTTTTCGAGCATCAACCGGCGGACGGAATCAGGAAGCGAGGAACTATCGGTCATCCACCAGATCAGGGCATGGGTATCAAGTAAGAGATGCAATCGAAATTACTCCCAGGCATCCAGTTCTTCGGGCGGCAGAGGCTCGAAGAACTCAGGTCCGATTTCGACCTTTCCTTTCCACGCTCCGGGCTTGCGTTGACCTCGTCTGTCCTCGATCGCAACCAGGCGGACTACCGGCTTCTTCCCGCGGGCGATAACGATCTCTTCGCCCCGGCAAGCTTTCTCAATCAGCTTTGAGAGCTCGGTTTTGGCCTTGTGGATGGTCACGGTTTCCATGAACACATGTTAGCTAATCCTAGTTAGCTAAGTCAAGAACATTGCTTCCGTGGGATAAATGAACATTCGCGGATGTCCGCTCCGCTTCACCCGTTCGCCTTAATCATCTGCTCCGCGTGCTTCCGCGAAGTCTCCGTCGGCTTGGCCCCGGAGAGCATCCGCGCCACTTCTTCGGTGCGCTCGTCGTCCGTAATTAACCGCACCGTGGTCTTGGCCCGGCCCGCAATCTCACGCTTTTCGATCAGGTAGTGCTGATCGGCGAAGGTCGCGATCTGCGGGAGGTGGGTCACGCAGAGAACCTGATTGCCCTTGGACAAGGCTTTCAGCTTCCTGCCGACAGCTTCGGCGGCGCGGCCGCCTATTCCGGTGTCGATTTCGTCGAAGACAAGGGTACGCTGCGCTGCGGCTTTCTTCGCGGGCGAGGGCGCCCGCACCACACTTGCCCTGGTGGCTGCAGCGCCGGCGTCCACGCTTGCCTTCAGAGCCAGCATGACCCGCGAAAGCTCGCCGCCTGAGGCGATCTGCTCCAATGGACGCATGGCCTCGCCCGCATTGGTCACGATGCGGTACGTCACCTGGTTGATGCCGGATGAAGTCCAATGTTCCTCGGCTTCGTTCTCTTCCACGGCAATGCGAAAACTGGCGCGCATGGCGAGGTCGTTG
>WNFC01005172.1_pt1 | contig 14281 bp, 15 predicted proteins | sample 5400541 | NCBI WGS metagenome assembly WNFC01 (sample SAMN13153342, study PRJNA577476) | soil metagenome | isolation source: 120 cm saprolite under Douglas fir tree site 2 hole 2 replicate 1 | place: USA:California | collected 2015-04-18
CGGCAAGGAAGCCGGCGCCTATGGCCGCAAGATCGAATCGAGCGAGGATTCCGAGCGCCTGGCGAGCCTCGAGAAGGCGGGCAAGCTCAAGACCTTCCCGTTTACCGAGCGCGACAAGCTGCTTGCCGCCGCCGAGCCGGTGAAGCAGGCCTACGCCAAGGAAGTCGACGGCGTCGCCATCATGGCGCGCATCGACAGCATCAAGTAGCCGGCGAAAAGCAACCGGCGAGCGACGGGGTGTGACACGGGCGGCCGAGCGCCGCCCGTGTCGCGTCAGGGGACCAGAACGGATGCCGACATGAGAGCCTTCAACGCCGCCTTCTATCGGATCCTGCAGCACGTTGTGACGGTGCTGATGGGTTTGCTGATCATACCGGTGAGCTTGCAGATCTTCTCGCGCTACACCGAGCTCATCCCACGTTACATCTGGACCGAGGAGGTGGCGCGCTTCTGCCTGATCTGGATCATCATGCTCGGCGCCATGATCGCGGTGCGCGACGGCACCCATTTCGATCTCGATATCCTGCCCAAGGCGAAGACCAGGGAGGGCGAGGCGATCGGCCGCATGATCGTCCATTTCGCCATGCTGCTTGTCGGCTTCATCTTCATCGTCTACGGCTGGCCGTTCGCCCTCTTCGGCTGGGACCAGACCTCCGAGCTCACCGGTCTCAGCATGCTGACCATCCACATCGCCTGGCCGCTCACCGGCCTCGCCTGCCTGCTCTTCCTCGGCGAGAAGCTGGTCGATGATGTCGCGCTGCTGCGCGGGCGCCGCGCATGACCGCCCTCGATGTCGGCGTCATCATGTTCGGCCTCTTCGCGGTGCTCATCGTGCTGCGCGTGCCGGTCGCCTTCGCCCTCGGCCTCGCCTGCGTTCCGGTTTTCTTCATCGACGACCGGCTGACGCCGTTCCTGCTGCTCAACGAGATGCTGAAATCGTATAATTCGTTCATTCTGCTCGCCATTCCGTTCTTCATGCTATCGGCCAATCTGATGAACTCGGCGGGGGTCACCGAGCGGCTGATGGAGTTGGCGCGCACCATGGTCGGCTGGTTTCCCGGCGGGCTCGGCCACATCAACGTCGTCGTCAGCATGATCTTCGCCGGCATCTCCGGCTCCTCGACCGCCGAAGCGGCGGGAATCGGCGGCGTCATGATTCCGGCGATGAAGAAACAGGGCTACGACACCGAGTTCACCGTCGCGCTCACCGCCTGCGCCGCGGTCATGGGTGTCATCATTCCGCCGTCGATCCTGATGGTGGTGTGGGGCGGCGTCATCTCGGTCTCGATCGGCGCCCTCTTCCTCGCCGGCGTGCTGCCCGGCGTAATGATCGGCCTGTCGCTGATGGGAGCGGTCTATGTCTACGCCAAGCGCCGCGGCTATCCGGTCTATGCGCGAGCGACGTTACACGAGTTCTTCTGCGCCGCCTGGCGTGCCCTGCTGCCGATCCTCACCCCGCTGATCATCGTCGGCGGCATCACCGGCGGCTTCTTCACGCCGACCGAGGCCTCGGCCATCGCCGTGCTCTACGCGCTCATCCTCGGCCTCTTCGTGATGCGGACGATCGAGTGGGGCAAGGTCCCCGCGGTGCTCTACGACTCGGCGCGCTTCGCCGCCATCTCGCTGTTCTGCATCGGCACCGCCTCGGCCTTCGGCTGGCTGCTCGCCTATTTTCATCTCCCGCAGCTCTTCGTCGACGCGGTGAAGGGCTATGGCGGCGGCGTCACCAGCGTCGGCTTCATCACCGCGATCGCCTTCCTCATCATTGGCTGCTTCATCGATGCCATCCCGGCCATCATCATCGTCGGCACGGTGCTGGCGCCGCTCGCGAAGAGCGTCGGCATGCACCCGCTGCATTTCGCTATCGTCGGCGTCATCTCGATCGCCTTCGGGTTGGTGACGCCGCCCTATGGGCTCTGCCTGATGATCGCCTGCGCGCTCGGCAAGACAACGATCGCCAGGGCGTTCAAGGATACGATGACCCTGCTCGGCTTGATGCTCCTGGTGCTCGGCTTCGTAATTCTTTTCCCCGACGTCATCCTGGCATTGCCGCGCTGGGTGATGCCGAAATTTGTGCAGTGAGGGCGGCCATGGCACGCAGACGCGTCGCGATCATCGGTCTCGGCATGGCGGTGGCGCCGCATGCCAAGAGCCTTCTCGACTTGACCGATCGGGTCGAGATCGTCTGGGCGTTCAGCCGTTCGGCCGAACGCGCCGCTGCCTTCACCAAACAGTTCGCGATCCCGACGACAACCGATCTCGCTGCCATCGTCGCCGACAATTCGATCACTGCCGCCCTCGTTCTGACGCCGCCCTGGACGCATCTCGACCTCGTGCGGATGCTTGCCGGCGCCGGCAAGCACATTCTGCTCGAAAAGCCAGTCGAGGCGACGACTGCCCGGGCCATCGAGCTGGTCGAGATCTGCCGGCGCCAAGGCGTCACGTTGGCGATGATGCTGCAGCATCGCTTCCGAGAATCATCGCTCGCCCTGGCGGAACGCATTGCAACCGGCGCAATCGGCCGGATCGCCGCCGCCTCGGTCGCCGTCCGCTGGTGGCGGCCGCAGAGCTACTATGACGAGCCCGGCCGTGGCAGCCTCGCGCGCGACGGCGGCGGCGTGCTGCTGACCCAGGCGATCCACACGCTCGACCTCTTCCTCAGTCTCGCCGGCGCAGTCAGTGAGGTTGCCGCCTTCGCCGGCACGACGCCGCTCCACCGCATGGAGACCGAAGACATCGTCGGCGCGGCGTTGCGCTTCGCCAATGGCGCCATTGGCACGCTCGACGCGACGACGGCGAGCTACCCCGGGTTTCCCGAGCGCATCGAGATCGTCGGCGACAAGGCGACGGCGGTGCTCGCCGGTGGCGGGCTCGAGTTCTTCTACCAGGATGGCATGCGCGTTCAGGTCGGCGCTGCCACGGCGACCGGCGGCGGCGCCGATCCGATGGCGTTCAGCCACGAGGCGCACCGTGCCGCCATTGCCGACTTCCTCGACGCCATCGAGACGCGGCGCGAGCCCCGCGTCTCGGGGGCGGCGGCGCTCGCCGTCCATCGCCTGATCGACGCGCTGCTGCGCTCGGCGCGCGAAGGGCGCGCCATCCAGGTGGAGGCCTAGATGTATCCGGCGATCGCCGATCTAGCCGACAAGGTCTTTCTCGTCACCGGCGCATCGAGCGGAATTGGCGCCGCGGTGGCGCGCGCTCTCGGCCGCCAGCGGGCCCGCATCATTGTCCACTATTTCCGCGGTGAGGCCGGCGGGCAGGCGGTCATCGCCGATATCGAGAACGCTGGCGGGCAGGCGGTCGCAGTGCCAGCCGATCTCGCGCAGATCGGCGCTGGTGAGCGGATCGTGGCTGCAGCCGTGGAGCAATTCGGTCGCCTCGACTGCCTCATCAACAATGCCGGCAATGTCATCCGGCGCGTGCCGCTCGCCGAGCAGAGCGAAGCTTTCTTCGACGAGATGATCAATCTCAATGTCCGCGCGGTCGTCGCGGCGAGCCGCGCGGCGATCCCGCATTTTCGCAAGCAGGGTGGTGGCAACATCATCAGCACGAGCTCGGTCGCCGCGCGGATGGGCGGCGGACCCGGCGCCGTGCTCTACGGTGCGAGCAAGGGGTTCGTCAGCACCTTCACGCGCGGCCTCGCCAAGGAGCTGGCGCGCGAACGCATCCGCGTCAACGCCGTGGCGCCCGGCATCATTCTGACGCCGCTGCACGAGCGGCTATCCAGCGAAGAGCAGATGCGGGCGATGACGGCGCAGGTCCCGTGGGGCCGTGCCGGGACCAGCGAGGAATGCGTCGGCGCCTATCTTTACCTCGCCTCCGACGCGCTCAGCTCTTACGTCACCGGCCAAATTATCGAGGTCAATGGCGGTCTGTTGATGCCCTGAAATTACTGGTGGAGAAGAACGATGCCGCCGCCGATGAGCAAAATGCCAGCCATTTGCGCAAGGCCGAACGGCTCGTTCCACATCAGATGCGCGATGATGCCGACGATGACGTAGCCCAGCGAAACGCTAGGATAGGCGAGCGACAGCGGGATCTTCTTGATCGCGATCATGTAGAGCACGGCGGCGGCCACGTAGATGGCGAAGCCGATGATCGTCGCCGGATGGAGGAACTGCAGCGCGATCGTGCGGGTGCCGTCGGCGCCCATCTTGAGGGCGATCTGTCCGGCAACGCCGAGGACGATGCCGGCGAGGAGTGCGGCGTAATAGGGAAACATCGAACGCTCTTTTCTTCAGGCTCGGCGTGCGGTCAGCCGCTCGATGCCAGGATCGCGCTCCCGCGTCGGCGCCGGTTGCTGCGCGGCGCTGCCGCACTCGACGGTCGCGACAATCGATTGCGGCTTGCCGTTGATCGTCAGATAGAGCCGCCCAAGATACTCGCCGACGATGCCGAGGATGAGAAGCTGAACGCCGGAGAGCAGCAGCACTGCCGCCATGATCGAGCCCCAGCCCGGCGGCGTGTCGTAGAGCATCGCCTCGATGAAGACCAGGACCGTTGCCAGCGCGCCGAAGATGCTGATGGCAATGCCGGTCAAGGTGCTGAGCCGCAGCGGCATCACCGAGAAATTGACGAACATGTTGAGCCACAGGCGGATCAGGCGGCGCAGCGTGTAGTTGCTGCGACCCTCGGCGCGCGGCAGGTGCTTGACCTCGATGCGATCGATGCTCTGCGTCACCTGGAGAACGAGGCCGTCGATATAGGGGAAGGGTCCGGCGTAGCGCGTCACGTGGTCGACGACGAAGGCGCTGAGGCAGCGGAAACTCGAAAGATAAAGCCCCTTGGGCTTGTCGAGGAGGATGTCGGCGACATAATTGGTGAAGCGGCTGCCGAGGTTGCGCCAGGCGGCATGCGCCTTGGTGCCGTACCAGGTGTAGACCGCCTCTTTGCCGGTGCGCTGCGCGTATTCCAGCAGGCGGACGATTTCGCTCGGCGGATTCTGCAGGTCGTCGTCCATGGTGATGACCCAGGCGCCGCGGGCTTGGCGCAAGCCCGCCATGACGGCGTTGTGCTCGCCGAAATTGCGCGCCAGGTTGACGACGGTGAGCGGCACCGGACAGCTGCCGAGGAGACCGCGACAGACGGCGAGGCTGTTGTCGGGACTGCCGTCATTGACGAGGACGATCTCGTGGCCGCCGGGAATGTTCAGGGCGGCGAGCGCGCCAACCAGCTCTTCGACCGTCTTGGCGCCGTTATAGACCGGAATGACGATGCTGAGGGTGAAGTCGTGCCGTGTCATGATTTGATCGCCGTGGCTAGGATGGAGCCGCCGAAGGGCAGGCGCACGCCGTGCCCCAGCAGCATATTCTCGAACCGCATGATACTGCGAAAGGCGCGTTCGATCGGCGCCGGATACGGCATCACGTCGCTCGCCCCGTGCTTGGCACCGGCAAGCCGGCGAAGCATCATGAGCGGGAACAGTATGGTGTTCCAATAGGTCATGCGTATCCGCGAGAAACCGGCGCCGTGCAGCAGCGCGCGGATCCGCCGCCGGGTGTAGCGGCGGACATTGTGGACCGCATGGTCATGCGCCGAGAGCAGCCATTGATAGGCGGGAAGGTTCACCACCAGCAGGCCGCCGACAGTAAGGCAGCGATGGAAATCGCCGAGTGCCAAGCGCTCGTCGACGTTGCGATGACACAGCACGTCGGCACTGAAGATCGCGGCGAGCGAGCCGTCAGCAAACGGCAACGCATTGGCCGAGCCGGCGCAGACCGGTCGATGGCTCTTCGTTTGGGCGGCAGCGCACGCACCGCCGTCGGCATCGAGCCCGATCGACGGCCATTGCGGCAAATCGCGCGCCAGCCTCGTCAGCAGGCCACCGGTGCCGCACCCGGCGTCGAGAATGGTGCCCGACGGCACGCCCTCGGCCCGGCCGCGGAAGGCGGTCAATAGATTGGCGTGGTTGCCCTGGAACCACCACATCCCGTCTTCGAGAGTGTTGAGCTTGTCGTATTCCCTGCGCTCCACAACGGCATCTCTCTCTATTGGGCCATCGATGATGGCCGCGTGCTTCCATCACCGCTCTATTGCTGCGTGTGCGCGGAAACCGTGATTGGCGCCGATCGCCTGCCGCGGGCAGCGGCGGCGACGATGTCGCGCCGATCGAGCACGACCGAGAGAAGCGCGCCCATGCGCTCGACGCGATACACCTCAGTGCCGGGCAGCGATTTGTGGCAGTCGTCCTTCGTGAAGGCGATGAAGAAATCGGCGTGCTCGCGATCCTCGGAGAAGGTGAAATTCTTCGGGAAGAAATAGTCTGCAGAGATCGGCGGTCCACAGACCGCAACGGTGAAGTCCCGATCCATGAAATCGAGACCATATTGCGCTTCGAGGTAGTCCTCCAGCCCGTCCACCGCTTCGGCATAGGAATTGGCCCAGTAGTCGAGCTTGAAGAGCCCTTGGGCGCCTTCGACGCCCCCGACAAAGCCGTTGTAATAAACGTATTCGTTCGGGTGCAGCATCGCCATCATCACGAGATGGCCAAAGCCGTAGAGCGCCAACGCGGCATAAATCGGACGGCGATATTCAAACTGCGCCAGGCGATCGAGCAGGCGGTCGGCGACGAGAGCGGCGGCGACCGCGATCAGCGGCAGTAGGAAGATGAAATGGCGCATGCCATCAAACAGAACCGCCTGGATGGAAACCGCGTAGGCGATCGGAAAGACGATTGCGAAGGCGACGAGGCCGTGGCGCAGAACCCAATCGCGCCGCTCGCCGGCTGGCAATCCGCGCACCATCAGCACGGCGCCTACCGGCGCGGCAACCGCCAGCAACACGACCAGCTCGGGGAGGGCAAGCGCGATATAGGTCGGCAAATATGCCCAGGGCAGGTCGCTCGCCGGAAAATACTTGCCCGCGAACAAGGTCCGATAGGGAAACGTCTCATGGGAGAAGAAGATCAGCGAGCGTAGCGGGTTGCCGATCGGATTCTCCTGCGCCCACGGCCAGAACAGCAGCATGACCGGGTAGGCGATGATGACGGTCGGCAAGAGGACTCGCCAGAACGCGGTGAAGCCGTTGCCGAGGAAGGCCCGCCCGGTCGGCACCTCGGCGGCACGCCAGAGGACGAAGCAGAGGAGCAGGAGACCGAGATAGCAGAATAGCAGCAGGCCGCCGACCCGCACGCCGAGAGCCATGCCGGCGGCGACACCAAGCTTGGCGATCAGCGACCATTTGGGCCGCGGCAGCTGCGGCACAATGCGAACCATGTAGTAGATCGCCCACACCATGCCAACGGCGAAGGGGATGTCCTTCGGGTTGTTGAACATCTGGCCGTAATAGTTGGGAATCGCCAGGAGCAGCAGCGCGGCGATGAAGCCCGCGCGCGGGCCGCCCAGGCTGCGCCCGAGCTTCCAGCACCCCACGGTGCCGAAGACGCCGAAGAAGCCGTTGAGAAGATGACGCGTCTCGTAGGTTCCAAAGGGCGAAAAATGGTTGAGCGCGGCGGCAATGGTGTCGAAAGCGGCGCCGTAGTTATAAAGATTGAGCCAATTGAGACAGCGGCCGTCTTTGAACAGCGTCAGGTAATAGTCGAGAACAAAGACGCCGTACCAGTTGTGCACGTCCTCGTCCCAGGTCACGCCGTAATCGGCGAAGGTTGCGATCACGATAGTGACGAGAACGGCAAAAAGGCCAAGTGCTGCGCGGTTCCACGACAGACGAGGAATGAGCCAACCGCCCGCTTGGCGCCAGCTCGCCGCCGCCCGCGCCGCGATGCCGGTAGGAACCGTCACGAGTTCCGTGGTGCCCTCCCTGAAACCGGTGCCCGCTCCCGGCAGGCCGGTCGGCGCGTCGCTTGTCATTCTTTAGCGGTCCATTCGCGGGCCGTGGCGCAAAACCGGTTATTGTCTGGGCAAATCAGACTGTCAAGTTGGCTCTTCCGGCCGGCCACACCGCTGCAGGGGCGGTGCCGAAATCCGTGCCCTCGAGCGCTTCTCATAACCCGGCCCCGGCCAACAATCGTGAAATAACGTGGTCGCTGGCGAAATATTCCATGGCGAGGGCGCGTGCCGCGAGGCTGTGCCGAGGATAATCGGCGGTGATGGCGTCAAGCGCCGCAAGAATCTCGTCCATCGCCGAGTACTCGAAGAGGCCTGTGCCGACGGGATAAAACTTACTGAAACCTGTCCGCATGGTGATCACAGGGCGGCCCGATGCCAAGTAACAGACGCTGCGGTCGCTGAACCAGCCGCTATTCGGGCGGACGTAGATATCCTTCGCCACGGTGAACTCCCCACGCGAGGAGCGGACGAAATCCCCGTAAGCCGTCATGTCGGCGGATATCGGCCGCGGATCGGTGAGGCGCCAGCCTTGCCCCGTCACCTCTGCCTCGACTTCGGCATCGGGCGGCAACATCGCCATCATGAAGCACTTTCCGCTGCTTTTTGGCACCTCAAGGAAGCGCAGGAAATTAACGTGCTTCGACCAGACGTAGCTGGCCCCGGCGAATTCTATGTTCTTGCCCTTGTTCTCCCATGTCGCGATCGTGGTGAAGCATTCCGGTTCGGATGCCGTTACCGGCCAGAGTTCCGGGATGACCGGCGGGCGCGTCGGTCGCCATGGGATGCCGGAGAGCGGCACCGGGCAATCTACCGCGCCGATATTCTCGCCATAGGTGAAGAAATGCGTGTGAGCATTGAGATAGTCGCGCGCTGCGGAATCGGCCTTGGCGTACTTGATCTGCTCATAGACAGGGTCGGTGTCGATCATAATGCGCACCGGACACGCCATGTGCTCGTCGCGCAGCTTGGTGGCGCCGCAAAGATTGATCAGCGCGTCCGCTTCGCGGTAGAGCGCCTGCACGCGCTCGCGTGAGAGGCCGTGATAGACGTCGTTAATAGCGTCCCAATAGGCCCAGCGTTCGCCCAGCCCGTGCGCCTCCATCATGCGCTGGACGTAACCGACATTATAGTCGCATTCCATGACGACACTGTTGGCACGTGGATCATACGGGTTGGCGCCCCCATCCTCGACATACCAGGCTTCATAGCCGAGCTTCTCCAGCCCAAGCACATAGTGCATCGCCTGCCAGGCGATGCCCGCAAGCGGCATCTGGCCGACGAAATGCAAGACGATGACCTTTCCGCGTGGCTTCACCGAATCACGGCTCCTCGATCAAGCGCCGCACGAGAACGGCGTCTTTGCATATGTTATTCACTATTTCGTAACCAAGCGTAAACGTCGCCCGAGCCGCTCGCGGCCGGTAGTGCATCGAGTCGCTTGATCAATTCAGCTGCTGAGCACCAGCTATTGTCGGCAAAGCGCATGCTCTCACCCGGCGAGAGATTGAACCGATAGGGCGCCATGGCGGCCAGGCGTTCGACCGAGCGACGAGCGATCTCTATGGCAGGCTGGACATATTCGATCGAAAGGGCAGGGAGGGGCTGGGTCAAGCCGCGCAGCACCTCGCTCTCAAAGCCTTCGACATCGATCTTGCAGAATGCCGGCACGCCGTACCGTGCGATCAGCGCATCCAGCGTCGTGACCGCGACATTCGGTCGCTCGGTCCAGAGCAGGCCACGGAACGCTGGGCTGCGCGAGACTGTTTCGACCCAAGCCGGTGACAGCGAGGCGACGGTCGGGTTGGCGCTGTCGGCGAGGAGCGGCGCGGTTCCCGGCGCAGCGCCGGCCGCCGCCTCGATCAGCGTCACTGCCCTGTCGCCGCCATAGAGCCGACGCAGCACTCGCATGAGCTGGGGCTGCGGCTCGAGTGCGATAACGCGGGCCCCGAGCGCGCGGAAATGGCCGATGCGGTCGCCGACATGCGCGCCGATATCGAAGCACAGCGCATCGGGCGCAATGAATCGGCGGTACAGTATGCGGGCGCGTCGCCGCTTGAGTGGATTGCCGTAATAAATGGCGATGGAACGCGCGGTGCCATAGCAGCGGCGCAATGCCTCCACCGCGCCGTGCGGCTCGCGGAAAGTCGAGGGCATCGCTCAACCTAACTGGGCTAATGCGGCCGGGCAAGCCGGAGGCGTGCTTAAACCCCACCGCGGCAAGGGTTGAAGCTGGCAAGTTCGCATGATAGGCAAGGCGCATGTTCGATGAGATCAAGGCATGGCTGGAAGGTGGCGAGCCGTCGGGATCCGGCGACGAAGGCGATCAAGTTCAGCTCGCCGCGGCAGCGCTGCTCGTCGAGGCCGCTCACATCGACGACAAGCTCGATTCTCGCGAGCGAGTCGTCATCGATGGCATTCTTGAACGGCGCTTCAAGCTCACGCCGGCGGCGGCGCGCCGGCTCGTCATTGCGGCGGAAGCGCTCAGCGAGCGCTCGACGCAGCTATTTCGCTTCACCCACATCATCAATGAACGCTTCTCGCTCGAACAGCGCATTGAGCTGATCGAGATGCTGTGGGAGGTGGTCTATGCCGACGGTACGGTCGACGCCCTGGAGGATACGCTCTTGCGCCGGGTAGGCGGATTGATCTATGTCCCCGACCGCGAACGCGGCACGGCGCGGCAACGGGTTGCTCAGCGTTGGCAACACCGCGCACCCGCTGGGCCGGAATCGAATGAAATCAACCGAGCCGGCACCCTGTCGCGGCCGCTCGTCTTGCCGGAAGAGTAATCGATCATGACTTACGTCGTCACCGAAGCCTGCATCAAGTGCAAATACCTGGACTGTGTCGAGGTCTGTCCGGTCGATTGCTTTTATGAAGGCGAAAACATGCTCGTCATCCATCCCGATGAGTGCATTGATTGCGGCGTGTGCGAGCCGGAATGCCCGGCTGAAGCGATTGTGCCTGACAGCGAAGCGGTTGCCGAGAAATGGGTGAGCATAAATCGGCAATATGCAGAAGCTTGGCCGAACATCACCCGGAAGGGCGATCCTCCGCCGGATGCCGATGAGTGGAAGGGCGTGCCCGACAAATTCGAGAAGTTTTTCAGCCCGGAAGCTGCCAAACGCAATAAATAATAGAATCAGATAGCCGGTATTCGCTATATTTGACATGGCCTGCGGGAAGCGCATGGCAGCAATGCTGGCCTTCGCCGCAGAATCTTGCTATGCTCTCGGAGGATAGCAAACCCGAATATCTTTGGGGGGTTTGTCGCTTCGGGGATTGACCGCGCCTCAACGTGCGACAGTTCGTTGGGAGGCGCTGCGGTCGCTGTCGCGGCGAGTCGTCGCGCGGAAGCATCCTGGTTTTTGTCAGGTGATCGAGAGCAAGTCATGTCGGAAAAATCGATTTTTGGCGCAGGTGATTTCGTTGTGTATCCCACTCACGGGGTCGGCAAGATCCTGGGAATCGAGACGCAGGAGATTGCCGGTCTGACGCTGAGCGTGTTTGTCGTGCATTTCGACAAGGATCGCATGACGTTGCGGGTGCCGCTCGGCAAGGCGAAGGTGTCCGGGCTGCGCAAACTGTCGAGCCGCAAGGAGATGGATGTCGCCCTTACGAAACTGAAGGGACGCTCCAAGGCCAAGCGGACGATGTGGAGCCGGCGGGCTCAGGAATACGAGGCCAAGATCAATTCCGGCGACCCCGCGTCGATCGCCGAGGTCGTCCGCGACCTCTATCGCAATGTCGGGCAACCGGAGCAATCGTACAGCGAACGGCAGATTTATCAGGCGGCGCTCGATCGGCTGGTTCGCGAATTTGCCGCGGTCGAACGGATCGACGAGCCGACCGCGATTCGCCGCGTCGAACAGATATTGAACGCCGCCTGACGGGACACCAATCTTCGGTGGGTCGATGATGCCTGCCGCGCCTCCGCCTGACTCGGCGCCCGTCGCACCGCCGACTGAGTCGCTCGGCCGGGAGCGCTTCATCAGATTGCGCCGCCCTCAGCGTATCTGGGCGGTCGCCGCCATCCACGGCGAGGCTGACCGCGTGAGCGCACTGCACGACCGTATTGAGCGGGCTTGGCGTCCTGGTGACCGGATCGTCTATCTCGGCAACTACCTCGGGCGCGGGGCAGCGGTAAGGGCGACCATCGACGAGGTCCTCGGATTTCGCCGCGCGGTGATGGCCCAGCCTGGCGGCTTTGCCTGCGATGTCGCCTTCCTGCGCGGCAGCCAGGAAGAGATGTGGCAGAAGCTGCTGCAGCTGCAGTTCGCAGTCAGCCCGAGCGAAGTGCTGCAGTGGATGCTCGATCAAGGTGTCGGCGCCACGCTCGCCGCCTATGGCGGCGACGCCCAGCAGGGTTTCGCCGCTTGCCGCGAGGGGCCGCGCGCAATCACGCGCTGGACCAGCGGCCTGCGCGCCGCGCTCAACGCGATCCCGGGCCATAACCAGTTCCTCAGCGCATTGCGCCGCGCTGCCGTCACGGTCGATACGCGACCCGACGGTGCCTTGCTTTTTGTCCATGCCGGCGTTGATACGGCACGGCCGCTCGATGCGCAGGGCGATGCCTTCTGGTGGGGCGGCGGTCGTTTGCTCGAGCTAGCCGCGCCCTATGCGGGGTTCCGCCGCATCATTCGCGGCTTCGATCGCAAGCATGGCGGCTTGATCGAGACGACTTATGTCACGTCGCTCGACGCCGGCTGTGGCTTTGGCGGCAAGCTCGTCGCCGCCTGCTTCGCCGCCGACGGCACGCTGAGCGAGACGCTGGCGGCGTAGACCGCATCCAGTGCCTGGCATTCGCCAATCTTTCAGCCTCGTCATCGCCTGCCTGCTCTACGGCACATTCGCCCAGGGCCAAAGCGCGCTGGCGGAAGACAGCAGCCGCGTCGTCGCCGTTACGGATGGTGACACGCTGGTGCTCGACGACGGGCGGCGTGCCCGTCTCGCCGGGATCGATGCGCCGCGAGCGCCGCTCGGGCTGCCGAGAGAAACGCCATGGCGGCAGCAAGAGGCGGCAAGGGCTGGGCTCAGCGAGCTCGCTGTGGGCCGGACGGTCATGCTGCGCGCCCGCGACGCACCGCTCGATCGCTATGGCCGCACCCTGGCGCAGGTCTATCGCGACGACGGGCTGTGGTTGCAGGCGGAGATGCTGCGACGCGGCCTCGCCCGCGTCCACAGCTATGCCGATAATCGCGCCTTTGTGCCCGAGTTGCTGATCATCGAAAACGAAGCTCGGACGGCGCGGCGCGGCCTTTGGCGAGACGCCGCCTATGCCGTACGGCGTCCTGAGGAGATGGGGCGATTCGTCGATAGTTTTCAGCTTGTCGAGGGCACCATCGTCGACGTCGCCAAGGTCAAGGGGCAGGTTTTCCTCAATTTTGCGCTCGAATGGCGTACCGCCTTCACCGCACATTTGCCGCGGAGCGCGCTGCCGTTGTTTCGAGCGAGCGGCGTCGATCCGTTGTCGCTCAAGGGCGTTCGCGTCCGTTTGCGCGGCTGGGTCTACTACGACCGCCGGCCGATGATCGACGTGACGCATCCCGAGCAGATCGAGCACTGACGCCCTATGCAGCGCTGCCGAGCAATGCGGCCAGGGTGGCGAATTTCTCGCGCGGCCGACTTGGCTGCCCGCGCGCCCGCTCGGCCGCATCGATACGCAGCCAAGCGGCGAAATCGATGCGGCTCGTGCCGCGGCCGGCGAGGAGCGTGGCGAGGGCGTCGCCGCCCGGGCGGTCGGCCGGCGTCACTTCGCCCGCCAGGCGCCGCGCGACGCCGTGCGATTCGCCGCGGTTGGTTGCAATTGTCCCCGACGGGCCGCGCTTTGCCCAGCCGACAACGTAGAGACCGGGCGCGATCAGCCCATTCGAGTTGGCGAAAATCCCGTCATCGGGGCTCAGGCCGCAACACGGCGCCGCCTGATAGCCGATGCAGGTGACGACGAGATCGGCAGGAAGGACGAGCGCGGCCCCGTCCGGGCGACTGAAGTGTGCCGCCGCGACCCGGCCGGTGCCGGTGAAACGCGCCGGGCTGGCGTGAAAATGGAAATGAATGGCCGCCGGCTTGCCCGCGTTGGGGCGCCGCGCGAAATCGGCGAGAGTGGCGGTGACTGGCTGGTTGGGCGCGGCACCTTCCGCCGGAAGATCGGCAATGTCGACGATCGGCTGGGCGCGCGCCAGCTCGCCCAGCTCGCCGAGCTCATGGGGCGAAAACCCGGCCACCTCCGGGCCGCGGCGGCCGACGATGTGGACGACCTCCAGATCCATTGTCGCGAGCACGCGCTCGACCGCCGGGGCGATATCGGATTGCGCCAACTCCGCCGGCGTCTTGGCGAGGAGCCGCACGACGTCGAGCGCGACATTGCCGTTGCCGATGATGACGGCGGCGCGGATGCCGGCGAGATCGGGGGCGCCGGCACAATCCGGATGGCTGTTGTACCAGCCGACGAACTTACCGGAGGGGACGACTCCCGCGAGGTCTTCGCCGAG
>WNFC01013489.1_pt1 | contig 14279 bp, 11 predicted proteins | sample 5400541 | NCBI WGS metagenome assembly WNFC01 (sample SAMN13153342, study PRJNA577476) | soil metagenome | isolation source: 120 cm saprolite under Douglas fir tree site 2 hole 2 replicate 1 | place: USA:California | collected 2015-04-18
CAATCTGGACCGGCGTAAATGTGGCTCCGGCAGCCGCCGCACGCACGGATTTGCGGACGCGGAAATGGGGCTTGGCCTGCGGGCGGTCGTCGAGACCAAGGACGGCGGTCACAATTTGGTCTAGTTCGGCGGGAATTTTTAGCGGTCCCGTGCGACCGCAAAAGGTTCCTTCCGGAATCTGATAGCGCTTCAGCTCGACCTCAAAGGCTTTCATGAACTGCTCCGCCGTGCCACTGAGTACGACGGAGCGTTTTGCTGGCTCGGTGCGAACAACAGTGAGGCCGTTTTCGCGCGCGAACGCTTCGGCCTTGCGAACGTCTTCGGGCGAAGCGCCGCGCCGTTCGAGGAACTCCGCGCGGCTCAAATGGCGCTTTTTGCTCGGCGGCTGCGCGCTGAGCGTCTTGATGAAATTCTGCTGTTCCGCGGCCGGTGTATTGGGCCGAAGCAGCAGAGTGACTTGCAGTTTTTCATTTGGATCGACGGCCCCGATTGCGCGCGCGTCCTCGCGTTCGCGGCGTTCGCTTCCCGCAAGGACGACGTAGTTGCTGCGTTTGGTCATGGTGTCTCCGCATGAAGGATTTTTAAGTTCTAATTTTAATACCTACACTCTGCATTCTAGTTTTTCAGTCTTAAGTGTTCTGTTCTCGATTTTTTCCTATGAATGAAAATTGAATCTGGAGGATAGATGCTCTCTCGGCGGGGTTCTTGCCGACGACTCGTTCTCGATACTGTGAAGGTCGACGAACCACAAAAGAAGAACTGCGGAGGGCGCACCGCTCACCGGGTTATTTTTCCGCGACGTCGATGATCATCATGAGGCCGCCGCCGTGTTCTTCCACGTTGTTGTTTTCGGTGTGGTGAGGAATGTGGCAGTGAATGAGCCATTTTCCAGGCCGACGCACCGCTGGCTGTGTACGTTGATGCGCACGTGGTCGCCTTGCGTAACGCGGATGCGAGGGCCGGGGATCTGTCCATTGTACGCGAACGCATCGACCGCGACATTCGGAAGAACGTGCCAGCGGATGACCGAAACTTCCAGGTCGAACACCTTCACGCCGTTCTCCATACGCGGCTCAAGCGGCTGGTCGCCTCGCGCTCCAATTCCGAAAGAATGAGTGACAAGTCGCGGAAGAACTGCGGCCATTTCCTGCATTTTCTCGGCGGTTGTGTCGCGGGGCATGATCATTCCGGGCGGCATGATGAGCCCGCCGACTTCTTTCGCACTGAGGCGTAGATTCACCCAATTGGCAGGAGTGATGAGACTAGTCAGGAGGACAAGGACTGAAATCGCGGCAACCGCGAAGAGTTGCGGCCTCGTGACTGCGCTTTGCATGGAGTGTCGTTGATGCTGACCGGTCTTCTGCTTACCGCCGGACGCGTGTCCGGAATGCTCTTGACTGTGTGTTTTTTCCGCTCGCGCCGAGGTCGAAAGCCGATCCCGGTTTGCGTTCGGTCATCAGGCCGTGTTTCAGATTCTGCGCAACCATCCATACGTTGAACGGATAAGCGGTGGTAAAGCCCACGATGACGCCGAGCGACATCACGCCCCAAAACAAAAGTTCCAGCGGGTGCATGGCTCGCATGTCGCGACCATCATGAGAAAACTCATGAGCGAGCCCATTCCCGCCATCATGGCATTCATGCTGATGAACTCCGGGAGAAACGTGCGCCGGACGTTTTCCCAATGGGTCCCGCCCATCATGTTTTTCATGAAGAGCGATTGAAAAATGAACAGTCCGAAGCCGAAACCGGTGGCGTATTCAACGATCAAATCGAGCCACGTCGGGAGTCCGAGAGTCGCCGTAATCACAGCGGCCAAAATGATTCCGGTCGCATCCCGTGCGACGCAGTGAATGGTGCTCCCGACACCCTGCTTCCAAAGTGGCTTGATGAATTGCTCGTGCGTGCCGGGGCCGGGTTCCTTGTCGGCAAGCACGTACAGGGGCAGACCCAGCGGTCCCATATATAAGGTTACGAGCACGAAGCCGGCTCGCATGACATCTGTGGAAACTCCGCTTTTCTCTGCGCTTGACGGAATTGTCCTTCGCAGAGGACATCCGGTTTCGTGCTTTTCGCTCGCCACGCGGGGGCTTGCGATACGCGTAGCGCTTTCTCGCCCGAATCTTCCAGGGGCCTCATGCGAATCTGCACCAGGGCTTCGACCTTGGCACGGTAGCATTGGCGATCGGTACAAATGGATTTCTTCTGGCCCAGTCCTGTCTGTCAAAGGGAGCATTCGCCAGGTCCAGGATTTCGCGCTCGATCCACTGACGGAGTTCGCGCACCGTGACCGCTTCGGCCTTCTTGTCTTTTAGTAGAGCCGCCGTCGTCCGGTGATTCGGGAAGCATTCGGACAGAGCGCGACGGTTAGCCTCCCTGAGTAGAAGGCCTGTTGGACTTCGTCCACGAGATGCATCAAACGGAGCCGCGCGTAGACGTATTTCTCAGAGCGCCCGATTTTCCGGCAGACTTTGCACCGGCGCCAGCAGCAACAACAGAGCATCCTCATCCGCAGGGGAGCGGCGATTCCGGGAACGTTTCGCGTCCTGGTTTATGGACGGTGGCGCTTGGCCGTTTGGCACAAGAGGCTGCAGTCCTGGATATGTAAAATATGAATGACAACTTTCTTACGTTATACTGACAACTGTCCGCGCTAGTGAGTCCAAGCTCTTCGTCGTCAAGGGGTGTCGTCAAGAATTCAATCTAGGGGAGTCCGAACCATGAGCCAATTCCGTTTTGGTGTGTGTGCAAGCATCGGCATACTGTTGACTGCGAGCGGGCTGTTTGCGCAGACGTCCAACTCCACAAAAAAAGTCTCATTAGTCCGCACCACAAAATTCACACCCGGAAAACCAGCCAGCGCTCCAATTAGCAACACGGTGCTTGGGCCGGATGTTGACCAGAGCTTCGATATTCCGGGCATCTCCGGTAATAACAGTCCCGCACGGATGCCGGCCAATTTTGTTCCGCGTCCCGCCGGAAATCCCTTTGCTTCGGCCACCTTCAACGGATTTGTTGGACTGGATCAGTTCCAGCAGGCAATTGCCTTCACCGGCGTCCCGGGTGGCGATAACGGCCAACTCGAACCGCCTGACCAGGGGTTGACCGTCGGCAATGGGTTTGTCGTCGAGCCGATCAACAATGCCATCGCCATCTTTGACACGACGGGCCACTTGTTTGGCTTCGAGGCGCTCAGCGCCTTCTTCGGTTTGCCACCAACATTTTTGGTGAAGAATGGGCAGGTCGCGCCGCCTTTCGGTCCTTTCCTTTCGGATCCCCGGGCTTATTTCGACTCGACCAATGGCCACTTCATCGTCACCGAACTGCAGATCGGCGTTGACCCCGCAACAGGAAATCTTGGCGCCACGTCGAACGTCCTGATCGCCGTCAGCGCGACCAACAACCCGCTTGGCAGTTGGAATGTTTTTTCCTTGGATATCAGCCAGGACGGTGATGCGCGATTCGGCGGCTGCCCTACCGGCTGTTTTGGTGACCAGCCTCTAATCGGCGCGGATGCTAACGGCTTTTACGTCTCTACCAATGCGTTCGCGCTGCCTCCAGGACAATTCAAGGGCGCGCAACTCTACGCCATTTCCTTGGCTGCGTTGGAAAGTGGAAGTGGAGGCGCGATAAGCGCGGTACACTTCGGCAACCTGAATGTGACCGCTGGCGAGCCAGCGCGTTCCATTCAGCCGGCCAGCAATCCGCCGGGCGCCAGTTTCGAATCGTCGGAAGGCGGCGCGGAGTACTTTGTCAGCGCACTCGATCCGGCGCACACCGTCGACAACCGCGTTTCCGTCTGGGCGTTGACCAACACCAGTTCTCTCAGTTCCACGCCCGACGTTCATCTCAGCAACATCATTGTGGACACAGAAGGCTATGGCTTTCCTCCGGCGGTCGACCAGCAATCCGGTCAGACTCCGCTGCGCGATTTCCTGGCATCGCTCGGCTTCAAAAACCACGAAGAGTTGGTGGCAGCGAACGACGACCGCATGCAACAGGTGGTCTTCGCCGACGGCAAACTGTGGACCGCGGTTCCCACCAAAGTCCAGCCGGGCGCCCAAGGGCCGGTGCGCGCGGGTGCGGCCTGGTTTATTTTCTCCCCTTCTCTGGGTACCGGGCACCTCAGCGCTTCGGTTGTAAACCAGGGCTACGTCTCGATTCAATCGCCAAAGCAGAATAGCGTGCTCTTTCCGGCCGTGGGTGTGACTTCCACTGGCAAGGCGGCCATCGTATTTTCCGTCGTCGGTGAAGATTTCCTCCCAAGCGCTGCGTACGCCACACTGGACGCGGCTACTGGTGCTGGTCCGATCGTGATCACCGGACCAGGTTTCGCACCCGATGACGGGTTCAGCGGCTACGCCCCTTTTAGTGCCAGCCGCGTGGCACGCTGGGGTGATTATTCGGCGGCTGTGGCCGATGAGGATGGCAACTTGTGGCTGGCGACCGAGTCCATCAATCCGCCGCTGCCGCCAGAGACTCAACTGCCTCCAGGCGCACTAGCGGCTAATTTCGGCACCTTCATCACTGAAGTAAAACCCTAGCCTCTCCTATTTCCCGTTTCTAACGGGGCAGTGTTTAGGAATTGTGTCCAGTTGATTGACTAGCCGGAAGCAATCGCCAATCTATGACCCTGAACACTGGCCACGCTGCGAGCCAGATCAGTTCCAACCTGATTGTGGAAGACCTGCTGGCGCCGAATACCACTAGCAGCAGACAAGCGCGCTCTGGCTGATCTAAGTTATGAGGAGGCTGGGTGCGAGATTCCGTAGGCCACACCGATCCTATTCTGTCGGTCAATTGCTGATTCTATTGCTGGCCAATTGCTGGCCAAAGGACTGCAAAGGTGAATCGAGCGCAACTGAGAGCTTGTAACTCTAACAAGACACGTAAAAAGCGATGAGCAAGGACAGGGTTGGTAAAATTGGCAAACCGCCGAAACTGCAACTGAGGTGGCGTCAAGTCATTTCACAACAGTTAAGAGGATCTCAAATCGGCCGGTTGCAACGCACAAAGCCTGCGGTTTGGGAAATCTCCGCCCAAGAGCCAACCGCCTTGCGACACAGCGGTTGTAGAGCCTCTGCCTGCCAGGCAGGTGTTCCAACGTCCAGACTATAGGTATCCCTGCTGAATGGCCTTGAGGACGGCCCGAGTCCGGTCGCGCACCCCGAGTTTCGAAAGGATATTCGACACGTGATTTTTGACCGTTCCTTCAGATAAGTCTAAAGCTTCCGCAATTTCTCGATTGGAATATCCGCCCGTCATCAACCGTAGAATCTCCGACTCGCGATCCGTGAGAGTTTCTTCGCGGTTCAAATCCGCTCGTTGCGAGGTTGGATTCAATTCGCGGACGAGCCGGACCGTAAGCGCCGGATTGAATAAAGTTTCGCCCATGGAGACACGTCGAATCGCCTCGGTCAGCAGTTCCAATGTCACGTCCTTTAGAAGGTATCCCCGCGCTCCTAAGCGGATCCCGCGCAGTACCGCGTCGTCATCGTCGAAAGTTGTCAGCAGGATGCAGGCGGCCGAGGAATTCTGTTTCTGGAGATATTCAAGGAGGTCGAGTCCGTCGGCCCGTGGCATCCGCACATCGAGTAGTACCACATCCGGCAGGGTGTTGCGGATCACGCCGCGCGCCTCTTCACCGTCACCTGCTTCTCCGACAACCTTTATATCGGAAGCGAGCGAAAGCAAGCGCACCAGACCTTTACGCACCAGCGTCTGATCTTCGACGACACAGACGCGAATCATGCGACTTTATCCTGCGGAGGCGAAGGTAGTTGTGCGCGGAGAACGAACCCGCCGCCAGGCTGCGATGGGAACTCGACGCTGCCTCCGAGGGATTCGAAACGCTCCTTCATTCCTGTAAGGCCGGCTCCAGGACGACTCGGTGCATTCGCGTGGCCGTCGTCTCGTGCAGAGACTTCGATGGCACCTTCCGCAAAGCAGACACTGATCCACAGATTGTTCGCCCCGGAGTGTTTGATGGTGTTCGTGATGATCTCCTGCACGCAACGCAATACCGCGTGGGCCCGTGCGCCATCACCCAGCACAAGGCGTGAGGGCATTTCCAAACATATTTTGGGTCTGAGCACACGCTGCGCGAGGGAATTCAATATCGGGGCTAGATCGATCTGCTCGCTCGAACGCATGGTGCTGACCACCGAACGGACCTCGCTCAGCATTTGCCGCGTCGAGCCCCGTGCTGCCTCGATGTCGGCCCGCACTGAATCTGACGCAACGTGCACGGCGTGTTCGAGTTGAATGCTGAGTGCGGCGAGATGATGGCCGAGGACATCGTGCAATTCGCGGGCGATATGCAATCGTTCCTCCGCACGGCTGCTTTCCTTGAGCAAATCGCGCGTTGAGCGCAATTCGATGTTAAGCAGGAGCAGTTCATTGCGCGCAGCCGCTTCCTTGGCGAGCAACAGCCCGCCGACGACTGCGAACGCTTCGAGACCCACCACTGAACTCGTCACTGCCCAACGCCAGCCCATGTGCCAGTGCGGCTGAAGCGCTACAATCGCCGCGGCTGTCTGCAACACCGTCCAGATGAAGGCAACGCGAAGCGGAAAATAGAAACCCAATTGCCAGGCGACAAGGACCATCAGAAAACCGGTAAAATAATTCTGGAAGGAAAGAATCATGCCCAGAATACAAAGGCTCTGCAAGGCGATGGCATTGATTCGAAATCCTGTCGCGAGTGGGCGCTTAGTGGACCCGAAATAATATGCAATTCCAAACAGAAAATAGCAGGCAATCCATCCCGCCCAAAAGGCGGGTATCTCTTGGCCCCCACGCGTCGAAGGGTCGATGGCAGGAAGACCGAGGACAAGCCAAATCGCGAGTCCGGAAAGCCGCATAGTGCGGTGCCTGTGCTCCGAAACCGTGTCTCTGGCCTGCACGACAGCCATTGTGGCACGCCGGAAGCGTGAACGAATGTGCCGAAAGTCATGGGTCATCCGAGTGCCTTTCCACACTGGCGAAGTGTCTCACAAGATCCCAGCATACTGGACAGAGTCAGGCCAGACCTAGAGTCGCTCGGATGGCCGACCAATCATTGGAGGAACAAAATGAACAACAAAATGATCCGCTTATTCTTCGTCGCGGCAGTAGGCGCGGCAGTTGTCGGCGTAGCGCTGCAGCCAGGACGCGCCCAGTCCTCCGACGAAACGAAGCAGGTCGTAGGTCTAGTTCGGGATATCGCCTGCCCTTTGCAGAACACAAAATCCACCACGACAAGCTATAGCAAGGACTGCATCGTGCAATGTGCGAAGGCGGGATCGCCGTTGGGAATTCTAACCGCGGACGGCTCCACCTACCTGCCGGTCACCACGACGATGCCGGATATGGGACAGGATCAGTTGAAGCCTTTCGTTGGCGAAATGGTGGAAGCCAAGGGCAAGGTGTTCGAGCGCAACGGCGGTCGCGCGATCGAAATCAAGGAAATACACAAGCTGGCTCCATCCTCCCCGGGCAAGTAATCGGAAGATCGCTCAGTTGGCCAGCACTTTTTCCCCATGCTATTCTGTTTTGCGATGGCCCGGCATTCGCAATCCTGCCGGGTCATTTTGTTTTCACGTAAGGGTCTTGCCATGCTGTTTCGTTCGTACAAGCCGTCCCCTCCGCTTTCCGATTTCATCGAAAACTTCTGGCTCTATGACGGCTACGAGTCTCCCCATTTCCAAGAGCGGATCTTGCCCAGCGGGACTTTCGAATTAGTCTTTAATCTCCGGGATGACGAGCTGCGCATTTACAACGCTGCGCGTCCCGACCGCTGCGAGACCTTCTCGGGTGCCATCGTTTCCGGGCCTTATAATGGTTTTTTTGTGACTGACGCTGCGGAAGAGGGATGCGTAATGGGTGTCCACTTCAAGCCGGGGGGGCGCGTTTGCATTTCTGGGGCTTGCGGCTGATGAACTGGCCGATACTCACACGGATCTAGAAACCATTTGGGGACGAGCGGCAAACGAAATTCACGAGCGGCTATCCGCGCTTGCATCGCGCGAGCGCCGCTTATGAAACTGCTTGCCGCACACAGGTTATTTAACTGAGAAACCAATACTGGTGAATTGGCGAAGAAGAGCGGGAGTCCTTCAAACAGGACGCTGAGCGCATTTCTCTGTGTGTCGGTCTGGCGACGGCGGGCCGACAGTTGGGTTAAAAGCCGTACCAAATCAATGCAACAAGACGGTGATTGGGTCCACAGATGGCGACGTCTCATAGACGTCGCCAGTCGCCGGCTGCATCGCAGCACGTGCGATCCCTGCTGCGTTCCGCCGAATTGTGCGCGGTTAGTTCGGCAACCCTTACCTTGCCGAATTATGGAAGGGTTGCCCGTGACTCGGACCGCAATTCGCCATGGTGACCGAGCGGCTCTGGCCTATGCGATCGTGACGTTCGCGCTGAAACCCGTTGGGACAATCGAGCAGATGAAAATGCCAGCGGTTTCGCGTCTGACCGATTTCAGTTTCGATTGGTACCCGCTGTTCACGCCGGTTTCGAAGAAGTCGCACCCGAGCTGTACAACGCGGGTAACGACAGCAGGCAGCTCGAAGAGCCGACAACTTGCAACCCCGGCGGCAGCGATTCCCCGAAGGTGCGAACCGCGTCCGCCGGTTCGGGCGGGACGTATTTTGACAGAAGCTGGATGGTTTCTTCGGCGATCCCAAGCGCCATCAAGCGAGCGATTGCCTGCGCACGAATTACATCATCGATGTCACGTGAAGGATCGTCAGTGCGCCGCGCGATCAGAACGATGGCGGAACCCGTTACCTCCGTGAACGTGGATAAGTCCAGCAGGACTTTCAGCCACTCGCCGGCAATTTCAGGTTCTACGACCGAGTGCAGCGGCCCATACAGGGGAATGCGAGCACCAAGCCGGCCCAGGCACCACAGCCAAATTCCATCTCTAGGTTCCTTTCTGATCTTCGCCACCAACTCATGGCCCAGCGAGGCACGGATGCTGGCTTGCGGGTGCTCAAGGTTTGCAAGGAGGCGCCACTTCTCGTACTCGAGTTGGCGGTTGATGCGCTTCTTCTTACTCCCGGGAGGGCTAGTATGCTTCCGATAGAGCTCATGCTGCTCGCTGGCATTGATGCCGCCTACGATCCGACGCAACAGCACCATTGCAGATCGTCTACAAAGGCAAGGTTGTTCGAGGCGATGGTTCGCAGGCGGTTGACGAGCGCATCATCACCTGGTGCGCCGAAGCCCGGACGCAAACAGAAGCCAGATAGATTTAGCCAGCGCATCTCATGGCGGGCGGACTTTTTGCGCCCAACGGCAACTTCCATGAGCACATCGCCGAACCGGCGAATGACCGAGAGGGGCCAGGAGTCTCTCTTTGCGCCGAGCATCACTTCCATCTGACCGACAAGAGCCTCGGGTGCCAGGGAAGCGTCGTGCGCCGAGCCGCCAAAAACCTTCTTGATCAGTTGCACAGCAGATTCGACATTTGCATCGGAAGTCGTGACACCCGAAGAACGTGCCGGCACAGGTTGTGGTTTCACGGTATCGAGTTGCTGCACTTGTGCCTCTTCGCCGCGCAGTTCGAATTGCAAGCGCCAGCGATGCGGTGTCTCCCGCGATTCACACCAGAGTTCGAGCGTACCAACCTCAGTGAAACTGGCTCTGAGGCGTATTGTCAGGTACACGTCGCGCCTCTTGCCGAACCGCAGCAAGGTTACTAGCGGAGGATGACGATGTACGCTCGCTTCGTCCAGTGCAACGACTTCGCCGTGGGCATCGTGCCGTGTACGCGAACTGTAAAGCGTGAACGACACCGGGCGGTTAGCCAGCACAGAGAATTCGCGTTCGAGCAGAGGAAGTGTGGTGCCCTCTTGCACTCCGGCAGGCAAAACACAGATGCCCTGCAGACCGCGGTCCGAGCGCAACCCGATGTAGTAGGTACGCGCGTTGCCGGCTCTGATGCGCAAGCCGATGCCGCGTCGTACGCGGCCGTAGTAAGCAGCACCACGAGCAACAGCACTATCTACCTCGTCGTTTTTGAGGAGCTTGGGCGACCAGCCGCTTTGCGATCCTCCCAACCAGGCGGAAATGGCCTCGACAATCCTGTCGCGAGTCACAGCTGGCGCACAGAAGCCGCCATTGAAGAGCACGGCATCGGGTCGAGCCATGCGCTGGTTTGCGGACGAACCGTCCATGGCGTCAGCGGCTTGGGTCAGAAATGCAGCAAGGTGCTTGGTGATGGCTGGATCGCTGACGTAGGGTAGGCCGAGTTCGCGCAATCCTGTTGGTGTGCCAGTTGCCGGCATCTCATGAGGTGCCGTGATGGGTAAGAAGCCGTCCGTCAGAACCTGCAGGACTTCCTCGCGGGTCAAGTTAGTGCTGAGCGCATCTCCGATGACTACACGGCCGCTACCCAAGATCGTGACTGGCACTCGCTCCAAGGACGAGTCATTCAGCAGCCACTCTTTCGACGCGCAGCAGGTCCGGCGCAATGCATAACGCTGTCGCAGCGTGAGTTTGACGCCTTTGAGCTTCTTCTCCACATAGCGCGCGAGCGCAAAATCGAGATTGTCACCGCCCAGTAAAAGGTGCTCGCCGATGGCGGTTCGCTCAAACTGCAGCTCGTCATCGACGAGGCGAGCGCGAATCAGGCTGAAATCAGTGGTACCACCGCCGATGTCGCAGATCAAAATCAGTTCGCCATCGCGGAGGTGTTCATTATTCCCGGCCTGCTCGCGTCGATTCGCCGCGATCCACGCATAAAACGCGGCCAATGGTTCTTCGAGCAGAGTGAGCTTCTCGAGCCCGGCACTGCGGGCGGCTTCGACCGTCAGCTCACGCGCTTCCTCATCGAACGAACCCGGCACGGTGAGGACGATTTCCTGATGCTCAAAACGCGTTTCTCCATCACTCCCCATTGCCTCGTTCCAGGCGTCACGCAAATGCATGAGGTAGCGTGCGGATGCTTCGACAGGGGAAATCATCGGCTGCGGCGGTTCCGCTTGCGCCGGCAGGATCTTGGCGCGACGATGCACGCCAGGATAGGAAAGCCACGACTTGGCTGATGACACCTGGCGGCTCGGCACAAGCGCTCCCTGTTCGCGCGCGAACACACCAGTGACCATTGCCGGTTGCTCATTCCAGGTCGGGCTCACACCGCCGGCAGACAACTCATCTTCGGTGGGGAAGTAAAGAAACGAAGGAAGTGCGGGAAGCGTGCGGACCTCGCCCGGTCCCACCAACTGCGGCACGGGGAACACACGAACAAGGGAAGCCGCATCAGCGGTGTTCTGAGTATCGAGGTACGCCACGACAGAATTCGTCGTGCCCAGATCGATTCCGATCAGATAACGAGAAGACACCGACGACTCACCGCTTGGTCTTTTCGCGAATATTCAGCTCGAGCTTCCAGCGGTGGCTGTCGCGGGACACGCACCAGACTTCGAGGGTGCCAAGTTCGGTGACGCGAGTCTCGAGTCGCACCGGTACAATCTTTCCCACCTGGCTATCGAGTTTCAGAGTAACGTGCAGCGGGCTGCGTTCCTCGATATCGTCACCCCAGTCTTCCAAAAGGCTGCCGACTTGGTCCTGCTTACGTACGCTGGAACTTAGGAAACGAAATTCGGCTGGTTCGCCGACCACCAGCCCAAACTCTCTATCGGGTATCGTGGCTTCCGTGCCCTCCTCCATTCCAAAGGGAACGACACAGAGCGCCTTAATTGGGGCTTCCATTCCGGGCACTGCTGGCATGGAGCTTTCAATTCCGATGTAATATGTGCGCGAGGCGCCACTCCGGATACGCACGCCGCGACCGCGACGCGCCTTCCCGTAATAGGCCGCGCCGCGCGCAACGGCGTGCTCCAAGTCGGGAGCTTCCAAGATCTGCTCCTTCCCGAGCGCCTCAAATCCCTCTTGTCGCAACCAGCTGTTCAGCACTTCGACTACGCGGTCGCGCAGCACCGCCGCTTTCAGCACTCCGCCATTGAACAGGATATGCGTGGGACAGGCGAGCCCGCTGCCGCCTCGGCGGATGCCCGCTGCCTCGGGACTGTTGCGAACCTGCTCCGAGAGAAAGCGCGCGAGGTGCTTGGTGATGGCGGGATCGGCCGCGTACGGCAGGCCCAACTCTTGAAAGCCAACACGCCGCTGGCGGGCAGGCAGTTCATCGCTTCCAACTTTAGGAAAAAATCCTTCTACCAGGATCTGATTGAGGTCTTCGCGCGCCAGTTCCGTCTTAATGGTGCCACCGACGAGTTTCGTCCCCTTGCCCAACAATGTGATTGGGCGAGTCTGCGTCTTGGGCGATTCGAACAACTTTTCCTTGGCCATTCGGCACTGATGCCACAGTCCCTGCAACTGCCAGATATCGATGTGATTGCCCGAGGCTTCAAGGCGCTGCTGCAGAAAGCGCGCCAGCGCCAAGTCCATGTTGTCGCCGCCCAGCAGGATGTGGTCACCGACGGCGACGCGTTTCAACGTCAGTTCGCCACTCTCTTCGGAAACCATAATGAGGCTGAAATCAGTCGTGCCACCGCCGATGTCGCACACGAGAACGAGGTCGCCGACTTTGATGCGGTGGCGCCAAGCATCGCCCTGGCTTTCCAGCCATGCGTAAAAGGCGGCCTGAGGTTCTTCGAGCAGCGTGACGTGGTCATAACCGGCTTGTTCGGCAGCGCGCCGGGTCAGTTCGCGTGCTTCTTCGTCGAAGGAAGCGGGCACAGTGAGGAGCACGTCCTGTTCCGCAAGAGCGAGTTGCTTTTGCTCCCCCGCCTCGCCGCTATCCCACACAGTGCGCAAGTACTGCAAGAACTGGGATGACGCTTCGACCGGGGATAGCTTGGGCACCTCCTCGGGTGCTTGCCAAGGCAAGATCGGCGCAGTGCGGTTTACAGCAGCGTAAGAGAGCCAGGATTTGGCGGAGGCGACGAGGCGATTAGGACTCTCCGCGCCACGTTTGCGCGCCAGTTCGCCTATCACAAGTTTCGGTTCGGGTTCCCATGGCAAGGCTAGGCTGCCTTTGGGAAAATCAAATTCGCCCGGGATGTAGAGAAACGATGGCAGTAACGTGCGTTCCGCCACTTCGTTCGGATCCACAAGCTGCGGAATGCTGCGGACTTCGATTTGACTTTTCCCTTCGGCGGCAGTGGCGTCGCAGCACGCCAGCGCCGAATTTGTAGTCCCTAGGTCGATACCGACAATGTATTTGGCCACCAACGAAAATCTCCTCTTCAAATCCACATCCGCGTGGCAGATGTGCCTCAGCCGCTATGAAAGTTCCACCTCAGCCGGCGCAATCACCATACGGCCGGAACCCTGCGGCAACGGCGGCAGATTCACCTCCTTCACGTGCCAGCCCTTGTGTCGTAACACACCGCGAATCGGCGGCTCGCCCGTCACATTACCTAGCAATTTGATGGCTGCCGGATCGAAACCGCCTTGCACGGTCACCGTTTGATCCTCTTCGGAGTTCAGAATCGGCTCTAGCTTTACATAACGTTCGAGCACCTTTCGGCAAGCTTCGTGGATCGTACGCACAGCGGCTCCAAGCTGCGCGTCGGGATAGGGGGAGATGTTCTCTGCCAGGAAATCGATGAGCCGCCCGTCTCGTTGTAGCAGCGCAAGCATCTGCACGGCGCGATCAAATGCTTCCGATCCTGGCCGCTCCATCTCCTTCGGACGAAAGACCGAAGCTTGAGCTGGTGGCGTCTGCGGGACCTGGCCGGCAGGCTTGACCCGCTTCTGTACTATGTCGTTGGGAATGTCACCGTGGAACAAAATTGAAAAGAAACACCGAAAAGCAATAGCTACTCGTTCCCAGAATCCATTCATAGGTACTCCGGATGGTCAGAAGGCCAACAAATTAGGATCATTCACCCCCGCTTGCGCACGCCGAGTTTTCGGAGATATTCGAGCAATTCATATGCATCATACCAATAGGGTCAGACCTTTCATAATCGTGGACGGACGACAGGCTGACTGACTGATGTCAGCATTTGTGAGCTAGCCGAGCGGGACTGCATATTTTTGGTTCAGATTTGAACTGATGGGCAACGATCAGCGCAAGAAGAACTCAATTTAATACGATGATCGTGGGTCGAGAGACGACCTGAGACCGTCATTGTGGACGGATGGTCGCTAGACTTCCGTGATAAGGCTATGAAAGAGTTGCTCGTAGTTATGGAAGAGCTCCCCGTGATCCGTCCGCAAACGGCCCGGACGATCGAATACAGCCCCAAACGGTCTCTTTGGTCGCGGCTGGATTTCCATGGAACTGAGCGCCGCCCCTACCATCCTGCCCACTGTCATAG
>WNFC01006490.1_pt1 | contig 14273 bp, 19 predicted proteins | sample 5400541 | NCBI WGS metagenome assembly WNFC01 (sample SAMN13153342, study PRJNA577476) | soil metagenome | isolation source: 120 cm saprolite under Douglas fir tree site 2 hole 2 replicate 1 | place: USA:California | collected 2015-04-18
CGTGACCGAGCGATCGGCGACCAGAGTGGGTCGGGGAAGGTGGCAGGCGGAGGCAGGAAGGAAGAGGCGGGCAGCCAGAAGAGTAAGGATGATGAAGGTGGATCAGTTCGCTTAGCGAAAAACCCGTACATCATCGTCCCAGGATACTGGATGCTGACCTCAACCTTCCGGATGTAAGCCAGGTCCACTTGGCGGTTGCCGTTTGCTTACATCCCAGGTCATGTGTCTTCGTGAAAGCTGCATGCGGGAAAACCGCACGTGCAGTTTGAGCGGCGGACGGAGGCTAGCGTGCAAGCGCGCCTCCTCCGACCCGACAATGGCGTGATTCGGGTCTGCTGGGATCACTCGACCGGAACATACGGCGAGCGTAGCCAGGGTGGCCATTCCTCGCTCACTGTAGCTTGGCGTACTCCCGCTTAGCTTGTTTGGGGATGGGTATGTCTGGGTCGGCATCCTTCCTGGGGACCAAGACGTCTTGGGTACTTGGCGCGAGCTTTTCCCGTGTCGCCGGGGAAGACTTAGACGGGATAAGACCCATATTTGCTGCTGCGCGGCGCGCCACAAGTCTCGCCGGAATGCGGAATCTACGACTTCTTGGCCGAGGCCGCAGCGGTCACCTTGTAACCTGTCGCTTCTTCGACAATCGAAAACTCTCCTCCGTTCTGCGACATCTCGAGCTTGAACGTGTACTCGGTTTTGGATACTTCCTTGATGGTGACACGCACACTGATCTTGGCGTCGCCCATCTTGGATTCGGCGGTCCAGTTCCAAGTGTCGCCGTTCACCGTGCCTTTCGAATCGATAGTTTCGCCCGTGCTGGTGAACTCATGGTAGGTGTAAACCTTCTCGTTCGGGTCATATCCCAGGAACGAGACGCCCTTCGCTGGCCCCATCGGCCCTGTGCCTTCCGAGTGGCACGTGACAAAGAACCCCCCCGAATACCATTCGCACTTTTCCGTGGCTGTGAACTTGCCTCCGGGCATCGGGCCGAACGGCTTGGCCTCGCCCACGATGTTCCACGTGCCGATGTTATAGGCGAGCCTCTTGACCTCAGGCCCTGGCTTCGGCGGGCCCTGAGGCGGCTGCGCCTGGATGGATATGACGAAAAACATCACGCAAACCGCGAGCAGTACAATCACTCTTTTCACAATCACCTCCGTTTGAATCGGCCCCGCAGCGGATGTAGGTGTCATGGAAACTCACGTTCTCGGCGCTGTGTGGCGTGCGAGGATGATATATCCGGCCTCTAGATTTTCAACCGAGAATCGTTCTGACTTCGCGGTCTTGTCGTAGGGCAGCGCGTCCATTCGAGGGATTGTCCCCGCGCGCGCTTGCAAAGGTGCGGATTTGCGACCCGACACCAGGGGTGATGAGCACTAGCGTTAATCAGGCATGTGGATTGGTTCCAAAGTACGCCGGATCTCGTCTACCGTCGGGTCCAATGGAATTGTTATACCGAGAGAAGACGTCCGAAAAACGACCTATAGCGGCGCAGTGAAAGACGCAAATCCTCGGTCGAGACGTTTTCGCCGCGTTCCCATTGGCCCTCGAGTTGCGCTCTTTCAGCCGCGAACATTTCAGAATCCTTGGCTTCTTCGGGCGAAAAGAGCGGCGCCGCCTGCTCCTCGATAGCCGGAGCGGTTGCGGCTCCGGCGGCTGAAGACCCGCGAACACCGAAGCTTGAAGCAGGGAGAGCGCGCGCCTCTGATCGCGCGCCTACAGCTGCCAAACTCGCAGTCGTCAGCCCGGCATTCATTTCTTCTTCTATTACTTTTTTTGTTTCGTCCACTGGATTGCCTCCTCTTTGTGTTTGGAACTCCCGATGACCTATTACCCCTTTGTGGTTTGGAACCGCGGTTCAGGATGCTGCCTTCGCTCGAGCCATCTCTGGCTCACCAACTAGTTCATCAAATAGCGTCCGGTAATGAATCATTGCCTGGCGCAATTCTTCCGTACTGGCCTGCCCCTGCGTTTGACGAACTGCGATTTCGTGGGCAGAACGGTAATTTTCGAGAACCAGTGGATGATCGACAGAGATATCTGCTGCACGCTGTTCAAACTCACTTACCGGATAGCCTCGCGTTGACATCACATCGCGCAGCAGCTGATCGGCTTCCGTTACTGCTCCTCCGGGGCCATCAACGAACCGCGCCTGCACCCTGCGCCAGGACTCTACGAAGCGTGCACGATCGCCCGGACCGAGCGGCTGGATGTGGAAACCCTGCACCCGATCTGCGCGCTTATCGAGCAGCGCTTCTGCTTTCCGCCGACTCCCGCCTTCTTTCACGGCGCGGGTATATTCGGCGCCACCAAACTGGGTGCGTAGCCTTCCCGTTCTGTGTTTACGAAGAGAAAACAAAATGGCGATTCCTGCGACCAATGTCACGGCGACCGCGATGATTATGGCTGTTTGTACCGTACTTAGCGCTGATAGATTCATAACTTGCCTCCAATTTTGCTCGATTCCTTCACCCAAATGTAATTGTCGTGCCAGCTCGGTCGTGCGAAGCACTATCGGTTCACGGCTTTTCGACGACTTTTTCCGCCTGGCCGATTTTCGTCTGGACCTTCCCGGCTATGTTTTCGCCGATGCCTTTGGCTTCTAAGTCGGGATCGTTCGTCAGTTGGTCTACCTTTTCCTTAATCTTGCCCTTCACTTCGTGAACCTTGCCTGCGATCACATTCTCAGTATTGGCTTCATCTGGTTGCCTCCTCTGAAACGAACTCTGCGCAGTTATTTCGCAGGTGCGACTTCGAGTTGATTGGTCACGTTTTCTTGTCCGGCCACGCTTGCAGCTTTGGTTTCCAAGTTGCCCTTCTCCTCTTCAGACCGCACTAGCCCTCGGAGTGTAACTTTGCCGTCCTGAATGAAGATTTTGATGTTGCGCCCGTACGGGGAGAGGCTCCTGTCGTGATGGATCGCTTTTCGGATTTTCTGCGTAATCGCACGGTCCGAGAGATTCATCTTCCGTTGATCCGCGGTAGGGCCTATACGATCGTTGTTTATTGAGGTGTTGTCTGGCGCCGAATGCTTAGCATCTACATGGCGCGGGACCAGTGTGGCCATCAGTGACAAGCCGAGAGCCAGCGAGCCCAAAGGCAGGAGGAATCGCTGTAAGTTGAGAGGACTTCCGTTCACTTCTATCCCTCCTTTTGAAATGCTTGACAAAAGCGAGTAGCTATCCGGATGAGCGGCTAGGAGGTCGACCCCTTCCCGCTCACCATATGCCGGTAAGAAAGCGGAGTCTGTTCCATTTGGAACAATTCGAATACTGCGTAAATCAAAGGGAAAGGTTTGCGGAAAAATCAGATTGACCCGCTATAGCCTCGTCCTGATCGCTCATTGAAAACAAGCGATTGGGGCTAAGTCCTTCCATGAGAAGGCCGGTTAGAGTCAAGCCGGTTTTTCTTCTTTCTTCTGTGGTTCCTTGCGTTCGGGCCGAGCCGCCTGGTAGGTCGGCATAGCGCGACAATTCCAGGATCAGATGCGTGCCGGGAAATGCATGGCTCCATGCGCGTTTGTCGGTACTAACCCGACCGGCGAGCTGATAACTTCCCGGTTGCCCGTGATACGCCCGCAATCGTCAAGAAGGGCAACTGGGTTTCCAACTTCCCACAACGGGCTTATCTCCTGAACCATCGCAGTAAGACAATCTAATGAGTTGAATCGGCATCGGATATTAGTTAGAAGAGACAGACATCGGAGCGTGGCATCGACTTTGAGACTCTCTTCGGACGCGCAATTCTGAATACCAAATTCTCTGGTTCAACGAGGGAGGCCGATGCGGCGCACAAGGTCTTCAAAGCGCGGGTCCGAGCGGAGAGGGTCAAAGCCCGGCCGCAGTAGGACGCCTGGGTTAAATCTCTCTTCGTAGCCTTTTTCAAGCCAAGTAATCGCTTGATCCGTATCGCCCAGAGCTACATATATCACGGCAATCTCCGAGGCAAGCGAATGGCTAGGGTTTGAACGCTTCTTGAGATCGCTCAGTAGCTTTTCTGCTTCGCTCCTCTTGCCGGATGCGACGTAGGCGCGAGCAAGATTAGCGATGCATGTCGGGCTACCCCCAGAAAGCTGGACCGCTTTTTGTAGTTCTGCGACCGCCTCATCGTTCATCCGTTTTTGGAGGTATGCCTGGGCAAGGTGATTATGTGCGAGACCAAAATTCGGATCCATTTCGATCGTCTTGCGGCTCTGTAATATCGATTCGTCATAAGAGTGTGCAAGGACAAGAAGCTCTGCCAGATCGGCGTTAATGACGAGAGATAGCGGATCCAAGTTTTCCGCTTTTCTCATTTCCCCGATAGCTTCGTCATAGCGACCCAAGAGACTCAAATGCCAAGCATACCAATGGTGAGCTGTTGCGTAGCTGGGGTTCAGTTCAATGGCCCGCCGGAACTCTTTCCCAGCAGAGTCGAAATCCCAATCGAAGCCATCCAAGCAGAATGCGAGCGAGTTGTGGGCTTCGCCGAGCGCGCTGTCCAATTCCAGAGCTTTGATCGCTGCGGCCTTCGCTTTTGGGAGTGCCTCTTTGGGGGTCATCACCGCATACTGCCAATCTCCCATCAGTGCATACGTGTCGGCTAAGCCAGAATAAGCTTGGGCGTATTTCGGGTCCTCGTCGATGGCCTGATTGAAATAAGCCAGTGCCACCTTCAAACCATCCGCCGTGCGTTTGTTCCAGAAGTAGCGCCCCTTGAGAAAGGATTCGTAAGCTTGCGGATTAACGACCTTGACGTTTTTCAGCGCAGCCTGTTCCTTTGGATTCAAATTGATCCGAATCTGATCTGCAATTGCTCTGGCCACCTTGCTCTGGAGCGCCAAGGTATCCCGCAATTCACCTTCATAGCTCTGGGACCATAAGTGTTTGTCCGAAGAGGCTTCGATCAACTGTGCCGTGATACGGACTTGGTCGCCGGACCGCAACACCGTGCCTTCCACCACGGCGTCGACGTTCAGCTCACGAGCGATCTGCGGCAGAGGCTTGCGCGCGTGTTTATAGGCCATCACGGAGGTACGCGAAATCACTCGCAACTCGCTGATTTGGCCAAGATAGGAAATCAACTCGTCGGTCATTCCATCCGTGAAGTAATCCTGAGAGGCATCGCTCGAAAGGCTTTCGAGCGGAAGGACAGCCAGGGACCGAATGACAGGAGACGGGCGGTTCCAGGAATGAAGCTTCCAGGCGGCGAGAGATGCCATGAGTAGAAGCAGAGCAAACGCTGATATCTTCCACGCAAGTGACGGCAGAAGACGTTTGGGCATCGCGAGTTTGCCAGCGGCATCTGGGCCATCGCGAGCTTCTGCCGCGTGAGGAGCCTGAGTTGCAAGTTCCGAGCTGCCCACAGGGGCAGCGTCGGCAATTTTGACCTCCGCGAGAAAGCGGTAGCCGCGCCGAGCAACAGTTTCGACAAAGCGGGGACTCTCGGCGGAGTCGCGGAGGGCCTCACGGATTTTATTGATCGCTTTGTTGAGCCCGTGGTCGAAATCTACAAAAGTGTCTGCGGGCCAGAGTTTTTTCTGAAGTTCCGCGCGAGTTACGACCTCGCCGTGGTTCTCAAGCAGCATCGCCAGGACTTGGAAGGGCTGTTCCTGAAGGCGAACTCGAAGGCCGTGCTTGCGCAATTCGCCAGCGCGAAGATCCAGTTCGAAAACCCCAAAACGGAGCCGCCCACGAAGCTGATGGTCTTCCCGCATGGAGGAGTAAACCTCAGTCGAAAGGGAGTCTACCACCGGACAGAGTTTACTGAAACACGAGGCGGGGACAGTTTCCTGTAAGCCTTTTATTGAGTTGCAGTTACCAGGGGACCCCTATTCCAGCGGGAAGGAACTGCCTGTCCATTGCACCGATTTCAAGAGAGAACCATAGTGAGGCCCGCACCCGTTCCGCGCCACCAGTTAAGGGCATGCGCAGGGTGGAATCAAGAAGGAAGTCGTAGACGAGGAGGACAAAGATGTCCGAGAAGAGAAAAGACGAGCTTTTGAACGATCACAACCACGACGGGATCGACCGACGGGGATTTTTGAAGTGTATGGCGTGGGCCGGAACAGGAGCGCTCTGTGTCATGCATGGCGGCGTCCTGAAGTCGTACAGCCTAAGCAGGATGTCGGAGTTGGCACCCAAGGCGGCGGGTGAGCTTAGCTTCGTCCAAATCAGCGACAGTCACATGGGATTCAACAAGGCGGCGAATCCGGATGTGGTAGGGACACTGAAGGCGGCCGTAGACAAAATTAATGGTTTGGCTACGCCACCCGAGTTCATGTTGCATACGGGCGACATTAGTCACCTCTCGAAACCCGAAGAATTCGACACCGTGGACCAAATCTTGATGAGCGCGAGTGCGAAGGACGTGTTCTTCGTGCCGGGCGAACACGACGTACTCAACGATGACGGCAAGCAGTACCTGGACCGTTACGGAAAGAACGCCAAAGGAGCAGGGTGGTACAGCTTTGACAAGAAAGGTGTGCACTTCATCGGGCTGGTGAACGTGCTGAATTTGAAAGCCGGAGGACTCGGCACGCTGGGCCACGAGCAACTCGAGTGGATGGAAGATGACGTCAAGCACCTGAAACACAGCACGCCGATCGTGGTGTTCGCGCACATTCCGCTGTGGACGGTTTATCCGGAGTGGGGCTGGGGGACGGAAGACAGCGCGCAGGCTTTAGCATATCTCAAGAAATTCGGATCGGTGACCGTGCTGAATGGGCATATCCACCAGACGATGCAAAAAGTCGAAGGAAACGTGACGTTTCATACGGCGGCGTCGACGGCATTTCCTCAACCGCAGCCAGGTAAGGCCGATTCACCGGGGCCCATGAAGGTGCCGGCGGAGCAGTTGAGAAGCTTGCTGGGAATTACAGATGTGAATTACGTGCGGGGTCAGCACGCGCTGGCAGTCGTGGATTCTTCGCTCGCGTGAAAGTCAACTAAACACAAACAAGAGTTCTCAGAAGTCTAAATACGAAAAAAGGAGAAGAAACATGAGGAGAAGTGTATCTACAGCAGTTTTGTTGGCAGCGTTGGGGTTGGGAATTGCGGGGTTGGGCACCGGAACAGGAAATTTCACGGTCAGCGCACAGCAGAAGCTGGAAACGACGGAAGTGAAGATTGACAACTTCAGTTTCGGGCCGGCGGACCTGTCGGTTCCGGTCGGAACCACGGTTACGTGGACGAATCGCGACGATATTCCCCACACGGTGGTGAGCACGGACAAGGTATTCAAATCCAAAGTGCTGGATACCGACGAAAAGTTTTCCTTTACCTTCAGCAAAGCGGGCACCTATCCGTACTTTTGCTCGATTCACCCGAAGATGACCGCCAAGGTTGTGGTGCAGTGAGGGGACGATGAGCGTAAATCCCTTCGACATCAGAACTGTGCTTCTAGCCAAACACGCACAGCATGTCGTGCTGATTCACTTCCCGATTGCGCTCTTTGCCGCGGCCGTGGCGTTCGACTATTTCGGGCAGTGGGCGAAGAGCCGGACGCTGGCTGCGGCGGCGTATTTCAATCTTCTGCTAGCTGCGGTCTCGATTGTGCCAGTCGTGGCAACCGGTCTTGCAGCCTGGCAGTGGGCGCTTGAGGGGCAAAAGCTAAAAGGGATGCTGTTAATGCACCTAGTCCTGGGATGCATATCGAGTGCGTTGATTTGGCTGGTGTTTTGGATCCACTTGCGTGCGCGGCGACATCCAGAGGTACCCCTGCCGAAATACCGCCTACCGATCGAAGCGATCGCGGTATTGATTGTGGGGTTGACGGGGCATCTCGGTGGGTTTCTCAGTGGCGTAAATGGGCCCGGCTAGACGCGCCGGAGACGATGTTGTGAAAGGAGGTTTCCAAGGAACCGTGGCTCCTCCATACGCTAACCTGATTCTGCTCCTTGAGATTGCCATGGGAGTGGGGCTGCTCATCGGCGCTCTCCTCGCGCGCATGCGCAGGTTTCGGGCCCACGCGTGGTGCCAGTCGGCGATCGTGCTTCTCAACCTTGTCGTGATCGTGCTCGTGATGATTCCTTCTTTTCGTGCTCATGTAAGCCCGAAGATACCGCTCAAACTTGGCAAGCCTTACTACGCACTGGCGACGGCACACGCGGCGCTCGGAACGATAACCGAAATCACGGGATTGTACATTCTACTGGCCGTGGGGACGAGCGTTTTGCCGGAGAAATTCCGCATCGCCAAGTACAAGCTCTGGATGCGAACGGTACTAGTGCTCTGGTGGGTCGTGCTTTTGCTGGGATTGGCAACCTACGTCCGCTGGTACGTCCCGCATTTGTTTCGAAAATGAATTCATGGAGCGTTGAGTAGAGAAGGTGTTTCTTTGTCGCGAGGAAAGTCGAAATAAAGCTCGCGCAATTTGGTTTACATAGTTGAACTCTAGACATCAAACGAGAAACAAGTAAGGTTCCAGCGAAAGGAAATCCATGGCTGAATATCAAATGACTTTAGCGGATCGGCAAAGAATCGCCAGAGATACGATGGCTTTCTGGCTGGACCCAAATGGTGCCAGCTTCGGATTCCGAGCTGGGCAGCATGCCGACTTTGTCTTCACGGACCCGTGCGCGGGAAGTGAAAGCGACCATTCCCGGACCTTCTCTCTCGCAAGCTCGCCTCATGACAAAGGGCTAGTCATGATCGCGATGCGCATGCGTAAGACTGCCTTTAAGAGCGCGTTGAAGGCTGCCGCTGTTGGCATGAAGTTCATCGTGAGCCGTCCCAGGGGATCGTTCGTGCTGCATAGCGATATCGCCAGACCTGCCGTGTTTCTCGCGGGCGGCATTGGGACTACACCGATTCGCAGCATTCTTCAGTGGGCCAGCCAGGAACGTCTGCCACACAAACGGTATTTGTTTTATTCAAACCGGGAAGCGGACGACGCGGCGTTCATCGAAGAATTTGAAAGTATGACCGCGCAGAATCCTAATTTCACTCTCATTCCAACGATCACTGGGCATAAAACCCTGGCTTGGCCTTATGAAAAAGGCCACATCAATCGTGAGATGCTCACGCGTTATCTACTCGGACTCAATGGACCTATCTATTACATCGCAGGCCCGTCGGGAATGGTCACTGCGATGACCGGCCTTCTCAATGCTTCGGGCGTGAGTGATGATGATATAAAGACTGAAGAATTTGGGGACTACAAGCTGGATCAAGATTCTGCGCAAAACGATCAAGGAACGGGCAACAATCACTCAGATTCATCTCTATGACACTCGGCACGATGGAGGCCTCGTGAAAAGTAGTTTGGTCCCGACTCGCGTCCCATCCGTTCATTTTTCTTATGCTCAACCTGCTCCTCGAGAGCTTCATGAGCACCCGCGGTCATTGATCGGTGGACACGTCGTGCGCCTTTGCGCGCGGCATCCCGCAGGACGCAAGTTCAAGAGGTGAACGCAAGTGATTCCAATTGAAGGTCTCTTTGAAACGCATATAACCGTTAGCGACCTGCAGCGGTCGATCGCCTTCTACCGCGATGTTGTGGGGCTGGAGTTGGGGATAGTGCAACCGGAACGCCCTGCGGCATTTTTCTGGGTTGGCGGGCGTGGCCGGTCAATGCTGGGCGTTTTCTCCTTGGGCTCATGCCCTCTCACCATGCGACACCACCTAGCATTTCAAGCAAGACTGCAGGACGTTTTAGCGGCTCCGCCGAAATTACGCGCCGCGGGTATCACTCCTTTGGGGGGCGAGAGAGAGCCGATTGTTGAGCCGGTCGTCTTTGCGTGGGGCCCGGCCGCGTCCGTGTTCTTCGAGGACCCGGATGGGAACCTCCTGGAGTACATCTCCATGCTGCCTGATTCACCGCGGCCTGAGTTGGGATTGGTGTCATGGAGCGAATGGCAAGCAATCCAAAAGAGACAGCGTGATTGAGTCCCGCCTATTGACACCCCTAACATCGATGAGTCGTTCTGCGAGTTCACGTGGGTCACTAATGTCAACGGCCATAAATGGCGTTCTGGGAAGTGAAAGACGGGGTTCTGGGTGGATTGTCGACAAACCTTACCTTGGGATTACTTCCGGTCATCCGCCCACGATCGTAAACACTACGCGACTTGATCGTTACTAATCTGGCGTTTCACATCCGCATCGACCTCTCAAGGCGGCTTTCTCTGAGCTAGCCGTTTTCGACGCGCGCCTTTATATCTGAGTACGCCGCATTGATGAGCCTGCCTAGGGCCGCTGCGTTTGTGGACGTTCCCGGTCTCAGCTTCACATGGCGCATGAACTTGCCGGTGCCTTGCAACAAGCGGGCCGGATCCGGCAGCGCGGCGCCGTGAAAGAACCCCACGTTTACGTGCGAAGTGAATACATTGACGTAGCCGAAAGGCGCATCTCCCAGACATGCAACGGGACAGCCGTCATGCAGGAGCTCCCGGACTTCGTCCCCGCATTTTCGCATCACCTCAAACCACTGATGCGCGATGGATCCCAATTCGCCTGCATGCTTTTTCATCCACGTATCGATGGCGGGATCACGCTCGACAGCGCCGTTGAATCGCAGCAATTCCGTTCTCACCGTCGCCCCACTTTCTGCTTTCGAGGTCTATCGAAACGTAGCACCCTTACATGAGGAGCGAAGGGACAGGTCCTCCGTAGTGTTTACGGATTGCGACGTCGGCAACACTTCCGTGATGCGATTGCGGAAGGATTGCCCGTTATACGTCCAAGTGACTGCCGGAAGCAGGATCTAGATCCGTTTGATTGTCGCGAACCAGGCCGGTGCGCCGTCGTCGTAGTATCTCGTCTGAATCCGGTCCGGTTCGATGGTGGCGACATCCCATCCATTGCTGGGGTTGAACACCGCTCTCAACTCCTCCTGACTGATCGGGTGCGGGCCAGTATCGGGACCATCGTCACTGAAGCACAACACATACAGAGTTCCATCGTGCTTGGTCACCGACGCTAGACTCGCCACGTATTTTGGTCGCTCGTCGCCGTCGAAGGTGTGGAACAGTCCGCAGTCCAGCACCGTCTCAAACATCCGCCCCAAACCCTCCAGTTGGAACGCGTCAGCCGCAGCGAACTCAACCTCGATCCCACGGTCGTCGGCCTTCTCTCGGGCGATCGCCAGTGCCGTCTCGGCCACGTCAACGCCCAGAACCGACAATCCCAGCGAGGCGACGTGAAGAGCGTTCTCGCCGGTCCCGCAGCCCGCATCGAGGACCGCTCCGGCGAATCCGCCTTCGGATGCCAAACGCACTATTGCTGGCTGCGGCTGGCCAATATCCCAAGGTGCAGGGCCGTCGTGGTATGACGCATCCCAGGGCAGTCCCGTCATCCGTTCGTGACTGGTTGGGTGCCGACCACGGAACGGATCGTCAGCGGGGGTTCCTAATCGCTCCGACAACTTCGTCCTCTTGCTGCGACTCGTCTTACCACCTGATCGTAGCACGCCAATCGACACGTCTTGATCATTCCTCCTTCACTTGTCCATATAGCTGGCAAGCCGGAAGTAATTCGGTTACTTCCTGCTAGCCCGTCATCCGCCCAGGATCAATGCCAAGCGCCGAGACCACTTCCTACAACGAGACTACACGCGACCAAAACGGCGTTACCCTGCGTGCTGGCCTCGCGTTATTCAGGTCGGCCTAATCGCCGACGCCGAAATTCGTATTTCAGACAAGTATCCAGCAGTCAATCGCTTATCGGATGTCTCGGGTGCCGGCGGTTTGGCGTTATGCTGGGAGGGCCGTACGGGCCGACCGCGATATGCTGGTCAGCCTACAATTAGTTAGGCCGCAACCGTCGCGGGGGATGACATTTGGCCGTCGCCTATTGACTTGGGTGCATATGGAAGATGAGATCTATGGGTAATCTGATTTACTCGATGCTTATTTCACTGGACGGTTACACCGAGGACGAGCACGGCCGCTTCGGCTGGGGCGCTCCTGAAGACGAGAGGTACATTCGTACATCAACGCGCTCGCGTCGTCGCTCGGCACCTACCTCTATGGGCGGAGGATGTACGGGACGATGGTTTACTGGGAGACCGCGCACACCATCGCCGACCAACCGCAGTTCGTGCTCGACTGGGCGCGGCAGTGGCAGGCGGCCGAGAAGATCGTTTACTCGAGGACCCTAGCCGAGCCGCTGGCCTTCTCCGGGCCTAGCGTGCCGGCGGCAACACACGTCAGTAGCACAAACAGGAAAGCTGCAGAAATTCTTGGCAATCTCATGATGTGACCTCCTCTGAGTGAGGCCCGGTTTGGATGGGTCATATTACCTTTCGGCAGTTCAGAAAACAAGGTGGCCGCGAAGCAGCGAACGGGCAATGCATGAGGTTGACGCAAAAAGGTGACGAGGGTATGGTTTTGCGCAGAAATAGCGTGGAAACCGGGAGGCATTACTTCCGGTTTGGCCGTGACTCGGGCAAAATTGGTCAAGGCGCTGATGTTCCCCTGCGGTACTATGATCGACAACACCACGGGCGCGATAATCTTGGCCTGAATCCTTTCCTCCGGAACTTATGAAACAGCACGTGCTTGTCTACGGGTTAATCGGTGGGATCCTGATTGCCGTGCTCAAGTGGTGAGTGGCTCCACAATTCATGCGTCCAAACGCTAACTTGAGCTTGCGCCTCTGCCAATTCTTCGTTTTGTTCGTAGTCGTCGCGTTCTTGCCGTGCAGAATCTGTCTGGCGCAGCAGGCGGATAAAGAGAACGCTCCGCTACCTGACTCTCCGAAACGGAGCATCTCCGAGACGAAGGGCTTCTTGGCCCGCTGGGCGGAGTTTTACCGCCGGGACTGGTCGCGGACGACTGCTTCCTCGCCGGCCCCGGCGCGGCGGGGGCTTCCGTCGCCGCTGGATTCGCCGCCTTTCCCAAATGCCGATTGGTCGTATGGTGGTTCGCCGGTTATTGGGGAGCCGGACACGAACAGCTATCCGCTGATGACCGCCATCAACCAGGCCAGGAGCCGGACTAAAGTGTATGGATGGGTCGATCCGACGCTAAACTTCAGCAACTCCGCACATCGCAACGAGCCAGAGGCGAACGATCTCTATTCGAATCGTTTTGAGATGAACCAACTTGTGCTCTACGTCGAGCGGTTGCCGGACTCTGTGCAACGCGATCATATCGACTGGGGCTATCACCTGACGGCCCTCTACGGCACGGACTATCGTTTTACGATCGCGAAGGGATACCTCAGCGGCCAGTTGCTGAACGATCATCATCAATATGGCTTTGATCCTACCCTTGAATACGTCGAGTTTTACTTTCCGCAGGTTGCCCAGGGTATGAATCTGAGGCTAGGTCGCTTCATCTCCGTGCCTGGGATCGAGGCCCAATTGGCGCCTAACAACTACATCTTCAGCCACTCGCTACTTTATGCGATTGACCCGTTTACCGACACGGGCCTGATTGCGACGGTTAAGCTGAGCAACCAGTGGCTGGTGCAACTCGGGATTACCGGCGGCCATGATGTTGCCTTGTGGACGCCCGATGCCAAGCCTTCCGGTACGTTCTGCCTGGGCTATACGACTGCGTCGGTGAATGACAATGTTTACATCTGCGCCAACGGGATCAATGATGGAAAATATGCTTACAACAATCTGCAGCAGTATGACGCTACCTGGTATCACAAGTTCTCGAAGACGGTGCATATGGCAACGGAAGCCTGGTATATGTACGAGCGCGACGTGCCTGCCCTGAAAGGCACGATTCAGCCGGAAACGGGCGCCAATGGCGCGTATTGCCGGACGGGGGAACAGCGTTGCACCGCTCCCGAATATGCCGTGGTCAATTTTCTGCAGAAGGAACTCTCACCGCATGACTTCCTGTCGTTTCGCAGTGACTTTCTCGACGACAAGAAAGGCCAGCGTACGGGCTACGCGACCAGATATTCAGAGAACGCGGTCGCGTGGTCTCATTGGATCGGCACAACGGTCCAGATACGTCCGGAATTGCGCTTCGAGCGTGCCTGGGATCAGAAGGCTTACGACTCCGGTCGACGGCACAATCAGCTTACCGTGGCGAGCGATCTGATTTTCCACTTTTGATCCGGCAGGTTCTGATCGCCGGAGTGTCGCCATTCTATGGCGCCGCTGTGGTGGTGTCTTTGGTGAACCACGACACTGTTCATCCCGGAAGGCTTGTCTCGCTTGACTCCACGTGCGCCGACGCGATTCTGGATGGATCGTCGGCAAGCCGGAAGTGTGCGCTGAGCAGCACGTTGTTCAGGAGGGTTAAAGTCCCTCTGGCGCTCAAATGAGGGGTGCCATATCCAAGAAGCGGGGTTCGCAGCCTCGCTGGCCGGAGAAAGTGGAAGGTATGGAGA
>WNFC01005181.1_pt1 | contig 14271 bp, 15 predicted proteins | sample 5400541 | NCBI WGS metagenome assembly WNFC01 (sample SAMN13153342, study PRJNA577476) | soil metagenome | isolation source: 120 cm saprolite under Douglas fir tree site 2 hole 2 replicate 1 | place: USA:California | collected 2015-04-18
CGAGTTAGGCCGCGAAATCAATTCAGAGCAAGCCGACGCGCTGCAGCGGCGGCATGGAGAGCTGTTCCAGGAGTTCCTGCCCGAGCGTCGTGCCTTGCCCGGCGCGCCGGAGCTCCTGCGCGCGCTGCGCGATGCGCGCGTCCCATATGGTATCGCGACATCGGGAAGGCGTCCCGAAATCGACCGCTCGCTTGCGACCCTCGGAATCGGTCCGGACACCGTTGTCGTGGAGCGTGGCGATGTGCTCCGCGCGAAACCAGCGCCCGATCTGTTTCTCGCCTGCCAGCAGCGGCTCGGCGTTTCGGTCGACGATTGTTATGTCGTGGGAGACGCGGTCTGGGATCTGCTGGCTGCGCGCCGGGCGCGCATGTTGTGCATCGGGCTGCTGAGCGGCGGCTACGGCGAAGATGAGCTGACGCGCGCAGGTGCTTTCCGGGTCTATCGCGATCCGGCCGAGCTGCATGCGTCGTTGGACGAGTTGGGCGTGATGCCTTAAAATCGGCGCCTCCAATCTGTGCGACGACCCACGATCGATCCTGCTTTCGCAGCGTCGGCGACGGAACGCATCCGCGCCATCGAATCGTCGTCTTCCGCCGAAGTGGTCGTCGACATTCGCATGCGTTCGGGATCGTACTCACATGCCGACGCGCGATTTGCGGCCTTGATCGCGTTTGTCGCTCTTCTGACGGTGCTCTTCTCACCATGGGACTTCGAGCCAATCTGGGTGCCGCCGGTCGTCCTCGCCGCGTACATCATCGGCGTGCTCGTCGCGCGTCTCAGCAATGTTGTTCGGCGTGTGATGACGACTCGGCGGGACCGCGATACGCGCGTGCGCACGAGCGCGGCTGCGGCGTTTGTCGAGCACGGCGTGGCGAATACCAGTCGCGAAACGGGCCTGCTCGTCTTTCTGTCGCAGCTCGAGCGGCGGATGGAGCTGATCGCTGATCGCGGCGTTCTCGATGCCGTGCCCGTCCTCGCCTGGAACCAGCTCCTCGAAAAAACGCACAACCACACGGCAGACAAGGAGGCCCTGCTCGACGTTCTCCGCGAGCTCGAGCCGCTGCTTGCGCTCCACCTGCGGGTTCAGCCGGGCGATAAGGACGAGCTGTCAAATGAAGTGCATTTCGCGAGCGTATGACTCGACAGAGAATCTCGCTGTTTTTGCTGCTGCTCCTGCTTGCGACGGCAGCTTTCGGCCGCGTCGGCGGCGGGAGCTCCTATTCCGGCGGCAGTCACTCCAGCAGCGGAGGCAGCCACAGCAGTTATAGCGGCAGTAGCAGCAGCTATAGTAGCCATAGTTATAGCGGCGGAAGCTCTGGCGGCAGTTCTGGCGGAGCGGCCTGCGGCATGATCTTGTTCGTGTTTCTTCTTCTCCTCATTCTTGTTGCGATGAGCCAGCGTCGGACGACTGGCTTCCAGGCATCGACCTCGGCCAGCGCGGACCTCAGCGCACTCCGCCGCTTCGATCCGAATTTCTCTCAGATCGTCTTCGATGATTTTTGTTACTCGCTCTACCAACGGGTGCACAACGCGCGGGCGTCGGGCGATCTCACGCGATACGCGCCGTACCTCAGCGAAGAGGCCCGCAAATCGCTGCTTCAGCGCAATCCCGCCGGCTTGACCGAGGTGAAAGGGATCGTGGTCGGATCGATCAAAGTCGGGGAGTTGACGGGACTGCAGACGCCGGTCGTTCGAGTGCCGGTGACCTATGAAGCGAACCTGACCGAGTTGGTTGGATCGCAGGAATCGAGCTGGTACCTGCAGGAACAGTGGTGGTTCGAGCGCCGGCGCGACATCCTTTCACCTCCGCCGGAGAAAGCAAAAGCGGAGCACTGTCCCCGTTGCGGCGCTCCCCTTCAGACCCGGTCGGACGGTTCCTGCCAGTACTGCGGCGTCAGGATCACGGACGGCGCTTTTCAGTGGTTTGTCGACAGCATCGTCGTGACCACGAAAGACGCCCGCGGGCCACTGCTGACGTCCGACGTCCCGGAAGAGGGCACCAATCTGCCTACAGTGCGTCAAAACAATATCGCGTGGCGCCAGGCAGAGTTTGCAAAAGCACACCCGGGATTCAGTCTCGAGGAGTTGACGGTGCACGTCCGCGATATCGCGCTCAAGCTGCAGGACGCATGGGCTGCGCGCGATTGGGAACGCGTTCGGCCGCTCGAAACTGAAACGCTCTTTCAAACGCACCGCTACTGGATTGACGCCTACCTCAAGCAGGGATTACGGAATATCGTTGCCGACTACCACGTCGGGCCCATCGAGCCGGTCAAGATCGATTCCGACGCGTTCTACGACGGCATCACCTTTCGCGTGTTTGGCAATGGGCACGATTACACGGTGTCTGGAACGGACGGAGGCGAAAAAGTGGTGGCCGGCTCCAAAGAGAAAGTGCGATCGTGGAGCGAGTATTGGACGTTCATCCGGACGCGCGGAACGCAGTCGGATCCGACCAAAATGGTCTCGTGCCCGAATTGCGGCGCGTCGGTGGAAGTCGGACCGACCGGCGTCTGCCGGCACTGCGGCGGTAAGCTGGTCGGTGGAGATTTCGGATGGGTGCTGTCGCGCATCGAGCAGGATGAGGCGTATACCGGATAGGAGGACATCGTGGGCTTCTTCGACAATCTGAAAAAACAGGCAGCTTCGCAGTGGATCGAGATCATCGAATGGCTCGATGACACCAACGACGCCATGGTCTATCGCTTTCCGGTCTACAACCAGGAAATCAAGATGGGCGCCCAGCTCGTGGTCCGCGAAAATCAGGCCGCGCTGTTCATCAACGAGGGTAAAGCAGCCGATCTCTTTCAGCCCGGCCGCTACGAGCTGTCCACAAAGAACATTCCGATCCTCACCGATCTGCGCGGCTGGAAATACGGCTTCAACTCGCCGTTCAAGGCGGAGGTCTACTTCTTCAACACGCGGCTTTTTGCGGACTTGAAGTGGGGCACGACCAATCCGGTGATGATGCGCGATGCAGAGTTCGGAATGATCCGGCTGCGCGCTTTTGGGACGTACGCCACACGGATTTCGGATCCGAAGAAATTCTTCGCGACCATCGTCGGTACCCACGGCCTGACAACCACTCCCGACATTCTCGGCCAGTTGCGATCGACGATCGTTTCGCGCTTGTCGGACGCCGTGGCGGAATCGAAAATCGTGGCGCTCGATCTGGCATCGAAGTACGACGAGCTCGGCGCAATCGCGACCGAAAAGCTGGCTTCAGACTTCGGATCTTATGGTCTGGAACTTTCGCGCTTTTACATCGAGAACATGTCACTCCCCGCGGAAGTGGAAGCGGCCATCGATCAGCGCAGCAAGCTCGGAGTGCTGGGCGACCGGCTGCAGCAATACACACAGATGCAGGCCGCCGAAGCCATTCCGATCGCGGCGGCCAATCCCGGCGGGCTTGCAGGAGCTGGTGCCGGTCTGGGCGCCGGAGTGGCGATCGGTTCCGCAATGGGTCAGGCGTTAGGCGGAGGAGCGGTCCCGCCACCTCCATCTGCCGCGACCGGCGCGCGCTGGTCTGTGGTCATCGATGGCAAGACTTACGGTCCATACACTGACGACGCGCTGCGTGCGATGATCGCGAGCGGACAGGTTGCGCCCTCGGCACAGGTCTGGAGGCCGGGCGCCGCTGGATGGGCGCCGCTGACTTCATTTCCAGAGTTAGGCGCGGCCGCCCCTCCGCCTCCGCCGTCTAAGTCTTGAGCAGCTTCGGTAGCCCCTTGTCGGTGTCGTCGGACAGCGGAACGCTGTAGAGGAATCCCTGCCCGAGCTCGGAGCCGAGCGCACGCAGCTCCTGCTCCTGCTCGACGGTCTCCACGCCTTCCGCGATCACTTTCAATCCGAGGGCATGGCCGAGGGAGATGATGGCCTGCACGATGGCGTTGTCGGGACCTTTGAGCGCGATTCCGTCGACGAACGATTTGTCGATTTTCAGCAGGTCGACGGGAAAGCGCTTGAGATACGAAAGGCTGGAGAAGCCGGTGCCGAAATCGTCGATGGCCAGCAGCACGCCGAGTTTCTTCAGCTTGGTGAGAATCTCGATGGTCGTTTCGGCCCCTTCCATGGCCACCGATTCGGTAATCTCCAGAATGACATTTCTTGCATCGATTCCGGTTTTCTTCAGCACGTCCGCGACCTCCTCGATCAGCGTGGCCTGCTGAAAATGTTTTCCGGACAGATTGATCGAAACCATCAGCGCCACATCGCGGCGATATTTGTCCTGCCATTCTTTCGCCTGGCGGCAGGCTTCGTACATGATCCATCGTCCGATCGGAAGGATCAGTCCAGTTTCTTCCGCCACCGCGATGAACTCGCTCGGGGAGATGAGCCCGCGCTCCGGATGTTCCCATCGCACTAGGGCCTCCATGCCGACGAGACGCCCGCTTTCGATCTCGACCTCCGGCTGGTAGAAAACGCGCAATTCTTTCTTATCGATAGCTCGTCGCAACTCGGTCTCGAGCTCCAGCCTCCGAATCGCCGCCACATCCATCCTGGGATCGAAAATCTCGTATCGCGCTTTGCCGCGCGTTTTGGCCTGATACATCGCGATGTCGGCATGGCGAATGAGATTGACCGGCGAATCGTCCTTCTCATTGAAGGCGATGCCGATGCTGACGGTGGTGAAGACCTCGTGTGGACCGACAGTAAACGGCGTGTTGAAAGCCCGAAGGATCCTCCCGGCGGTTTCGATTGCGTGCATGCGGCCGTTCAGGTTCGTCAGGAGCACCGTGTACTCGTCGCCGCTGATGCGCGCGGCCAGCTCGTTGCTTTCGAGCGATTGGCGGATGCGTTCGCCGGCGGCAATCAGCAATTGATCGCCCACCACGTGTCCGAGGCTGTCGTTGATGACTTTGAAGAGATCGAGATCGAGGAAGAGCACGGCCGCGGATTCTTCCTTTTTCTTCGATCGCTCGAGCTCCAGCTCCAGTTGTTCGGTAAACAAACGCCGGTTCGGAAGCTGCGTGAGCGCATCGTGGGTGGCCTGATAGACCAGTGTCCTTTCGGAATTGGCGCGGTCGATATCGGATCGAAACAGCAGCCGGCCGTTCCAGCCGACCAGAAGCAGGAACATCGTCATGATCAGCACCACGAGAATCCACATCTCGAACTCCGGATCGAGAATGCGTGCGTGATGCGCTTGGTGGCGGATCCATCCGAGGGCTGCCGGGATGATGAGGACTGCCGGCAGCAGGCGCCGGATCATCATGCCGCCGCTGCTGTTGCTGGATACGATGGCCATCAGGCCGCGGTCGGGCCGCGCGCAGAGCACTCCGATCGACACGACCAGGAACGACGCCGCTGTGTGCAATGCCATCGGAATGTAGGCGCCGATTACGTAAAAAGACTTGACGCCATACGCGTAACCCATGAGCGCCAGCACCGATGACATCGCGGCGAGGATCGTCAGGAATTGCGCGGGCCACCAGCGTGAGATGTGAACGTCGATCAGCAGCAGCGCCAGTCCGAGAAGGACGAAATTGATCGCAGTGTTCGGCGCCATCTGGTTGGGAAGACCGAAATCGCTCCCGGCGAGCTTTCCGTGAAACAGGATCTGATCGATTCCCAGATTCCACGGCGTCACCAGCGCAGCGATCTTGATCAATCCGATCAACAGGGCAGCGAACGCTAGAACCCGGCCGACACTACTGTTTTTGCGCAACAGAAATCCGAGCGAGAGACCGAGGCAGATGAAGCCGATGGCGGTGGCGGGGTTCATCGCGACCAGCCCCGACACGATGCGCCGCAGCACGTCGATATCGCCCCACCATCCGATGAGTACCAGGACGCCGACGGCGATCGGGAAAATGCTGGCCGCGCGCGCGAGCGTCCGAAATGCGCCTACGATGCGCGGCGAAGCCTTGTCCGGCGCGGCCAAACCTGGCGGCTCACTTTCTAAATGTGATGACGGCACCACCGATCACCAGCAGCGGTAATGCCAACGTGATTGCCAGACTGACAAAACCCTTATCCGTCGGAAAATGGTGCGCCTCCGAAAGCCCAAAGCCTGCCACAAAAAGACACCATAGGAAGAAGATGGTGTTCAATGCGATCAGGACCACGATCATCGCGCATCCTCCGTGGGCCATGAAATTGAGAAGAATTTCTCGTACGCGTTCCTGGGACTGTACAGCGAAGCGACTCTGATACAGCGCGAGAGGGAAGCGATAGATCACGGACCAGACGATCGGCACGATTCCCCATGCCATTGCGGCGCGGACATCGCGCGCGCTTCCGGTTCCTCCCAGCAGCCGGCCCACGTAAGTTGCGATCCACGACAGCAAAAACAGAATCACAACCCACGAGGCCGCGGTCATGATGACGATCGCGATCACGACGGCCGCAACGGAAATCATCTTTACGTCTGAATTGAACTCGCTCACAAACCGCGCGTCGAAGTCACTGACTTCGGCGCAGACGCAGGCCAGCACCACAATCTGTATCGTCCATCGATGACTGGCATCCAGAATCCGGCGCATCGTCTCGCGAGGTTTGAAGAGGATGGTGAAGAGGTCGCGAAGGGCGGGCGTGCTTTGCGCCATCTCCATACTTGCGACTTTACGCCGAAAACCGGTGATTGTTTTTCCTCGGTTATGATGCCGTCATGCCGATCGAAGGGAATCTCCGCACCATGCCCGTTTCTGAAGGCAGAAGGATGAAGGATGACGGCAGAAGTTGCCCTCCTTCTGCCTTCCGCCTTCATCCTTCTGCCTTCTGAAGGGAGTCGTCACGGAGGAGATGCACGAGAAAGCGCGAGGCCTGCGCGAGAAAAATGTCGCGGTCGCGAAGGCTCTCATCGAGCTCGAAATGCTATCGGAAGAGGACCTTGTGCGCTTCATGCGGAAGAAGGCCGAGCGCGAGTTGTTCGATCTCTTCGAATGCGCGGACGGCGAATTCCGATTCGACGAGCTCGAGATGCCGCAATTGCAGCTTCTCCCGCTGCGCGTCGATGTTTTGAATTTGCTGCTGCGCCTCACCCAGCGCGTGGACGAGAAGGGCGAATACGACTTCGACGACGTCTCGGGCCTGCACTGGGAAAAATTCTAAATTTCCGGTTATCGGTTCCTCAGCCCGAAGTTACAACCGACACGTTAGTGTATGAAGTAGGTCGGCAACATCTGTTGCCGCGAAACTTCCGGGCGCGGGTTAATACGGCCTACCGCGTCGCTGCGATGGAAAGATGCTGCGTTCGGTGCGATTGAAGAAACGAGTAAAAGTCGCCGCGCTTGTCGCAGCGGTTGCGATTGCCGCGCCAGCCTCAGAGCGTCTCACTGCCCAGCGGTGTCATTGCAGTTTTGCGATACCGAGTGGATGGCAGGTGGTCTCGAACCCTAAGGCGCGTGTCCCGCCGTTGCGCGCTGCTCAGTCACAACAACTCGCGCCGTGTGCTTTTGGACTGCGCCCAAAGGGATGGCCGCGGGTACACGGCCGTGAAGACGATCGTGATTTCGGAGAGTACGCGATTACGATCTGGGTCACGCATCAAAGCTTTCGCGACGCAGCCCGTGATGGCTTTTTTGAACGGGTCGACGCTTTGCGAAAGGAATGGCATGCGCCGGAAGCTTTGCCGCACAATAAGCCGACCGACTGGATGGTGCTCGGCCGACAGGCGAGCCGTGATGACGCCACGTGGATCAGATCGGCTGGCTGGTTTGGACTCTGCGGTACAACCACTGTGGGCTACTACTACCGAAGACCCGGTACCGGATACTGGGGGATGGATTCCGCGTATCGCGCCGTGCTCAGTACCGGCCGTTGGCGAACTGCGATCATCATGGCCGACAATCCAGTCACCGAGTCCGAATTCGATGCTGTAGTCAAATCGTTCCGGTTCGAGTGACACGCGCCGCCACGGCACCGCTACGGCCGGCCGCTTCGGCTCCGTGACAATCGCTCGAATTCATCTTTGAGCCGGGCGAGATCTTCGTCCGACATCCGTTCCAGATCGAGGAGCGTGTTGCGCGCGCCCCTCGTCGCGCGGATCAGCTCGTCCAGCTTCAGTTGCAACGCCTGCGTGTCGCGGTTCTGCGTGTTCTGCAGCAGAAACGCGACGAGAAACGTGACCTGGGATGCGAACGTATTCATCGTCAACTGCCACGTGTCGGAGAAGTGAAATGCCGACCCGGCAGCGAGCCACACAGCGGTCAGGACGACCATCAGGAAAAAGGCCCATGATGAGCCCGTCACTTCGGCAGTCTTGTCGGCGAAAATCCGAAAGATCGATTTCATTTCTCCTCCCCAACCGGATTATCCGGCGATGGTCGTGATTCCCTCTTTGCGCGCGGCATCGAAGAGCCGCTCGGCATCCACATGTTCCGTCGGCGGCACCACTCCACGGCTGCTAAATTTTCCCTCGGCGATTGCGATGGCGGCTTGAATCGCCGGCAGGACGGCCAGCAGGTAGCTCTTCTCGCCGGTGAAAATCCGATACTTGTAGCCGCTCGCGGACGCGATCTCGTAAGCCAGCACGCCGTGCGTCGTGCCGATCGTGTGTGCCAGCGCGACCGCCTTTTCGCGATGCCGGTCCATTAGGCGGCGGGCGAATGGAAATCGCCGCGAAGCCGCCAGCATCAAATTCATTCCGGGAAAACGGAGATCGACGACCAGCTCCGCCGAATCCAGACTTGGAAAAACTTTCGGCAGCGTGACCGCGTCGACGCTTTTCACGAGCAGGCCGCTGCGGGTGCCCAGCGGCCGCGGAAATCGAAGCGTGCGAGATCCGCGCGCGATGGAGTCGAGCATCGATTCGAGTGTCGCTGCCGTCGCGGTGTGGCGAATCGCCGGAACGAGGTACGCGCTCAGCCTTCGCGGCTCCTTCACGCTCAAGGATTTCAGAGCGGCGGCGCTGACCGCGGACAGCGAGCTGCACGCCGTCAATACTCGGATTCCGGCGGCCTGAATCGGCGTTCGAGCGTTGTAGATCATCGATGTGTAGTCGGCGCTGTCCGATAGATCGATGACGTCGAAGCCCATGGTCCTGGCGGCCTCGATCAGGGCCAGCGATCGCTTCTGAAAAGGACCGGCGGCGTCGATTACGAGATCGCGGGTCTTCAGGTTGGTGCGCAGATCCTGGGCGTTGTTGGCATCGATGCGCATCTCTCCGCCCGACCGCGATGCGACGATCGGTTTGAGTCCCGCAGCGGAAAGGCGCTCGACGATCAGACGCCCGAAGAAACCTGTTCCGCCGATGACGACAACGCGCTTCATCGCCGCGCCATCGCCACCACAAACGGTATGAAGAAGATCATCAGTGCTGCGCTGGTGATTACGACGCCGGTTTGAACGTTGAGGATCGTGACTGTTGTCAGAGCGACTCCGCTGGCCCACGCCAGCCAGGCCAGCCATCGGAAAGGAAGCGAAGGCGATGCAAGCGTCAGCATGATGCCGGCAAGTGTATACAGACCGTTGGCGGCACCGCTGGTGAGCAGGGCCGCCGCGCGCTCGAGTTTGGTTCCGGCCGGCGGCAGCCAGCCGATGTAAATCGACTCGCCGGAAAAATCGCACGCGATCGCGATCATCGCGACAGCTAGTGGCGCGACGCGCTGCAGACTCGATCCCCACCACGTGTAAAAACCGACCAGCGAAATCGCTGCGATCATCCACAACAACCACATCGCACGCGGATGCGAGTGCAGTAGAACCAGCGTCGCAATCGCCGCAATGACATGCAATCCTGCGCACCAGTACGGAGCGGTGCGCTTAAGGAAGCTCGCGATGGCGGCCCCTTCGACAAGAAATAACCCGAAAGGCAACCACCACAAAAGGTCGTCGAACACGATCAGCGGAAACGTGCGGAATGGAAGCTCACCGTTTCGAACCGCGATGACCCATCCGATAGGACCGAAGATCTTGCCCGCGAGTCCGATCGCGATGAACGGAAAAGCGCGGTCGAGACGCCACGCGGCGTACCCGTAGCCGACGCCGTAGAGGCCGACGACCATCCCGAGACAAGCCCAGATGCCGGGATAGCGCGGCGGATCTATATTGAGAATCTTGAAGAACGCGTGCGGAAAGAGCGACGCCCAGAGGCCGAAGAGGATGTTGTAGGCCGCTGCAGCGGCGAAGATCAGCCGGTAAATCTGCGAACTGAACGCGCTCATATCCGTAAGACTCTGTCAGGATGACGCCATGAATCAGACAAAGCGATCCATTCTCTCTCTGCTCCTGCTCTTGTGCACTCCTTCGATCGTTGTTGCGCAGCCGAAAGCGGACGGCACCATCGTCGAGGATGTCGCATGTGCAGCAAACCCGCTCAGTTCATACGATCAGTATGTGCAGCGCATGCGGCAGGGTTATGCCGAGGAAGTCGAAGCCGCGAAGCGTGAAGGCTTCACGATGGAGACCCCTGAAAAACTCGCGGAATCCCTTCTCAGCCGTCAGGAATTTGAGCGCCGCCGCGCTTACGCCGGATTCGAGTGCCATCACATCAAATACCTCAGCGATGGCCTCAAAGTCAGCGGATACCTCTGGAAACCAAAAGATATCGCCGGCCCTCCACGGCCTTTGATCATCTTCAACCGCGGCGGCAATCGGGAATTCGGAGCCGTTACCCCGTGGATGTGGTCCGGCTTCTATCCTTTTCTCGAACAGGGCTTCGTGGTGGTGGCATCGCAGTATCGAGGAAACGATGGCGGGGAAGGGCGGGAAGAATTCGGTGGGGCCGACGTCCGCGACGTCCTCAATCTCCTGCCGCTTGCCAAGTCCCTCGGCTACCTCGACATGAACAATGTGTTCCTGTTAGGCGCGTCGCGCGGCGGCATGATGACTTATCTGGCTCTGAAGCAGGGAATGACCGTCAATGCCGCCGCAGTGATGAGCGGGGCGAGTGATCTTTTCGCGCTTGCCAAAGGGCGGCCGGAGATGCGCGAGCATGTTTACAAAGAGCTGATCCCCGACTTCGAGAAGCGCGCCGATGAAGCCATGCGGGAGCGATCCGCGATTTATTGGGCCGATCGCATCAATGCGCCTGTGCTCATTCTGCATGGAGGAGCCGATTGGCGGGCGGATCCCAATAGCCAGGCGCTAGCCATCGCACAAAAGCTTCAGGAGAAGCACAAGACCTACGAGCTGATCATCTACGCCGGCGACAACCACGGCCTGCTGATGCATCGCGCCGACAGCGACAAACGCATCATCGACTGGTTCAAGGAGCACTTGCGCGGGAAGTAATCCACTTCTGAAACCACTCCAGGTTCCTCCGCATTTGCTCGCGCTCCAGCGTCGGCTCGAAGAGAACGTGACCGCCGCGCGGATAGATGTCGAACTCCACGGTTTTTCCAAGCTGCTTCAGTGTGCGGTAGAACTTCCAGGCGCCGGCGATTGGAACGCGCCGGTCATTCTCACCGTGCTGAATCAGGAGCGGCGTCGTGACGCGGTCGGCGAACGTCAAGGGTGAGTGCATCCGATACGACTCGCTGTTTTCCCACGGGCGCTTGAAATACGCGATCATGAAATCGCCGGCGTCCGATAAATAAAACGTGTCGGTCAGATCATTCAGGCTGGCACCGGTCGACGCCGCTTTGAAGCGTCCCGTCTGCGTCACGATCCAGCTCGTCATGTAGCCCCCGTACGACGCGCCCATGACGCCCAGCCGGTCGGCATCGGCGATGCCGCGGCGGACCATTTCGTCGACGCCGGTCATGATGTCGCGGTAGTCGGCCTCGCCCCACGAATTGACGATCGCGCGCTGCCCGGCCTCGCCGTACCCCGCGCCGCCGCGCGGCATCGGGAAAAGAATTGCGAATCCGGCGCTTGCCAGCGCCTCGGTCGGATACGGATCGATCTGACCGACGGTGTGCATGAACTGCGGGAAGAGTCCGTACGTGAAGCCGCCGCCCGGCCCGCCATGGACGTACACGAGCATCGGCAGTTTTTGTCCAGCTCTCCAGCCGGGAGGCGTGAGGAGCAGGCCCCAGATTTCCATGTCGTCGAACGATCGCCACTTGACTGCTTTGAGATCGCCGAGGGCCAGGTCGTGAAGCTGGGGATTGATGTCGGTGAGCTTCGTGCTGCGACCGGTGGTGGTGTCGAGGACGAAGATGTCGCCCATCGTGCGGCCCTCAACGGCGCGATAGGCGAGGCGGCGGCCATCCGCGCTCAGGCTCAACGAATAGTCGACGGTTTCGCCGGGAATCACGCGATCGACACGGCCGCCATCCAGCCATACGCGAATGATGGGTTGTTCGAACATGTGTGCGCGGGAGGCAAACGCTCCGTCGTTCGGCTCGAGATAGATCGACTTGCTGTCGCCCACGCAAACTCGTAAACCCAGGCGTCGTCTTTCAACAGACGACGGCTCTCGCCGCCGCGCGCGGAAACGACGTCGAGGCTGCGAGTGGACATGATGTCGGTCTGGCCGTTGCTGGAGACGAAAGCGATCGATTTTCCGTCAGGGGAGTATTGCGGCTTGGTGTTCATTCCGGGGCGATCGACAATCGGCCGCGGAGGGCCGGGGCCTTCCACATCGATCGCATAAATGCGGGTGTCGTATTGCGACGTGAAACCGCTGCGGGATGCCGCGGCGTACACGATCTCGGATCCGTCGGGCGCCCACGAAAAACTATCGACGTAGTGGGAAGTCGGCGTGAGCGCGCGCGCAGGTCCGCCATCGATGCTGCGTATCGCGATGCGCGTCGGATTGTCGGGCGCATCGGCGTGAATGACGAGCGGCTTCGTGGTCGGATCGCGGGTGAGATAGGCGATGCTCTTCCCGTCCGGAGACCACTCGAAGCCCGACACCCCTTCGGACGCTTCGGTCAATGCCCGCGGGTCGCCGCCCGAGAGCGGAATCGCGAACACTTGCGGCTTATCGCCCGCGAACGCCAGGAGCGAAAGCATCGCGCCGTCGGGCGACCAGCGCAGACGCGGCGCTGGAATCGGCGTGTTGAAGATGCGGAGCTTCTCGCCGAGGCGCGTTGAGCCAATGTAGAGCGCACCTTCGTGCTGATTTTTGTCGAGGTTCGGCGTGGAGACGACGTAGGCCACCTGCTGGCCATCGGGCGAGATCTTGACGTCGACGATCGTGCGCAGCTTCATTTCGTCGTCGAGGGTGAAGGGACGCGGTTGGGCGAAGACGGCCGGCGCGAAGACGAGCAGGAGGACAGCGAAGCTTTTGCTCATAGGAACGCTATTTTGTCTCAAATTCATGCATTGACCGGTGCATCAAAATGCTGCATATTATGATGCATGAAGGCCATCACACTCCGGAACATCCCGCCTCGGGTCCAGCGAGCCATTCAGTCAAAAGCGCGGCAAAAGGGGATCAGCGTCAACAAGGCGGTCCTGGAGCTGCTCGAAGAGCGAGTGGGGATTCTGCAGGATCACAAAAAAAGCGTGCATCACGATCTCGACAGCCTCGCCGGCTCCTGGAGCTCCCGCGAGGAGAAATCCTTTCAGCAAATCGTCGGCGTCGGACGGCAGATCGACGAGGACCTCTGGCGGTGAGCCGTCTGCTTCTCGATACGTCGGCATATGCCTCGTTCATGAGAGGCCACCCGGCGACCGTCGATGCCATCCGAGAAGCGGACGAGCTTTTTCTAAACGCCATTGCGCTCGGCGAAATGCTCGCCGGCTTCATGAGCGGCGAACGCCGGACAAAGAACGAGAACGAGCTGGCTCGCTTCATCGAATCGCCGCGCGTCAGTCTGATCGATGTGAATGAGGACACCGCGGAGCGCTACGCCGTGATCTTTGCTGCTCTGCGAGCAGCCGGCACCCCGATTCCGACGAACGATCTGTGGATCGCAGCATCGGCTATGCAATATGGTTTGCACGTGCTGACGCTCGACGCCCATTTCACGAAAATTCCCCAGATTCTCACGCAATTGATTTCATGAGCGACCTCGCCCGCTGGCGCGCCGATACCCCCGGCTGTGCCAATGTCATCCACCTCAATAACGCCGGCGCGGGGCTGATGCCGCGGCCGGTCATCGACGCCGTCATCGCGCACGTCAATCGCGAAGCGAGCTACGGCGGCTACGAAAGCGCCGACGATGTCGCGGACGCTGTCCGCGAAAGCTATGAAAGCGTCGCGCGGCTCATCGGTGGGCAAGCGAGAAACATCGCGATCGTCGAAAACGCCACCGTCGCATTTTTCCAGGCGCTGTCGGCTTTCGATTTTCGGGAAGGCGACGTCATCGTCACCACGCGCAACGATTACATCTCCAATCAGCTCGCGTATCTGTCGCTCGCGCAGCGTCGCGGGATCGAGATTCAGCGCGCGGAAGATCTCGCGTCCGGCGGCGTCGATTCGCAGTCGGTGCGCGA
>WNFC01005182.1_pt1 | contig 14270 bp, 15 predicted proteins | sample 5400541 | NCBI WGS metagenome assembly WNFC01 (sample SAMN13153342, study PRJNA577476) | soil metagenome | isolation source: 120 cm saprolite under Douglas fir tree site 2 hole 2 replicate 1 | place: USA:California | collected 2015-04-18
CTTCGGTGTTCGCGCACTTCGCAGAAGGTCATCGACGGCGCACCATTGCCTTCAACAGCGACAGCCCACACCTGCCGCATTCCATTCTCGAAGACGCGTTCGAAACCCTGGCCGCACATGACGTAGTCGTGGGACCAACGCACGACGGAGGCTACTATCTCGTTGGGGCAAAGGCTTGTCATCCTACCCTTTTCGCAGGCGACGGAATGGGCACCAGCAGTGCGCTGGAGAGACTCCTATCGCGCGCACGAGCTCTTGAGCTTTCCGTAGGTTTCGCAGCTCCTTTTTACGATATTGATGTAGCTGACGACCTGACTCGGTTGGCAGCGGAGTTGCGGCTGGCTCCGGCAAGGGCGCCACGCACGGCGGTGTGGCTTAAAGAGTGGGAGCTTGTGGCGGGGCAATCTCTTGCAATCTCTCGGACGGGCAAGGGAGAACTGTAATTGTGAAGCTCACCCCCGAGTGGAGAGTGTACATACTCGGCGTCACGTTGTGCGTGGCGCTGACCATTTGCTCCCGCAACTTCGGCGACAGAGGAGGGCCATACTTCATGGCCTCTTTGGCGCTTGCGGGCATCGCGTACCTCTTAGCGGTCTGTGAGTTTTTCGCTACGCCCAAATTTGAACGACGCATTTCCCGGCGCGTTATCGTCATTGGGCTCGTCCTGGCAGCGGTGTGGCACATTGAATTTCTTCGGCTGCCCCCGGGCGCTGATGATGATATTCATCGCTATGTTTGGGACGGCCGCCTGCAGCGGCTCGGCTATAACCCCTATAGTGTAGTTCCCAGCGATCCTGCCGTTGCCGGGTTGCACACGCCCGAGACCCGCACGCTGAACAACCCGGATCTACCGAGCCCATATCCGGCAGGAGCGCAGCTATTCTTCCGCGCCGTAACCGCTATTCACGAATCTACATTTGCGTTGAAAGTAGCATTTGTAGTTTGCGAGTTCGCAATTGTTTTCGTGCTGCTCGATCTCTTGCATCGTAACGGGAAAGGCGCGCACCTGGTTCTGGCGTACGCCTGGAACCCATTGTTGGCCATTGAGGTCGCGGGAAGCGGTCACATCGACATTGTCGGCGCGCTATTGTTGGTGGTGTCTGCGGCTGCGCTAGTGCGACGATGGCGGGCGACTGCGGCCGTCGCACTTGGACTGGCTATCGCCGTGAAATTCCTCCCGATCGTATTATTGCCACTCTACTGGAAGCGGGTTCGCATTCGCGACGCTGCGCTGGCGGTAGCCGTGGTCGCACTCCTGTACGTGCCATTTCTTGATCGTTCATTCTTTAACCATGGCCGCATTCCGCTCGGCTCGCTTGGTACGTATGTCCAAGGTTTCCGCTTTAATGGTCCTGTGTTTGCGATACTCCATCAAGTGGCGCCTCCGCAGTTCCTGGCTGGGCTGGCAGTGCTCGTCGGACTAGTGACGGCAACCTGGCAAAGAATAAGAAGCGCAGCGCCCGAGTGGTCTTCGGACCTATTTGCCTGGGACCTATTTGCTTGGCCCATGGCAGCATCTCTTTTGTGCGCACCCGTCGTATTCCCATGGTATCTTCTCTGGCTGCTGCCATTTCTGATGTCGGCCTCGACGCTGCTGATCATCATCTGGACTGTGAGCATTATCCCCACTTACGTCATGTGGCACTTGCGCACACTTGGGCGTCCGTGGGGAGCGCTTCCTGGTTGGGTAATGCTGCTGGAATACGGATGCGTGGCAATAGCTGGTGCCATGATTGCATTGCGCCGGCCCATGCGGTCGGCGGCACCCGACGCTCAAGTGGACTAGTTCAGTCAGGCCTATGGGGCCCACACGCAACTTCTGTATCCGGAAATCCGGGGGTCTCATCCAAACACTGCATCCGTTCAATTCACCGAGGAGTGAACCCATGACAAATATCCGCCGTTTAACCATGACTGGTCTTCTGCTTTGCGGAGTGCTGGTTCTTGCTCCAAACTCCTGGGCGCAACAGCGCGCCCCAATTCTCGATCAAATCGCCAAAACCTACGGAATCGATTCCTGGGACCAAGTTGAGGCGGTCCGCTACACCTGGAATGGGGAGATTACCGGACTCTTCAAAGCTGCTCACAAGTGGGAGTGGGAGCCCAAGACCAACAAGGTGACCTTTGAAGGCGTGGGCAAAGACGGCAAGCCGGTCAAGGTTTCATACGTGCGGACCGACCCCAGCAGCCAAACCGACGCCGTGAAGAACGAAGTCGACCCAAGCTTCATCAACGATAACTATTGGACTCTGTTCCCTTTCAATGCTTATTGGGACAAAGCCGCCAGCGCGATTGATCAGGGCAAGTTTAACCTGCCAACGGGCCCCGGCGTGGCCGAGTTGGTCCCGGTGAAGTATCCCGCCGATGGCGGTTACACGCCCGGCGACACCTGGGATCTCTACGTCGGTAAAGACAACCGCGTCGTGTACTTTGTCTACCACCGCGGCGGGGCCAAGCCGCCGAGCCGCGTCCTCGCATCGTGGGCAGGCTACAAAAAGGCAGGTTCAATTCTGTTCTCAACTGAGCATCGCGGCTTCGCCGATGGCAAACCGTTGCATATCTTCATTTCGGATGTGGCGGTCAAGGTGACAGGCTCCGACAAATGGATGGCCGCGCAATAAGTCGCGCCGAGGTACGAAGCTATCTCCCTGTACTTTCGTGGAGCGACGGGCGTCCTCGCCCGGCCGGCATGGACCAGTAGTGGACGGGCGAGGACGCCCGTCGCTCCGGGAACCCTAAATGCGGGCATTCCGATGATGGCTGACGTCGATCTCGATATCGGGGGGAAGACCTTTGCGTTTGGTCTGTTGCCGGAGTTGATCGCTGTGCTGCGCCGCAGCCAGCCCGGCGATTTGGTCGCGCTTATCGGTGACGAAGAGAGCGTCGGGCCTGAGTTGGAAATGTGGTGCCGGTTCACCGGGAATTCATTGCTCGAAACAACGATTGAAAACGGCCGCACCCGCTGGGTCTTCCGATACGGGGCTGTTGCAGTGCCCACCGGAGTACCGGCAGAAGACCGCCGGCCGGTGGGCTCACGGCTTTGGCTCTACACGAATTTCGACTGTAACCTGCATTGCGACTACTGTTGCGTTCGTTCGTCGCCTACCGCGCCGCGACGGGAACTAGGGCTGGCACGCGTGCAGCGGATCGCTCGTGAAGGGGCTGAGCTCGGCGTCAAAGAAATCTTCGTGACCGGAGGCGAGCCGTTTCTGCTGAAAGATATCGGCGAGATTCTGATTGCTTGCGCTGCAGCCGCTCCGACCACAGTGCTCACCAACGGAATGTTATTTATCGGGCGGCGCGCGGAAAGCTTGCGAGCGTTGCCCCGCGATCGAATCGTCCTGCAAATCAGCCTGGACAGCGCTACACCCCAGCTGCATGACCTCCATCGTGGGCACGGAACATGGGCGCGAGCCCGCGAAGGTATTCAGCACGCTCGTGCGCAGGGGTTTCGAGTGCGATTAGCAGCGACCGTTTCGACCGATGCCGAGGCAGAGGAGTTCCGCGAATTCCTCGACGAGGAGAACATTGCGGCAGAAGACCGAGTAATCCGCCGGATTGCGTTGCGTGGTGCTGCCAGCGAAGGCGTCGCCGTTAGTCGAGGCGACATAGTGCCGGAAGTCACCATTACCGCTGAGGGTGTGTACTGGCATCCGGTCGGGGCGGAGGATGCCGATCTGCTGGTCACGCCCGACATCTTTCCTCTCTCCGAGTCCTTCGCTGCCGTCCGCCACGCCTTCGACCGTGAAGGTGAACATGCGAACAAGCTGGCAAGAATCTTTAACTGCGCATGAACGTTGTCCAAGCTGCCGACAATTGGCCCACTCAAGCCCGTCTTTAGCTTGAGTGGGGGAACATCATCCAAATTTGCTAAAATGCCTGCCGTGACAAGACGAACATTGCTGGAATCGCTTTCTTCTGTGCCATTGCTTTCAGCAGCACTCTTGGCAGCCTCGCACCGGGCTGATCCTAAGCAAGCGTCAACCACGGTTTATGAACTGCGGGTCTATCACGCAGCGCCAGGAAAACTGGGAGAACTGCTGACGCGTTTCCGCGAACACACCACCACACTCTTCGAGAAACACGGAATGAAGAATATTGCTTACTGGACGCCGGTAGACGAACCCGAGCGCGACAATATGCTTATTTACATTCTTCAGCATCCCAGCCGCGAAGCCGCTGCCGCCAACTGGAAATCGTTTCAGGACGACCCCGAGTGGAAACGTGTCAAAGAAGAATCTGAGGCGAAAGGCAAACTGGCGGAAAAAATTGACTCGACCTTTCTTGCCCTGACTGACTTCTCACCACCGTTACAATGAGAGAATGGGTGGCCCACTCAGAACCTGGGGAACCTGGTGGGGAACCTGGGGAGAGACGGGGCGCGACCCCAATTTCAGCGGAAAACAGGTGTTCTAGCACGAAAAAATCGCTCAATTTTGGGTACCCCACATTTCGCGGTTTCGAAATTTGGGACTCGACCCGAAGCCACGGACCTAGAGTCCGGTCGAGTCAGTCCTGGGCCATTCGAACCCGCGAATCTGAGGAGTGGGACAGGCAACGGGAGATAACTGAACAGCCCCACTCAAGCCAAAGACGGGCTTGAGTGGACCACCCGCCTGCTTCCACGGCAGGCGTAACCCAAGGCGTTGGCAAACGCGGTAATTGGCTCACCCGGCAATTACTCTTAGGCCGACTTGGCCAATACCTGCTCGAAGAATCCCTGTTGGGCCGCGGCTTGCCGCAAGGCACCGTAACCATCGAGATGAGGCGCGAGCCAACGCTGCAGTCCTTCGGCGTCGAGTATGGGGCGATGAACCGGATTGTCGTAGCTCATCGCGGAGAGTGCATCGGCGAACCGGCGCTCTTGTTCCTGATCGAGATCGGGCCGGGCCGTGAACATGCAATGGTTGTATGGCGGAGAGGACCAGATCTCACGAAGGCCGCCTTCGGGCACCAGGCGCTCACTGCGAACCGTGTTCCAGAAGGGGCTGCCGATTGCGCCGGCATCGGCTCGCCCGTCGAGGACGGCGCGCACCACTTCCACTTCGCTGGTCCCGGTATCACCATGTTTGCCTAAGTCGCTGTCGAAGCGCAGAGCGCGGTAGTCCCTGCCCTCGCGCATGCCTTGCTGCTCCAAAAAGTGAACGGGAAGAATGGCTGCGTGTCCGCTGTCACGGCTGCCCAGCGCGAGGGTCCGATTTTTCAGATCGGCAAGTGTAGAGATGGAACCTCCGGTGACGGCGACGATCTTGGTCATCCAGCCGAGATCGGTGTCGCGCATGGCGATCGCGCGACAGGCGTGGCCGCTCCATTCATCGGCTTGCAGGTAGGCGAGGTTCGTGTTCCAGGCAATATCAATACGCGGCAATGCATCGCCCGGCTGGGCGAGGAGCGCGAGGACCTGCGCCTCGTAGCTCTGGAAGAGTACGACCTCAACGGGAAGATGCGCTTCCTCATGAAAATAGCGCCGCATCCCCTCCCAAATCGTCACCACTTTCGGATTGTAGGCGACAGCTCCCAACCAGATTGTTTTGCTCATGGGATTTCATTTTCCTCTAAGCGACGTTTTGCATGAATTTCAAAATCCCCACCCTACGAAAACCGCGTAGGGTGGGGCACCCGTCGACTCCACTTTCAGAAGAGCGGCATTCCCAACAGCGACTTGCCGATGAACTCGCGCAGAACATCACCCGTTGGCGCCATCACAGCGCCCGCGTGCGCATCGCGGAACAAGCGTTCGATGTTTAGATGCTTCGAGAACGCCGCGCCGCCGCAAACGCGCATGGCTGCTGAGGTGACGCTGATAGCGACGTCGCCTGCGGCGGCTTTGGTCTCCAGCACGCGCAGCATGGTCGTCTCGCGTGGCTTTTCAAGATGCTCGATCAAGTCGTCGATGCGCGCCGACAGTCCGTCGGTATCAATCTGCATCGCCGCGAGTTGCGCGCGTAGTGTAGGTAGGCTCTCGCCGAGGCTCTGGCCGAGATGCTCGAATTTGGCGCTTTTGAGGTGCGACGTAGTTCCAGCAACTGCCGCTCGGCACAATCCCAAGGCCACCGCTGCCGTCCCCAAATTAAACAGCGGGAGCACCACATTTAGCATGGTCGGAAACCCTGCGCCGTCATCAGTGAGCTGAAAATTCGATGGTACTTCGCAGTCGTCCAGCGCAATCGGCGCAGAAGCGTTGGCGCGAAGTCCCAGACCATCCCATGGGCCCGCAACTGAAAGGCCGCGTGTTCCCGCCGAAAGAAGATAGAGGGTCGAGTCTGTAGGCCCTGCTCCTTCTGGGGCGAGCGCAGACACGACGTAGCTCTGCGCATGGCCAGCGCTGGTCACCCACGATTTCTTGGCGCTGATGCGCACGCCGTCGCCATTCCGATGTGCGCGGGATATCGGCGCCCAGAAATGACTGCGCGAACCGGCTTCACTGAATGCGAGAGTGGATAAATGGCGGCCCACACCAATCTCCTGCAGTATGGGCGTGAGTGACTGGGCCGCACTTGGGCGCGCTGCCGACATAGTTGCGGTGCCCAGGATGTGCATCAGGTAAACCATGGCGACAGAACCGTCTGCCTCGGCGAGCGTCGCCGTCACAGCGGCAAACGTCCGGGGACCTAGCCCTGAACCGCCAAATTCCGCGGGCAGAAGCAGCCCAAGTAGTCCGGAGTCACCAAGTGACTCGACGGCCTCGGTAGAGAATCGTCCCGCCTTGTCGTTTTGCCCTGCGGACGGCGCCAGCACGCGACTGGCGATCTCGCGGGCTTTCAAAACGGCCGCGTCATGAGTCATTGATGGCACCTATCAACCCAAATCTACTGGATCGAAGGATTGTCGCCGAGGATGCGCGGAGGCGTCAAACAGCTTCTGGCGGTTGTCTGGCCCCAACACACAGTGACGATTTCATGCTTCCTACGATCATATCTAGACGACGATCAGTGTCGTCGGAAGAGGTAGAAGGAAAGATTTGTGAATTGTGCGCATTAATTTTCCGTGAATTCTCGTCCGTTCCATTTGACAGACACCACTGGCGAGAGCAAACTTTTCCAGTCAGCAACATTCCAGCTCAGCTCGTCCCGCGCGGGCTGGAATACAGCTTCCTCGTGCTGTTGAGTAGTCAACAGCAACGTATTTACCAGCGCCTGTAATCGTTTGAAGGATCGCTCCCCTGGACCCTCCTTCCTTGCCTCCTTTTCCTGACAGCGGAGGAGGAAATGAATATCAACTCGCAAGTGCGAACAGCGGCCAGTGATGGCCTTCGGCTCACCAGCGCTGAAGAACGCCTGAAAGAACTTGGAATCAACCTCCCCTCGCCACCTGGACCGTTCGGCGCTTATGTAGAAGCGGTTCAAACGGGCAATAAGTTAATTCTAGATTGCTGATGTCAGCAGAAAGGATGAGGCGATGGCCATACACAAATCAACCGCAAGTTCAGTCAGCCACGCACAAACCAAAAAATCCAAAACTACCAAATCCAAAACCACTAAAAAGGAGGCCACTATGACCCAAACCAGTGCTACACCACGGGGCAGGAACCAGGCAGATGACAAGAATACAATTCGTCCGTTTCATGTCAACGTTCCAGAGGCGGACCTGACCGAATTGCGCAGGCGCATCAACGCGACAAAGTGGCCGGAACGGGAAACGGTCACGGATCAATCGCAAGGCGTGCAACTCGCGACGATGCAGGCACTCGCGCGCCATTGGGCGAAAGATTACGACTGGCGCAAGGTTGAAGCGAGGCTGAACGCCCTACCGCAGTTCATCACCGAGATCGATGGGCTCGACATTCATTTCATCCACGTTCGTTCGAAGCATGAGAACGCGTTGCCGCTCATCGTTACGCACGGATGGCCCGGCTCGATCATCGAACAGATGAAGATCATCGATCCGCTGACCAATCCCACGGCGCATGGCGGCAGCGCATCCGATGCGTTCCATCTGGTGATTCCGTCCATGCCGGGCTACGGATACTCAGGCAAACCGACCACCACCGGGTGGGATGTTGCCCACATCGCGCGTGCCTGGGTTGTGCTGATGAAGCGCCTCGGGTACACGAAATTCGTGGCGCAAGGCGGCGATTGGGGCGCGGTCATCACCGAACAAATGGGCGTGCAGGCGCCTCCGGAGGTGCTCGGCATTCACACCAACATGCCTGGCATCTTTCCAGTCGACATTGACCAGGCGGCTTTTTCCGGGGCGCCGGCGCCATCGGGTCTCTCCGCCGATGAGAAGGTCGCCTACGAGCGTTTGCAGTTCGTCTATCAAAAGGGAATCGCCTACGGGTTCCAGATGGGTCTCCGACCGCAGACGTTATACGGAATCGCGGACTCACCTGCCGGCTTGGCGGCTTATTTTCTTGACCACGACGCGCGCAGCTACGAGCTGATCTCACGCGTCTTTGAGGGGAAATCCGAAGGCCTCACGCGCGACGACATCCTCGACAACATCACCATCACCTGGTTGACGAACACGGCGCTTTCTGGCGCCCGTCTCTATTGGGAGAATTGGGGCAAACTCGGGTATTTCAATGCCAAAGGCGTCTCCATCCCGGTTGCCGTGAGCGTCTTCCCTGACGAACTCTATCCCGCCCCGCGGAGCTGGGCAGAGCAGGCGTATCCCAAACTGATCCATTACAACAAGCTCGACAAAGGTGGACACTTTGCTGCCTTTGAACAGCCGCAACTCCTTTCAGAAGAGGTGCGCGCGGGCTTCCGATCGCTGCGGTCAAACGTGGCGAGGTCGGACGTGAACTTGGCCAAAGCTGGCTAACTGTTCGCAAATCAGCAGGAGAGCCTCGATGCTAGAGGCTCTCCTGTTTCGACTCCGGGCAGATATTAGTCGGCCTCACACCTGGACCACAAGATCGCAGTTCGCCCGCATATCATTGCTAATTGCGATGTTCGCATCATTTGAATCTCAATTGCCGGCCCAAGCCCCAACGAAAGGAAGCCCCAATGAAGTACCCAACCTTTTTTCGCACGATACCGTCTTCGTCGCGAGTGTTTGAGCCCTTGTTCGCTCGTCTTTCCGATCAATATCACCCGGAGATCATCGCGACTACGGCGCGAGCCTATCTGGAGACGATTTACGCGGCGTAGCCAATAGGTCTGTCTCGCATAGCGGTACAGCAGACTGCGTTTCTATCCCAGAAGTATTGACAATCATTGCTGCAAGCAACAAGAATCATTGTTGGTCGAGTTCGCATAGCAGTACGCCGTACTGCACAGGAGCACGAAGAAACGCGTCACAGACTGCCAAATGCCAAAAATGGGAGCCCTCGATCAGTTTCGTCTGGAGAGAAAACTTGCTCTAGTCACTGGCTCCGCCACCGGCCTAGGAGCCGCAATTGCTATCGGGTTGGCCGAGGCTGGAGCCTCTGTGGCGTGCCACGGCAATCGCCGCCCCTCGAATGAGACGACGGAGAAAATCTGTTCCTTGGGAGGCGAGGCCCGAAGCTTTGCCGCTGATCTCAGCAAGTCTGGCGGCGCGGATGCTCTTTATGAATCTGTCTCCGCAGCGATGGGTGTGCCGGATATCCTGGTGAACAACGCAGGCACGATCTATCGCGAGCCCGCTGCGACCTGTGACACGCAGGCCTGGATGACTGTCCTGCAGGTGAATCTGAACAGCGTCTTTCGCCTGTGCCAGCTTGCCGGCCGCTCGATGCTTGAACGGCGGCAAGGAAAGATTATCAACATCGCATCGTTGCTGTCATTTCAGGGCGGCATTCACGTGCCGGCTTACGCAGCTTCAAAGGGCGGCGTGGCGCAACTAACCAAGGCGCTGGCGAATGAATGGGCGGCGCGCAATGTGCAGGTGAATGCGATTGCCCCTGGATACTTTCGCACGGACAATACAGCTGCATTGCAAAACGACGAGATTCGTAATCGCCAGATTCTGGAACGGATTCCGGCCGGCCGCTGGGGCGAACCAGAAGACATCGCCGGGGCTGCCGTGTTCCTGTCGTCATCTGCAAGCAACTACATCACTGGTGAAGTGCTTGTGGTGGATGGCGGCTGGATGTCTCGCTAACCTGAAGGAACGAGTTGCACGACTGCCGAAAACATCAGGCTGGTTGAGATGAAAGACAGGTGGTTTGCTCACCGGACATTGTCCGCGGGCGCATTTCAATTCAACCGTGGCGATAAGACCGCCGCCGAGATAGAACGGCGGTTGGATGAATCAACGATTGAGGGCATTTCTATGACAGTTTCATTGAACACGTTCCTGGCAACACCACTTTCCGAAGCGGTTGCTAAAGCCGACGGACCCTATCAACTGCATGGCCTGGAGCGCGCCGTTTCTGTGCTCGAAAGTCTGAGCGAGAGCGACGCACCGCTTAGCCTGGCCGAGATATGCCAGCGCATGGGGCTGCACAAGAGCACAGCGCATCGATCGCTCATGGTGCTGGAGCGCAGTGCGCTGATCGAGCGAACTCCGGAAAACCGTTTCCGTCTTGGACTGAAGCTATATGAACTAGGCAATCGAGCGGTGGAACAAATTGACCTGCGGGCGCGCGTCTACCCGTTCTTCCGGCGCCTTGCGACGCAGGTAGGCGAAACCGTGCACCTGAGCGTTCTGCAGAAAACATCGGTTGTATATCTGGACAAAGTGGAACCGAACCGCAGGGTGTGCATGAGCTCGAAAATCGGGACTTCAAACCCGGTTTACTGCACCTCGATGGGAAAAGCAATGCTGGCCTTTCAACCCGAGGAAACGATCGAAAAGATTGTGGCGAAGATTCGTTTTAAGCGCTATACGCCCAAGACGCTGTGCTCGCAGGAGAAGCTGCTCGAATATCTAAAGATTGTGCGCCGCCGCGGATACGCTATTGACGACGAGGAGATCGAACTGGGTGTTCGCTGCGTCGGAGCTCCCATTTTGAATGAAGATCATTGTGCCGTTGCCGCGGTAAGCGTCTCAGGACCGTCTTCGCGTATCACCGCGCAAACAATTCCTGCAATTGCGGAGCACCTGCTGATTTGCTGCCGCGAAATCTCCGCATCGCTCGGGCTGCGGGCAAAGAGAAAAACACATCAGCCGCCGCCCCTTCTGTGGCACTACGGCAACTGAGGCATCGGTGCTTCCCAGCGGCGATCGTCAATTGCTGCGGTGTGCCAGCTGGAATGTGAACAATGTCTCCTTGGACATGCGACTTGACGTCCCTGCCGGAAAAGACCTCAGCCTTGAGGTCCGCTAGTGCAGAACAGGGAATTGCAAGCGCAGCCATTGTCAAAATTGAAATCAGCTTCATCGCAGCTCCCGAACTTCTCCTGGTTTCAACGGACACTTTCGAGCGGAACAGGATCCATGTCTCCATAGTCTTGATTCTCTCCACCCATCCCCCAACAGAAGCTATAGGCCTGCGTACCAATGCCGGCGTGGATCGACCAACCCGGGGAAACCACTACGTCGCGATTCTTCATAACAATGTGGCGCGTCTCCTCTGGAGGACCCATTAAGTGAAAAACACGAGCCTCCCCGGCGAGATTGAAATACATATAAATCTCAGAGCGACGCATGTGGGTGTGGGCAGGCATTGTATTCCAGGCGCTTCCCGGATGAAGATGCGTGACCCCCATCACTAACTGGCAGCTCTGCGCACCATCGAGATGAATGTACTTGCAAACGGTGCGATGATTGCAGGTTTTGGCGCTGCCTAATTCAACCGGGCTGGCTTCTTCTTTATGAACCAGCGTTGTGGGATAACTGCAATGTGCAGGATAGCTAAGAAGATAAAAGACAGCAGGAGAATCTGGGTCGGTTGATTCGAATGTAATGTCCTTTGCGCCGCGTCCTATATACAAGCAGTCGAGGTTCGCGAGAGGGTAACTCTCGCTGCCTACGTGAATCACGCCGTCTCTGGCGATGTTCAGAACGCCCAACTCGCGGCGCTCCGTGAAATACTTTGCACGTAACGTCTCATCAGCGATAAGCCCAATTGGGCTTCTCAAGGGTACAGCCATGCCCACAACTGAGCGGTCAAGATCGACATGCACCTGGTGAAGCTCTCCAGGTCTAAAGAGAGCATCGATCAGGAATGCCTCTCGGATTTGTGCAGTCGTCATTGTGGGATATCGCACCGGATCGGCCATTGAACGCGTTCTCATAGATTCCTCAGCCGTCGTCTCTTCATGATCGCCATGGTACTTGACGGCGTCTGTGCCTTGCAGACGCAGTCCGTAAATGCAGGCGTGTCTCAGGTCAACGTTTACAAGTCGGCGACTTCTGTCTATCAGAAGTAGCTGGCGATGTCTGCAATTTTATACACGCTCGTCCCGCTATACGGGATACGCATTATTTTTTCTTTGTACGGCCATGGAAGGAAGGATGCCTTAGTGAAACCATCGCATTTACTGTGGCTGTGGCTGTTCACAAACGGATAAAGAAAATCATTTTATGGGGTGATGTCCCGCATAGAGGGACGTCGCAGCACAATCTCCTTGACACGAGTTATTGCAGGCTGCAAGAATCCGCGCTGAAGTCCAAAGGTGAAGCAATGAAGGTTCCGACCGACTTGATGCGGCGAGTCAACGCTGCGTCAGCCATCGGCGAACAGCATAATGTGATCGGCATCAACACGGAATCCCCTCTGGCTTGCCACTTTGTTCATACTGCGTATTCCTGTGGAGGCTCCATGTCGAACTTCCTTCGCGCAGTCTACTGCTTTGTAGTGCTATGTACTGCCTCGATCGCTGCTTTAGGGCAACTTTCCACCGCTACGGCGTTCGGCAACGTAACCGATTCAACAGGCGCTGAGATTTCGAACGCAACGGTCGTTTTTACCCAAACGCAGACAAACTTTACGCGCTTAACGAAAACCAACAGTCAGGGTGAATACCGCGCCGAGTTTTTGCCGGTCGGTCCTTATACTGTCAGTCTTGCCCAGTTCGGGTGGTGTCAAGACAACCGTTTGTCTAATACAACCTATGGCGTCCCGGGAGGGCCGGGTTTGCTACACAAAAATCTTGGCGATTCCCCCTTCATGTAAGCCTGAAGAATCGGCAAGCAATAGCATCCGAGTCCGTGCAAAAGAGGAGGGGTTATGAGGAAAGCAGTTCACGTCGCGTTCGCGTGTTTTCTTCTGCTCAGCGTGGCCCACGTCGGTCTCGCGCAAAATACGAATTCCAGTGACATTCGTGGCACGGTAGCCGATGCGTCGGGTGCAGTCGTTCCGGGCGTCACCGTTACTGTGAAAAACAACGACACCGGTGTGGTTAGGGAATTCGTCACCAACGGGGATGGCCTTTACGATACCAATTCGATTCTGCCTGGAAACTACACGATTTCCTTTAGCAAGGAAGGTTTCCAGAAACTGGTGCGGGGCCCGATCGCACTGCAGGTCGGCCTGGTCACGATTAACGGTGATCTGAAAGTCGGCTCAGGCAGTCAGGTGGTCGAGGTTACATCCGAAGCGCCGCTGTTGAAGACTGAGAATGCCGAGCTATCCACCACTTTGTCAACGGAACAGTTGACCGATCTGCCGAGCGTTGATCCGGTGAACGGCTGGACTAGTCTCCTGAAGCTGCTTCCCGGTGCTACCAGCACCCCGGGTGGCACCAATGGTGGCGGCAGTGGTGATCTCAATCCTGGAGTCGATCAAGCCATTGCCGGAACCATGCCATACTTCTCCAGCTATCTGGTTGACGGTGGCTCGATTTGGCTGCCGCACAGCGCCAACATTGACCAGGGTGAGAGCGAGACCGTAGCCGAAGTGAACGTGATTACGTCAACCGCCTCGGCGCAGTACGGCGGCGGCGGCAATGTTTTCAACCTCATCAGTAAAAGCGGGACCAATCGGTTTCACGGTGCCGCCTACGATTATTTCCAGAATGACGACTTGAATGCGAGAGACTACTTCAACAGAACCGGCCCCAAGGCGAGGCAGCGTTACAACTACTTTGGCGGTTCCATAGGCGGGCCCGTACTAAAGAACAAGTTGTTCTTCTATTTCAACTATCAACAGTTGGCTAACCCTAATAGCTCGCTCGCCACCATCTCGGTTCCAACCGCCGCCATGAAGGCTGGTTGCTTCGATCCTGTGCTCTTCCCAGGCCTGACAAATGACGCTGCGCATGGTGGTGCACCCTTAACTCCCAATGCCGGCCAATGCGCGGCCTTTAATGTTAACGACCTGGCTCTTCCGGCGGCTGAGTTCGACCCGGTAGCTTTGAACATTCAGAAGGATTATGTTACGGCGACCAATCAGAATTTAGTCCAAAACAACTATAGCTTTCTGAGCAACAGCAACAACAGGAGCAAGAAAGTGTTTG
>WNFC01005184.1_pt1 | contig 14269 bp, 11 predicted proteins | sample 5400541 | NCBI WGS metagenome assembly WNFC01 (sample SAMN13153342, study PRJNA577476) | soil metagenome | isolation source: 120 cm saprolite under Douglas fir tree site 2 hole 2 replicate 1 | place: USA:California | collected 2015-04-18
CGATTTCGGTGTTGCCGCCCAGATCCGCGCAGTGCAGACCCATGGCGACGGCGGCTTTCGCAACCGGATAGTTGAAGTAGTACGGCAGCGCGTTCATGACGGCGTCGTGGCCGCGCATCAGGTTCCGAAGCCGCGGGCCGCTCTTCGCATCGAGCCGCGCCGCGACGAGCCGTTTGTCTTTCTTCTTCCCGAGGAAGGCGGGCACGCGTCTCGGCTGTAGGTCGGCGAGCGTGATGCGCTCCACCTCCGAACGCTGGAGCAGGTCGTACGCACAGGCGGAACCCTGCAGCCCAGCGCCCAGCACGAGCATGCGCATCGCGGCAACGCCTCCGATGACTGTTGGGAGATGAAGCGGCGGGAAAGCTAGTAGATTCGCAGCCGTGACCGCAACCGAACTGACACGGCAACGACTCATCAGAACGGCCCTCGAGCTCTTCACCACACGCGGCTACCACGACACGACGACGGCGCAGATCGCGAAGAAGGCGGGCATCGCCGAGGGCACGATTTACCGCCACTTCGCGAGCAAGCAGCAGCTCGTGAATGAGCTGTATCGGGCGGCTCAGCGGTGGGCGACGAAGGTCGCCCAGGAAACGGCGCGAGATCCCGATGCCGGAGCGGCCCGGGCGCAGTTGACCGCCGTCGCGCACGGGCTGATTGAAGGAGCGGCGCATGACACCGGCGTTGTCAAACTCGGACTGCTCGAGCCGCTCGGGGCGATACTCGACGACGAGAGTCGCAAGACTGAGCGCGAGTTTCGGACGGCGATCGAACGGATCGTTGCCGAAGGGAAGGCGCAAGGCTCGGTGCGAGCGGGGGCGGTGGAAGTCTGGGCAGGGGTCTGGCTCGCGACGATCAGCCACGCGCTGCAGCAGGTCGTGGCGGGCGAATGGAAACCGGGAGATACAGGTGTGCGGCTAGTGATCGATGCGGCGTGGCGAGCGATCGGCGCGTAACTCGAACAAAGCAATCTCCGGTGGTACGAACACCCGAAGTGGTACTCCCACTACGCCAATTCCCCGACTGACGTAGAGCTGGCTCGTTCCCTGCGTGAAATGGCCCATCACGTACTTCGTAATCAGCCGTCCCGGGGACCAGCCAACAACAGGCAAGTAGAACTGGCCGCCGTGGATGTGGCCCGCGAGCGTGAGCGGGATTGCACGAGGCGCGGCGCCGTCGAAGGCACCGGGGCGGTGCGCGAGCAGGATGCGGAACGCGTCTTTGGCGGGCGGCGTGACCCGAAGCGCGTCCTCGAGATCATCGTCCTGCGGGTCGTCGGCGCGCCAGTTACGGGGGTCATCGATTCCCACAAGAGCGAGCGCCGCCCCGCCACGCTCGATCACATGCACGCCGTTCTTCACGAAGACCTGCCCCGCGTCCTTCACACCGCGAATGACGGCGTCCTGGCCGGTGTAGCGATCGTGGTTGCCCAAGACCGTGACCACGCCCAGCGGCGCATGCAGGTCGCGAAAAGCACGCACGTAGTCGGGGATGAACGATTGGGAGATATCGATCATGTCTCCCGTCTGCACAATCAGATCGGCGCCAAGCGCATTCGTCTGCTTGACGATCTCGCGCATCTTGTCTTCCGACATGTGGATGCCGGCGTGCACGTCCGAGAGGTGGGCAATCCGTAATCCGTCCAGCGGCAGCGGGAGATCGGGAAACACGAGGGTGCGGCGCGTGATCGAGGGCAGTCGCTCGGCACTCCAGATGCCGTACGCGGAAATCCCTAGGCCGGCGGCACCGTACGCGTAGGTGGCCCGAACCAAAAACTGACGGCGCGAGAGGGCGGTTGAGCGGTTAGGCGGTTCAGCGGTTGGAGACCGGCGCAGTTTGCCAACCGCCCAACCGCCCAACCGCCCAACCGCTTTCCCCAGGATGTACACGGCCACGAGCCCGCAAAAAATCCAGCCCAGCATTTGCCAGGCAATCCACGGCGCGATGTAGGGGACGCGGCTGATGCCCCACAGGCTTCCCGAGAACATCCGCACCCCGACGATGAGCCACGGGATGTTGAAGACGCCAAAGACGATCGTGAGGGGGCCGCGGGCGGTTACCGGCAGCCGCTCGCGAAGATAGAGGTACACCAGCAGTTGGGGCGAGGCGAACAACAACAGATAAATTAGGGCCATGTCATCCCGTACGCCGTGGTTGTCAGCGTGGTTCCCGGCGCTGCTCGTCGGACCGCTTGTGGCGCAGCGCGCGACTCCCGTTGATCGACAGCTCGTCGCGGCAGGCGTGTGGGCCGAAGCGCGCTACAACTATGCCTACTGGGACGCCGCCCGCGCGAATTGGGACTCGGCGTTCGCCGCGACGGTCACGTTTGCGGGAGAACGCCCGGCGCCGACCGACCTGCAATACTTTCACCGGCTGCGGCGCTGGGGCGCGCTGCTGAACGACGGGCAGCTCGAGATTCTGCCGCCGGCGACGATCGCAAATCGCATTGCCCGCCCGCCCCTGGCGTTGCGCAGCATCGAGCGCCGCCCGTTCATCATGGACTATGTCGCGAACGACGAGATGCGGGTGGCCCGCCCGGAGCGGCTGGCGGAGATTCTCGCCGTGCAGAGCATTCCCGCGGCGGTGTGGATCCGTGATTCCGTCCTGCCCGAAATCTCGGCGGCCACGGAATCGAGCCGCTGGGATCGCGCCGTCGCGCAGATGCTCGAAGGAGAACGCGGCACCGCGTTGCATCTCCTGTTGCGGCTCCCCGGCGGCGCGGAACGCGGCGCGAGCGTGACGCGCAGCATGTCCCTGGCTGGACGTTCGCTGCTCGATCGCCCCGCGCTCGAAGTCGATACCCTCCCCGACGGTGCGATCTGGATGCGCGTCAACTCCTTCGCTGACCCAGATGTCCTCACGCTGTTCGATCGCGCGCTGGGAGACGCGGCCCGCGAGGGACCGCGCCATCGCGGCCTGATCCTCGACTTGCGAGAGACGACGTGGACGGTGGTTGGCCGCGAGCAGGCTCATGCGCTGCTCTCGCGTCTCATCGAGCGGCCCTGCCTCACGTCGCGCAGGCGCATCCCCTTGTATCGGGCTGATTCCCTCAGCGGCTGGGTCGACATGCCGTCCGATACCATCTGGCCGCCGGTCCGCCGCGAGCGCCTCGCGTATACCGGTCCCGTCGTCGTGCTCTCCTCCACCCGCACAGCGGGGGCTTCCGAAGACTTTCTCGTGGCGTTCCAGGCGGGTGGCCGCGGTCCCATCATCGGCGAAGCGTCGGCCGGCCGCACGGGGAAGATGGCGATTCTGACGCTCGCCGGCGGGTGGAAGCTGCGCATGACGGTGTCGCGCGATGCGTTCCCCGACGGCAAAGAGTTCGTGCCAACCGGCATCGCTCCGCAGTTCCCTGTGGATGTGCGGGTGGAGGACGTGCTGGCGGGACGCGACGCGGTGCTGGATCGGGCGCGCGCCTATCTGACCGAGACGGCGCGCCGCTAGCTCTTCAGCTGCGTGCGGAAGAACCGGATCACGGCGCTCCACGCGCTGTCGGCCACCTCCGGTTTTTCCCGCGTTCGCAGGAACCCGTGTCCGACGCCGGGATACACCGTGTACGCATAGTCCTTGCCGGCCGCCCGCATGGCTGCCGCGGCGTCAGGCAACCCGGCATCGATGTGCGCGTCGTTCTCCGCGTACACGCCGAGGCCCTTCGCGCGGATCTTCGCCATATCCGCTGCGTTCGGGCTCGGGCCGTAACACACCACAAAGGCCTTGAGCTCAGGCGCGTTGGTCGCGTAGCGGAAACTCTGGCCTCCGCCCCAGCAAAAGCCGATGACGCCGATCTCACTGGCGCGCACCGGCTTCAGTGTCTTGAGGTACGCGCGCGTCGCGTCGAGATCCGCCGTCACGGTATCAGCGTTGAGCGTAGCAATCAGCTTGCGCGCGGAATCGGGCGAGCTCGGCGTGCCGCCTCGGCGCGACAACAAGTCGGGCGCAATGGCGACGAACCCGTCCTTCGCGAGCTGCTCGGTCGTCTGCCGGATGAAATCCGACATGCCGAAGATTTCGTGAATGACGATCACCGCTGGCGTAGGTTGCGGGCGCTCAGGGTAGGCGATGTAGGCCGTCACTGTATCCTTGCCGCTGAGAAACTTGACGTACTCTGAATGAATGTCTCGGAAGCCGGCGGTAAGGGGCGGTAGGGGGCGGTAAACTGCCGCCACCAGTAACACCGCTCCGCAGACAATACCGCCTCCTACCGCCCCATACCGCCGCTTACCGCCCATAGCTCACCCTCCAGATTTTGCCGCCCTTGTCGTCACTGACGAGCAGCGCGCCGTCCGGCGCGACGAGCAGGCTGACGGGGCGCCCCCAGCGCGTGCCATTGGGACGCTGCCACCCGACGATGAAATCCTCGACGCCGACCGCGCGACGCCCACTGCTGTCCATCCGGATACGAACGACCTTTGCACCGGTCGGGACACTGCGGTTCCACGAGCCATGCAAGGTCATGAATGCGTCGCCGCGATATTCGCGCGGGAATTGGCTGCCCGTGTAGAACGCGAAGCCAAGCGGCGCGGAATGGGCCTGCACGGTGATGACGGGTGGCTCGACCTGCGAGCAGTCCGCCGATCCGTACTCAGGATTGGGCTTGCCGGGAAGGTAGCATTGCGGCCAGCCGTAATTGTGGCCGTCTTTGATGATGTTGATATGCTCCGGCGGAACGTCGTCGCCCAGATTGTCACGATCGTTGTTGCCGCCCCACAGCTCGCCGGTCGTCGGATTGAACGCCAGGCCGACGGTGTTCCGCAGCCCTTTCGCAAAGATGCGCCCGCCCGAGCCGTCGGGATTGAATTGCGTCACCGCGGCGCGCAGCGAGTCGCGCTCATCGCAGAGATTGCACGAAGAACCAACCGCCAGATACAACTTGCCGTGGGGTCCGAACAGGATCGTCCGGGTCTGGTGGCCACCGCCGGGGAGCCGCGCGATCATCTTTCGCGTGCTACCGTTCGGATCGAAGCGAACGAGCTCGTTCTCGGCGGCGACATACATCGTGTCGCCGCGGAACGCGAGGCCGAACGGATACTCCAACCCTTTGACGACGGTGACGGCGCTGTCGGCAACACCGTCGTGGTCGGCGTCGGGCAGTCTGACGACCCGGCCGGCTTCCGGTAGAGACGCATAGACCACGTTGCCGGGACCGAGCGCGAGAAAGCGAACACCGTCGAGCTTATCGGCGAACACAGAAATCTTGAATCCCGGTGGTAACCGGAGCACATCGTCCGTTCCCTGCCCCGCCGCAGGTGCTGGACCGCGGCAGGCGACGGCGAAGACTGCGGCTACGAAAACACGCGGGTGCATCAATTACCTCCGGCCGGCGGCCGTTGTGCGAACGAGCAACTTGCCCTCCGGGTCCACTCGGACCTCGGTCGGGGCGAAGGGCAAATCGAAGCGCAGATCGGTCGCGCGGTCCGTCACAGCGACGTCGCGGCGCGCGACCGCTCCATCAGCTCCGTGAATCTCGAGCGTCAGAACCGGCAGGCGGAACAGTCCCCACTGCGGTTTCTGACGTTGTGTGATACCAACAAGGACACGTCGTGCTCCGGCGTCGTACCGCCAAGTGACGTCGAGCTGGGGGTAGCCCGGCTGGTAGAGCCACTGATGGAAGAACCAGCTCAGGTCTGCTCCAGAGGCGCCTTCCATCACATGCTGGAAATCTTCACTCGTCGCGGTGGAGTCGCGGTAGGTGCGGTAGTAGGTGCGGAGACCGTCGAAGAACGGCCGGTCGCCGATGAGACCGCGCAGCATGTGTAGCACCCATGCGCCCTTGGGATAGCTGTTCGCGTTCAGGAGCTTAATGGGATCGGCGGCATTCGCCGAGTCCACGATGGGCCTGTCCGTGACGTCCGACGCGAAGTATGACTCGGCGTTGGCGCGCAGGTGCTTCGCCAACGCTGAGTCTCCGTCGAGAGCAGCTTCGATGACGCCATCGAAATAGGTCGCGAAGCCTTCGGAGAGCCAGACATCAGGCCAGTCGCGCTCCGTGACCGCGTCGCCGAACCATTGGTGCGCTGTCTCGTGACGCACGACGCCCTCGCCCATCCGTCGCTCGACATACGGCTTCTCGGCGTAGAAGATGGCGCTCGAGTTCTCCATCCCGCCGAACTTTGTGGACGACTGCACGTGCGCGAGCTTTTCGTAGGGGAAGGGCCCTATCAGTCGCTGCATCACTTCGACGATCTCCGTCGCGCGCCGGAACGGGACCGAGTCGGCGAACGCTGAGTCTTCCGGGTAAGTCCAGACCTCGATCGGGATCGTATCGCGGCCGTTGATCACGGGGCGGTGTTTCGATACCGTGAACTCGCCGGCGCCGAAGACCATCGTGTAAGTGGGAATGGGGTGGCGCTCTGCCCACATCCAAACCCCGTTACTCGAGAACGGCGAGAGCAACCCGTTCGAGACAACACGCCATTGCGGCGGGGCTTTGATTGTGAGCCAAACGTCGGCCTTGTCTCGAGGCTCGTCAACGCTCGGGAACCAATAACGCGCCCGTTGTGGCCAGTTATCGCCGAACAAAACGCGCCGCCCACGGGCGCTCGTGCCGATGATCAGCCCATCGCTTGGTCGTCCATGGTATGCAATGGAGACGCTCTCCACAAAGGCGCCTTCCAGCGTGACCCCAGCTGGAACCGACGCTCTAGCCAAGGGGATGCGAAGGATGCTTCCGTCATACGAGAATGGCCGGTTGTTGACCACCGGGCCCGAGAACATGTGGTACTGAACGACCTTGTCCACTGTCATCCCGACGAGATTGAGCACCAGCGTGTCGGATCCCGCGCGCCGCACGAAATCCACAGTTGCCAGCGCTTTGATCGCGTTCCCCGTGTCTGGGATTTCCAGTGTCAGGACGTATTTCCTGACGTCGGGGGGCTGTTGCGCCGCCGCCGGCCATGCCAGGAGCATCGCTGCGAGCAGGCTACCGACCGTTCGCATACACTCCATCCAACGCGCTCTCGCCCTTCGGCATCTTCTCCCGACTCGCGATCGCTTCCTCGGCGGCCTTCGCTACCTGCGCCATCACATCAGCCTCGACCTCACCTAACCGCTTGGCCTTGACGCCTTCCTCTTTCAGGTATTCCTCGTACAACCCAATCGGATCGCGCTTGCCCCACGAGTGAAACAGCTCGGCCGGAAACGTCTCACGCGCCTCGCGCTCGTCGTGCGTGGCATGGCCGCCCATCCGGAACGTTTCCGCGATCAACAGCGCCGGCCCATTGCCGGTACGACACCGCTCGGCCGCGATTCGTGTGACTGCGTAGGCGTCGAGCACATTGTTGCCGTCGAATGACGCGCCCCAGACTCCGTAGCTGGCGGGCCAATCCTTGAAGTCGGCGGGCAGATGGTGCTGTTCGAGACGGGTACCCAGAGCGACCTGATTGTTCTCGATGATGAAAATGGCGGGCACGCGCTGCACGGCCGCGAAGTTGGTGCCCTCGTGCGCCGCGGCGGTCTTGGTGGATCCATCGCCGACCCAGGTAAGCGCCACACGCGGCTCACGCTTGATCTTGAACGTCAGCGCGATGCCCGTGATCACCGGCACCATGTCGCCGACATGCGAGATCGGCTGCAGCACGCCGTGCGAAAAGGAGCCGACATGCAGATCGCGCCCGCCGTTCGGCGAGTCGGCGGTGGCGAGATAGGCGCGCAGCATGTCGGCGATGGGCATCCCCATCTCGCAGCAGGCCGCGGCGTTGCGGATCATCGGCGCTACGATGTCCCCCCCCTTGCCCCGCTCGAGCGCATGCACCGGCCCGACGGTCGTCGCTTCTTCGCCAGTCCCCAACCAGGCCTTAGAGATGACCCCGGTGCGGACCCACCGCTTCAGCTCGATGTCATGCAGGCGAGCGCGCAGCAAACCGCGATACAGCTCGAGCTTGGCGTCGCGGGACAGCTTGCCCACGATCGCGGCGCGATCAGCATTGGCTTCGATGGTGGAGCGGAACGCGCGCACGAGCGCGGGATCCGGTTTCCAGTCGACGTACTCTGGTGGGTCGAAGGCGGGGAACCGCTTCACGGCACTCCGGCGACGCTCCGGCCGAGGACCTGTCCGTCGCGCTTGAAAACTCTGCCGTCTTTCATCACGAACAAGACGCTCTCGAGGATCTGGATGTTGTCGAGCGGATTGCCGTGCACCGCCACGATATCGGCCCGCTTCCCAACCGCGATGGTACCGATGTCCCGCTCGAGACCGAGCAGCGTGGCGCCGCTCGACGTTCCGGCCACGATCGCCTGCATCGGCGGCATGCCGTAGCGGACCATCAGGCCGAATTCGCGCGCATTGGTGCCATGGTGCATGACGCCCGCGTCGGTGCCGAGCGCGATCTTCACGCCGCCGTCGAGCGCCAGTTTGAATGAGTTGTGCATCCGCGGCGCGATGGCGAGCGCTTTGGCGGCGATGGGCGGCGGGAGACGGCCCGCGGTCGCCAGCGACTCGACGGTGAACCCCGCCAGCAGCGTCGGGACGAGCCAGGTGCCGTGCTGCTTCATCAGCGCGACGGCTTCGGCGTCGAGAATCGAGCCGTGCTCGATCGACGTCACGCCGGCCCGCACCGCGGCCTTGATCCCGGCGGTGCCGTGCGCGTGCGCCGCGACCCGGCGGTCGAGCTGCGTCGCGGTCTCGACGACCGCTCGCATCTCTTCTTCGGTGTATTGCTGCACGCCGACGGAATCGGTCAGGGACAGCACGCCGCCTGTCGCACAGATCTTGATGACGTCGGCGCCGTACTTGACCGCGTAGCGCACTGCGTTGCGGACCTCCTCGACGCCATCCGCGACCCCGACTTCCATCCCGCCTTCGTGGCCCCCCCCCAGCGCTTCCGGCTGCAGCCCGTTCGTCTCGTCGCAGTGACCCCCGCGAATGCCGAACGAGATGCCCGCGGCGACGATCCGCGGCCCCTGAATCCATCCCGCATTGATCGCGTTGCGCAGCGCGACATCGCCAAAGCTCGCGCTGCCGACGACGCGTACGGTGGTGAAGCCCGACTCCAGCGTCTGCTGCGCGTGCGCCGCGCCGAGCAGCGCGAGTTGGCTCGGCATCTCGGTGAGACGGCTGTGTTGCCAGTCGCCATCGCCGATCGTGCGGCCGGCGAGATGCACGTGCGCATCGATGAACCCGGGGAGCACCGTCTCGCCCGACAAATCGATCACGGTCGCGCCGGCCGGCACCGGCACGTTCGGTCCGACCGCTGTGATGCGATCGCCTTGCACCAGAATCACCGCGTTTTTCACCGGCGCCGCGCCGCTGCCGTCGATCAGGGTGCCCGCGCGAATCGCCGTGACTGCCGGTCCCTGCTGGAGCGCCAGCACCGCCAGGAGCACGATCACGAGAACTTCTCCTTGAGCTTTCCGAGGAAGCTGCCGCCACCCCCCGCCCCCCCCGACGCGTCGGCCGAGCCCGTGAGCGCGGCGGCTAACTCGAGCGCGGTTGCGAAGCGGTCGTCGGGATTCGTTTGCAACGCCTTGGTGAGAGCGCGGTCAACCACATCCGGGACGTCCGAGCGCAGCGTCCGGATCGCAACCGGCTGGCTGCGAAGTCGCGCGATCATCATTTCCTGCGCGTTGCGGCCCTGGAAGGGCAGCTTGCCGGTGAACATCTCGAACGCCACGATGCCGAGGGCATAGATGTCGCTGCGCGCGTCGAGCGGCTTGCCGCGGATCTGCTCGGGACTCATGAACTCGGGCGTGCCAAGGATGATGCCGGTCGCGGTGAGCTTGGCGATCGCCGGGTCGGCGCGCCGCTCCTTGGCCAGACCGAAGTCCATCACCACAGCGCGCTCGGCGCCGCCTCCGTCGTCCGGCACCAGCATGACATTCTCGGGCTTCAGGTCGCGGTGGATGATCTGCAGCTCGTGCGCATGGTGCAGGCCCGCGCACATCTGCTGCAGCAGCATCACGCCCAGCGCCATGTCCATCGGTCCACCGCGAACTTCGCGGTCGGAGAGCAGCTCGCCCTTCAGGAAGGGCATCACCAGATAGATCAGGCCGTCCTCTGATTCGCCGAGCCGCAGGATGCGGCACACGTTGGGATGATCGAGACGCATCGCCAGCCCTGCTTCGCGCCGCAGCCGCTCGACGGAGCTCCTATCCGACGCCAGGCGCGGCGAGAGAACTTTGATGGCGACGGTTTCGCCGGACGAGATCTCCTTGGCGAGATAGACGTACGACATCCCGCCCTCGCCCAGCTTTTTCATGACTTGATAGCGGGCGTCCAGGATCTGACTGGAGAGGGTGGAGGCGCGGTCGAGACCCGCGGTTTTCCCCGGAGGGAGCGGCGTGCGGACGCCGGTGCCGCTGCCCAACGTCGAAGCCGGGGGGGCCGGCGCCGCCGGCTTCCTGGCCTGGACTTCCACGAGCATGCTGCCGTCCTTCGGGCAGAAGCGTGCCCCCGTGTCGGTGTACACGGATCCGCACTTGGGGCAGCGGCGCTCGCTCATTGCCGGACCAAGTTGCGCCCTTCGTTCTTGGCGCGATAGAGGGCCTGATCGGCGAGCGACACGAAGCTGTCCGCACTGTGGACGCGATCATCGGGAAACGACGCGAGTCCGATGCTGATCGTCATGTGGAGCGGATCTTCGCCGGGGTCGGCGAAGTCGCGCGCCATGACGCGGCGCCGCAGGCGTTCGGCGAAGATCGCCGCACCGTGCGGCGCGGTCTCGGGCATCACGATGACGAACTCCTCGCCGCCGTAGCGCGCGACGACGTCCACCGATCGCGCCTCGCGCCGCAGGAGCTCACCGACCTGCCGCAACACCGAGTCGCCGGCGATATGACCGCGCGTGTCGTTGATCGATTTGAAACGGTCGATATCCGCGAGCAGAATCGTCAACGCCAGGCTGTAACGCCGCGCCCGATCGAGCTCCTGGGTCAGTGCGTCGGCCAGGAAGCGCCGGTTCGTAAGACCGGTAAGCGCATCGGTCGACGCCAGCTTTTCGAGGCGCTGCTTGTCGGAGACGGCGCTCTCAAAGTCGTACGCTTTTTCGATCGCCGACACCGCGGTTTTGATAACGGTCTCCGCGAACTGCGCGTCCGCCCGGCTCAGCGGCGGATCGTCTCCCGTGGTCCGCAGGAAGAAGACCCCGATCTGCTGGTCCTTCATCCAGAACGGCAGCGCCACGGCCGAGCGGGTCGGGACCTTGATCTCCTCCCGCTCCCAGCGCCGCCGCTCTTCCTCATATAGCGCGTCCGTTGCGACATCCTCGACCAGGACGAGGCGGCCCGTCGAGACGGCTTTGCGGATCTCGGGATAACGGCTGAGCTCGATTTGCAGATTGCGCAGCATCGGGTTCTCATAGGCCGCGACCACGACGCCCTGATGATCGCCGGGCTTCGCGAGCACCATCGAGCACTTCGAGATGTTGAGCGCGCGGGCCACGCGGCGGGCGAGGATATGGTACATCTCGTCCGGTTTGAGGGAGTCCGTGACCTCGTGGAGGATGTCCACCATCGCCGCTCGACTGCGCGCTTCTTCACGCGCCTGCGCGAGCGCGCGGCCGACGCGGATGTGCGCCTCGACGCGGGCCAAGAGCTCCCGCACCCGGAACGGCTTGGAGATGAAGTCGGCGGCGCCGAGGCCCAGCGCGCGCACCGTCGCTTCTTCGGGCGGCATGGACGAGACCATGAGGACCGGCAGGTCTTTGTAGCGCTCGTCCTGCTTGAGACGCTCGAGCAGTTGCAGCCCGTCCACCTTGGGCATCATGATGTCGAGCAGCAGGATCGCGGGCTTGATCTCTTCGAGCTTGGCGAACAGCCCGTCGCCTCCAGGGCAGACCGCTACCTCGTATCCATTTTCCTTCAGGATCCAGGTCAGCGTCTGGACCAACGAGGCATCGTCGTCGGCGACCAGGACTCGCGTTGCGGGACCAGCCATTAATCCGTTGCCTCGAGAAGCGAGCGATCCACATTGCCCCCGCTGACCACGAGCACCGTGGTTCTGGAGCGTGGCACCGCGCCGGCGAGCAATGCCGCCGTCGTGGCTGCGCCCGACGGCTCGACGGCGAGCCGGCAGGTGCGCCATAGAAACTGCACGGCGGCGCGGATGCTGTCATCCTCCACCAGCACCACGCCCCGCAGGCGGTCTTTCTCGCGCGTCAGCTCGGCAAAGGGGACCTCGCCGACATTGAGCGTGATCAGGCCGTCGGCGATGCTGCCAGTGCGCTCGAGGCGGACCACTTTCCCGGCCGCGAGCGAGTGATGCAGTTTGGGCGCGCCGGTCGGCTCGACCCCCCACACGGCGGCACGGCTCCCTGCGGCCGAGAGCCCGGTTACGACGCCGGAAATCAGGCCGCCACCGCCCACCGGGACGACCACGGTTTCGACCTCGGGCAACTGTTCGACAATCTCGAGTGCGACAGTCGCCTGGCCTGCCACGATGTCGGGATGATCGAACGGCGGCACGATCGCGAGCTGCTCCTTGCGGGCGATCGCTTCCGCCTCGATGCGCCGATCTTCGGACGTGCGTCCGGCGAAGACGACCTCGCCGCCCCACTTCTTGACGCCTGCGATTTTTACGGCGGGCGTCGTTTCGGGCATCACGATGACGGCGCGGACGCCGAACTGCTTCGCGGCAAAGGCCACGGCCTGGCCGTGGTTGCCCGATGAAAACGTGATGACCCCACGCTTGCGCGCGGCGTCGGGAAGTTTGCGGATGGCGTTGTAGGCGCCGCGGATCTTGAACGCGCCGATCGGCTGTTCGTTCTCGAGCTTGAGGTGCGCACCCAACTCCTCGACATAGACGAGCTGAGTGCGGCGCGCGATCCCCCGCAGGCCGTCTGCGGCTTCCTGGATATCCCGGGGAGTGACCACCTTACTTCTTGGGCTTCGCCTTGGGCTTGGACTTCGGCGGTGGCGGCGTTTCGTCCTCGTCCTCATCGACCGTTTCGTCCTCGTCTTCCTTCACCACACGCGCCACATCCACGACGAGGTCGCCCGGCGTCAGGTTCATGACCTTCACGCCCTGGGTGTTGCGGCCGGAAATGCGGATCCCCTCGACCGGCACGCGGATCATGATCCCCTTCTTGGTGATCATCATCAGCTCGTCGTCGGGGAGCACCTCTTTCAGCGCCACGATGTCCCCGGTCTTGTCGCCGCGCTTCAGCGTGATGATGCCGCGGCCGCCGCGATGCTGGACCCGGTATTCGTCCAGCTCCGACCGCTTGCCCATGCCCTTCTCGGTGACCGTGAGGAGCGTGGACTTGCGGCGCACCACGACCATGTCGATGACGTGGTCTTTCTTGTCGAGCTCGATGCCTTTCACGCCGGTCGCCGTCCGCCCCATGTCGCGCACGTCTTTTTCGTGGAAGCGAATGCTCATCCCGTGCGCCGTGGCGAGGACGATGTCGTTCTTGCCGTCCGTGACCTGGACGTCGATCAGCTCGTCGCCCTTCTCGATGTTGATGGCGCGAATGCCGACCGAGCGCGGATTCCCGAACTCCGACAGCACCGTCTTCTTGACCAGGCCGTCCTTGGTCGCGAAGAGCAGGAACTGATCCTCGGAGAACTCCCGGACCGGCACGAGCGCCGCGACCTTCTCGTCGGGCTTCATCGCGACGCAGGAAAGGATCGGCTTGCCGCGAGCAGACCGAGCTGCCTGTGAGATCTCGTGCACCTTGAGCCAGTAGCACTGGCCCTGCTCGGTGAAGAACATCACGTAGTCGTGGGTCGAGGCGATGAAGAGGTGCTCGACCCAGTCGTCTTCCTTCTGATGAGCGGCAATGACGCCCTTGCCGCCGCGCCGCTGCCGCCGGTAGGCGGAGACGGGGAGCCGCTTGATGTAACCGGCGTGGGACACGGTGATGACCATGTCCTCCTCGGCGATCAGGTCCTCGATCGAGAACTCGCCCTGATCGGCGACAATCTCGGTGCGCCGCTCGTCGCCAAAGCCGTGGGCCAGCTCGCTGAGCTCTTCTTTCAGGATCTTCATGCGCCGCGGCTTGGAGGCCAGGATCTCCTTGCACTCCTTGATGAACTTGCGGACGTCCTTCAGCTCCTCGTCGAGCTTCGTGATTTCGAGGGCCGTGAGCCGCGCCAGGCGCATGTTGAGGATTTCGGTCGATTGCTTCTCCGACAGCTTGAACCGCTTGCGCAACGCGGCGTCTGCGGAAGGCGTGTCCTTCGATTTCTTGATGATCTTGATCACTTCATCGATGTTGTCGACCGCGATCTTCAGGCCTTCGAGGATGTGCTCGCGGTCCTGCGCGCGCTGCAGCTCGAACTGGGTGCGGAGTGTGATGACGGTGTGGCGGTGCTCGATGAAATGCTGCAGCAGCTC
>WNFC01009215.1_pt1 | contig 14269 bp, 18 predicted proteins | sample 5400541 | NCBI WGS metagenome assembly WNFC01 (sample SAMN13153342, study PRJNA577476) | soil metagenome | isolation source: 120 cm saprolite under Douglas fir tree site 2 hole 2 replicate 1 | place: USA:California | collected 2015-04-18
GCCGGGATATCGCTTGAAGTTTGCGCGGCGTTCCCTGCGATCGCGGCAGCGGGCAAGGGGTACGACGCGTATGTCGCAGTCGATGCGTCGGGGACTTTCAGCGAGACCAAGCGCCAGGCAGGGCTTCTGCGCATGCTGCAGGCCGGTGTGATCGTCTCGGATTACGCGTCGCTGATGGTCGAGATTATGAGGGACAATGCGTTGCCGCAGGCGGGCGCTGTCTATGCCGCCCTCGATATGCCGTGGGCCACGCTCGTCGGGCAGATCGCCCACGCCTACGGAAAGTAGTTGCGACTGCACGAGTTCGTCCCGCAGGACATGAATGCCGTGCGGTTTGGCGGCGATGCCTGGCAAAAGTAAGCGCCTGTGAAAAAGTCGAAGGGTGCAGAAGACGAGACTACGCCGCGCTGTCGTTCTGCTTCACATTCCTCAGGACATCGCTGACAGGTGCAGAGGCCAGGGTTGCAAATGCCCTGGCAGGAGCGCGGAGTGATGAGTCTGAATCGTGCGGATACGAAACGCGTGTCCGCGCCCGGTCGATGGAATGGGCCGCACGAGGGTCGCGCCGAATGGATCCTGCCACGAAGTGAGCGGTGGAGAGACGACCTCTCCGGCGGCGACGAGCGGCCGCGCGGCAGGCATCAGACACGGGCTGTCGACCTCGCCTGGGGGCGGCGGCTCGCGCACAGCGCTTCGTCCCCGCCGATGCATTCATCCAAAAAGAACGTAGCGACCTTTCCAGGCGGGATCTTGCCGTCGACGAGGCCCTGGGAGAATGCAGACGGATCGAGATCGAGGCCGTCGACCGCGATCGCGATGGACGCGGGGGCGGACCACTGCTTGCCTCGAAAGCCGCCTTCAAGCTGATGGCGCCTGATCACCCCTCGCTGAGACGCTTCTCCGCCTCCCGCAGAATCTCCGCCGACAATTTCGGGTCATTCACGACCCGCGACATCGTCAGCGCCCCAACCATGGTCGAGACCGCGACCAGGGCTCGTCGTCTCGCCTCCTTCGGCGGGAGCTTGCCGAACTGCCCGGCCATGATCTCGACGAGCTTCAGAAAGCCGTCCGTCGCTACCGTCCGCGTCTCTTCGTCACTCCGGCCAAGCTCGCTGCCGATCGCGGCCAGCGGGCATCCTGTGGCAGGGTTGTCTCTGTGACGTGTCGAGAGGTATGAAGCCGCGGCCGGCCCCTTGGAGGCGGCGTTCGCCACGAACTCGATGATCATCTCCACGGCCTCGGCAGTGGCCTCCGCGACGAGCTGGTCCTTCGACTCGAAGTGCTTGTAGAACCCGCCGTGGGTGAGACCTGCGGCCTGCATCAGGTCGCTGAGCCCGGTCGCCACGATCCCGTTCTTGCGGAACTCTGCCGCCGCAGCCGTCACGATCCGCTTGCGGGTCTGCGCCGCCTCCTCTCTCGACTTCCGCATGGAGGTTCCTCCTCTGGATAATTTTTGGATTGACATCTCAAATTTCGCACGTATCTTTTGGATGTCAGTCGCAATCTTAATCCCAACCCGGAGGAGATTTCAATGATTCACGGCAAAGTCTTGGTCACCGGCGCGACGGGGGACACCGGTCGGGCGACGGTCGACGAATTGCTGGCTCGCGGCCACCAGGTGCGGGCACTGGCCCACGCACAGGACGACCGGTCAAAGACGCTCCAGGAGCGGGGCGTCGAGGTCGTCTTCGGCGACCTCCTCGACTTCGGCCAGGTGCGCGCCGCGCTGGATGGCGTGCAGCGGGCGTACTTCGTTTATCCCATCCGCCCAGGGATCTTGCAGGCGACCGCTTATTTCGGCCAGGCTGCGAAGGAGGCGCGCGTCGACGGCATCGTCAACATGTCGCAGATATCCGCACGAGAGAACGCGAAGAGCCACGCAGCGACCGATCATTGGCTCTCCGAGCGGGTCTTCGACTGGTCCGGTTTGACCGTCGCCCACATCCGGCCGACCTACTTCGCCGAGTGGTTGCTCTACCTCGCTCCGATGATCAAGCTAGGTCTGCTGCACGTGCCGTTCGGCACGGGCCGCCACGCACCGATCGCGGCCGAGGACCAGGGACGCGTCATCGCCGGCATCCTCGAAGATCCCGCGCCGCACAAAGGTGGAAGTTACCCTCTGTTCGGCCCGGTCGAATACACCTGCCAGGAGATCGCGCAGGTCCTGGGCCGGGCGCTGGGGAAGAGCGTCGAATACAAGCAAATCAGCGTCGACGCCTTGCTGGAGATCCTGAAGTCCGGTGGGCAGAAACCGGCCGAGGGAGCATCCTCCAGGAACTTGTACGGCGAGCTGGGACGGAAACGGGCCTCGGGCGATTCCTTCGTCGTGCAGCATCTGAAAGAGGTCGCGATCGACCACCAGAACGGGGTCTTCGAGGGCACGAATGACCTTGTCGAGAAGCTCGGCGGCCATCCCCCGATGACGCTCGAGACGTTCATCGAGAAGCATCGCGCGGCCTTCGAGTGATCGACGGGCCGATCGCCCGCTCAATTGACGACTCTGAGAAGCACGATCAAGCGCGCGAGCACGTAGGCGACGATGGCTGAACGAACGAACTCGGCGAGCACTTCCCCCGGGTTGGAGGGTGCGCTACGCTTCACTCGCTCATCCACTCGAGGAAGCGGCAGCGAGGCGCGCCTGTCTCTCCTCCCATTGTGAATAGAGCACTTCGAGCTCGGCTGCGGCGGCGCGGTGCGCGTCCATGATCGGTTTGGCGCGAGAGAAGGCGTTGTAGAGAGTCGGGTCCGCCAGAAGCGCGCCGCGCGCTCTCTGTTCATCCTCGAGCGCGGCGATTTTCGCTTCCAGGGCCATGATTTCCTTGCGCAGCGGGCCCTCCACCCGACTCCGGCGCTTCCGCGATTCCGCTTCCTGGCGACGGCGTTCCTTAGCAGACGACGCCTTTCCAACCTCCGGCTCGCTCTCGTCTGCGGCTTCTTCCACCGCGCGCGCCTCGTCGCGCAAGTGGTACAGGTACTCGTCCAGGTTGCCCGGGTAGGGCACGACGCGGCGGTCCCGCACTTCCCACACGTGCGTGGCGAGCCGATTGAGGAAGCTCCGATTGTGCGAGACGAAGACCAGCGTTCCTTGGTAGCCCTCCAGCGCCTCGATCAGAGCCTCGGCCGACGCCAGGTCCAGGTGATTGGTCGGCTCATCCATCAACATCAGATTCGCGGGCTGGATCAAAAGCTTCGCCAGCGCCACCCGCGCGCGTTCGCCGCCCGAAAGAACCCCGATCGGCTTGTCCACGTCGTCGCCCGAGAAGAGAAATGCGCCGAGGACGCCGCGCAGGTAGCTCTGCGGTTTGTCGGGAGCCAAGGCGCCGATCTCCTCCAACACCGTGGCCTTGGGGTTGAGGGCATCGGCGTGGTGCTGCGCGTAGTACGCCAGCGTCACGCTCGACCCACGAGAGATCGTTCCGCCATCCGGCTCGAGCTCGCCGGCCAACAGCTTCAGCAAGGTCGTCTTGCCCATGCCGTTGCGGCCGACGACTGCGATGCGCTGACCGCGTTCCAGCAATGCGTCCAGGCGTTCATAGACCACGTGCTCGCCATACCGTTTGCTTACGCCGTCCAGGCGCGCCGCCTCCTTTCCGGAGCGCGGCACCGCGGGGAATCGAAAGCGAACCCGAGCGCGCTCTTCCCGGACCCTCACCTGTTCCTGCTTGTCGAGCATCTTGATGCGGCTTTGCACCTGGCGGGCTTTGGTGGCCTTGGCGCGGAAGCGCTCGATGAAGGCCTCGGCCTTGGCGCGCTCTGCTGCCTGGCGAGCCGCTTGCGATTCCAGCTGCGATGTTTCCAGCTCGCGCTGCTGGCGGTACTCGTCGTAGTTGCCGACGTAGCTGCGCAGTCCCTCCACCTCTAAGGAGAGCACCCGGTCGATTTGTCGATTCATGAAATCCCGATCGTGAGAGACGAGCAGCAAGGCTTTCCTCGATTTACGAAGAAACTCGTCGAACCAGGTCAGAGACGGTAGATCCAGATGGTTGGTAGGCTCGTCGAGCAGAAGCAAGTCCGGATCCTGGAGCAGCAGTCCGGCGAGAGCAGCACGCATCCGCCATCCACCCGAAAGCTCGGTCACCGGTTGCTCGAATTGGGCGGGCTCAAAGCCCAGGCCACTGAGAATGCGCTTGGCTCGGTGAGGTCCGTGCCGTTCCTCGAAGTGGTCCAACTCATCGTGCAGGTCCGACAGCTCCTGGGCCAGCTCCAGTTGGTCAATCTCCGCGGCGGCACTTTCCAGCTGCCGTTGTGTCGATCGCAGCCGCCGATCCAAGTCATCGCGCCCCGGCACGGAGCGAACGATCGAGTCCACCAGCGTGCCCTGAGGTAACTCTGTCAGCTCTTGGGGCAGGTATCCGATCCGCGCTGCGCCGCTGAGCTGAATGCGGCCGGCGTCGGGGTGCTGAAGCCCAGCGAGAATCTTGAGCAGCGATGATTTGCCAGTGCCATTTGCGCCGAGCAGACCGACCCGGTCGTGACGCGCCAGCGTAAGACGGGCCTCCTCGAATAGCACCTTGGTGCCGTAGGCGAGGCTTAAATCCTGAACGACGACGAGGCTCACGCCGTTATTTTATCATGGTTAGATCATCGACCGCCCTTGGAATGCAGGAGGGGCTGCGCGCGTCTTTCTGGGTGGGCCCATGCTGGCCGACTACTTGACGACGGATCTGATGGCGAACTTCGTGATTGTCTCGCGTGCGCTGCCACCTCTCGAGGGCAACGGTGATCGTCAGGGCCGGCTTAGAGCTGGCTTAGAGCCGGATTTACATACCCGACGTAGCCTGGCCAATTGATATCACCTCAATACACGAAAACAGATCGATTTGTCGCCAGAGAAGTATCTCAGGAGGGTAGACCGGCCTGTTTCGCGCTGTGAAAGTGCGTTTACGCCACGATTTTTGCGCATCGTGGCCTGAATTATTTATTTGCGGAGGGGGTCGCCTTTTCCTTGACCTCTACTTGCACCACGACTTTGGAGTCGTCGCTGCCCGGCTTGTGGGTAACCTCGACGGTCTCGAAGAAACCCAGCGCGGTCACCCGCTCCTTGTTTTTTCGAAGCCCGGTTCCGGAAAAAAGCTCGCCCTCATTAGACGCGAAGCTCACGCCGGATGACCTTGTCCCGGGTCTTGGTGTTTCCAACCAGGTCGATGCGTTCGATGTAGACCTTGCGTCCCTTTTGAAAGTCGAAGGTGAGATCGACGAGCCTTTTTTCCGGATGAACCTGGGTGACCGGAGTGATATTGGAATAGGCATATCCCTGGTCGAGGTACACGCCGGTGAATGCACTGATGTCGTGGCCGAGCTTGGACCGGTTGAATAGATCGCCTTCGCGCGAGGTCATCAGCGTCGTCGAATGGACGGGCTGTTAAGCTACGCTTGACAGTGAGGCTCGGTCTGCCGCTGGAGCAGTCGTGATTGCTCTGAGCGGTACGCGTCAACGGGTCAAGCGCCCTTCAACCTGCGAAGGGAGAATTCCTTGGCCGCCTCGACGAAGAGGCGCAGCGGCGCCGACCGCTGTGAGCGGCTGGGGAAGTAGAGGAAGAAGCCGGGCACCGTCGGTGCGTAGGCCTCCAGCACCGTCTTCAGGCGTCCAGCGCGCAGTTGCTCCATACCCGCCGGCTCTGGCGCGTAGGCCAGCCCAAGGCCCTGCTCCGCGAGCGATACGGCCAGCAGGCCGTCGTTGGTGACGACGCCGCCGCGAACCGGCACGCGATAGTTCTTGCGACCCCGCTCGAGCTCCCAGGCGTAGAGCGCGCTGGTCGTCTGCGATCGGAACGTGATGCACTCGTGGCGCAGAAGATCTTGCGGCCGCTCGGGCACTCCGTGGCGCTTGAGGTATTCGGGAGCGCCCACGACCACGAACCGGAACGCGTCTGTGAGTCGAACCTGCACCATGTCGCGCTCGATGATATCGCTGAGCCGCACGCCGGCGTCATAGCCTTCCGCCACAATGTCCACGAGACGATCCTCGACCGCGACCTCGACTTCGATGCGCGGGTGACGCGCACGGAAAGCGGGCAGCACTGGGGCGATGACGAACGGCAGTGCCACTCGCGGTACCGTCAGCCGCACCCGGCCTACCGTCTCTCCGGGCTGAGCGGACACCTGGGTCAAGGTGGCGAGCGCCTGTCCTAACGCTGGGCCTGCGCCCTCAAGGAGCCGCTTGCCTGGATCCGTGAGAGACACGCTGCGCGTCGTCCGGACGAGGAGCACGACCCGCAACTGCTCCTCGAGCTGCCGCACTGCCTGGCTCACCGCCGACCGTGTCACGCCCAACTCGCGCGCCGCGCCCGCGAAGCTTCGATGGCGCGCGACGGCCAGGAACGCCTGGAGCTGCTGGAAAGGAGCCGTTTTCATGCAGCGCAGCACGCCTCCAACGAATGGGATTGTCAAGCATGGCTTAACAGCCTGTCACTTGGATTCGGTCTAGTGCTTCGCGCCGGCGGCGTGCATGTTCTTCGGCGTCACTGAACGGAGAGTTATCAAGATGAAGATCCGGCTCAAAGTCAGAGATGCAGTCCTGACGGCGACGCTCGTCGACAGTGAAGCCGCGCGCGATTTCGCATCGCTGTTGCCGCTCGCGGTGACGATGAACGACCCGTTCCGCAGGGAGAAGTACGCGCACCTGCCGCGGGCGATTTCGGAAAGCGGCAAGCGGACCCACACGTATGAAGTCGGGGACATCGCGTACTGGCCCCCCGGCCCCGACGTGGCTGTCTTCTATCGCTACGAAGGTGAATAAATAAATCCTAAGATCAGAAACAAGAATGGAGTTTTTATGAAAATTATTTTGGTTGGCGCAAACGGAACGATCGGCGAACAGGTTCAAAAGGCATTGGCGGGTGCTGGCCATGAGATAGTCAAGGTCGGACGCAAATCAGGCGATTTCCAAGTCGAGATCGAGAACCGCGAAAGCGTCAGGAAGCTTTATCAAGCCGTCGGCTCGTTTGATGCCGTGGCCATTGCAGCAGGCGAAATCGCATTTGCTCCGCTTTCGGAACTCACCGCTGAAAAGTGGCAGCTTTCATTGGGAAGTAAGCTCATGGGCCAAATCAATCTGGTTCAGGAGGCGATCCCGTTCATCAAAGAAAAAGGATCCTTCACTTTGATTTCGGGGGTTCTTAACGACGAACCGATCTTCGCCGGCGTCGCGGCTTCAACCGTCTCGGGCGCGTTGGAAGGTTTTGCTCGGACTGCCGCGATTGAACTTCCTAAGGGATTGCGTATCAACGTGGTAAGTCCTACGGTCATAAAAGAATCCGAAGCTCATTATGGTCCGTTCTTTCCGGGCATGATTCCAGTTGAAGGATGGAAAGTTGGACAAGCCTACAAACATTCCATTTTGGGGGCGCAAACTGGCCGCGTCTACAAAGTCATTTGAGCTATAGCGAAGCAAGCAGGGTTGACCCTAAGCAATCAGCTCATCATGGCTTTCCTTTTGCTACTTCTCCGTGTGATCGCAGGCGAATTCGCCTCTTAACCCGTCGGCCAAAGGAAAAGTATGATGGCAAGCATTCGCAAGGAAACCGACAGCCTCGGCGAAGTCGATGTTCCTGCTGACAAGCTCTGGGGAGCGCAACGCTCGCTTTAGCACTTCAGCATCGGCAAAGACCTCATCCTCCCCGAAATGATTAATGCGTACGCAACCCTCAAGAAAGCCGCCGCCAATGCCAACTTTGCCGGAAAGCGACTCGACGACCGCCGCTACCAGCTGATCGTTCGAGATCATAGGACGTTCAAACTGCGTCTTCGTGTTGACGCGCACGATAACGGCTCTTGGACGAAGCCGCTCCGCGGAAGCTCCACCTGTGGGGCAGGGAAGTTGCCGTGGGAATGACGAGCAGATGAGTCGCTGACGCGCGGACGTGCCTTCCTGGCGCCCACTTTCGCCGCTCTCCAGAGGAGGAAGGCATGGTCACTGGCAAGTTCGTCGAGCAGCGCCTGCAGCGGATGCGCGTGTGGATGGAGCTGCGCGGGCTCCAGCCGATCATGGTCTCGGTCTACCTGCGCTGCGCCCGGCTGTTCATCGAGCAGATCAGAAAGCCGCGCCGGGCCGTCAAGCAGGCCGACATCGAGCAGTAGCTGCGCGTCGGCGCGCTTTTGCTCGCCGCGATGGTGCTGCTGGCCGCGCTGGCCTTCGTCCTGCTGCGGCCCGGGCCGCGGCAGCCATTCCGCTTCTTGGTGGCGCTGGCCTACTCGGGCGGCATCGCCTCGGGCGCGCCGGTCAAGCTGGCGGGCGTGCAAGTGGGCCGGGTGGCGGCGCTGCAGCTCTCGCCGGCGGCGCGCGATCGCGCGGGCGCGTCGCTTCCCGTGCGCCTCGCCGTCGAGGTGGAGCAGCCGGCGGGCCGCGCGCTGCGCGCCGATGCCGAGGCCTTCGTGGGCACGAAGGGCCCGCTCGGCGAGCCCTATCTCGAGCTGACGGTGGTAGAGCCGGGGGGGTCAGCAGACCGCGGCACCGCGCGCTTCTGGCAGACGGGCGCCGCGCAGAAGGGCGTGCAGGACTCCGCCGCGCTGGTCGAGGAGCTGCGCCGCGAGGTCCCGCCGCTGCTTGCCGACGTGCGCGCGGTGACCTCCGAGCTGGCCCAGGCCAAGGTGGGAAAGTCCGACGTCGAGCGCGTCCGCGCCGCGCTGGCCCCGCTACGACGCGCTGGGCGGGCAGTTGCAGGAGCTGACCACGCACCTCGACGCCGCGCTCCAGCACGTGCAGGCGGCGCTGGGGACCATCGGCGGGCTTTATCTCGACCCCAAGGTCTACGAAGACCTGCGCGCGTTGCTCGACGATCTGAAGAAGCATCCCTGGAAGATGCTCTGGAAGGACTGATCTCCGCTCAGCGAGCCGGTCATTTGCTTGCCGGCCCGGCGCCGGCTAGTTATAGACCGGTCGTTCTTTAACTAGCCCCAACCATGGGAGGCAGGACGATGAAGCGCTTCGAAGGCAAGACGGCATTGGTCACCGGCGGCACCACCGGCATCGGCTTCGCGACCGCGAAGCTGCTGCAAGCCGAGGGCGGGAAGGTGGCAGTCACCGGGCGGAACCCGGACAGCCTGGCCGCCGCGCGCAAGGAGCTGGGCGTCGGCATCAAGGTCATCGCTTCCGACGCCGGCAGCCTTTCAGACATCGAGCGGCTGGCGAAGGAAGTGGAGGACCACCTGGGACAGGTGGATCTGCTGTTCGTCAACGCCGGGATCGCCAGGTTCGTCCCCTTCGAGGGAGTCACCGAAGCGATGTTCGATGAGACCGTGAACGTGAACCTCAAGGGGGCCTACTTCACCATCCAGAAGCTGGCGCCGCTGATCCGCCGCGGCGGGAGCATCGTGCTCAACACCACCGCCGCTGGGCAGAAGGGGATGGCGACCACCAGCTTCTACGCCATGTCGAAGGCGGGCCTGCGATCGCTGGCGCGGACCCTCTCCACCGAGCTGCTCCCCAAGGGCGTGCGGGTGAACGCCGTGAGCCCCGGGCCCATCACCACTCCCATCTTCGACAAGCTCGGTCTGACCGAAGAGCAGAAGGCGGGCGCCCGGCAGCAGTTCACCGACAGCAACCCGATGAAGCGCTTCGGCCAGGCCGAGGAGGTCGCGCGGGCGGTGCTCTTCCTGGCGACCGACGCGACCTACACCACCGGGGCAGAGCTGGCGGTCGACGGCGGCGTCACCCAGCTCTGACGCTTTCAAAGTGGCCCCGGCATGTAGCGGGGTTACATTCATGGGCGATGGCCCGTCCCCGCGAATTCGACGAGCGCGAGGTGCTCGACCGCGCCCTGGAGGCGTTCTGGGCCCGTGGCTACGAGGGAACCTCGATCGGGGACCTCACGCGAGCCACGGGCCTGGTACGGGCCAGCTTGTATGGAGCCTTCGGCGACAAGCAGAAGCTCTACGAGCGCGCGCTCGCCCATTACGTGGCGCGGCTGGGAGAGATGATTCCGGCCCCCGCCTCGGGTGGCTCGGCCCGGGCAAACATCCGGGCGATGTTCGAGAGCTACCTGCGCCTGACCTGTCCGAGCCGCGGCCCCCACGGCTGCTTCCTCATGATCGCCGCCGGGGACGGGCCGGCGGAGAGCGATCTGGCGGCCCGGCTCTCACGGCAGTCGCGGGCAGCGATCGTCAAGCTGCTTCGGGCCGAGCTTCGCCGGGGAGCCGAGAGTGGTGAGCTCTCTTCCTCCGTCGACCCGGCCAGGTTGGCGTCGGTGCTGATGCTCTTGCTGCAAGGCATCGCGGCCGCAGCTCGCGCCGGGCGGCCGCGCGCAGAGCTGGATAAAACCGTGAGCGCGGCACTCGACGCACTGCTGCCGGCGGGCAGGTCCTCGCCATCAGCTCGCTGAGCCCTCGCCGTCCGGTTTCTTGGGCGGCTCGCCTCCCTGGAGTAGAGGCGGGGGACTCGCGGCGGTTCGTCCGTTATCCTCCCAAGCTCAGGTTAGCAACTTGCCAGTTCGTTTCCGTTTTCTGTGGGGCGGTTCGTAAACATTCAACCCTTGCGACTGCCGCCCGAATTCGATCATCATTCGGAAGCAGATTGTCAGTGGTAAATTACCGGAGCAGGCCATGAGCGCAGAAAGGGAACTTCAGCGCCAAAACGAGCGGCTTGACCTGCTCCTGAATCTAACGAGCAGAATCACGTCGAGCCTCGACCTGCGCGAGGTCTTGCGCTCGATAGCAGCGAACATATGCGAAGTCATACTCGCTGATGCCGTAGTCGTTGCGCTGCCCGACGCAGCCTCCGGAAAATTCAGGGTATTTGCTGTGGATTTTCCGCACGGCAAGGACGTCGTCAAGGAAGAGTTGCTCGTTGCGCCAAGCGCCGCCCACAAAAGAGCGATCGATACCTTGAAACCGGTAGTCTTTGACACGTGGGAACGCGACGAACTCGGGCCTGAGCTATATGACATCGCGGCTGCGGAGGGCGTAAAAACCGCTTGCAGTATTCCACTTGTGAAACGCGCTGGCATACCGGGAGATTTCCGAACTCAAGGACAAGCTGGCCCAAGAGAAGCTCTATCTCGAAGAGGAAATCCGTGGTGACATCGATTTCGAGCAGATCGTAGGGAGCAGCCCCGCGCTCAAGCACGTTCTGCAATTAGTCGAAACCGTCGCACCCAGCGATTCAACCGTTCTGCTCCTCGGCGAAACTGGAACTGGCAAGGAGTTGATCGCCCGAGCCATTCACGACCGTAGCCGTCGCAAGGACCGCACGTTTGTAAAGGTGAACTGTGCGGCGATTCCAACTGGCCTGCTTGAGAGCGAATTATTTGGTCACGAAAAGGGGGCTTTCACGGGCGCCATCGCCCAGAAGATTGGCCGGCTCGAACTGGCCGACCAAGGCACGCTGTTTCTGGACGAGGTGGGCGACATTTCTATTGAAATCCAACCGAAGCTGCTCCGGGCATTGCAAGAGCGTGAGTTCGAACGCCTCGGAAGCACACATACCCGGAAAGTTAACGTTCGCCTCGTAGCAGCTACCAACCGCGACCTTGAAAAGATGATTGTAGCTCGCGAATTTCGCAGCGATCTGTATTACCGGCTGAACGTATTTCCGATTCGCATACCACCGCTGCGGGAGCGGGAACAGGATATTCCTCTGCTGGTGAGTTACTTCGTTCAGAAATTTGCGAAACAGATGCAGAAGAAGATAGAGAGTATTCCCGCCGCTGTCATGAAAGCGCTAACCGCCTGGGAATGGCCTGGAAATGTTCGCGAACTTGAGAATTTCGTCGAGCGCGCCGTGATCCTCACGCGCGGCAGCTCGCTGGCGGCACCGCTCGCGGAACTTCGGAAGGTACGTACCGATGAACCCAAGAGTGCCGTGGCAGATCAAGACGACATTGCTCGTATCGTGAAGGAAACGATTAGCGCCCTACATGGAAGGAGCGGTGCTGCGGATGATCGTACTCAAAAACAACGCGATCAGATCGTGCGCGCACTCACTGAGGCGAAGGGACGGGTGGGCGGAGCGGACGGAGCTGCGGCGCGCTTGCGCACGAATCGGACAACTCTCCTCGCCCGGATGAAGAAGTTTGGAATCAATCCCCGCGATTACGCCTGACATTCGATTCAGCCTACTGTCAACTCCCCTTTGACAGTCTCAACTCTCCACCGGCTGGTTGCATCCTTGCGTTGAAAATCAAGCAGTTCGAGCCGCAGGTCTTTGGTAGGCGCGCTGCGCTCTGCCTCCCTTAAGGACAAGTGCGGCATGTTGAAGATCACGGTTGTTTAGGACGCACGCCGGCGTCGGCTGATCGTTGAGGGCAAACTCATTGCGCCCTGGGCCGCTGAACTCGCGACGGCTTACCAAACGGCGAAGGCTGATCTTCAAAACCGCGAACTGATTGTCGATCTGAGGAGCCTAACAGCGATCAGTTCGGAGGGGGAAGACGTACTGCTGCAGCTGATGCACGAAAAGGTCAAATTCCTCTGTGGTGTCTACGTGAAGGAAGTCTTGAGGCAACTTGGCCGTAAGAGGCGTGACCTACGGGACGGCGCAGATAAATAACGGATTCTGATATCTGAAGGCGACGACCACAGAATGCCGACCGCCCGGCTGTCATCTTCGCCTTGACACCTTTGACAATGAGCTGAATCCGTCGTCGCCGGTTCTCCTAGCTACGAGAATTTTCAAGCGGTTACCGGAAGCTCAGACTTGGCACGAGCATTGCGTTTCCACCGTTGAGCGGTTTATCCGCGAGATCATAACTAAGTCCAAAGAAACTGTGAGGAGCCTATGATCGTGAACCTCTTGGCGACGTGGATTCCGGCTTTGATCATTGCCCTGTTAGGTGTGCTGAAGTTGGTCGGCCACCGGCAGGTTGTTCATGAACTGACAGCGCTTGGTGTGGGACGCCATCTGCGTGTACTCGGCGTCATGGAACTGGCTTTCGCCACGTTATTCGTCATCCCGGTCACATTCAAGCTCGGGTTCTTACTCGCGTCCTGCTACTTCGGCGGCGCGATCGCGACGGAACTCTCGCACGGTAAGCTGAAGGCGAATCCGTTTGTCCCAATTGTGCTGCTCTGGATTGGCGCCTTCATTTGCGACCGATCGATTTTCTTCTGAGGCTCGATTCATGCAAGTGGGCATTGAAACACCTACCGAGGAAAAATGGATTCTCGAGGGCCGGCTCACTACTCCCTGCCTTGGGGAACTTCGGACGAGCTGGAAACAAAACCATCGCACGGAAACAATCCGTCAAATTAATTCGGAAAGAGGAACAGCAATGAGCAATTCAATGAAAGCTATGCAAGTACAACGAGAAAGGAGACACTCGAAGATGTTTAAGAAACAGTTCGCAAAGCTCGCGCTTGGCGCGGCGCTGATGTCCCTCACGGCATTTGCGCAGGAAGATCGAGGCACGGGCGCGACTCCGGCGGCGGGCGCAAAGGCCGGAGCGACCCAAGGTACCTTCACGACGAGCGACGCCATTCCGTGGAAGCCCGTCGATCCGAAGCACCCTGGACTGCAGATGTTCGCGGTGTGGGGGAATCCAAACGAGGGCGCCTCGGAGATCCTGCAAAAGTTTCCTGCGGGCATGGACTCGGGCTGGCACTGGCACACCGCGGCGTATCAGGGCGTCGTGATCCAGGGCAAGTTCACGCATACTTTCAAGGGAGCAGCACCGCAGACAGGCGGGCCGGGATCCGTGTGGTCGCAACCTGCGGGACAGGTCCATGATGACAAGTGCGAAGAGGGCGGCGACTGCATCGTCGTCGTGTACTTCCACGGCAAGCTCGACTTCAAGCCGGTGGACGTGAAGGCGCAATAGGAACGGGCCGGCTGCACCGGACCGAACGCCGGCAGGCCTGGCGACCGGCCGGCGTGTGCCTGTCGATCAGCTCCCATCGCTCCCGCCGACGCCCATCCGATACGAGGAGTCAAACGGCGGGCCGAACGACGCGAGCCGGGCGCGACGCCTCGACTGGGCGCAGCCGCTGGAGTGAGTGTTTGCCGCTATACTTGACTCACTCACATATTTTTGGCACTTTATGCCACATCCTTCTTCCCAATCGTCGAACCTCTCGACTGAACACATGTCGCAATCCTCTCGCTTCGAAGGTAGCGGATGGGCTCGCGAAAAGCGCTTTGCAAACGTACTTGGCCGCCAAATGGCCTATATCGAGCGCGGCGAAGGACATCCGATCGCGTTCCTGCACGGCAATCCGACTTCCTCGTTCCTATGGCGAAATGTTCTGCCTCATGTCGAGGCATCCGGCCGGCGACTGATTGCCCCTGACCTCATCGGCATGGGCGACTCTGACAAGATTCCGGCCAACGCCGAACCTG
>WNFC01011403.1_pt1 | contig 14269 bp, 16 predicted proteins | sample 5400541 | NCBI WGS metagenome assembly WNFC01 (sample SAMN13153342, study PRJNA577476) | soil metagenome | isolation source: 120 cm saprolite under Douglas fir tree site 2 hole 2 replicate 1 | place: USA:California | collected 2015-04-18
ATGAATTCATCTAGGCGTTAGCCGTGGAATGAGGCCGGCGAACGAGCTGTTCGTCCGTGTATGACCATCACGCCACCTGATTACCGAGCTCTCGGGGCTAGCCAAGATGCCTGTACAAGTTGATAGGAAACGAGTGGGCGTGATGGACGAACAACACGTTGATGATGCTACATAGTGGATGAGTGACGAAGACGAGGCTACGGAAGGCCTTCATGAGGCCGAATAGGAAGGAACCTTTAAACCCATACGGAATCGATGCGCCGCCAGGGGGACCGGCAAAAGAAAATCGTTTTTTTAATTTTTTTTGGATTGGCAAAGCGTGTCGTCCGCGTACCGCATTTAACACGCTCAGAGGGAGATTTCTCGGGACCGCAAGAATAGTTTCAGAAGCCATCGAAGAAGAAATTTTCAAAGTGAAGAGGGGGTGGAGGCAGAATGGGGAGTATCAGTATATAAAGTACAGGAACCGAAAGGGGGTGGGGATAGTTGGCCGCGGAGACATTCTTATAATAGGGAAGGACGAAGAAGGAGAGAAATGCTTCTTGTGCGCATGGTGCAACGCAAGATAATATTAACAGCCGGTTCAACGTGCGCAACGGGCGTGTGTGTGTTGTACGGTACGGCGGCCAGCACGTGGTCAGGGCTCTTAAAGGACGCTCGCTCGCTCTCCACAACCCTGCGCACGCAATCACACTCGTAACTCTCGCACTCGCATTCTTACTTCAACATCGAACATCGCATCAGATCAATTCAAAACAAAATGTCTGAGAAACTCGACGCGATGTCCACTTCCACAGATGCTAGCATCGGCGGGGCAGCCGGTAGCGCTGGTCCCAAGGCGATCATCAAAAACGTCGACATGAGCGACGAGATGCAGCAGGAGAGCGTCGACGTCGCTTCAGCCGCCCTCGAAAAGTACAACATCGAGAAGGACATTGCCGCGCATATCAAAAAGGAGTTTGATAGGCGACATGGCCCCACCTGGCACGTCGTCGTCGGCAAAAACTTCGGGAGCTATGTCACCCACGGTACGTGTCTCTCTCAGCTATATATACAGGTAAAACAAATCTTTTGCAGAAACCAAACATTTCATCTACTTTTACGTCGGTTCTCATGCCATTCTCATCTGGAAGTCATAAATTTTCGGATGGCATCTGGATGGAGATGAGATAGGGAGGGTATGAGGATGGAGTCATGCGGCACGGGCGACTAGACGGGGCAGCGGGCATGCTATCCAAGCATTTTCTTCTTTTGCCTCATATACACCCATCGATTATTTCAACAATCCTGCTTTCGTTCTCGATTTAAGTTTGTGTAGCTCAGACGGCTCTGGAGCCGCACATGCCTCAGCAACGTGTTTTTTTTTCCGAATTTACCTGTATCGAATCAACGCAACAGTAACGAGTCATTTTACATTTTTTTACAAGATAGTCTGTCTTGTCCGCAGAGGGGTCCTTAGCTGCTACGTATGAGAACCTCAATCACGGCCTCAGCCACACACACCCCATTAGCCGCGTACACCCCCACATGCACGTCCCCGACATCGTCCGCCCGCGGCACGCCCCAAAACTTGACGGTATCACGGTGCTTGTCCCCGCGCGTGACGTCCAAGTCTGCGTATAGGAAAGCCGGTAGCAGCTCCCCAGAGACTCGCCGAGCCGTAAGGCCGCCCGCTCTAGCGCCTGCACGCACGGGCAACCTGAACCGGAAACGCTCCCCAACACGCACGAGCACCCGAAGGGTCTCGCTGCGTCCCCCCACACCGCCACTCCCCATGCTTGAACGGGCGGGGTGCGACGACTCGACCGACGAGAACGAGCCCGAGGCATCCCGCGCGTCTTCGCCGAGCGCCCGCACGTAACGCAGCCCCATGTGCAGTTCGTCTGCTTCGCTTACGGCGGTGCCACCGGATGGTGCGACCGCCCGTACGATGCTCGCACTCAGACTTGAAGCCCGAGCTGGTGGAGACACGCCGGACCCAGGAAGGGGTACCCTGTCGTGGGCCGCAGGCATCCGACTGGCAGTGAATGGGACAACCCGCGCGCGTGCGCTGTCATTATCCGCCCGTGACTGTCCGCGCGCGATGCCAACGCCCCGTACTCGCGCAGCTCGCTGCACGACAGCCTCGGCCGCATGCGAACGTGTTGACGAGTCAGATGCCAAGGATATGTCCGAGTCGAGAGAGTGGCTTGTGACGGGAATCGCGGCGGGCGCGGGCACGCGCGGCGGGGCAAAGTCCGCCCGCCTTTGCGGAATGGAGCGCTCGCCAGATGACGAAGATGGCGAGCCGTGTAGGCTTGATGTGGTACCCGAGTAGCCCATTGGTTCGTATCCGGCGAGGGCGGGAATCGCAGGTGTAACCGGTGTGCCAAGCACGCGGGGGTCGCTTGCTTCAAGGACGAGGACAGGCCGGCCGATTGCTGACTTGCGAGCACCACGGTAACGGCTGCTTACTTTGCGTACTGTCGCGCGCAAACGACCTAGGAACTCGCCTTTGCTCAGCTGTCCAGGGCTGGTCAATATATGTTCATCGTTCGATGACGCGACGGTCATCGCGCGTGGCAGCCCGATGCCTAACTCGCCCCGTCGTCCATTGTGACGAGTTCCATAACCCTTCTCGGCGCTATCACCCCTATCTTCTGTTTGGTCCATATCTCCGATGCCGTACCACCGGCGATCACTCTCCGTCATCGCATGCGTTGCAACCGCACCTGTAAGCGCAGGGTCGGGTGGGCGCGCCAAGCAGCGTAGTGCAGCAAGTAGTAGGCCCAGTATAAGCAGCCCTCCCAACAATGCGAGTGCTATTCCCAGCCCAAGTGTAAGCTTCCTACGAGATACACGGAACGATGATGTCGTGGTAGGCTGCGGGTGCTCGTGGCCCGTGGCAGTGAGAGATATGGGAAGACTTGAGTGTGAGGTTGAGTGGGTCGAACGAGAGTAGGCGGTGAATGAGACCGTGATGAGACTATAACCAATTTTACCGGATGACGGGATACATCCCGATAATATTGCAGAGGCTGCGTCAAAATGCAAGTACGAACTCGCTTCTGCTGGAGCATACGAAGCAGTGAGATTACCATCTTGCGTCGCACTCGAGCAGAATGGTGTCAAGTCGAAGTGTACGTCTCTGCCAGGGTACACAGAAATGGCAGGAAGTGTATCTTGTGAGAAGTACGAGGGCACACATACTAGCTCGACTTGGGTGCATAATGACTGGTTGAACGTCGTGGTGAGAACGACGGGAAGAACAGTGGCATTCCATGTGCTACAGTCTCTCGGGGGCTGCCCAGTAAGCCGACGAGACTTTTCATCGTAGTGAAGCCAATCGCACGGCGAGACATCAATCTCTAGTGATACCAAATCCTGGAGATCGAGAGGAGCGTTGTCCACAAATACACCAGCAACGTAAGTCTGCGAGTCGAGAGAGAGGTCCAGAGTAGTCGATGAGGTAATATTGATTACGGGAAGACCTCCGAAGGAAGTGTGTAGCTCATGGGCGCCGATGACCACGTCGAAGCACTCAGACCCAGCAGAGTAGCCAAACTGGTCAACCGCATGTAGAGCGAGCGTAAAGTACGGGGTGGAGAGTTCATACGGAGGCGGCGTAACACCAGTCAGTGTTATCTCTTCAGGATTAAACCCCATCCAATACGGCAGAGCGGTGCCATCTCGTTGTAAAACAGCATAGCCAGTGATATCCGGTCCTGTAAACGTGTTGCCGTCAAAGCCAATACTGAAAGACCAGTCGGGAGGGATCCGGAGTGTCGGGCATTCCGTCCTTTGGAGCGCAGAGTTATCATGGGACAGCACAAAGACAGAAGCAAGCGAAGGGTTGTCGGGCTTGAACTGTGAAGAAACGGGCGTGGTGAGAATTGGGGAGGGGTAAGACGTGACGCAGAGCGAGAAAGAGGAGGATGCACAGTCAGACGTCTCTGGATCTGTCGCTAAGACTTTGATGCGTGTCGTACCCTCGTCGTCCTGTTCAGGCGTTCCGCTGAAGGTCCAAGTAGCAGGGTCGAATGAAAGCCACTCAGGGAGGTAAGATGTCGAGTAACGAAGGGATGAATTCCCCGTAGACTGGAATGTGTCCGGCGCAAACGTCCAGTAGTAGGGGTAGTTGATGCGGGCGACGGGCAGTAGTTGAGAATCGAGAGAGTTGGAAACGGAAACTGAGTCTGAGTTGGCAAGGACGGAAGTATTGGTGCGAGCCAAGAGAAAGAAAAGAAGGAAGAACATAGCGATGGGATCTGAAGGAAGGAGAGACGTCGAAGAGCACGAGCGCGGTGTCGTCCAGCGACCTCGCTGTTGAGTATGACGACGGACGAGGGTGAGAACGGCGGCGGCGTAGCGACCGTGACGGCAGGTGGCAGCTTACAGTTGAACGACTACTTGCCCAAAAAAGGAAGGCACCCACAGCTTGCTTGGCCGCATGCCATTGCCAGTCCAATCTGAACTCCCGGCTACGCCGCCTTCTTTCTCACATCTCTCGACCGGCACGACCGGCTCCTCAAAGCCAAACCCATCCTCGTCCAAGGTGGGTTCTCTCCCCGGTTCTTACCTGCGCCACCCGGCGTGGCCTTGTTTAATGCTAAACCTCTCTTCCAGAATGTGTCGCGCATGACCCATGGAAGCTCCTCGTGGTTGTCATGCTCCTCAACAAGACCGCGGGACGCGTAGCAGTGCCCGTATTCTGGACGCTCATAACACGCTGGCCGACGCCCGAGTCGCTTGCCAAAGGTTAGCTTGTTTGTTTTCTATTTCGTTCCTCGCTCACGTTCAACGCGTGGGGACACGTATCAGCTGATCACGCAGAACTCGAGGACTGCATCCGTTGTCTTGGCCTACAGTCTATCCGCGCGAGGCGACTCATCGCTTTATCCGCTGCGTACCTTGGACAGCATGGCGAACCAGGATCACAAAATCGGCGCCACCCTTCCACGCCCATCTCGCATCTTCCTGGAAGTGGTCCCTATGCGCTCGATTCCTACCGCATATACTGCGGAGGCTCAGATGCATGGCGCACGGTTGTGCCCCGTGACAAGGAGCTCATTCGATTTATCGTGCGTCTTTCTTCGCCCTGTGGGCAAACAGACATATCTGATATCTGATCAATGGGTGAACCTTCAACCTGCCCCGATATCATAGAAGTGGCGCTGGGCTGCCCACGGGGTGCAATGGTCGCCCACACTTGGCGTAGTAGGCCCCGCAAACGAGACGTACATTGAAAACCTCATCCACGAGCTGGTCGCTCTTGATCCGTACATTCCCCGGTAGCGTTTTTCAGGCGCCTGGGTGGACCCAGCCCTAAAAAAGGTTTGAAGCAAAATTATCATACACTCATTACCCTGGCTCATCACCCTCTTATCAGTAGTAAATTCGTGCCATTTCTTATTCATCCAGTACATTCACTGTCTCTCCTCTAAGCATCATGAAAATTTGGATCACGCAGGGTGCGCCAGGAAAGGGAGGCGTGGAACATATCGTAACGCGGTGAACCGAGAGGTGAAGGGATATCAACCGGATTGTTGGGTGGGGGAGAAATGGAACAAAGAAATACGTCCCTACAGTAAAGTAGTCTTAACCGCCCGGCACAAATGGTGCCAATCCCGCCTGCTGCACCTTCTCCGGAGTTTGAGAATTGAGCACGCCAATAAGTCCAATCAGGCCCGCGCGAATCTCATCGCCAACTTGATCAAGTCCGCTTGGGTCTAGAACGTGCGCGAATACGCGTAGGAGCCCATCAAGGTACGGTGAGAGCACATCCGGCTGTGTTTGGAACAGATACAACACCGCCCGGAATACGGGCCTATTCTCGAGCAGGTCGTTCCGTAGCGGAAGAGCGCCGAAAAGAACGGGAAGCACCTGTGCGAGCGGCACTGCGCTCGCATTACGCAGGATCAAACGCGCTACAGCACCACAGGCATTGTCGCGGGCGTTCAGGCGTGGCGCGGGTGCATCGGCAGGCTGGTTGAAGAGTGGCTGTAACGCGCCCAACAGTGCGATATACTGTGGTGACAGGTCTTGCTCGGAATTCTCGACAAGCAGGCCCGTCGCGAACGCTGCGTTGCTCTGTACTTCCGCATCTGGGTCACTGATTGCGCGCCAAAGTAACTCCAATAATGGCTCAGTCGATGGTGTTATCGCCCCTTTCATCCCAGAAATGATCTCCGCTAAGCACCCAATCGCCGAGGAGCGATCGCTGAGAGAGCGGCTCTTTTTCTGGGGAAGGAACAACGCGGTTAGGCGTTTATCAGGGTTGAGCAAAGATGCGTCACGTACGTAATATTTTGCTATCAGTGGGTGGAAAGTGTTAAATGCTGATGCAAAGTCCGAGCCAAGAGCATTGGCCATGGCCGCGACGAGGTCACCAGCTGAAGAAATCAGCACAGAGTCATACTCGGCCTGATCCTCTGGAGCCTCCTCATCGGCGTCCTGATCTGGATCTTGTTGGCAAATGGCTTTCTGCTCAAGTATCTCCTTGGCAATCGAGCAGAATTTATCATAATCTGTACGGCAACCAGTTAGGAGGTTCCTCAAACTTGTGGTATAAGGACTGACAATTTTCGAGGAATGCTGGTCCGATCTTGTTAATGGTTTCGGCAAGGCCGATACAGAGTGCGGAAGCGACGCCCCTGAGATATAAATGAAGGTTTGAGCCCTCGCAGAGGACTAAGGGACGTACTTATTGTCTTCGCCCTCGTACATTTGTAATAACTCGGGAACTGTACGGTCAATCAGGTCCTTGACATTCTGATTCAAGGGTTGCTGTTGAAATTGCCAACATGAGGGTCGAATGAACCTCGCGATGAGAGTGACGCACCACGCTGGCGCCAGGTTGCCATTCGGGTTGCCCGCTGAGATCATAGAACGTGCGAATGACCTTGAGCAAAGAGTCAGTGGCAGACTTGCGAATACCCTCGTAATAGTGCGATAGAAGTGCGATAAGCTCGAGCGCTGTTTGCTCGACAAATGGAAGGAAGTGCTCGCGTGTGGCAGCGAAGAGGGTGCCGAGAGTATCAGCGGCGATTTCTTTTTCAACGGCAACAGCGCTGTTAACTTCAAGCGCCTTCTCTAGATCGATCTCTACCTCCTCGCTGCCAGTCCCATCTTCTACAGAAATCGGGTTCGCAGGCGATGAGCCGGATGTAAATGCCGAAACATCGTTCACTGTCACTGCCGTATAAGTCACAAAATACGTCGGCTTGAAACCGGATCGTTGATGACGGTGGAACTCACGAGGTTGTGTCTCCTGTCCACTCTCTTCCTGTTTCAGGCTCGCGATAAGTGAAGGCACCACAGCTGGAAGCGACGGCGCGAATTCCTCTCCAAATACACCAGCCATGACGCCAAAGAAGAGAAAGCTACACTCCCTCAGGCGTGCACTACCGAGTTCGATGCCCTGGAAGGCCTGTTTCATTAGAGGCTCATAATATGGCCGGAAAAGGTCCTTCCCAACGGCCTCAGCAAACGTGCCGACTGTATCCATTGTAATTCCACGCAGTTCGGTCTCTTCGCCCTCACCCGTGAGGACGAGGAAGTGCTGCATTCGGTGCATCGTGTCTTGGAAGTATTGAGTAAATTGATCTTTCGATGCATGGGCCGCGCTGCCAATCGCACCCGTCACCACTGCCTTGACGTTAAGTGGTGCGGTCTCTAGCAGACCCGAGAGGCGTTCCATAATGAGTGGAAGGTATTGGTCAATTACATCATGCAGAACTTCAAGCAACGCGTCAAGTGCGGTACATGCTGATCGCTGGGTCGAGGGATCGGCGACAAGGGCCATGATCGCCTACGCATATAAAGTTAGAGAGACGCTCATTTTAGGGCCAACGATAGATAAATCACGCACAGGGACCAACACAGTATGACGCGAGACGCATTCGTCCTCGAGCCATTCGCATAAGCAACTCACAGCGACGCATGTTGCCCTTCGCACGCCAGCGTCGTTGTCCCGAAGACCAGCCTCGATAACTGGCCACACTTGGTCCATGAGCGGCGTCATATACTCGCTACAGCCTTCAACAGATACTCCCAGCGCAAGCATGGCGCCTCTGCGATGTGCCCCATCCGTAGACGAGAAGTACTGTTGGATTTGGGTACGAAGTGCTGGGAAAACCTGAGTCGGTGGAAGGGAGGTAGCAAGAGTGTCGATAATGCGCAAAGCGGACTGAGAGAATAAGCTCATCAGCGATGAGAACTATGCTTTAGACGGATAGTCTTACGCGAGCAGCAGCATCATCGTCAATGTCCTCCGGCTCCTCCTCAGTAGTAATGGGCATGAGGCCATCCAGGATGGCGGGGGCCAGGTTGTTGCTCTGTATCTTTGACTTTTTACTGGAAAGATGGAATAAGGGACGGAATGCGACGCTGCAAGATACGCACTATTGGACCGTCCAGTTGAGCGCGTTGAGAGCAAGGATGCGTAACTCGGAATCAAGATTGCGATTAGAGCCAGCTTGAATGAAGAACTGAACAAGCTGAGGAATGTGGAGACTTAGGAGAGGTATTTCCTACGGAGATGTTAGGAACGGATAAACTTGTGAATGGGTCCATTACGCACGAGAATGAGAAGGGTTTCAAACACATCGAAGAGATGGCGCGCATTGGCTTCGTCTCCTGCCTCAAGCGTTTGAGCGAGGACCTGAATCATGAATGGAAGGAGGCTTTGGAAGGATTTCTATTATCTAAATTAGAAAAAGATAAGACGGAGTGTCCGTTAAAACTCACAATGTCGGCCTTATCATCTGTATCGATATATTGGGCGATGGTACCCAGGGACCTAGCAACAGGTCGGCATGCCGAATGGGCACGACAAAAAAGGACGGCTCACCTGACAGTAGTCACCCGGACTTCGGCACTGGGATCTTGAAGGAGATTCTCGAAGAGTTTGAAGAAGCTCTGTAGATGCTCCTGGAACCCCTCGACAATGGTTTCCAAGACAGTATATAGGATGTAGATGCCGACTTCGCGGTGTGCTGCTTGGGAAGATGTTGCAGTCTCGAGAAGGAAGGGGAGGAGCTGAGGCCATGCGTTGACCGGCATCTCGATGCCTGCGATAGCAGCAATAACACGGGCAGTGGAGTGGCGAACCAGAGCGCTGAGGAAGAACACGGTACGTTAGCCGGACGATTCGGGATGGCGGGCGAAAGATACGAGCTTTGACTCGCGAAGGACAATCTCGGGTAGTTGAGCTTTGAGGTTTTCACGATCCGCTTGTGGGACTTGTAACCAGAGATTGCCGCTGTTTGTAGAAACGCGCTTGCGCATCTCAATGGCAGCAAGCTGCCTCACCTGTTCACACGCAAGGGTAGCAAGCGGCTACGGTCTACATGCTACAAGGTAGGGCTGGTACTAACAGGGACCTCTTGTGAGTTTGCGATGACGCTCGCAAGTGCAGGTATGCATGCTGGTTCTTTGTAGAACTCCTTGTTGAGTTGGGCGGTGGCCTAAGAGAAGCGCACGGCTTGAGCGGTGCATTACGATGGTTTTAGGGCGAGGATTTCTCACTGCTTTGAGTTGAATTGTGTCACTTGTGGTGGATTGGAGAAGGAGATTGTGCAGATTCTGCACGAAAGTGGGCTAGAAAGATAGCGTTGTGAGGATCTGACTAGTAAAATACACGTTGAAGAGCGCATACATCCATGATGAGGGTTAGGGAAAGGGGGAAGAAAGAGAGAGCAGATGAGATGAAGATCAACGAATCGGAGAGCGATAATGCCAAATTTTTGTCGGAGTTTCTTTTTTGGATTGTGGCAGGCAGTATATGTAAGTTAGAGGAGACAATACAGTACGGTACAATACAATCAATCAATCATTAGTTAGTCACCATATGTACGGCTCTGGTGCTCCGCGCCCAGCGAGCGCCATCTCGTCTATAACCTCATCATTTGCGAGTCGCTTGTACGTTCGAATGGTCTCTCCATAGTCTGAGATGTCGTATACACGGAACCTCCGATCGAACCTGTCACGGCCATTCCGATGTTAGCTGAGAAAAGAGCTTGTGACGACTACGCACCCAACTTTCCCGTATCCAGCAAAGGAGCTGAGAGTCAATGAGAAAATATCATCAGGAACGGGTCAACGTCGGCTACGTACCCGCCACCACCGAAGCAAAGCCATATTCCCCTCACTCGTCTGCAATTTTCCGTCACTGGAAGAGCAGACCGTACGTCGTTAGTTTGATAAGCAGTCCGATAGAGGCAGAACACACGGCCTTACCGTGACAATGGCCGTTGCCGACGACCTTCACCTCGGGTATACCACCCGCGCCACGGTGTGGAGTTTCGAGGGCGTGCAACAGGCCACCCAGGAAGAAGCCACCGTTTTTCTTCCCCGAGCCCGGTCCTTCGAGATCTGATGAGCCGACATCAAGAGGGAGCCCAGTGCGCGGGTCCGTATCTGGGGTTTCGTAGGATTCTTGACTATGAAAATATATTAGGGTGGCCGAACTAAGGGGTGCTCTGATAAGGCAGGGCCTACAGAGGGATGTGGAAGAACATAAGAGCATTTGGCTTTGCGAGTTTCTGTTGTGGTGGCGGGTGTTGCTGTCGCTCCCAGATGCTACCAAAGTCTTTGGAACCGTCAGGCGTAAATGGCCGCACGATAGGGTTTATAGAGCCTAGATGCACAATATTCTTAGGCCAAGCCAAAATAGAACATGCAAGGACACACCTGACTCTTGCAAAAACCAGTCTATCTGGTCCTGATGGATATAATCATATTCCGTAGCCCGCAAGAAGCCAAACCAGTCAATGATACCAGCAGCATAAGCGCCCGAGTCGAGAAAGTATAGCGTGAGGAGGTGCGTTTTGCTGGCGTCTGCGCTCGATACTTTGAGCACGTAGTTGCCGACTCCATGGATGTCCTCAGGTCCTGGTTGCACGAGGCTGTATGGCAACCCTTGCATAAATCTAACCTGGTCTCGCCGAAATCCCGAATCTCGCGCGTCCTCATCGTCATGGTTCCCAAACACTGCGGCCCATGGGATTCGGCGCGAGATCACTGGAGCGGCAAACTTGGCAAGAACGGAGGCGGCATCCCAGGATGTACCTTGTCCATTCAGCTGATCGCCTGTGAAGACAACCAGGTCCGGTTTTTCCGCATCGAGCGCACGTTCTACGAGCGATTCGGTATACGCATAGGCGCCGCCATCACACGGGGAAGAAGGGTCACGGCAGGGTCCATCGGCGACAGAGAAATGGAGGTCGGCGATCTGCAGGATTTTGAAACGACCATCATGCGAGAAATGCAAGGGCGGGGCGCGTGGCGGCACTAAACGTTGATTCAGGAGGGTCGAGGCATATTCAAACTACAATGACGAACCTTTCACTCCCCGCCGCACAGTGATTGATACGCTTTCGCTACGCGACGACGTCTCCCTCGTCGGTGGAGACAGCCTCTCAAAACCGTACCATGGCTCCCCATCCCCATAGACAACATCCAGCTCGGTAATCAAGGATTGCCGCTCATTATCCGATATATCTTGTAATGTCTTGTCTTTGCGATACCACAAGAAAAGCGAAGGTGCGCGCACAACACCGTCGCGTAGGGACAGCGTGGTCTTGACCCAGTCATCATCGTCCGACGGCGTTACGCCAGAAGGGAGGAGTTGGATATCTGATATAAGCGGTACATCGCGTCGGCGGGTGCGTCGATAGTACAGTAGCTAACAACGCTAAGGTTAGTCCGCAAGGCGGGCAAAGCAAGACCTCTCACCAGGTGCCACATCCCAGACTGGAGATTAAGATCACGCGGAACGCGCACCCACTTCCCCTTGATTGCGTCGTCCGAGGTGGAGGAGGACGGTGCGCACACGTCGAACAAGGTCAAGTCAAACATACATCGAACGACGGCGATCTCAGACACTGTGTATGGGCACTCAGCTGGAATATTGAACAAAAGGGGAAGACTAATGGCATACATCCAGTATCGTGGGGAAGCAATGGGTTCCAAACATCTAGAGGAAGGCTCGCGCTGTCGGACTGATTCGCAGAAGCAGAGGCCGTGACGTTCCACCAGTCAACGTCGGCGTCGTGGTCTCCCGATGTTGGCTGTGGGTGATCCACATTATCCACGTCACTGGAGAGGTCCCCAGTTGAGAGAGGGGAGATAATATCCCAAGACTGCCAGCCGAGCCGTTGGAGATCGCCAGGGCCACGAGTGGGCTGATAAAGAACGAAAAAGAATGTGAGAAGGCAGGAGAATACGATGATGGTGGTTGTCGGGACGAAAATGGACCGAAGGACACGCATGAAACGACCCATGGTAGCGAAAGAGTACTAGTGTACGTGCTGTGCAAGGATGCGGTATGTAGTAACACGCCTTTGCTGGGCCGCTTTAAGCCACGTCACGTGTCACAACCTTACTAAGCGTACAGGAGGGACTGAACTGCTGATCTGATATTCCGAAACAATACATGACTCGTGCTATGAATACAATACATGTGGATTTTTTTTGACCCAGATGATGCCATCAATTCCCCGAACCGAGAGCATTGGACATACGCGCAGCTGCGTCAGCCGGCGTGTCGCAAGTAATACTAGTTCCGCGAGAGTTGACAAGAGGGAGTGCCGTACATTGTAGACCAGGGCTGCACGGCGTTGTGGCGAACTTTCCACCTACACATTGTGCAAATTCTCCATTAACGCATGCATTTTCACCCTCTAGTTCACATATCAAGTCAGTAAGAATTCTAGGCGGCACACTAAATCACATTACCGGTGCAGGGACTGTCGGGGGTCAACGACTGGAATTTCTGGTTGAGTGCTTGCGCGTCTTTACCGTTCTGAACGGCAAATCCCGTGGAGCCAGATGAAGGAGGTGCGGACGGGGAAGATGCCGGAGAAGAAGAGGCAGGGGTCGGACCTGAAGAGCCGGCCCGGGTCGAAGACTCGGACGGCGTGGGTGAAGCAGGAGGTGAACCCTGGTTATTGCCATTGCCCGCAGCGTTTCCCGAAGGGACGCCAGGAGATGAGACTTGGTCAACAAGTTGCGTCCCGTCGGCGATTGGGCCAGCTGGATGCGCAGGGCAGCTTCCCGGAGGGTTCAAGGGGCTTGATTGACCAAAGGGGATGGTGCCTGGGGCGCCAACATTGACGCCACCTACGAAGTGCGTGAGATCCGCACCTTGGAACTGGCACTGGAATAGCCCGTTAAGCTCGGCGTTCCGTGGTGCCTTCTGACAGTACGGCACGCCGACAGAGTTAGGCTGCGATACGGGGAACATAAGATTAATACCCTTCTACCAGACGCCGGGATAACATGACATACAGTGTTGCGCGGCTGCTGCGCAAAGATTTGGGCAAATTTTATCATATCGGGGGAGTTGAGCTTCTTGGAAAGATCCATCATAATGTCCGCATTGTCCTGCTGGTCGCATGGACCGGCAGCAGCGAGAAGGGTGCCAAAGGCTTTGACAGCTATCTGATTGCACTGCTGGCCACCATTCGCGGCATTCTAACAATATTAATGGCAAAGGATTAACGACATCATATTCACAAGTGCTTTGGTGCAACTCACACAAGCAGCCTCCCACTTGGGGGTTGAATCGGAAATGACTTGGGCAATGCGCTTATTGACGTGTGTAGGTGCGGCGGTCACAGACCCGGCCACGGAGAGAGCAAGCAGGAGAGTGGAGAACTGAAACATGATGTTTGTGTATAAAGGTCAAGCCTTTTCAGCGTTAAGGAGAGTGCAAGAAAAAGCGAGCGCAGCTCTGGAGGAACGCAGGAGGGATCTTCGAGGCACGTCAAGTGCCAGGGAGGAAAAGCAGCTGGTCAGGTAAAAAGGAAGGAAAGGACCATTTTATACCATCTCGGCACCCTTATGTGATGTGGAAAAGTCCTTTGTGACCCAGGTAACGACGATCGGTGGTTGGACAAAGGAAGGAGTGGAATACGGACACGGACGGAGAGAGTACAATAGAGATCGGTCAGAGTACCATCGGCCGCATGTGAAGTGTCCGTTCCGTGACCAACAAGTTACAACGTGTCTGACTCAACGGAGCAAGAAATGAGGGAGACGAGACTGAAATGAACAATGTGGTGGTGGGCCATCGAGCTTTGGAGAATGAGGGGTGTGAGCAGAGCGGAAACAACGAGGGTGTGAGTGTGACCAGTCGACTTGGCAACCGCAACCTTTCTTCAATTTTCAATTTTGGCTTCCGATCTCGGGTCGATCGGACACGCCGCACCCCTCGATTACAGTACTGAGACACATCACGACAACCAGACAGACAGCTCGAGGAGATATGGTGTGCAAACATATCATA
>WNFC01015513.1_pt1 | contig 14269 bp, 20 predicted proteins | sample 5400541 | NCBI WGS metagenome assembly WNFC01 (sample SAMN13153342, study PRJNA577476) | soil metagenome | isolation source: 120 cm saprolite under Douglas fir tree site 2 hole 2 replicate 1 | place: USA:California | collected 2015-04-18
GTCGTGCGTCACGGTGTAAATACCGGAATGAGGAACTTTTTCACCAGGCGTGTAGAGCATGTTACGGGCACCTCTGACCAGTTCAGTATGGCAGGGTTTCGGGGCGAGTTCAGTTTCCGGGCCAGATTTGCACAATTTTGTGCAACGCCTAAAATTGAGGTATGCAGTTACCCGCTATTGAGCCGATGAAGCTCTCCCGCATGGCCAAGAGAGATGCTGAACGAGAGTAGTCTTGCACGGGGAGAAACCCCGACAAAATGATGGGAATCGTCAAAAAAATGGACGCGCAAGGGTTTGGAATTATTGATGGCGCGGACGGCTCCAAGGTTCCCTTCATTCTGTCCGACGTTAAAAGCCACCACGTTCTCAAACCGGGACAAAAAGTGGCTTTCTCTGTCCGTAGAGTCAAGAACAAGGCGTTTGCCCAGAACGTCATCGTGCTGGGAAGACCGGCTCACCTTGTGTGACCGCGCGTCGGAACCATCCCCTGGGTTTTGGTTGGAGGGGCGGCTAGTCAGGATAGGAGCCTTTTGTGGCTGATTTCGGGGTTTGCGAAAACCAGGACTGTGAACTCTCTTATCACCGCCAAATTCTCAAAGTTCTGTTCGACCGAATAGTTGCCATCAACAATATGGAAGCGCGGCAAGCTGATATTTTAGGAATGCTGCCATTCATAAAGCATTTTGAATCCTTTTTTCAATTCAGAATAGAGTGCTCTGGATGCGGTAGATTTCTGTACCGCGTGATTCAGCCCACAGTGGACTTGCAGTCAGAGAGTGAAGAATATCTGCGGCGTTCCAAATTGAATGACCTTCTGAAAGCTGGCTATCAACTCCAAGCATGGGGCGTTCTGCCGTTCGCTTCTTAAGAGGGCCTGCTATAGTTTGCAATCTGCTAACGAGTGAACTTGCTGCGAACTTCTTTCATCACGTCAGCATAGAGAGTGCGGCAGAATCCGTGATTATCCATTACTCGCTGTCAGTTTCAGCGCGGCTGCTCTCCAAGCTTCATCTTCGGTTCCGTACAACCCGGTAATCGGGACCGCCATGAAAATGACCGATTCATTCGGCAACCGGTCTCGAACAATACGGTATTTGTTTTTCCAGATGCCGACTTTCGCGTCCGGTTGCATCTGGATAACTTGCTCTTTCGCCTCTCCACATGTTTTGTGGTTGCACAAATAGTTGCACAATTGCTGCCGACCAGGGGTATTTTGCTCCGAACAGGGGGCCTTCATCCGAATGCAAAGCATTGATTCCGAACACCAGGCGGTGGAATCGGGCAATTTGCTAAACCGTTGTAGGGGCCAAAACTCCTACCGGGGGTTCGAATCCCCCCCTCTCCGCCATGTCAACTAGATTTTTCCAGTTTTATTGAGAAATCTTGAGCCTTCAGGAGTTTAGCGGTTTTTGTTTTTCGGCTAATGTCTCTTCGTTCTCCCTATTTGCCTCCAATCACCGTATTTTTCGAGCTAAATTCGAGCTAAACGCAATGTCCAAGCTTCTTGTGGAAGGAGAGTTTGTCTTCGAGACGAAGCCAGGACGCTCATGGGATGAACCAGTCTTGCAACGAGTCGGAATGCCTGAGGAGATACCACGAAGCCTATTGGGTTTAGTATTGCTTCCGTCTATGGTCGGTCAATTCAGATCCTTCTCTTTGATCCCACATCGCTCCCATAGCTTCTGCGTTTGGGGTTTTGTGTCGTAGTTCGGGAAAGACAATGAAATCCACCGCCCTCATCAGCGACTGTGGAACCTACCGGTACCGGCTCACAAGATGCTGGGACGAATCTCTTCCCTCCTGCATGTTCATCACGCTAAACCCATCGACCGCGGACGACGCGATTGACGACCCAACGATCAAGAAATGTATCCGATATGCCAAAGCCTGGGGGTACGGGAAGCTTTACGTTGGAAATCTGTTTGCGTACCGGCATACGGACCGTTCCGTCATGAAGAAAACGTTTGAGCCCGTCGGCTCAGATAAGCGCGACAATGTGGAGAGAATGGCACGCACAGTTATTCGGTCCGGGGGTGTCTGTGTCGCTGCGTGGGGCGAGGATGGAAAGCATCGCGATCAAGACAGAGTCATGATCGCGTGGTTCGCTGAGTTCGGCATTCCGCTTCATTACCTGCGGCTCACGAAGAACAAGAGATTTCCATGCCACCCTCTCTACCTGCCCAGCGACCTTAAACCTACCATTTGGAAAAAATGACATCCGTCGCCTGCACCAATGCCGCTGAAGCTCTGGCTGAATCAGCAGATGGCCGAGCTGACGCCGACGCTAGGGACACCGCATAGCCGCAAGAATCGCCGCTGACGTATTTAGCTTCGCTACTCACCGCGGAGCGTCAAAATGACAGGGAATCACCCCAGACCGCAAGGCGCCTAGTTCGAACCGTTCCGACGCTTTATTGACCACCTTCGGGCACATCTGGTAGGCAGACGGAACCTCAGAAGGATAGGGTTTTGTTCGATTGATCACTCATTGTACTGGCGGAGTATTTCTAGCAAGGCGAACCCGTCGTACTGGTCCCGTCAATAAAACAAGTGGGAACTATCGGATATTTGACTTTTGTTCGCCCCCGCTGGATGATGGACGAGCGTCGCCTAGCTCACTTATCCCCACCGTAATGAGAGGGCCCGGTGCTAAGAGGTAAACTGGGTGCTACAAAAGTTGGAATCCTCACGATCACTGATGAGGAGTTCAACGCGGCCCGAAGGATTTTCAACACGCAACATAATATACCCGGTTCACCATATTTCGTCGCTGGTGCTGTGCCATCTGGTCTATACGACTCAGTGATTCGCCAAGCCTCTGACAGAACGCACACGCCCGCGTTTCGTGCCACGGCAGCCGCCGTCAGTTTTCTGTCGCTCGGGCGCGTCTTTACGGCAAACATGACTGGAAACGTCGTCATTCTCGCGTTTGCCGTCGCGCACGCTCCCGGAGTTTCCGTGGCCCGCTCGTTGACCGCCTTGGGGGCCTTTCTCGTCGGTGCCGCCGTGGGAGGAAAGATTCTGATCCGTGCTCGTACCGATGCCCTTCTTCAATCGGTTCTCTTGATTTTCGCGTTGGAAATAGCCTTTCTAGCGGCCGCGATGTTTGCGGCCCTTGGCCACAACGGCGTCTTGGAGTATGCCTCCGCTCCCCTGTATACGATTATTCTCTGCACTGCGCTGGCCATGGGCATGAGAAATGCAGCCGTCCGAAAGCTCGGAGTTGCTGATCTCACCACTACCGTGTTGACGCTGACCATTACGGGTCTTGCCGCGGACTCTTCCTTGGCGGGGGGTAGCAATCCCCGTTGGCAGCGAAGGCTTGGTTCCATCGTCGCGATGTTTGCCGGCGCGGCGGTAGGCGCGCTCCTCATCAAACGATCCGTCTTCGCGGCACTCGCTTTGGCAGTAGCCATCACATCGGTGTGTAGCGCGCTCCTGCTGGCAGCGAATCGATGGAGTTTGCAGAGTCGCGCGGCCAAGGCAGGTTAGCATCACTCGGCTTAAATGCGGAACGCCTCAGAGGGCCGACAGGAGACAAACATGCGGCAACCTATTTCAGGGATTCATCATGTAACGGCTATTGCGTCCAATCCCCAGCGGAATCTCGATTTCTACACCCGGGTTCTCGGCCTTCGGCTCGTCAAACGAACAGTCAATTTCGATGATCCTGGTACGTATCATTTTTATTTCGCTGATGAAATTGGCTCGCCAGGTACGATCCTCACGTTTTTTCCATGGCCCGATGCTCCACGTGGCCGTGGAGGTGTAGGGCAGGTGACGCTGAATTCGTTCTGCATCCCCGAACAGTCGCTGGAATTCTGGGAGGATCGTTTGCGTAAGGCGGTAGTGCCAACCGAGAAACCTGAGAAGCGTTTCGGAGAGGAGGTGTTGGCACTTAGCGATCCCGACGGACTTCGAGTCGAGTTAATTGGAAGTTCCTCGAAGGGCAAACTCCACCCGTGGAGCAGCTCCGAAATCCCATTAGACCAAGCGATTCGTGGATTCCACTCAGTCTCGCTCTCTGAAGAAGGCTACGAGCACACTGCAAGGGTCCTGGAAATCATGGGCTTTCGTAAGGTCGCAGAGGAAGGGAATCGTTTTCGCTTCGAGGTCGGAGAAGGAGGGCCGGGTGCCCGCGCGGACATCTTGTGCGTGTCAGAAGCGCGTCACGGGAGAATCTCCGCGGGCATCGTCCGGGCACGGAACTGCGCTGGCAGGCGAATCGGCATCTGTGGTTTCAAGCCGACTACGGGATTTTTTATGCAGGCAAGTTCGTGAAAGAAAGCCACCCAGGCCGCAACCTCAACTACTGGGCTCTATGGGCTGGTTACAAGTTTTAGGAGCAAGCAACACGAGGGAGGAACATTCCCGGACTATGTCGGAACGCTCTCGAGAAGTATCTGATCGGACAGGTTCTGGAGTCCTCGGAGGAGCGCTTCGCTGCGCTGCGTGAGTTCTTCCCGAATGCAAAGGAGGAGGATTGGAGGGTTGAAGTCGCAGGACAGCGTGTCCAGGTCATCAAAAAAGACCCAACCCACGGCGGTGTCCTGGAATTTGGAACTGAGCTCATCGTCTCCGCCGATCATTCAATCGTAGCACTGCTGGGTGCGTCGCCAGGGGCTTCGACTGCAGTATGGATCATGCTTCATCTGATCGAGCGCTGCTTCGGAGACAAACTAAAGACAGGAGGATGGCTGGCCAAGCTAAAAGAAATGATCCCGTCGTATGGTCAATCTCTCATTGAGAATCCGGCCTTATGCCAACGCGTGCGGGCGGCAACGGCGGAAGTACTAAACATCATCAACGTCAACGTTAGGGAGATCGAAAGTGATTCGAGCCTATCGGCTGTATACGATCTGATGGTAATTCCCATGTGGTGCGTGGGAGCGTGAGTCCAATGAAACTGGTGGAAGCGCAGTCCATCCTTTTCAAGGAGACACCGCCACACTCCACCTATGACTGGCACAACGATCCCATTCCTCAGTACGTCATTACGTTGGCGGGAGTACTCGAATTTACGACTCTAGGCGGCGAGACGTTCACCATCCAGGAGACGTTCTGATCGCGGAAGACCACACTGGATCAGGACATAAGTGGCGGCTGGTTAATGACGAGCCATGGAAGCGCGCCTATGTAGTTTTCAAAGAAGGTGCGGACACACAGTTCATACCCGATTCCATTTCGGATTCGACTTACCCAGTGGCGTAGACACGGAACTCGAACGGGCCAATACAAGGAGGAACACAACGGTGGCCGTATTTGGGGCAACCTCAACAACAGAAGATGTTTTGTCCGGGATTAATCTGCGCGGCAAGCGGATTTTTGTTACCGGAGTTTCGGCCGGACTGGGTGTAGAGACGGCGCGCTCACTCGCCGCGCATGGCGCACATGTTGTGGGCGCGGCACGGGATTTGAAGAAAGCCGAAGCGGCAACCGCGCAGGTGCGAAAGGACGCTGCAGCCAATGGTGGAAGTTTCGAGCTCGTTGCGCTTGATCTTGCCAGTCTGAAGAGCGTGCGAGCTTGCGCGGAAGGACTGCTCAAAAAGGGTGAACCCTTCGACGTGGTCATCGCTAACGCAGGAGTGATGGCCACGCCGTTTGGTCATACGGCGGACGGCTTTGAAATGCAGTTCGGCACCAATCATCTGGGGCACTTCGTGCTCGTCAACCGTATCGTGCCACTTATCCGCAAGGGGGGGCGTCTGATCAACCTCGCGTCTGCCGGGCACCGCTTCTCCAACGTCGACCTTGAAGATCCCAACTTTGTGAGGACGCCCTATGAACCGTTCGTTGCCTACGGCCGGTCCAAGACTGCGAATATCCTCTTCGCCGTTGCTTTCGACAGGCGTCATCGAGGGAATGGCATACGCGCCGCGGCGGTACACCCAGGAGGCATCCAGACGGAGTTGGACCGCCATCTGGACCCCGTCCACATCCAGAAGACGATCGAGCAGATGAATAAGCAGCTTGCGTCCGAGGGCAAAGCACCCTTCCAGTTGAAGACTATTCCTCAAGGAGCCGCAACTTCGGTATGGGCCGGCGTAGTTGCTCCGGCTGACGAGGTCGGCGGACAGTATTGCGAGAACTGCCATGTGGCAAAGTAGTTCCAGATGATGTGACTATCACCGCGGTCAGCGAAGGTGTGCGCAGTTATGCGCTCGACCCGAAAAACGCCGAGGCACTCTGGAAGAAAAGCGAAGAAATGGTTGGAGAGTCTTTTTAGACGTCGGATTTCAACTCCGGAATAAGAAGTTGGCCATCGTCACGAAGTGAAGGAAAGGAGAAATCGTAATGCGTGTTTTCGTTACAGGTCCCGTTGCTTACGAGCAACCGTGCAAACTAGTTTGTCTGCACCAGCCAAAATCAATTTACTTCTGTTTTCAATCAACGTGCTGCTGAGTGGACGTTCTTTGGAGTCGGGAAATTTACTCGAGCCCACGCCGACAGCTTGGTTGGCTGACGGCCTGCGATTTTGTTTGCGAGCGCAATTTGGTCGCGCGAATCGGAACCTAAGTACGTGTGCGTCTGGAAGTAATCGAACATTTCCGCTATCTCAGCGGCTCCAGCAAAGAGACCCTCGAAGACTTCCTTTGGCACTTGATTGAAAGAGAAGTTGTGACCCTGTCGATTTAGCGTATCGATGATTTCATTGAAGCTCATGAAATCGCCGACTAGGGGCAGGTACTCGCCATGGCCTGCCTGATCGGGGTGAGCGAATGCTCCGGCGACGATGCCGCCAAGTTCCGTAATGTCCCCCATGTGAATGCTCCGCACTGTTGGATCAACCGGGAGAGCCCAGATCGCGGATCCGTCAGTCTGTTTTTGCGGAGCAAGAACGCCGATAAGGTTCTGATAGTAGAAAGGCGCCATGACGAACGTATGATTCGCAAACCCGGCTTCTTTCACTATCCGATCAACCTTGGCCTTGTCGGTAAAATGAGGAACGTGAAACTTGCCTCCGCTGATTGCTTCCACATCAGGCAACGTGGACCACACAAAGTGCTTAACGCCCGCATCCTTGGCGGCGCGTACTGCGGCGGTTGCTTGCTCGACCTCGTCGGCACCTTCTTCCCAAACATTAGTGACCAGAAATACGCCGTGCGCCCCTTCAAACGCAGCCGCAAGGGTTTCGGGGCGATTCAAGTCCGCTTGGATGACTTCGTCGGCGAGTTCACGATGCTTGGCCGGATTGCGAGTCAGGCCGCGTACCTTGAATTGATCGCCGGCTTGAAGGGCGCGTACTATGGCGCCTCCTTGTTGCCCCGTTGCGCCGACTACGGCGATGAGCTTCTTATTTGTGGGTTCCATATGCATTGTGCCTCTCTTTCTATCTATTGATGAAAAGTCTATTGATATAGATACATTCTTCTGGACATCGGTCACACAAAAGTGCAAACTATTCTTGTTATGGACAAGGACTCGCGAGCTCCGGTTCACTGTTGGCTGGTATTGGGGAAGGCCTTCCACGCAGCCGCGAAATATCTTTATGCGGGACTTGAGGAGACGGGAATCGACGATACCGACTTTCGGATACTGGAGGCCCTCTTGAACAAAGGACCTTTGCCGGTGAATATGATCGGCCCAAAGGTGTACCTTACGCCCGGCTCGATCAGCGTGGCCATCGACCGCCTGTTGGATAGAGGCCTGGTAAGCCGGGTCGAGAGTGCTGAGGATCGGCGCGTCCGGATCGTATCGCTCACCCCAAAAGGCAAAGAATTGATCGCGCCGATTTTTCGCAAGCACGCAGCGGAAATCAAGAAAGTCTTTGCCGATGCGAGCCCGAAAGAGTTGCGAACTCTTGAAACGATATTGAAAAAGATTGGGAAGCGCGCCGAGAGCCTGGGGACAGGAATCAAACGAAGATCTTGAAGCCAGCTTTCACATAACGACGTGGTACGCCGATCAATAAGGTCACGACGAAGTCCCAGAACCAGTAAGCTGCATCGCACCATAGCCCATCCTGCGCACGCTCAGCGAGGTATTAGGAAGTGTGAGGTGCCGCCGAGCTTCGTTTGTTTTGTCATTGTGTTCTCTCCCACGAATGAAGCAACGCATCGATCGAGATTAATCTGCTCTGTCTGGTGGACGCGTAACTAAATGGCTGGCTTTCGCTCTTGGGAATTCCGCCCCGCCGATCACCACACCTTCATACCGCCATCGACGACGATATCGACTCCGGTCACGTACGAACTGTCATCGGAGGCCAGGAACAAAGTGACGTTCGCCACTTCTTCCGGCCGGCCGAGACGACCCAACAGCGTCTTACCGAGCATGTAGCCGGCCCATTCTGGGTCCTTCAGCTGTTCGCGTGTCTGGTTGGTTTCGATCACTCCAGGCGAAATCGAATTGGCGCGAATCCCATGCTCGCGGCCTTCCATCGCCAGTTGCCGGGTCATGCCGATGATGCCAGCCTTGGCCGTAGTGTGTGCCAGAGAGCCCAGGTTCTTGAAGCTCATCAGCGCGGTCAGCGAAGCGGTGTTCACGACCACGCCATGGCTGGCTTTCAAATAAGGCAACGCGGAAATACGCCATGGCGGCGTTGTTGAAGAGCACGTCGACTCGACCAAAAGTGCGCACCGCAAAATCGACCAGCGCCTGACAGTCAGCGGGCTTGGTCAGATCGCATGGCTGCATGGAGACCATTGTTCCACCGGCGGCGCGAACCGCCGCAACGGTCGCTTCCGCATCCTCGACGTACAGACCACAGCCAACGACCAAAGCACCCTCTCGCGCGAAGGTTAAGGCGGCTTCACGGCCTATGCCGCCACCAGTGCCGGTGATGATGCAAACTTTTCCTGAAGGCCTGTTCGACATTGTTTCCCCCAGATTGGCGCTGGCGGGTCAGACGCCTATTTCTCCACTGCAGAAATCACTGACGAATGATCGCGAACAGCCGACGCAACTTCCGCTCCGAGCAGTTCGATCGCGTGGACGCGCTTCGCGTGCGGCAGAGAAGCGATGCTCATTTGAAAGCTAAGTCTTTCGATTCCTCCGAGTGCTTCACTGACCGAGAGGATCTTGTCAGCTACCATTCGAGGATCGCCAACGAGCAATGCTCCTTCCGGCTCGAGAAGCGCTTCGAACTGACGACGCGTAATCGGCGGCCACCCACGCTCTTTGCCAATTTCGGTGAAGGACCGGGCGTAACCTGGGAAGAATTCGTCCGCTGCTTGCTCATCGGTATCCGCAACATAGCCCAGCGCGTGAATTCCGACCTTCAACTGGTCCACAGGGTGACCAGCGCGACGGCCTGCCTCGCGGTAAAGATCAATCAAGGGGCGAAACCGGCGTGGTTCACCGCCGATGATGGCCACCATCAGCGGAAGGCCGAGTGTTCCGGCGCGCGCAAACGAAGCCGGTGTGCCGCCCACCCCAAGCCAGATCGGAAGAGATCGCTGATATGGCCGTGGATACACTGCTTGCCCCGTAAGAGGCGCTCGGTGTTGACCAGCCCAATGGACGTGAGTGTTTTCCCGAATTTTCAGGAGCAGTTCCAGTTTGCTCGCGAAAAGAGAATCGTAATCGGCCAGATCCAGGCCGAACAGAGGAAAGGCTTCCACAAACGATCCGCGCCCCACAATCATTTCGGCGCGTCCGCGTGAGAGAAGATCAATGGTTGCGAACTGTTGAAATATGCGCACTGGGTCATTCGCGCTCAAAACGGTGACGGCACTGGCGAGACGGATCTTGTCGGTCCGGACTGCCGCAGCAGCCAAGATCGTTTCTGGCGCGGAATCAAGAAACTCCGCCCGGTGATGCTCGCCAATCCCAAAGACATCCAGCCCAACGCGATCCGCAGTCTCGATTTCGTCGAGGAGGTGGCTCAAGCGATCTGCCGGGCCGAGATTCTCACCCGTCAGGGTGTCCGGTACCTCGGCCACAAAACTATCGATTCCGATTTGCATATCCCTGCTCCCGTCATTCTTCACAAGGTCGCGCCGCAGTTGCTTCGACCGTGATCGAAAGTTCGCTCGGATTGACGAGTCGAGAAGATCTCGTCAATGGCTGCGCGCCGGCCCTTGAGGTCGTTTTCACCGAAGACGTCGTGAAAATTGAGGGTCAGCAAAGTCGATATGCTGCAGGACATTGCTTGTCTCCTCTCGGCATCGAGTGCCCCTTGCGTATCTCGACCCGGAACGACTCTATTGGAGATGACGCGAGTCTGTATGTCCGACCGCTCGCGGTATTTCGTTCAAATAGGGTGCAAGAAATTCCGTGGGGGAAATTTTGCCTTGTGCCACAGCACCTGTTCCGCCCGCCTGGATGAACTGGACGTCAGTGATGCCCATGAAACCGAAGATGAAGCGCAGATAAGGGATTTCGTGGTCCAGTGCGGTCACTCCCGCTTCCTTGTAACTGCCACCGCTGGCGATGATCGCAAGTACCTTTTTGTCAGCCAGCAACCCTTCTGGCGTACCGGCGGCCGTATAACGGAAAGTCCTTCCGGCTCGCACGACGTGATCAATCCATGCCTTCAGGGCAGCAGGAACTGCGAAGTTGTACATCGGAGTTGCAACTACGATTTCATCGGCTGCCTGGATTTCCGCCACCAGTTCATCCGAGAGTTCAAGTGCTTTCTTATGGTTCTCGTTGTGGTGTTCGGGCGGAGAGAAGGCGCCTGCAATCCAATCCAAGTCAACAAACGTAAGCGGGGTTCTGGTTAAGTCCCTCTCGATTACGCGCCCCTTGGGATTCCTAGCCTTCCAAGCCTCAACAGCGGCATTACCAAGTTGGCGTGAGATCGAGTAATCTCCACGAGGGCTAATACTGATATAAAGCAACGTCGGCATAGTGACTCCTAAATTTCTTTGGCCTCATCTTCTATTGACCGGTGGCGTTCGCGCCCGGCCGCCTACTATATTGATGCACGGTCTATTGATATGGATATATTTTGCGGACAACGAATTTAAAACCGTTCAATATAAGAGCGTTATGCCTTCCGCTCCTCCGGGAAAGCGCCCTCGGTCTGTAATTTCATTCTCAAACTTCGCTCACCTCGACGCTGCGAACGTAGTGCCCCGAATCCAGTCGCTTCGTTTCCACCACCGGATCCGCCACCCGCAGCCGAATCATATAGCTTCCAGCGGCTTTCGGCCTCCACGCATGGGACCAGAAGCTCCACGGATCATTAGTGGCCTGCGAAAAATGGTCCACTCGCACGTACTCCTCTTCCGGATTGAAACGTATTTCCAACACCTTCACCGGCCGCGACCCGCCCCACAGGATCCCCACGACGCGGTACTTAATCTTTCCATCCACAAGCCACTTCTCGACGCGAGTCGGCATCGCCGCCTGATCTATCGTCGCTGGCCGGTAATCTTTCGCCAATTTAGGGACGCCTTGCTGATGCGTTCGCGCAGCAAACTCTTGCATCTGTGAAGTCGCCGCGGCGTTTTCATCGACAAACGTGATGGCGTTGACCCACTTGATGCACGTACATCCGTACCAGCCGGGCACCAGCAGGCGCACCGGCGCCCCGTGATCTCGTGTCAGCGGCGCACCGTTCATCTCCGTCGCCAAGAAAGCTTTCGCCGCCTTCAGTTCTTCCAAGCTGAAAATCCAGTCCGCCCCGGCAATCGATGTCGCCGATTTCGCCGGGTATTCATCGAACCCGGAAACCATCACGCCGCTGCTTCGTGGCTTGACCCTTTCCTCGAGCACGTCCTCAATCGGCGCGCCAGCCCAGTCCGCCACGCTCAGCAGCCCAAATCGCGTCGCACGCGCGTTCCCCGAGCACTCCATCAGGTGCAGCCCCATCGGCTTCGTGCCAATCTTCAAATCATTCAGCGCAAGCTTCACGGGCTCCTTCACAAGCCCGCCCACCTGAATCGACCACGGCCGCTCCTTTTCCAGCAGCTCTGACGCGCTCGTGCGCACGTAAAATTTCTCGATGGGAGTAACGCGCCGCTCCGGCGTCAGCACGGAAAGGTCGCAATACATCCGCGCATCAAGCCCCGAGCCAACCACCTGCTCCAGCGGCGCGCGGCTTTCACCGGTAAACTCCACAACGCCGAGTTGCTTCCCTCCCCGGAACGCATCCTTTTCATCGCTCTGAAATCCCGCCAGCCCGTTGATCTTGTCGAAGCCAGTGAGCAGCACGCCGCCACCGAGCATGGAGGTGCAAAGAAATTCTCTCCGGCTCGGTTTTACCTGCAACCGTCCATTCACGTTTGCACCACGATGAAGCGTCGACCCGTCCGCTCCCATGATAATGCCACTTCAACAAGAAAAACGCGCAACGAGGTTCAGGGCAGGCATTCTGCGGCTTTTGCTTCTGGATAGTACTCGCGCAATACCTCAATAAGATCCGTGGCGCTCAGCGCAAAGCCCACGCCCGCCGCGTCCTTCTTGTTAAGCCGCAGCGTATTGATCCCGATCACTTCGCCGCGCGCATTCAGCAGCGGCCCTCCGCTGTTTCCGGGATTGATCGACGCGTCCGTTTGAATCCACAGCCCAGGCCCGGCGCTGGAAAATTTCCCGATGCCGCTGACAATCCCTTTCGTAACGCTGAACGGCATAGCCCCGCCAGGATTTCCAATGGCCATCACGCTTTCGCCTTGCCGCACTTTGCCCGTCCCCGCCAGCGTCAAGTACGGGAACTCGCTGCCCTCCACCTTCACCAGCGCAATGTCGCGGTTCGCCGCGATATGCACCACGTTGCCTTCGATCTGCTGCCCGTCCGCCAGCAGCACCATCAACGACGTTTCGCCGCGCGCCAGATGCGCATTCGTCGCGATCAATCCCGTCTCGGTAACAAAAAACCCGCTCCCCGACTTCGTGAGACTCTGCAAGCGCACCACCGCGGGCTTGGCGCGCGCCACGATGTCTTCGGCCGCCAGCGAAGCCTCCGATTTCCCCGCCGTCGCAACGTCCTCCGAAACGTCAACCGCAATTTTCCCCGTAAACACTTTGCCCACCGGCTCCAGGTCCACATGAAAATGCTTCGTCTTCAGCAGCCAATATTCCCCGTGACTGTGCCCTTTCAGCGAAACCCAGTTCATCGGCCCTTCCGTCATCTGGATTTCTTTGCTCGTGTAGCCCGCCAGGCTGATGCGCGCGGTCATGGAATGCTCCAGCCGCCGCCCCAGCGCCGTCTTCGTTTTGTGGAAGTAGCCGCCCGGCACGTCTTCCTCATAAGGCGTGGCACCCACGTCCACGCCGTTGATTTCCACTGTTGCGCCGGAAGGCGTGCTGGTAATCGTCAGCGTGTCGCCGCGCGCGCATGTCGCGCCCAGCGACACCACGACCGCAGCGGAAAAGCACAGCTTTGAGAGGTAAGCCATGCGCTGACCTCGCCGGGCAGAATGCGCCCCGCGCTCGTAGCGATATTACCATCTACTTATCTTATTGTGTATGGATTCTGCAGGGCCATCAGCGGTCTTCGCTGCCCCGCGGCTCATCTTTGCGCAAATAGCCCGCGCAAGAAAGCACCGGCAAGCGTGGATACTTCGGAAAGTTCGCATCCGTTGCGGAAAGCTGGCACATCACAAACACCGATCCCCGCTCCGACTCAACGCGCCGCGCATGCAAGCAATCCAAGCACAGTCCCGCCGGAATTCTTGCCGCGCCGGCATCGGTCCGCGATCCCATGCCGCCAGCATAACGCACCACGTCCATGCGACGCCGATTCCGGTTCGCGTAGCGGCGCAGACCGCTGCGCCCTATCCACCTCGATGCCAACGCGAAGAGCGCAAGCAGAACCAACGACCTCACGCCCCGCTTTCGTCGAACTCCATTTCCGGTGCCGGCAGCTTGTCGCCGTCTCGCGCCACCCAAACATACAAAGTAGGTAGCAAAAATATGCTCAGCAGCAGAGCACCAACCAGCCCGCCGACAATCACGATGGCAAATGGCCGCTGCGAATCCGATCCGATTCCGCGCGACAGCGCGGCTGGCAACAACCCCAGCGTGGCCACCAGCATGGTCATCATGATCGGACGCAACCGCAGCACCGCCCCTTCGATCGCGGATTGCTCGATCGAATGACCGCGAGCGCGAAGTTGATTGATGTATTCCAGCATAATCACCCCGGTTTGCACCGAAACGCCGAATAGCGCCAGGAAACCGACGCCCGATGAGACGCTGAAGTGCGTTCCCGTCACCAACAAGGCCAGCAGCCCGCCAATGGGCGCCATGGCCACGTTGGCGAGAATCAGCAGCGCCCACTTGAAGGAACGGAACATCATGTAAAGAATGCCGAAGATGAGCAGGATGGTTAGCGGCACGATCACGAAAAGCCGCGCCTCGGCGCGCTTCTCGCTTTCGT
>WNFC01005185.1_pt1 | contig 14268 bp, 11 predicted proteins | sample 5400541 | NCBI WGS metagenome assembly WNFC01 (sample SAMN13153342, study PRJNA577476) | soil metagenome | isolation source: 120 cm saprolite under Douglas fir tree site 2 hole 2 replicate 1 | place: USA:California | collected 2015-04-18
TAGCCGACTTGCCGATCCCGCTCCTGACCGACGAGGTCTTCGCCTACGACCTCAACGCAGAGCCACCGTCAACCGCCATTGGGCCTCCGTTGGCAGGTGGTGTCGATGGCGCTTCCTCGTTCGGTGGCAGCGATCGTCGCGGGGCCGGCGCAGAATTCTCTTCGAGGTGGAGTTCCGACACTCGCAATGTTGACGCCGGGGGCACTTCGCTTCGTGGAGACACTCGGGAAGCCGCTCTGTTAAAACTCCTGGCCTCGCCCAACCTGCGCAGTCGGAAATTTGCCTTCAGGCAGTACGACTCGACCGTCCAGGGCAATACCGTTATGGGGCCTGGCCACGCCGCGGCGGTCATCCGCGTCGAGGGCACCAACAAGGGGCTCGCCCTGACGACCGATTGCAATCCGCGGTTTATGCGCGCGGATCCGCGACGCGGCGCGGCGCACGCTGTGGCCGAGGCAGCGCGGAACCTGGCCTGCGTTGGGGCCGAGCCGATCGCGGTGACGGACTGTCTCAACTTCGGCAATCCCGAAAAGCCAACCGTCGCCCGGCAGTTGACCGAGGCGATTCAGGGCCTGGCCGAAGCTTGCCGCGCGCTGAACGTGCCAATCGTGAGCGGCAACGTCAGCCTGTACAACGAGACCGGCGGGCGAGCCATCCCGCCCACGCCCACGGTGGGCATGGTCGGCTTGCTCGAGGACGTCAGCCTGGCGGTGCCGACCGGCTTCGTGGCCAAAACGAGCATCATGATCCTGGGCCGCGAGCCAACGGCGCTCGGCGCGAGCGAGTACGCCGGCGACGGAGATTTTCCAAGGTTCGACCTCGACGACGAGCGACGACTCGACCAATTGCTGCGCAGCCTCGCCACCCGTAGACTGCTGCGTTCTGCCCAGGACGTATCCGACGGCGGACTCGCGGTCGCTCTGGCCGAATGCGCGCTCGTCGGAGGCGTCGGCGCCACCCTGGATGTGGTAGACGTTTCAGAAGTTGGGCTATTTTCCGAAGACCAGGGACGGGCTGTCGTGACGTGCGCCTCCGAGTCCGTCGGCGCGGTGCTACAGATAGCAGACCAATTTGGGGTTAAAGCGCGTATCGCTGGGCTTACTGGCGGAGACCGTCTCACAGTCGGTGACGCCCTGAGTGTCAGCCTGGCCGCGCTCCGCGCAGCGTGGGAGGGCCAGGCGTGAAGCCGCGCGAAGCGTGCGGCGTGGTCGCGATCACTTCCCTGGCTGCCGAGCCGGCGCGTCTGGCGTTCTTTGCCTTATATGCGCTGCAGCACCGCGGGCAGGAATCCGCGGGGATCTGCACGGCCAATGGCGAGAGCCTGAACAACCTGACGGGGATGGGCCTGGTCAGTCAGGTCTTTCACGAACGCAACCTGGCCAGGCTCGGCGGCCAGCTGGCGATCGGTCACACGCGCTACTCGACCACCGGGTCGAGCCGCGCCGACAACGCGCAGCCGATCGTGGTCCGATCCGATCTCGGCAGCCTGGCCCTGGCACACAACGGCAATCTGGTCAACATCGAAACGGTGCGCGCCGAAGTCGAGCGCCTCGGCATCCGGCCGCGCACCTCGACCGACTCCGAGTTGATCGCCCACCTGATCTCGCGCGCGCCTGGCGACGACTGGCTCAGTCGCATGCGACAGGTGCTGCAAACGCTCAGCGGCGCATTCTGCCTGGTGATGTTGACCCGCGATCGGGTCTACGCCGCGCGCGACCCGTGGGGCATCCGCCCACTGGTCCTCGGCCGCTTGTCCGACGGCTGGGCCGTCGCCTCCGAAAGCTGTGCCCTGGACACCATCGGCGCGCAGCTGATCCGCGAGGTGGCGCCTGACGAGCTGCTGGCCATCGGCCCCGACGGCGTGCACTCGGAGCAGTACTCACAAACCGCCCCGCCGGTGCGGGCCGGCTGTTCGTTCGAGTTCATCTATTTTGCCCGACCCGACAGCCTGATCGACGGCCAGCTCGTCTACTCCACCCGCGAGCGCATGGGCGAGGAGCTCGCCCGCGAGCACCCGGTCGAAGCCGACTTCGTCATGCCTGTGCCCGACTCGGCCACGCCCGCCGCCATCGGCTTCGCCCGCGAGGCCGGGATTCCGTATCGCGAAGGTCTGGTCAAGAACCGCTATATCGGCCGCACGTTTATCCAGCCGCATCAGCGACAGCGCGAGGATGGCGTCGACCTGAAGTTCAATCCGCTGCCCGAAGTGCTGCGCGGCCAACGCATCGCACTGGTCGACGACAGCATCGTGCGCGGCACGACCACTCCGCGCATCGTGGCCATGCTGCGCAAGGCCGGCGCGTCGGAGATCCACCTGCGCATCTGTGCGCCGCCGATCCGCTACGCCTGCCATCTCGGGGTGGACACCGCGCCTGAGGACACGCTCATCGCCAACGCGCACGGTGTCGACGAGATTCGCACGATCGTGGGCGCCGACTCACTCGGCTACCTGAGCCTTGACGGCCTGGTCAAGGCCATCGCGCTGCCCGAACGCCAGCTGTGCAATGCGTGCTTCCACGGTCGCTACCCGATGGCCATCGACGGCGCCTCCGAAAAGCTGAGCCTGGAGCAAGCGCGACCGTGAGCTACGCGGCCGCGGGCGTCGACATCGCGGCTGCCGAAGAAAACGTCCGCCGCATCGGTCGCGACGTGCGCTCGACGCACGGCCCATCGGTCCTGGGCGACTTTGGCGGCTTTGCCGGGCTGTTCCATCTCCAAGACGTGCGCGACCCGGTGCTGGTGGCCAGCACTGACGGCGTCGGCACCAAGGTCCTGATCGGGCTACAGCTGGGGCGCTACGACGTGCTGGGGCACGACCTGGTCAACCTGTCGGTCAACGATGTGCTCACGACGGGGGCGCGGCCACTGTTTTTTCTCGACTACGTCGGCCTGCACGCCATCGACCAGGGCGTGATGGAAGGGCTGGTGGGCGGGATGGCGGCTGCTTGCCGCGAGAACGGTTGCGCGTTGCTCGGCGGCGAGACTGCCCAGCTACCCGACCTGTACGCGCCGGGGCAGCTCGATCTGGCGGGAACCGTCGTCGGCGTCGTCGAGCGCAACGCCGTCATCGATGGCTCCGCGGTCCAACCTGGAGATCGCCTGTGGGGCCTGCCGTCGACGGGGCTGCACACCAACGGCTTCAGCCTGGCGCGGCAGCTCGTGTCCGGGTTTGACTTGCAGTCCGATCCGGATGGGCGACTCGGCATGTCGCTGGGCGATGCGCTCCTCGCGCCGCACCCGTCGTACTACCGGATGATCGCGCCGATTCTCAAGGAGTTGAAGGCCATCGCGCACATCACCGGCGGCGGCATTCCCGGCAACTTGCCGCGGGTGCTGCCCGAAACGGTTTCGGTCGAGCTCGAGTGGGGCGCATGGCCTGTGCCAGCCATCTTCGGCTTCCTCCAGGAAGCCGGCCAGGTTCCGTTCGACGAGATGCAGCGCGTCTTCAATCTGGGCCTGGGCATGATCTTCGTCACCGCACCGAATGTCGACCCGCGTGAGCAGTGTTCGCACGCCATCGAAGTCGGCCGCGTCACGGCCCGCCAGGCACCGCGGGTCATTTTTCGCCGCGCCTGATGCTGCGCGTTGGCGTCCTCGTTTCGGGCGCCGGGACTAATCTGCAGGCCCTGCTGGATGCTTGTGCTGAGCCGATGTTTCCGGCGCGGATTGTCCTGGTCGGTTGCAATCGAGTTCAGGCGCCGGCCATCGCGCGGGCGGACTCAGCCGGCGTGCGGGTGTGCCTGGTCGATCGCACAGTGATCCCAAAGCGGCGGGAGCGCCAGGAAAAGCTCATCGAAGCGCTACAGGCAAGCGACGTGGGCCTGGTCGTCCTGGCCGGCTTCGACGAAATCCTGATCCCCGACTTCGTCCGCGTATACAGCGGCTGCATCGTGAATACCCACCCGTCACTGTTGCCTGCGTTCGGCGGGACGATGCACGCCGTCGCCCAGGCTCTCGAGCACGGCGTGAAAGTCACCGGCTGCACCATTCACCTGGTCACCGACGATCTCGACGGTGGCCCGATCCTCCTGCAAGACGCCGTCGAGGTCCGCGACGACGACGATGCTGAATCGCTGCACGCGCGGATCCGCGAACGCGAGCATCGCCTCTTACCCGCGGCGGTGCGCGCTTTTGCCGAAGGTCGCGTGCGCATCGAGGGTTGCCGAGCACGCGTGCTAGCATCACCCTGAATTCGAGATGCGCGCGATCCTGTCGGTCTACGACAAGACGGGCGTCGTGGACTTTGCTCGTGGGCTCGAGGCGCTTGGCTTCGAGCTTTTCTCAACCGGCGGTACCGAGGGTTTGCTGCGCGAGGCGGGCATCAACGTCCGCGGCGTGCAAGAGCTTACGGGCTTCCCTGAGATGCTCGGCGGGCGGGTCAAGACGCTCCATCCCGCAGTGCACGGCGGGATCCTCGCCCTGCGCGATGATCCTGGCCACCTCGAAGAGCTGGCTCGACAGGGGCTGAAGCCAATCGACGTGGTCGTTTCCAATCTGTATCCGTTCGTCGAAGTGGCGCGTGACTCAGGCGCGCGCCTATCCCAGGCGTTGGAAAACATCGACATCGGCGGTCACACGCTGCTGCGCGCCGGGGCCAAGAATTTCCTGAACGTCCTGGCCGTGTGCGATCCAGCTGACTACGAAGCGCTGCTCGAGGAGCTGGCGCGGCCGGAAGGGGTCAGTCCCGACACGCGCCGCCGACTGGCCACGAAGGCCTTCCAGCACTGTGCTGTCTACGACACCCAGATCGCTCGGTACCTGCGGCCGCACGACGAAATCTTCCCGGCCGAGTACACGATTGCACTGAAGAAGGTCAACGACATGCGTTCAGGCGAGAACCCGCACCAGTTCGCGGCGTTCTATGCCGAATCGTCGCCACGATCCAGCCCAGCAGGCCTCGCCGCGGCCAAACAGCTGCACGGCAAAGCGCCGTCGTTCAACAACACCTTCGACGCGGACCTGGCCTGGCAGGCGGTCTCCGACTTCACGTCAATCTGCGTCGCCATCGTCAAACACGGCAACCTGTGTGGGCTGAGCCTCGGCGATTCGGTCGCCGATGCGTTCCGCAAGGCGCTGGCGACCGATCCACAGACCGCCTTCGGCAGCGCCGTCGCGGCGAACCGGGTCGTCGACGACGAGGCGGCGCACGAGATTGCATCTGTCTTTTTCGAGGACCTTGTCGCGCCCGACTACACGCGCGAAGCACTCGATACACTGCGGCCGAAAGCTGATCTGCGCGTTTTTGCGACGCACGCCGACCAGGGCACGCGCGGTCCCAACGGCTCGGGGCCGATGCCGGGCGAATTCGACTACAAGCGGCTCCTTGGGGGTTTCCTGGTACAGACGCGTGATGCGCTGCCCGAACAGTCGTTCACACCCAAGGTGGCTACGCAGCGCCATCCGGTGCTGGCCGAGCTGACGTCGCTGTACTTTGCCTGGCGTGCCGTCAAACACGTCACGTCCAATGGGGTGGTGCTGGCCAAAGGCATGTCGCTGGTCGGCTTCGGCTCAGGGCAGCCGAGTCGCCAGGATGCGGTCGACCTGGCGTGTCGCAAGGCGGGTGACCGGGCGCAAGGATCGGTGATGGCCTCCGACGGGTTTTTCCCGTTCCCGGACGCGCTCGAGCGGGCGGCTGATGCGGGCGTAACAGCGATCATCCAACCCGGCGGCTCGAGCCGCGACCCCGAGTTGATCCGCGCCGCGAATCGGCACGGCATGGCCATGATCTTCACCGGCGAACGCCATTACCGCCATTAGCTTGTTCTGCAGTTTCCTAAGGTTTGGCACGCCGAGAGCATTCGTGCCGTGCGTTTGCTTTGGCACGGCGCTGCGCGCCGGAGGGGCTCCGCCCCTCTACCCCGCTTTCGCCAGCGCTTGGCCATCTGTTTGCCGCGAACTTGTCCTGGAGGCTCCGCCCCCAGACCCCCAGGCCTATTCGGCGCCGCGAACACCCCTGTGATTGAGCTTCGCTATGGCATCAACCCTCATCAGGTCCCTGCGCGGGTCTTCACCGATGGCCAATTGCCTTTTAAGGTTTTGAACGGTGCGCCTGGGTATATCAATCTGCTTGATGCCTTGAACTCGTGGCAGTTGGTGCGGGAGCTGCGGCAGACGCTGGGGTTGCCGGCGGCGGCTTCGTTCAAGCACGTCAGCCCGGCGGGTGCGGCTCTGGGATCACCGTTGAGCGATGCGTTGAGGCGGGCGTATTTTGTGGGCTCGGCTAACGAGCTGTCGCCGCTGGCGGCGGCTTATGCTCGGGCGCGCGGGGCGGATCGAGTGTGCTCTTACGGCGATTGGGTTGCGCTGAGCGATGCGGTGGACCTGTCGACGGCGAGGCTGCTGCGTCGCGAAGTTTCCGACGGTGTGATCGCGCCTGGGTTCGAGCCCGCGGCGCTGGACCTGCTGAAAGGCAAGCGCGGCGGTCGCTATACCGTGCTGCAGATCGATCCCGACTATGAGCCACCGGAACAGGAGACGCGCCAGGTCTTTGGCGTCACCTTCGAGCAGCGCCGCAACGCGGTCGTCCCGAACCTGGATCTGCTCCAGAACGTTGTCACCAGGCGCACCGACATCCCCGACGCGGCGCGGCGCGACATGCTCGTGGCGCTGATCACCTTAAAATACACACAGTCCAACTCGGTCTGCCTGGTGACCGACGGCCAGGTGATTGGTAACGGTGCCGGGCAGCAATCGCGCATTCACTGCACGCGGCTGGCTGCAAGCAAGGCCAACACGTGGTACTTGCGCCAGCACCCCGCCGTGCTGGCGCTGCCGTTCCGCCCGGGGCTCGAGCGGGTCGACCGAGACAACGCGGTCGACCAATTCTTGCGCGACGACCTCACGCCAGCAGAAGAAGCACTCTGGCGGCAGAGTTTCGCGGAAATCCCGACTCGCCTGTCAACAGCCGAAAAACGCGCCTGGCTCGACACGCTGCACGGCGTGACGCTCGGCTCGGACGCGTACATTCCGTTCCGCGACAACATCGACCGCGCCCACGCCAGCGGCGTCGACTACGTCGTCCAACCCGGCGGCGCGCTAAGAGAGGCGGAGATCATCGCCGCCTGCGACGAATACAACATGGCCATGGTCTGTACGGGGTTGCGGCTGTTCCACCACTGACTTCTACATGTGCTTGTCGAACCAGCCGACGATCCGCTCCAGGCGTTCGATTCTGCGATCTGGGCGGCCGCTGCGGCTGAGGTTGTGGCTCTCTTCGGGGAACCTGACCATCTCTACCTCCGTTTTGCCGATGCGTCGGAGTTGAACGAAGAGCTGTTCGGCTTGTTCGATCGGACAGCGCAAGTCTTGCTCGCTGTGGATCAGCAGCAGCGGGGTGCGCATCTGCGTGGCGTAGGTCAGCGGCGATCGCTCGCGGTACAGTGCTTCGCGCTCGTAGACCGGGCCGCCGAGAATGTAATCACCAAAGAACGGGCCGATGTCCGAGGTGCCGTAGAACGACGCCCAGTTGTAGCAGCCGCGCTGCGAAACCGCGGCGCGGAAGCGCTGGGTGTGGCCCACCAGCCAGGCTGTCATGAACCCGCCGTAAGAGCCGCCGGTCACGCCTAGCCGCGCGGCGTCGACCCAGCGCCATTGGCTCGCCGCGTCGACCGCGGCCATGCAGTCCGCCGCATCCTGGTTGCCCCAATCGGCAAAGATGCGCGCGGTGAACGCTTCGCCATAGCCCTTGCTGCCGCGCGGATTGGTGTACAGCACGGCGTAGCCGCGCGCCGCGAGCACCTGGAATTCGTGCATGAAACTCCAGGCGTACATCGTCTCGGGCCCGCCGTGGACTTCGAGCACGAGCGGCCACTTCTTGCGTTCGCTGAAGCCAGGTGGCTTCAGCAGCCAGCCGTGCACGGTCTCACCGTCCGTGCTCTTGACCTGGAATGGCTCGGCGGCGGCCACGTCGAGCGTCTCGAGCAGCGCATCGTTTTCACGACTGAGCCGCCGCTCTGCGGTTTCGTCTTCGACGGCGAAGACCTCGTACGGATGCGTGGGATCGGAAATGACACAGGCAATGCGTTGGCCGTCGCGCGAGACGCTGAACGCCGCCACCTCCCGATCGCCGCCGACCACCGTCCGCGGGCCACTTTCGCCCAACGGAAAACGGACGATCTCGACCCGCCCAAAGCGTGAAACCAGGCTGACCAAGCCGCGGCCATCAGGCTGCCAGACCGGCGGCTGCGCGGAAAACGGGTCGCGCGCGTCGGACAGCGCGGCGTTGCCCAGCTCGTCCTCGAAGAGTCCCGAGAACGAGTACGAATCGCCACCCTCGATGGGTACCGAGAGCAGCTCGGTCCGCGCGCCGTAGGTCCAACCACGCTCGTGGCCCAGATAGGCCACGCGTTGTCCATTTGGCGAAAACACCGGCGTGCTGGCCTGGCCGCGATGCCGCGTCAAACGTCGCGCGCGACCGCCCGCGCTGGGCACGACCCACACATCGTTGAGCATGCTCAGGTCGCGATCGCGTTCTCGATTCGAGGTGAACGCCAGCAGCTGTCCGTCGGGCGACCAGGCCGGCTCGACGTCGTCCCAATCGCCGTCGGTGATCTGCTTGGGCTCACCTTTTTCCTGATCTACATTCAGCACGAAGAGGTGCTTGCGCATCGCCTCGAAAAAACCTTCGCCGTCACCCTTGTGGCGCACGCGGGTGATGATCTTGACCCGCGGCGGCTTGGCCTTTTCGTCCGACTGGCCCTCCTGCGTGGCAATTTCTGCGACATCGACGCGCGCCGAAAAAGCCAGGCGGTCACCGCTGGGCGACCACACCGGCGCGCCCGCGCCGCGTTTGAGCGAGGTCAGCTGACGTGGCTCGCCGCCTTGCAAGGGGAGCACAAAGACTTGCGCGAGCGAGTTGTCGCGGTCCGAAACGAAGGCGAGTGAGCAGCCGTCGGGCGACCAGCGCGGCGCGGTATCGCGGTGCTGTCCAGTGGTCAGCGCGCGCGATGGGACAGATCCATCAAAGGCGGCCAGCCTCAGCTGCGAGCGATAGCGGGCGTGGTCGGCCGGATCGACCCAGGCGACGACGTACGCGACCTGCGATCCGTCCGGGCTGATCTGAGGGTCGGTCACGAAGCGCAGCCGAAACAGGTCATCGGCCGCCACAGCCCGGCGGCGCGTCGCGCGAGAAGCCATAGGAAGAGAGATTAGCGCGTACGCTTTGGCGCATGGCTCTCATCGCCGTCGCGGTGGCGACGGCGCTCGTGTACGCGGTCTGGACCCTGTGGGTGCCGCTCTTGCCCGAGAACCTGTACGTGCCGTTGCTCGACCTGGGCAAGATCACCGGCTACCGGTGGCCGGCGGCACTGTTGTTTCTGCAGCTGGTCATCGGGTTGTACATGCTGTACGGCATCGGCTATTGGCTCGTCTCCCGCGGCAGGGGGCATACGGCGCTGATCTTCGGCGCCGGCTTCGTGTTTTGTGCAGTGCTGGTGTGGGCGTACCCGGCCACCGCGGTCGACGTGTTCGGCTACGTCGCCCACGGCCGACTGCTCGCGCTGCACAGCGTCAACCCGTTCACGGTGGTGCCCGCGGAGTTCCCGGGCGACGCCATCATGCCGTATCTGGCCTTTCCGACCGAGCCGTCGCAGTACGGACCGATCTGGGTCCTCATCGGCGGGGCGCTCGCCACCCTGAGCCAGGGCGACCTGCTGACCGAGGTGCTGCTCTATAAAGTGGTGGCCGCGCTGGCCCACATCGCCGGCGCTGTACTCATCTTCCAGATTGCACGTCGCCTGGGTGCACATCGGGATCGGGCCCGCGCCAGCGCCTACCTCTATCTGTGGAATCCCATGCTGCTGTGGGAGATGGTCGGCAACGCGCACAACGACGGCGTCATGATGTTGTTTGGTCTCGTCGCGGCGTGGCTCTTCGTGGCCGGCGCCGATCTGCTGGTTCTGCCAGCTGTCGTTGCCGGCGCGCTGGTGAAGGTCCCGGTCGTGCTGATCGCGCCGCTGTTGTTCATCGGCGTCGTGCGTAGAAGCCCGGCCAGGGCGTTCGAAGGTGCGCTGTTGGCCGTCGCGCTGGCCGCGGTCATTTACCGTCCGTTCTGGGAAGGCCCGAACACGCTCACGGCGCTGCGCCGCACCGACCTGTTCACCGCATCCCTGGGCAGCGTGCTGCGCTTGAGCCTGATGCCGGGGCTGGGCTCGTCCGAGGCGACCGCGATCGCCCGCTGGGTGTCGCTGGGTGGCTTCGGGGCGGTCGCGCTCGGGTCACTCTGGCTGGCCAGGCGCGCGGAGAGCAGTCAGGAGGTGCTGCGGCTGGCCTACTTCACTCTGCTCGGCGGGCTGCTGCTGGCTACGACCTGGTTCCAGGCCTGGTACGTGGTCTGGCCCTTCGCCATCGGCGCCGCGCTCGCCGAGCCGCGCCGCCACCTCGAGGTAGCGCTACTCAGCCTGGGCGGCCTGCTGCAGTACTTCGTGTTCATCTATCTGTGGGTGATGGGCTACTTTCCACAGAACGAGGACCTGGCGGTCCAGAGCGCCGCCTATTTTTGCATCGTCGCGCCGTTGCTGCTGGGCGTGCTGATCGTGCGTAGCTCGACGCCCCATCGCTCCAGGATCTACCGTCGTGCATAACAGTCCTTAATAGGGGGAGAACCTGAATGGAAACCGAAGTCGCGCCGCGAACCAGAAAACGCTCACGGTACGCTGACAGCTGGGTCTTTTTCGAAGGCGAGATCGTCCCGTACGCGGACGCCTATCTGCCGCCGATGACGCACGCCCTGCACTACGGCACCGGCTGCTTCGAGGGCATTCGCGCCTACTGGAATAGCGCCCACAAGCAGCTGTACTTGCTTCAGGCCGAAGCTCACTACGCGCGGCTGAGACGCTCGGCGGCCATTCTGCGGCTTGACCTGCCCTACTCGAACGAGGAGCTGGTGCGCTGGACGCTGGAGCTGCTGCGCCGCAATGAGGCGCGCACCGACACGTATATCCGCCCGCTGGTATTCGTCTCGGCGGAGGAGATCGGGGTGCGGCTGCACAACATGGAGACAGGGTTTCTGATCTACACCGCGCCGCTGGGCGAGTACATCGACACGGAAGCGGGCATCCGCTGCATGACCAGTAGCTGGCGCCGCATCTCAGACTCAGCTATCCCGGCGCGCGCGAAAATCAGCGGCTCCTACGTCAACTCGGCGCTGGCCAAGTCCGAGGCCATCGAAAACGAGTACGACGAAGCGATCATGCTCGGCGCCGACGGCCACGTCAGCGAAGGCTCGGCGGAGAATCTCTTCATGGTCCGCAACGGCGTCTTCGTCACTCCACCGGCCAGCGCCGACATCCTCGAGGGCATCACCCGCAACCTGCTGATGGGGCTTGTCCGTGACGAGCTCGGACTCGAGGTGGTCGAACGGACCATCGACCGCACCGAGCTGTACATCTGTGACGAGCTCATGTTGTGCGGCACGGGCGCCCAGGTTTCGCCCGTCGTCGAGCTCGACCATCGCGCGATCGGCGACGGTCGCGTCGGCCGCCACACACGTCGGCTGCAAGAGCTGTACTTCCGCGCAGTGCGTGGCGAAGAACCTCGTTACCGGAGCTGGCTGACGCCTGTCTACGGCTGACGGGTGTCGCCGCCGCCGCCCTACCCGATCGTCGATATCCATACGCACCTGATGCCCGAACGGCTCTTCCAGGCCGTTCGGAGGTATTTCCGGGCGCACCTGTGGCAGCCGCGCTACGACGCGCCGACCGAGCAGCTCGTCCAGAGCTTGTTGGATGCGGGTATCAGTCGCTTCGTGTTCATGCCGTACGCGCATCGCGCTGGGATGAGCCGCTCCTTGAACCACTGGGTGGCCAATGTGCAGGCGACGTTTACGCCCAATGGCATCGGCTTCGGCACGTTCCATCCCGATGACGCGCAACTCCTGCCCGAGCTGGTCGACGAGGCCTTCGTTCAGCTGGGGTTGAAGGGCGCCAAACTGCACCCCCAGGTAGGCAACTTTGCGCTCGACGACCCGCGCCTGGATCCTTTGTATGAACGTGCCGTCCAACACGGCGCCCTGTTGTTGATCCACGCGGGTCGCTTGCCGGAGCCGAGCGAGCACGTTGGCGCGCGCGCCTTTGCGCGCTTGATGCGGCGCTTCCCGCGGCTCAAGGTCGTCGTTGGCCATTCTGGAGCCGACGAATTCGACGCCTTTTTCGATCTGTGTGGACTGTACGACGGTGTGTTTCTGGACACCGCGATGGTCTTCAACAAGTACCTCAGCGGCCCGCCGCCCATTCAACGTGTGCTCGAGTTTCAGGATCGGGTGGTCTTTGGCAGCGACTTTCCAAACATTCCGTACCGTTTGGAGTCGGCGATCCAGTCCATTCTCGACTTGCGGCTGGGTCGGACGCTCGAAGAGAAGCTGATGTGCACCAATGCCGCGCGCTTGCTTGGCCTCGATCTTCAGTCTGTGAAAACCGGACTGAAAGAGGAGCGCCGGCCCGAAGGACCGGCGCCCTGTCCAGACGAACGCTAATCGACTGGTAGTGCCAGGATGTCTTAGCGGGCGGCGACTGCCGTTTGCCCGGGCGCTGGAATGGCGCCGAGCTGCTGAAGCATGCCCAGCTGATCGAACAAGACCCAGCCTTCGACGATCTTGCCACCCGAAAGGCGGTCAATCTGGACCCCCGGGACGGCCACCGTCTTGCCGCTTGGCGGCATCTCCATGAGCTGGCCGGTCTGGGTTCCGTGCCCGGTCCAGCGAGTCACGACCCGGTCGCCCTCCACGAGTTGGTCCTCGATCGTGATGTTGGCATCGGGGAACGCACGAAGGTACATGCCCATGAACTGTTTGAGCCCGTCGCGGGTGTGCGGGATACCGGGTATGTCGGGGCTGCGATCGACATAGTTGGCGGCGTAGATTTCATCGACCACCGCGGGGTTGTGCTTGTTCCAGGCGTCCTCGTAAAAGCGGCGAACGAGGGCCTTGTTATCGTCGGCGGACATAAATGGGTGCCTTTCTGCAGGCTGACTTGGCCCACCGGGGCGAAAAAGAGCGCCGGCCCCTAAGGAACGGCGCTCCGTTTTGATGTGCCTTCAGTCAGGGCCTCCGCGTTGGGCCCACGTGAGGTCGGTCGCGTTTGGTGCACCGCCGGTCAGAAACTGGAGCGGTGCGCAGTGGCCGCGAGGCGTTCGCACGAGGTGCGCAAAGGCCCGCGCTAGCCAGCGCGGGTTTGGCCGAAACGGTCTCGCAGAACGATCATAAACACCCCTCCGGCCACACGATACTCTCTCCACTTGCTCAATTGGGGGTTCTGAGGTTGCCTTGTAGCGGGTGGGACCCAAATCAAAGACAAATACAACACGGCTGTCAGAACCAACAGGCGTGCCCCGGCCTGATAAAAACTTCATGACGAAACTTCATGACAGGCGTACACCGGGCTGAGACGCTGAAGGAAGTAGGCACCCTGAAACCGCCGCGGGCAAATAGGCCTACTTAATCTGTGGGGGTGGCCGCATGACGCGCATCCTGGTTGTCGAAGACGAAGTCGACATCTCGCGCGTGCTGGCCAGTGCCCTCAAGGAAGACGGACACGAAGTCGCGACTGCCCAGGACGGTAGTGTGGCCCTGGCAGAAGCGCGCCGGCAGCCACCTGGTCTGATGCTTATGGACCTGCAGTTTCCAGAGATGGATGCGGTGACGTTCGTTCAACATTACCGCCAACTCCCAGGTTGCGCACAGAGCCCGATCATCGCCATGTCCGCCACCTATCGCGGCTTGCCACGTGCGCTCGAGGCACTGGCCTTCATCGAGAAGCCGTTTGATCTCGACGTCCTGCTGGCAACCGTCCGCGACCTCGCAGCGTCCCAGACGACATAGTCGGGGCGGGCAACGCCCACCCAAAGCTGGATCGCCTGGAAGCGATCAGATGGGTCACACTTGGAAAACGATTAACCCGTCGTTAACCCCGACTTGTTTTCTGATTAGTAGGAAGAGCGCATACTCACACCGCGATGCAGATAGCCGCTCCTCTTGCTCGGCCTGTACGCAGGTTGATGCCCGCGGGCGGGTTGGGTGCGCGACCCATCTTGTTGGTCCTCCTGGCTCTGGCGGTCATCGGCGGCGCAAGTGTGGTGGTCTACCAGCGCTTCTTTGCGCCGGCGGTCCCGGCGCCGCTGGGGCAGATCGTGCCTGTGCAGCGCGGCAATGTCGCGGCGACGGTCAGTGCGACGGGCAGTGTCGTGGCCACCAAGCAGGCCAAGCTCGTCTTCGCCGCGAGTGGCCGCATCAAGGACATCCTGGTCAATGTCGGCGACCAGGTCACGGCTGGCCAG
>WNFC01006060.1_pt1 | contig 14268 bp, 19 predicted proteins | sample 5400541 | NCBI WGS metagenome assembly WNFC01 (sample SAMN13153342, study PRJNA577476) | soil metagenome | isolation source: 120 cm saprolite under Douglas fir tree site 2 hole 2 replicate 1 | place: USA:California | collected 2015-04-18
GTTGCGGAAAAACCTTCGCCATCTGTTAGCCGTACCCCCTCCCCCCCTCGCATCACCATCCTTACCAATCCGGCGAGGAAACGCTCGCCGCCCTCCACCGAGGATTCCCAGAACACTCAGAAGGCTTCTGCAGCAGCGCCTCCCGCGCCAAAGCGTGCCCCCACTCCCATCTCTATTCTAAAAGCTCCTGCGCCAGCTCAATCTCGTCGGCCCGTTGCAGCGGCGGCTCCGGCCCATTCTAAACGGGCCCGCCCTACCCCTTCCCCTGATCCTAGCACCGCTAAGCGCGCCGCCGAAACCGCCAAGGGCGAGCGCACGCAGAAAGCCAAGCCCCTCCCCGAGATCGTCGTCCACGAGCCCGACTCGTGGGACGTGTGGACTGACGTGCACCAACCAGGCACGAGCCACGGCGAGCTGCTGGACGTCCCCGCGATCAACGGGCGCGGCAAGCTGCACGACGACGATTTTGCGCGCTTTTACCCCAGCGACTACGCTGCGGAGAATGTCATGCGCAGGCTCCGCAAAATGGTACGTAGCGGCAGTCGACAGGCCGCTGCGCGCCGCAGGGAACAGGCCCGCCTACGCAAACAGGCCGCCGCCCCTGCTGCCGCTGCCTTTCCCACTATAACTGTCATCGTCACTCCCGCTCTCGCTGAGGGCGCCGACGACTCCGATGCCCCGGAATACTCCTCCCCTACTCTCGCTACCTGCCCTGCCCCTGCCTCTCACAACGACTCGGAATCCCCTGCCCTCGATATTCCCCCTCTCTCCATCTGATGAACGCTCGAACGAGAAAGTCATCCATATTATCAAGCGCTTTCGCGTTTCGCGGGGTCACAGTTATGTCCTCCTTTCCTCCCCTCCCTTACCGCTGGCGATTTAGCCCCACGGCTGTCGAGTCGCGGCGACGAAGTGGTGGCAGGCGCCAGCGCCCTAGCTCGACGTGCAGGTTCTCCGAGTCGCGGCGGAGACTTGCGTGCCGGGCTGGGGGCCCCCTCCCTCCCCTCCCCACTCCCTCTCTCCGTTTGTCTGTTGTTCGCAAGCGCAAAACTATGACAAAAAACAAAAGTATTGTTATTATTATTATTTAATGAAACGCAAACTATTATAGCGCAAGAATGCATCATTATTATTGAAACGCTTCGCAAAAAAAAAAAGCAACATCTATCAATAAAGAGCCGCAAAATGGTCTCTTAAAAAAGCTAAGCAAATATATTATTAAAAACGCAAAAATAATCGCACGGAGACGCAAAATGATCGTAAAAATGTAGCGCAAAATTGCCTTTTTTTTTCTTTAGAAATAAATGTGGAGTTCGCACACTGCAAAAGAACGCTTTTTGTTCGAAGACCTCCGGTTTTATCGCTGCGTGCTCGGTTTTTCTCTTTTTACACGTTTGATCCGTCTTTGCCTGCCCTAGCGTCTCCTATACTCGTCTGTCAGCCTTGTAACTCTTTCCACGCCACGCCGCGTCCGCTATCTCTCCACTGCCTGCCATTTTCTCACAGTTTCCTTTCGCGCCGCCGACCCACTCCAAATCAGCCGCCAGAACTCTTTCTGCTCGTCTCTTTCGAGCGCCGTCGGGTGTTATGTAGGAGCACGGGCCTCGCGGGCAAGGGGGGTCAAGCCTTGGCCGAGGGTGCGATCTCCTGCGTTCGACGGTTGCGTGCACCCAGCGAGCCTCGGCCGGTACCGATGTGCGGGCGTTTCTTCTCGTTCGTCTTGCGCTCACACTCTCTCTGACCGACATTCCCGAATTCCAGAGAGCTCGTGGTTCGTCTGGTGAACCGATCGGCGTTTCTCCTTTTCCGGCCTCGTCGATCTCTCTCCTCCTTGGTCGTTTCCGTCGTCGTCGCTTTCGCCGAACTCGGCTTTTTACGCTACGTTATACGCTCGAGCTCCATTTTGGCAAGCGCGAAAAACTTTTTTTTTGTCGATCTAGCTCGCGTTTTTCTCTCTCAGTCATTTTCCATCGGCTTATTCGTTCAGATGTGCTTCAGATTAGGTTACGGCATTGGCGTGGACGCACGTCTCTTGCCTCAGGCTCTTCCGAAACGACATAGCGCGCTCAAGACCCAAGACCATCTGGACGCCTTCTCTGCCTACGGGCGCTTGGCTTGTGCTCGACTTGGCTCGCGTAACTTGGACTGGCTTGGCTTGGCTTGGCTTGGAACTCTGGATCAACGTGTTTTCGTGCTTCTGGTCCTCCATGTGTATTCCTACTCGTGTTGGCACCGGGCCACGGCTTGGTGTCAACGCTTGTCTCCCGGTGCGTCAATTTCCTTCTTAACACATTATTTAGCACACCCGAAGAATCGTCATGCGAAAATATGGTGACCCGCCCCACGACATACGACGCGCGAACGGCGCATGATCACACGAGCGTACGCGTCTGCGCTCTACCGATTTCTTTGTACGTCGTCTCTATGGAAGCGCCCTTTCGTTCCCCTTACCCCTACTCGCCCATTTCAATCCACTTATCCACACCTCCCCCATTCCTTTCTGGCGCCGATATTCAGTGAGTGTCGTCGAGTCCGGGTCGCGGCGACGGCAAGCACTGGATGTCGGCGCCTTTTCCCGCACCTCCGCACGACATTAGGGTTAAGGTTAGAGATCTATCTGCGCGATCGCGCTCCGTCATACAGAACTTCGTCCTGTCCTTTCTCTTTCATGTACTGTATGTAATTCCAATGCCATGGCAGGGTCGAGTCGAGTAATGAATAAAAGTGCGCAAATATGGGGTGCTGATGGCGTCGGCTGTTGTGTGACGTCGATGCTGGGAGACGAAGCGGCTTGGGACCCCACCTCGAGCGCTTAAGGCTTAGCCATCGGACGGCTTGGACGGCTTGAGCCAGAGATAGAGAATTCCATATGCGATGGAGCAGTCGACACGTCCCAGGCATCACGCGAATGCTTCTCGTTCCCTGTTTCAGAACCCGTGGATGACCGCCGAGTCCACCGCTGCCCCGCCTCCTCACGCTCCCCGCCCAACGCCGCCCAAATCCACCGCCAATTACTGGCCCGCTCGCAGCCTGAGTAGTTCCCTCCAGCTTCACACTCTACAACGCGTTCGCGCCTCCGCGTCCCATCCGCACCCACCCGTCAAGGTTGTCAAACCCGACTGGGGCATCCGGTGCCGCTCGACGACCACCTCGGCCGATCCGAGTCCTTCTTCTGACTCTGAGCAGCCAAATCTCAAGGCGACGTGGTTGGGACACGCGGTACGCCCCGCCCCCGCCCTCTCTCTCTCTCTCTCTCCCCCACTGCACTGCATTTATTTTTCTAACCAGAGTTTTATCGTCGAGTTCCCGCGTGTCGTCGTGGCTGGCTCACGAGACGAGCCTGCTCGCGTCTTGTTCGACCCCATCTTTTCAGAGTGCGCTGGGCCGTCTCCTTGGGTGGGCATTCGACGTCGCCTGCCTGCTCCTTGCACTGTCGCCGAACTGCCAGAGTTTCAATTCGTGGTTTACTCCCATAATCAGTGAGTTATATTATTCTCGGAACGCTTTATCCTCTCTGTAGCTCAGGAAATATACTAAATGATACAGCTATGACCACCTCGACCTCCCCACGCTGCAACAGATACACGAGCTGCGCGGCGAGCGTGTGCATTTTCTCGTCCCGTTAGGCGAGTGTTGTTCTAGTTTCTCCCTTTTCTCCACCTTCCGATCTAATAGCTATGTTTCGGAATGAAAAAAGGCAACAAGACGTGGTTCGAAGAGAGCGGGATTCCCGCTTCCCAAGTCACCGAGCTAGATTGGTGGGATCACATCACGCTGCCAACCCAGCCCGGCTCAGACCAGGAACTCAAGTTCGTATGCACTCCGGCTCAACACAAGAGCGGTGCGTGCCCATTCCTCTCTTCTGTCTTCTCCGGGAGTGGGACGGACGAACAATGCCAAAAATGCGCTCTAGGTCGCGGCTTCATGGACTCTTGGACGACGCTCTGGGCTAGCTGGGTCGTCGAAAAGCCGTTTCCCAGCACGACCGGGGCAGATCGTGCCTCGGTCTACTTCGCAGGGTAAACCCTCCCATCGCTGTTTTCTTTTTTTCTTTTTTCCCCGTACCGCATCTCAAGCCAAAACCGCGATTTACAGCGATTCGGGATACATGACGACTAGCGGCCCATGTCCCATATTCGAAGGTCCTCCTCGTCCCCAGTCTACCTGTTTTGATATTCTTCGGACGGCTGATGATTACTTGTGTCGCAAACAACACTAGAGATCGGCTCCAAATACGGGCCCTTTGACATCGCGATGCTCCCCATCTGGCGCGGCGGCACCCTCTCCTTCATCGCCCGCCTCGGCTTTCGCGTCAGTGTGTTTTCTCTTTCAACTTCCCCACTTTCGAGTCGAGAAAACAACAACGACAACAAACAACTTATAACTGACCCTGACCCCCCGAGCAGCTCATCCACACTCCCGACTCCCTCCTCACCTCCTTCCACGCGACGCCGTCGCAGGCCCTGCGCATGCACGGCGCGCTCCGCGCGCGCCACTCGCTCGCGATGCACTTTGCGACGTTTGCGGGCAGCGACATCGAGGCGCTCGACCCGATCGTCGAGCTCGAGCGGGCCAAGCGCGAGATGGGTGAGGGTGAGGGTGAGGGTGAGGGTGAGGGTGAGGGTGAGGGTGAGGGCGCACAGATCGTGGGTGATTGGTGGATGGAAGGTGGGATGGGCGTCATCGACGTCGGCGAGACCGCCGTCGTGCGCGTTGGCGAGACGTCCCGAGGGCCTTCGGGGCCTCCTCTCGCCGTAGAGCGATGAGATCGTACATGGTACGGATACGATGCCGGAAGTATACGAAGGGTATACCCATATACTATGGCCCTTTATACATGCAAAATATCCTGGCGCATCTAACGGAGACAGACCTGCTGATGAACCCCAATGTAATCACGACCCACGACTCGACGGTAGACGACGATGACCAGCACCATAGCTGAATTGTCTGTGCGGTGTTGACCATTGGCCACTTTCCTACATGTGATCTATATATACTTATGTCCATCCCCGCACTCCGCATCTAAAATCCACCCGTCCCACGGACCCTCGATATCACGTTATACAGACCCTTCAGCCTCTTGAAGAAGCTGCTCGCCGCGACCCCGCTTGCTTGAACGACCTCGCCGTCTTCGCTGCGCCAAATCCCGTCCCTGTCGCTGACGCGCCCATACAGACGTGTATTCTGATTCGCGTCGATGCCGCGCAACCACGTGTCGACGAGCTCCGGCGAGTCGACCATGATGTTGACCTCCTGCGAGTGGAACCAGGACTGCGTGTCTGGGACGGCGCAGAATCCGGTATGGGAGGGATCCCTCAGCACCAGCACTTTCCGCTCGCGAACGATTTAAAATGTGCGTACCCTGGTTTCCGCTGCCGAGAATGGCGATCTGATCGTCCACCGCCATGAACTTGACTGCGATTGGCCCCACGGGGGCCTCCGTCAGCCTGCCTGCCTGCCCACCTTGGCGCCCACGCACGCGCACGCCTACGCGGGCGAGAAAACGTACCGTGGCAATTCCGTTTCTTCATGGCCGCGTTCAGCGGTCTTGTCTGGTCCTTGCCCGTATACCAGAACACCCCGAGACGCTTCTCCGCGCCGTTTCCTTCAGAGTTGAGCGCCGTGTACATCCTGTGTACGACTTCCTCGTTCGTGCCGCCCTGGAATGGAATCACCTCGCCCTGGTCGTTGAAGCCGAGGTCGAGGTATAGAGTCACTTGGACTCCACGCCGGCAGGCGTCCAGAGTACCGGAAACGATGGGCGAAGCATTGAAGGTCGGCGTTTGACTGTGCGCATATGCAGACTTAGCATGCTATCTCGAAGGTGCTACACAAAGGGCGTGGAACAGACATGAAGACACTTTTCTGTGCGTAGCGCATGGCGCTGAGCCAAGCAACATCTTGTGGGAATTGGCGGACACAGTAATGTCCGGGTCCTACATGCCAAAAACTATTAATTCGTTTTGCATAGACGACCCAAAAGTGAAAGAGGAGGCCCACTTCCTGTAGGCCACCTGTTGACGATCGCGATAGGAACCGGTTGGTGCGGCTCGTGGAGTATATGTGGACGGAAGTCGCTCCAAGTTTCGTCATCATCATCCACGGCATCTGCGGCGTCGTTACAGGGATTATCGGTAATGACTGTGTCATGTTCTTTCGGTAAGTTATTGACCACCTTGCCGTCCTCGTGGCGGATAGGATTATCCGAAGCAAGCGAATGGGAACAACCACGGGTACCACCGCTTGGAGCTCCACCACCGGGCCCAAGTGAAGCCGGACTCCGAGCGCTACCATTGGCGTTTGACTGTGCGGAACCTCTCCAACATGGAACGGTCGTATTCGGGCACCTTTCTGCAATCTCATCCCGCGTCCGATCATCGGTGTCGGAAATGATGTTTCTGCGATGACCAGCGTCCGCATCGTTCGGGGATGAAGGGACCCGCATACTTGGATGCCGAACGATTAAATCAATACGTTTCTCCTCTGCTGTCGGGACGTCTTCGAGTTGAACGTCCTGGGCTTCGTTGATGGCGTGCTGCTCCCTAAGGAAGGCACGTGTCGCTCTAGACGCTGCCCTCGGGTCGATATCTACATGTGACCTTAATAAGTTATAAAAAGGGACCTTCCGAAGGCAAGCACACACATTTCAAATCGTCGTTATCTTGTTGAAACCTGTAAACGACGGAATATTCTGGCGATTTGGTAAGAAGCGGTAAAGGTGGGTTCATGGCGTTTGACCAAGACAATAATGCCATGTCATAGATGCCGTCGATGACTGGGCCCTCTAATTGGACCATCATCTCGATATTCGGGCGATCCTGGACGTTGTTGCTATTCAGACATGCGATGCGGCGATCGACAACTAGATATTTGGCGTGGAACGTCCCAAGAAGTGGGCGGTGATAGTTGACAACCTCAAGGACCACCCCCGGTATCTCGTCTTCGGTGGGCAAGCCTATTCTACTCCAGTAAATAGGCTTTACGACAATACGGTTTTTCACAGCTTGCTTGACGTTGCCACGATCATACATCAGTTTCACGACTACCTTCGCTCCGCCGCGGGCTTCCACGCGCTTGGACAGCCTGCGCAGCGAGTCTGCGATGATACTCGAGGAACCTGATTGTTCCCAATAGTTTGTCGCAAAAAGAATTTCTGCCTCTGCGCGGACAATGAGGTCAGCATAGTGCCTCATTATGTCTGGGATGACAGAGACAATAGAAAGCGGAATGACACCGGAGGTCCCAAGAAGAGAAGGAGAAACAAGGCCGGCGAGCGGGTCGATGTCTAACGCATGCAAGACATCGCGATAAACCTGTCAAAATGATTATAGGAGACCCCGCAAAGGACGACATAACAGTACCTGTAAGAAGAGATTACTCGGCCTGTGTGGAAAACTCCCACACCTTGCTACGATTCCGAGCTCGTCTTCCTCATCTTCCACAGAAGGGGTATTGGTGTGCTGCTTGAATATAACACCGCGATTTTTGAATAGTTGCTTGGCTACCCTCGAGATAGGTTGGTCCGGTTCTTTGGCAAGTTCTGAGATCAACGTCGTGGGTGAGGTACAAAGCTCGAGGACATGCCGAGAAACCATGCTGGGGGTGGATGTCGTCGAGCATCAACATGCCCCCTGCTGCGACCTGCGGACTACGGTACAACCACTTACTGTGTTAACGTCATAACCTTAACCCCAGAGTATAAATATGGGGAGAAAGGGGTGGGGCGTGGGGCCAGCCCTTTCAAAAGCTGTATCGAGGACACTGGTTTGTCCTTTGTGGCGAAGATGCCTTTGTGTTCTTCGGTTGGGGCAAATGCGAGGGCTAGACTAGAGAGGTTGGACAGGAAGAACGGGTTAACACGGGACACTTGTGAACTTCAGCGTTACCCCATTCCGCAATACATCACGTAATGTGCGAACGGACGAGACTGAAGTCGTTGTAAATTACTAATTGAAATTGGTGGAGCAGGATTACCTCTAAAAGCACTGAGGAAGAGGATCAGGGCAATTGAACACCTTGGCAGAGGCAGAGGCGAGGCGAGCAGGGCGAAGGAATAAGAACCATCATACAGTTGTACGCGTCTTGGAAGGCAAAGGACATGATAATTCGGCTTGGTTTGCGATAACTGGAAGACGCCATTCATGTCACTGGCACGGTCCCCTAGCATACGTATTGATGCGATGAGACGAGAGATCGATACGTCGCTCCTCGGCCGGAGACGGCGCACGGCATCGCGGGGTGACGTCACACAACCCCCGACATTCCCCGGACTGGAGCACCATGCGAGATGGATGACACCCGCGTCCGGCATCGGAATCGACGTCGACCCACCCGCGGATGTGTTTACAGCCTACGCCACGCGCTTGTTCGGCGGCCGGGAGGAAATGCCCACCAAGGAGAGGCAAAGCTGGGGCATTGCTGAAAAACAAATAGCCTGTAGAATCGGATTTCAGTGGTGAAGTATGGTGCCGGGGGATTTCTCGTTCTCAGGCTACCACGGTATACCGAGTCACTCGCCTCACAAACCAAATCTACGCCACGCTTACCTTATCTAGGCAGCATCGTTACTATCGATCGCCGATCGCGCTAACCATGTAGGACGGTGATGCCATCGGCAAGTCAGACGCGCACATACCAAGTTTTCGACGCCCCAGACAAATGAATAGAGAGCGGGTACAGTAGACCATGGAACATGGGACCAGTCACAGTCGAATCACGCATTTATTTCCGAGTCGGATGCCATGCCAATGTTCTCATGACAACTCTATGCGCACGGCCTCGACCGTTCTCTCGGCCACCCTCATCTCGGCAATCCCTCCTCGGTGCCAGTGGCGTTGCTGGCCTGCACCGGACACTCGATGGACACTCGAAGTTGGAAGAATTATTTGCTAGGCAACACCCCAGCGCCAAACAGCAAGGTACGCTTGTCAGACATCCAAATGGCTGACGCCTTAGGGAAAGTCCCTCGCATTAATCATCAGAGAAACGACAGGGACAGCGAGAAACGCCAGACATACAGCACTAGCCATGCGGCAGTACAGCCCCTTAATGGGATTCGGTTAAAAAATTTGTCCTCGCTACACCGGCGGGACAATGACTCACCTTTTTTTTTCTGAACTTGGACTGTCTCCGAACCGGTATTTTTCCTCGCGAATCACCATCGCTTCGTTCTTCGAATCCTCGGACTTCGTCTTTCAGGATCTGCTTATTCGTTCCTCTGACTTTGTCTATTCTCTTGGGCGTCCTCGGCCAATTGATGGCTAAGCACGAGGGTTGATGCATTGATGCCTCGACGATGCCGCGGGCTCTTCCAGAGTACTTTCGTCGTAACTGCTATCTCAGATGGGTCTTGATCAGGTGCCTTTCCTGCGCCTGCGCTAGCCATGGGTATACAGTAAGCGTTCTCGGTCTGAATTCAGCGGCACCGCAAACCTCGCACTCCAGGCCAGCCTCGCGTTGTCATAGAGAACTGGGGGGGCGTTTGTCGTGGATACATGATCCAGACCTTGAATGGCTTTTCCGAGCGACGAGGCTGTGCCTACTGTATTGTGGGCCGAGCATCGCACATGGCGGAGATCGTAGCCAGGGCGAGAGGATTGTAGCCGGAAATTGGGAACGCATGTGATTCCCTAGGTTTACGCGTTCCCCGATGGCTGTTGGTTGTTCCGAGGGTGGGCCTGACCGAGCAGGTCGTCGCTATCCAAAGTGAGTCCCTATCCCCGGACTTCCGCGGGTGATTTGCTGACTATAGCGAGGCTGGGGCCGACCTGCGTACGTAGCTCGTCTGCAGCTCACTGATCCGTGGGCCCTGGATGTTGACCCTTGTCTGCCGAACATTCTGCATGCATAGCTCAGATACTGAGTGTCCCAGAAATATTCCTTGGCTGTCTTACCGTGCCAGCTCCCTCGCAATGAACCCAACGTAAAGAGCGGCTTTCTTTGCGACCATTTTGCAGTTGCCTCCTACGCCCGCAAGCACAGACTTTGATCTCTGAAGTACATAGTCGCTGCTTATGGCATATCGACCGAGACCCACGTCCTCCAACTGCGCACGTAGGCTGCGTCTGTATTGATATTGATCTGCGTGCGTTGGTAGCTCTACTCTCACGGCGCATATAGGTAGCTTAACTCACTTTGGAGAATGGCTCGACGTCGCACGCGGCTACTCTCTCGGAAAGATACAACGCATGCTGGCGAATCTTGAAACCGGGAGTAGTGCTCATGAAATGGCGCCGTTTCCCGTACTCGCGGTTGGTCTCTCTAAAGGCAGCACTGACTACTGAATTTGTGTTTACGGCGAGGCCCTTATCTCATGAAACCCCAAAACCGCCCCTCTTCGGTCGGAAAATTGATCTGCGTGCTCCCCGAGCCCTACTTTCCTATCGCAGCGGGGAAGGTGTGAGAATAGGGTCCATTGATTAACTATATCCACTTTACCACATGACTGCTTGGAACATTCCTGGCAGACTCGGCGTGCTGTAATGAAGGCAACGACGGCATGTGAGCCCCAAACCGCGCCACTGATTCCTGCCTTAATTCATGTCGTGAGTCGTGGTCCCGCTCTTTGGCGATAGAAACTGGTTCTCCTTCCCCGCTCAAAGCCCGAGTTCATTACTCCGGGATCACACACCCATCATGACCATTGAGATGGTGCACGTTCGACAGAGGTCGCCGCGAAGCACCACGACAAATAACGGCTTCTTCCCCCCAGCCCCACTCCTTTCCCTCCCTTGGGGACTGGTCGTGGAGAATTAGGAGTACCCTCGGCAACGTTATCTGTTTCGTACAGTCGCGCTGTGCGGTAAAGCATCATGACGCGGACGTCGATCTGGCCGTTCAAGGGAATTGAACACATGACCCATGACCATCGCACCCACCTTTTTTTACACCTTTTTTTTTCAGTTCCCGACGCCTCAATTCTAGACTCGCTCCTCTGTCAGCATCGGCCAGTAATCGAATGCTTCACCGTTGGCATTGGGCCGTCGCGAGGGTCGGCAAAAACGGGGGAATTTCCTCCACATCACTGTTTTCGGCCCTGGTCGCCAGGTCCCCGTGAGCATATATCCGTAAGTATATCGCTGTGCGGTGCGGCTACAATTTCTTCACATAGAATATGACAGCCCAGTTACTCTCGGGCTATGCCAATACCCAGCCGCCCCCTTCCGGAGCAATCATCACACACGGTTCCTTGTTCAGCTCTGTTTGTCACGCTCGTGATTAACGCGTGATTACCCGTGCCTGTGGCGGCTACATTCCATCGAAACCTATCTCGACGCCGCTGTCCTGTCTGGTCCCCGGAGATACGACTCGATATGGAGGCTCCAGGGTTCCGACCATTCCTCTGCGGAAGCTCACGCGGTTGAGATGATCAGAGCGTGGGTTCGTTTAATGCATTGATGGAACAGCTTTGGGGTAGTTTTCCACGGTCCTACTGAGTTCTTTTTATGACAGAACTTCGATACAAGTCCATAAATCATCCTAGTAGGCGCCAAGTTAACGTCAATTGTCTGATGCACGCGGGTGCTGACTTTCGCGTTGACCAAAACTCAGGTGCTAAGCTCTTTTCATACACATCCGTCAGGTGTCTGAGCATCTGGGGCAAAGAATCCATACGAAATACAAATACATGCATCTTTTCAGGCGGTTGGCTCCACCAGGCCCAGGTTTGTATGCTAGTGGGTCATTGGTCGGGCATGCGGTGAGTAAATACTGAAAAGGCCAATTGAACCCTGAGACACGGTCTATTCAACTTGGCCGATTTTTTTTGTCTGATCCCCAATGCACCTTCAAGTCTTCGCAGTCCCTGAGTTAAATTATAATTGCGACCGGTAAGGAAGAGTCTGGAAATAGGCACGAGTTCGGTGATAACTTTGAACTGATAAGTTATGCCTCACGGTTGGTCCGGTTGAAATCACCCCTCGAAGTCCCCACCGTCTTCTTGTTTTTTTGATCAAGTTTATACATTGGATTTAATCCAAGGCACACACACACACCTCGGATCAAGTAGACGGTCAGCAGCACCGTGACCGCGGCCGCTCCGCTTTTTGGCCCCATGGCTGAGAGTTCCCCGCACCCGATGACGGAGCCCATCCACATAACGCTCGCTACCCCAGACACTTTCCCAAAACGAGCGTTCCTCGGATCTCGTTCGAGACAACAATGCTCGCCTGATGCAGTCATGCGCGGTGTCGGTCACTCACCAGGTATCCGTGTCCGCGCCACAGGAAACCCTATTTTAAGGTCACGTCCCCGCGACCGGCACCGCCGCGACTGAGCCTGAGTCAGTCAGTCGCTCGTTTGTCGGGTTGTTGTCAGTCATAGTCATAATAAGATGATGAAGTGTGCGCCCGGCCTCGATGTTCGCGCGTGCATGAAATGGCGGCGATTCCTCGACGTTGTCCGAGTCAGTATGACAGACCCTGATTCTGCGCCCGCCGACGCTGCCTCGTTCATCATCTGAAGGATATAAAATGCCTGGCTGGTTTGGGGGCTGAAGCCCTGCTAGACCCCCACGGCTGTGAGTCGCGGCTAACAAGTCAATACCTTTTAATCCTCTGTTTTCTCACAGTTCCCTGTGACTGTGTTGTGTGTTGACCAAGCTCAGTAAAACCCCCGACCACGAATCACAAACAACGGCAAGCTCCTTGTGCGTTACTCCCTCGAGTGATCTCGCCATATCCTCCGGTCCCCTCTATCACACCTGTGCCTTCCCACACGCGGCAACTTCCTGCGCTGAATCCCGGGCTCTGTTGTCCCTTTCACTACATTTGATATTTTCGGGAAAACGCACGAAGCAATCTATCGTCACAGCCTCTGATGCCGGTCACAACCCGTCGTCAATCCAGGCGCCTTCTCAATTCCGATGTCAGTGGCGGGCGGCCCAAAGACAGACCGACGAAAAGCGTGCGAGGGAGTGAGGGTGATGACGACCCTATGGACGGGTCCATCACCGAGTTGTCCGTCAGCGAAGACGAGGAGGAGCACGAGTTTGATACTTCTGAAGGAGAATCGGATCACGAGGAAAGAGATGACCCGGAATTTGATGACGACTTTGAAGGTGTGTTCAATCAACGCCATCCATGGCCGCTGACGGGGCCATGGCTAACTACATGCGCAGTGACGCTCCCCGCGGCAAAACGTCGCAAGTTGGACAAAGCCGGGAAAGCTTCGTCATCGAAGTCTCCCGCGAAGACGAACAGGACTGCCATCAAACGCAGGATCCACGGCCGACTGCAGAACATGCTGTCGCTGCCCTTCGACGTTCTGTTTTTGGTGCGTCCCTCTCGGCGGACATCGCGCTCCCGTCTGTCCTGAAGAGGCCAACCCCTCCCCAGATATTCTCAGAATTGGGACCTATGGATCTCGTCAACCTCGCCCGCACGAACAAGGCTCTGCGGCACGTTTTGATGTCGCGCAAGTCCATGTGTGTCTGGATAGTTGCGCGACGGAATGCGGGGGTCATCAGGGTTCCTGACCCTCCGGAGGACATGTCCGAGCCTGCTTGGGCGCTGCTGCTGTTCGGACCTGCTGTGTGTTCTGTGCGTAGTCATCTGTCCTTACTCATCGTTTTCGAATTTCAAGCCGATTTTGTGCCCATAGCATTGCTCTACGAAGAACGTTCACCGTGTCGACTTCGCCCTCCGTCGTCGCTTGTGCACCGCCTGTAGGAAGAGAAAGTGACGAACTATTCTCTTCTACAGCTTTGGATGATTCTAATCATGCAATCTATCGCAGCCTCGTTTTCTCGACCAGATTTCCGTCTCAATGTCCAGATTTGAAGGAATCTGTTATGAGTCTCCTCCCGTATACGAAAGGTGCGATATCGTTCATCTCACAATCCTCGTGTCGACTGCTGACCCGATTGCGCAGTCGGGGGATGGGCCCATGGCCACGCCGCCAATAGTCGTTTCTACTGGAAGCCAGATTTATACGCGGCGGGCAAGAGATTGGCTGAACTTGAGGAAGACAGAGATGCGGGCAAGCCAGGGGCGCAGCAAAAGCTCAGATCCTTTCGCGCAGACAGAGTCATCTCAGCTGACTCTATCGTTGAGGTGGGATTCCCTTCCGTCGTCCGCTCGCGTTGAATAAACTCGTCAAACAGAGCGGCGTGGAATTTGAGAAATGGGCCGCCAAAGAAGCAGAAGCCCAGGCCGAAATTGCTATTGAAAGGAGGGACCAGAGGCGCCGAGCGTGAATACCAGTTATATCTAAGGTTTCTTCGTGGTACTGACGTCCTAACTTCCAGCATGAAAGACCGCATACTAG
>WNFC01007743.1_pt1 | contig 14267 bp, 9 predicted proteins | sample 5400541 | NCBI WGS metagenome assembly WNFC01 (sample SAMN13153342, study PRJNA577476) | soil metagenome | isolation source: 120 cm saprolite under Douglas fir tree site 2 hole 2 replicate 1 | place: USA:California | collected 2015-04-18
AGAAGGCGAAGAAGGCCGCGTCCGAGAAGGCCGCCGCGGAGGAGAAGGCCACCGAGGACGCCGGCGCGAAGGCGGAGCAGGGCACCAAGAAGGCCGCCACCGAGGCGACCCCGAAGGTGGAGCAGACCGCCGAGAAGGCAGGCGCCCAGGTGACATCGAAGGTCGAGCAGGCCGCTGCCGACACCGCCGCCAAAGCGACCCCGGAGGTCGAGCAGGCCGCCGAGAAGGCCGGTAGTCAGGTGACGTCGAAGCTCGAGCAGGCCGCTACCGACACCGCCCTCAAGGCAGGCGCCGAAGGAGCGCTGACGCGCGGGCTCGGCGCGACGGCCCTCGAGGTCGTGTTCAACCCGGCGCTCATGTTCGGGTGGGAGGTCCTCAAGGGGATCTCGGGCGACTACCAGCAGGCGTGGGACGACATCCGCCGCCCGGCGCGGCACATCGGCTTCGGGCAGGGCTGGGCGGCGCGCCTGGCCGGGCTCGACATCACGTGGATCAAATGGAACCTCGCGCCGCAGTTCGTCGACCGGTCGGACGTCGCGACCGAGGTGCTCGGCGCAGCCGGGATGGCGGAGCAGGCCTACATCGTCGGGCTCGGTGAAGGGTTCCGCTACGGCGCGGGCTACTCCGACGCGTCGAAGGCGAAGAAGCTCGGCCAGGCGTACGACAAGATCAAGGCGCGCCACGAGGAGGTCCATTTCGACACGGACATCCAGCTGACCCGGGACAGCCTGATCCTTGTCGCGGCGATGCTCCAGGAGGAGGCCGACCGGGCGATCGGCCGCTGGGACGAGCAGCGCGAGAAGGCGGCGGAGGCCGCCGACTTCAAGCGCCGCTCCGAGAACTGGACCGGCCACTTCCAGTAGCGGCCGCCCATTCGTACCTTCGGATCACGCGCAAGCTCAGCGCGACCACCCCGACGCCGGCGACGCTGACGACGAGGAACCCGAGGCTGATCGTCCCCCAGCCATGTCCCGCAGCTTTGTATTCGACAACCCCAGTGTCATCGCGGCGGAAGCCAATGCCGCCGACCTGCCGTACTGTTTGGGCCACGGTATACAGCAATCGACTGGTGCGTAATGAATTCTCGCACTGCCGGTGCGAGCTTTGATTTGAGCAAGATCCTCGAACTACCCAACACTGCGGACAAAATGCGAATGGGAAGCATTTCGTCGCCAACCGGTGGCCGCAATTTTGATCCGAGTGATCTTTGGGTTTCTCAGGTTTGTTAGCAATTGAGAAATGGGCTGTTTAGATAGCCGTAAGTTATTGATAAGATTGGTTGCGGGGGAAGGATTTGAACCTTCGACCTTTGGGTTATGAGTTCAACACATGGTTCTGGATGGGTTTCATTGCTCCGAATGATCAACAACTTAGATCCAGTACGTTCCTCCTGGTTTTGATTGCTTCTGAGTCGCTCGTTAGCAATTTGTTAGCACTTTTTGCAGCATTGCCGATTGAGCGGACGCGGGTTTTTTGTGCCTGATCGAGGCAGTGCTGACGGTATCCCACCGGTAGTTGGAAGTTGAGGCGGCGGTTCCCCCTGATTCTGAATAGAATCGGGGTGACAAACCTTGAAAAGGAGAACCGCCGTGAGACGAAATTACCATACGATTGACAAGCAAGGGAAGGTGGGCGAGCGCAAGCTCACCGAATTTCTGGTACGCAACGGCCAGGTACTGCTGCCGATGCTGGATCTGATCGAGCAGAGCCGCATGGCCATCGACGAGCTCATCGACGTGATGGGACGGGCCAGCATTGAGGCCGTCTTGCACCTATCGGCCGTACAGATGGCCGGACCGCCGCAGCAAGGGAAAGCTCGCCCAGCGGACCTGGTGTGGCATGGAACCCAGCCGGGCCGCGTGTGTCTGAAGGAGCGCAAACTGCGAGTGAACAAGCCGCGATTGCGGAACAAAGGTCGGGGCGCGAACAAAGAGGTCTCCGTTCCAGCCTACGAAGCCATGCAGCAAGACACCGCGACGGGCAAGCGCATGCTCGAGATTCTGTTGAATGGCGTCTCCACGCGACGCTATCAACGAGTGATTCCAGAGATGGCCGACACCGTGGGCGTATCGCGATCGACGGTGAGCCGCGAATCCATCGAGGCTTCCGAGGCTGCGCTGAAGCAGTTGCTGGAGCGGCGCTTCGATGAGGTCGAGCTGCTCATCATCTACATCGATGGCATGCACTTCGGGGATCAGTGCGTGCTGGCCGCCGTGGGTGTAGATGTAGAGGGTCGCAAACACGTGCTGGCGTTGCGCGAGGGCGCGACGGAAAATGCCGAAGCCGCCAAGGATCTGCTCCAACATCTGGTGGAGCACAGCGTCGATCCAGCGCGCCGGCGTCTATTCATCATCGATGGCTCAAAAGCGCTGCGCGCGGCAATTAATGCAGTGTTCGGCGCAGAGACGCCGGTACAAAGGTGCAGGAACCACAAGCTGCGCAACGTGCTCGGGCGGCTCCCGCGCGAGCAGCAAGCGCAGACTGGCTCACTCATGCGCGCGGCCTGGAAGTTGTAACCGGCTGGATATTCCGCGCTCGCTGCATCGTTGCCTGGCCACCAGCAACATCGTGGACAATCCGCATTCCGGGGTTCGCGACCGCACGCGGCGAGTTTGCCGCTGGCGTCCCGGCATGCCGGCCCGCTGGTCGTCGGCGGCATTCTTGGAAATCGAAAAGTCATTCCGCAAGATCATGGGTTACCGAGATCTGTGGGCTCTCAAAGCGATCCTCGACGGACCGCAGCCCGCCACCCGGCAGGCGGTGGCGTAGAATAACCATGAACCGCCGCACTCAACTTCCCACTGCGGTCAAGACGCCGTGCAGTGCTCTCCCCAAGAGGCACGCCATTCATCTGCCGATTCTCGAGGCGGGTTGCAGGGGTAGGTCACCATTTGGCTACTGATGGGAGTTTGGGCCAGCGGAGCGTCACTTGTCAAGAGAGTTCCGTTGGGAGAAGGTTCGACAGGGACATTCGCAACCTGAGCTCTGGTGCCGATGGATCTAGCTTGGCAAGCCGTATCCGACACCTGGCGTGGAGAGTTCATCCGGGGTGGAGCGAGCCAACACTGCGGTAGAGGAGACTGGCTGGTGTCGCGAGGATCAATTCTTCCCAAGCCATGCGCACCTGCCTTGGGCGCATAGGGGCCCGCTCCAAAGCTTCTTTCGGTTTCCCTCCACTTTCAAGATTTTCAACAACTTGGGGAATCTGCTTTTCGCTCAAAGGCAACCCAAGTCGGCTCAACGGGAGGGTTTTGCCATGGTTTTGGAACGGTAAATTCGCGGTCGGCCATGGGCAATTTGCGAGCAATTCAGGTTTCCGTCGGACCACCTGCGTGTGAAAAGCTACACGCATTTCAAAAGATACATCAATTCTGTCCCTCCGTTCCTGTTTTCATTTACTTGAGAATCTGCTTCGCCCGGAGACGCATGTCGTTGGCCCAATGGAAGGGAGAGTTTTGGCACAGTTCTGACACAGTCCAGTGGGGTGAACAAACAGCGGACTTCTTACCAGGGCGCGCTTCAGGTCCGTCGGACCATTGTTCTCCGACATCGCTTTACTTCTTGTATGCGAACACCTTCATCGAGCCGCAGCGATGAAGGCCAACGCCCGAACTGCCTGCCATACCCATAAGGCGATATTGATATTGTGGTTGCACCCGTCAACCGGCGACTGCCGGGGCGGTTCCGGTCAGCAAAAAGTCGTATGATTCGTTCCACAGCAGACCACCAGATAACTGTGGGGATTGTGAGGGCGAAGGTACCCACAATTTGTCGCGAAACTAGCCACGATCCTATCGCGGGCCTTCGGCCGCACCCAGCCTCGATCGCGCTGGGACCATACCGAACAAGGAGGTAAGACCCTCAGCCATCGTGGGGTGCGTTAAGACCGCGTCGCGAAGCGCAGTGTAGGGTAACTTCGCGAGCATAGCGGTCTGCACGATCGCCATCAACTCGCCGGCTTGTGTCCCGAACGCAGTGAATCCCAAAATCTCATCAGTGTCCTCACTGATGACGGCCTTCATGAGCCCTCGCGTCTCAGAAAGTGTACGCGTGCGGAGTACCGCCGCCATTGGAATCTTTACGAGCCGGTATGGGATCGCCAGCTTCCGGGCTTCCGATTCGCTTAGACCTACCCGCGCCAATTCCGGGTCTGTGAACAGGCAGAAAGGCACGAGCCGGCCCCGAGTGGTTCGGTTTCCGCCGGTAAGGTTGTCGTGCACAATTCGGAAATCGTCAAACGAGACATGAGTGAACTGAGGACTGCCGGCGCATTCGCCCATCGCCCATATGCCGGGCTCGGTTGTCTGAAGCCGCTCATTCACTCGGATGTAGCCACGGTCGTCCAGTTCAACGCCAGAACTCTCCAATCCGAGGCCTTGAGTGTTCGGAACTCGTCCAGCAGCAACGAGAAGATCGGACCCTTCCACCGAACGCTCGCCTTGCAGAGTTCGTACGCGCGCCTTGATCCCTTGACCGGATCTGCCCTCCACTTCAAGCAGCTCGGTATTGAACAGCACTTCGATACCATCCTCCTGGAACAGCCGGAACATCTCTTCGGCAACGTCGGCGTCTTCGCGGCCAGCGAGCTGCGTCTCCCGTTCCAGTACAGTCACACGGCCTCCGAATCGACGCACCGCCTGAGCCAGTTCGAGCCCAACGAAACCTCCACCGAGCACGACCAGGTGCTCAGGTACACGGTCCAGTTCCAACGCTTCGATGTGGGTCAGCGGTCTGGCGGCTTTGAGGCCGGGTACCTGTGGAATGGCTGCCCGGGTCCAACGTTCAGGAATACCTGATCTCCTGAGAGAATGCCCACGGTTCCGTCCTTCATTTTCACCTCAACCGTCCTTGGGGCCACGAAGCGTGCCTCACCAAGGATCAATTCGGCGCCACTGGCTCTATAACGGTCACGGTGAAGATTGATGAGACCATCCACCATTTGGCGCTTGCGCGCGCGCACTTCGGCCATATCGATCGTCACTGGTCCCGTTGCGATTCCAAACTCCGCTGCGCGTCGCGTCAGCTCCGCAACTTTGGCGCTGTGAATGATGTTCTTACTCGGAAGGCAGGCGATGTTCGGACACGCTCCGCCAATCAGTCCACGTTCGACAACGGCAGTGCGCCGGCCATCCTTCGCCATTGTCCAGGCCAGGTATTTGCCGGCCTCACCGCTACCGATGATCAAGATGTCAAATTGACCCTTGTCGGGCATTCTGGTCTCCAAAAGAATCACTTGGCCGCCCTACACGACTTACCGAAAACACCGGCGTCGCTCCGAAGCGTCCAGGGACACGCCGAACACGGCTCCCGTCGATTGCGCCCGGGACTGTAGGAAGGAGGCGGCTCAGGTATACCCCAAGGGTTTTCTCCGTTCGCCTACATTCATTGCAACTCGCTTTGTTCGTATGCGTTTCTTGCATTGATCCTCAGGCTGCCGAAATTCGGATCTGCCAAGCGCACTTGAATCTTGTGCCAACGTCCCCGGTCGTCGGCAGCCGATGGGCTGAAACCGATTCGGTAGAGGCTACGCGTCGCGTTGGCGATTTTCTGAGCGGTTTCAGGTAGGTGCTTTGCGCTGCGTATATCGAAGCTCAAACCGCCCGACGCCATGGCAAGGTTTTGCAATAAGCCGCTTCCAAAGCGCTTCATGCAGAAAGATAGGTAATGAATGGCTACCCCGTAGACCTGCACGGGCCATCCGCCGCACTGCGAAGTTCCTTTGGTGGTGACCACAGAGGCCTTTTTAACCGGTCTTCCGCGTAGCCCAACTGTCCGAGATCCTTACCGAGTAGCCTCGGTCTTAGCCAGCACCACAGCCGACCTCCGGTCCGCCTCTTCGTAATATCGCAACATGCGTTGCGGCTCCTTCGCCTTGTAAGGTGACAGATTGTGCGCCCACCGAAACCCGATCGGTTGAAACCACAGCTCCGCCTCCACCTTGAACGGTCCCGCTGCCGTCCCGGTCGAGACAACATACCGCACCGAGCTTCCACTGTCTGTGAACCCCGGATCGTTAGCTGCGTCGCCGGTCACCGCGATGTCCTTGTCTGCCGTAGCCTTATCGAAGCCGTGCGGCAACAGCCGATTGTCCTTCAAGTACCCGACCGCTTGCAGTAGCCCGGTCGTCACCCTCCCCTCGGAGTCCTTGAGGATGGGTTCGTAAATCTGCACCTCCTGCGAACTCGTGATCTCGCGGTAATGCGGCTCGAACTTCAGAGGGTCTTCGTCATTGTCGTTGCCTACAATCGACCCATTCGGATTGAGCGCACCCGACTCGAACGTCACACGCCCGTTCCCGTCCTTCACCGTAAAGTGTAGCCACGCCCGCCGCGACGGATAAGCCGTCGGTAGCTTATGTCCACCCAGATTCTCAACGTGCACATCCACGGCAAGCCCATTTGGAGTCGCATCGACCCGGGTTATCGTCACCTTTGCCGCTTGCGTCTTCAAAAACTCGCTGGTACGCTTCATCGCCGCATCCATCTCCTCGCGCAGCGCCTCCGTCGCCAATTCGTCGCGATGATCCTGCAACATCCCTTCGATAACGAAATTCGATCCGACAAACACGTGCCGGTGCATGCCCTCGCGTGGCTTACCGTACAAAGCCGTCACCGGTACCGACTCGTTCACCACCGGCATATGGCAGTCCTGGCAGGTCTGCTTGGTCGCGTAGTCGCTATGCTGCCATTCCTGGAATGGCATTTGCTCCGGGAACTTCGCCACCTTCTCACCCCTCGGTCCGAGCGCCGACGTGTACAGCGTATGGCAGCTTCCGCAAAGGCCCGCATCGCGCATATGGTCGCCCCTCGTTGGGACGTACGTCGCCGTCGAGGAGTGCATCACGGTCTGGTATCCTTTGTCGATGTCGAAGGGCCCATACTCGGGCCGCAGGTCGTTCTGGACCGGTTTTGCGATCACCACATTCCCAACAAAGGTTGCTTCCGTTCCCAGTCCCGTCTTCTCAATCTGGTGACAAACTGAGCAGGTGACCCCATCTGCTGCCGCTCTGTCTCCCTTGGGAAACTTTTGCAGCGGAAGGCGCGAAAAGACTTGCGTGTGGTTTCCCGCATCCCGATCCGCCAAGCGGACCGCCGGCATATGGCAGATCGAGCATTCATCCTCGATCGCCTGCTTCGACTCGGGATGATCCATCGACTCTCGCCGCACGCTTCCTTGCCAATAAGGATCGCGGGATGAGTTGGCCATGATGCTCGCTCGCCACTCGAACCCGATCGAAGTGTCCTCGCCCGAACTCGTCGTCAGCCCGTTATGACAAGCCATACACCGGTCCGATGTCCGAAAAAACGTTCCCGTCGGAATCTTGTCGCCCTTCGCGTTTTCCGTCGGGGTCTTACCATGCAGCATTGCCGCAACGGCTATCGCGCCGATCCCCAGAACCATCGCACCACCCCAACGGAGTCTCATCGCCAACCTCTCCATAACTTCCCATCCGCCCGGTCCCAAAGGAGATACATCAGCAGCTGCGGCGTTCGCCCCTGTGTATTTGCTAGCGGTTCCCTTACGCCAAAGCCTATCCGTACGTGCTGTCGCCTGCTTACGGTGATTTGCATCTCGGGCAGAATATCCCAGTTGGTACTCGCCCCCGACGTGAAGTCACGTACCGCCAAGAACTCGACCATGGGCGAAAACAGCCGTCCCAGCATGTGGTCGGGAGCCATCGCCTGTCCTACCGCCACCCGCCAATACATGCTGCGCGGAGCTCTGCTCGCATCCAACGGCAGGTCCGCCCCCAACTGGGTTTGCAAAAAAGTGTTCTCCTTGAACAACTGATCGAACGCTGCGAAGGGCTCGAACTGCGTCGTCCCCGCACCGAACCCTCGCTTGCTGTCGCCGGTCGGCAGCAAGAATCCGCCCTGCAGACTCAGAATCGAGCCCGTCCGCAGGCTGGAGAATATCTCCCGCTTCACCGCCAGCGTAATGTCGCCAACACCTGCCGTCCAGTTGTGCGCCTGGTCCGCGTAGTTCAACGGAATATCGGTTTCAAGCTGGGTCCGGGCATCGATGATCGTCCTTTCGTCAATTACGTCCGTAGTCCACGCTGGCGCTCCTGATGCACTTGCCGCCGTAGAAATCACAGTCTCATTCTCTGGAAACGCCTTCTCCGTGACCAATGCCCGAGGCAGATTTAGCTCGCCCAGCGGATCGTGGTGGACATTGTTGCAGAATCCCCGCATGTAGGCGATCACATCGTTAATCTCCTCGTCCGTCAACAGATCCCCAAACGCAGGCATAATCTGCGAGAGCCCACGCGATGGCCCGCCATGCACGATCACTGCCTTCCAGTTGCCGTTGGGCTCAGGCGTCGTCCCAGCGCAGTCCGTAAAGTCCGGAAACGTATCTGCCCGCGCAAAAACCGTACTCGCCGTGGGAGCACCCTTCCCTTTGCTCCCGTGACACGCGATGCAGCCACCCTTGTAGACTTTCTCTCCATTCCTCACATCTGGACTGTTCGTATAGTGGAGCGTCTGTGCGGAAAGAAACAAAGGGCGGCTAAGAAGCACGACAACCCAAACGATAAGTGCACTCGCCGATCTCGTCAGAGACCCGAGGAGGAATCTAAATACTCGCGATTCGCGGACCGCATTCAACGAGACCCCCCTCGGTGGCGCAACTCTGTCGCCACCCACGCCTACATTCATTGCAACTCGCTTTGTTCGTACGCGTTTTTTGGATTGATCCGCAGGCTGCCGAAATTCGGATCTGCAATGCGCACCTGAACCTTGTGCCAACGTCCCCGATCGTCGGCAGCCGATGGGCTGAAACCGATTCGGTAGAGGCTACGCGTCGCGTTGGCGATTTTCTGAGCGGTTTCAGGTAGGTGCTTTGCACTACGTATATCAAAACTTAGACCGCCCGACGCCATGGCTAGGCTTTGCAATAAGCCGATTCCAAAGCGATTCATACTGAAAGGACGGTAATGAATGGATATCCCGTAGAGCTGCACGCCGCTCTCGCGCACTGCGTTCATCAGTTCAGACGCGTGCCGGCTGTGATTCTCGCGGAAATCTGTGATGACGACGACTGCTTTTCGCGGGTTGTGAGCACCTCGCATCATCTGCAGCGCTTGCCATAAGGCATCGTCCAGGGCGGTGTAATCCGCTGCGCGCCCGGCTACTAGCTTGCTCATGAGCGGCGTGAAATCACGCGTGAAATCGTTGACAACCTGAGGATGGCCGGAAAACGTGAGGAGTGCCGTCTCGTCGAGCGGACCGGCGGAGGCCGCGAAATTGCGCAGCGCTAACCGCGTTTGCTCCATACTCGATCCCATGCTGGCGCTCGCATCGACAACCACTACCGTGGACATAGGGCGTTGATCCGGTTCGAAGGAAACCACGGGACGCGATACGCCGTTAGCGAGCACGCGAAACTGGCTGCCTTTTAGGCCTGAAATGGCTTCTCCTTCGTGGTTGGTGATAGTTACAGGCACGACGACGAGGGACGCATTGTTCCGAAAACCGGCATCCGCTGCCGACATCCTAACTGCCGCGACCCAACCTGAAGCGGCGAAGAGGAAAAGGATAGCGAGGTTTCGCGTCCTGGATTGGCTTAGTAGTTTCTTTTTCATCTGATCCTTGCAGGATTCTTTCAGCTCATCCATTGAGGATTCTGCGCGGTACCGTCGAACTGAGGAGTGGTCTTGAACGGCTCAAACTGTCCGCTCATGGCAACATCCTTCGTCTTCGCGAGCAATGCCGATACTTCGGCGGAGCTCATGCGCTTGAAGGTGCGAGCCGCTTCAATCGCTTGATCAAGGATCTCCATGCGTTCACAACCCGTAATCACTACTGACGTCGGGAGGTTCAGCGAGTAGTGCAGGCACTGCACGGGTGTTACGCGCCCGCTTTTCAGGATGTTGCCGTCCCCCATGGACTTCATTCCCAACACTCCGATGCCCTGCTCCACCAACCTCGGGAGTACGTTGTGTCCGAAGCTGCGGAAGTGCGCATCCATGACGTTAAGCGGCATTTGGCAGGTATCAAAATGGAAACTATGCTGGGCCGCCGCCTCCAGCATCCGGAGATGTACGAGTGGATCCTTATGGCCGGTGAAGCCTATGTAGCGAATCTTCCCGGCCTTCTTTGCCTCCATCAGCGCCTCAAGCGGGCCGTTCGCAGCAAAGAACCGGTCGGCATCTTCCAAGCGAATGTTTTCGTGATACTGGATGAGATCGATATGGTCTGTCTGCAGGCGCTCCAATGACTCATTGATCTGTCGGGCCGTGGCGTCCTTGGTGCGCCCGTCGAACTTGGTCATAAGGAACACCTTTTGCCGGAAACCATCGCGCAGCGCAACTCCCATGCGCCGCTCGCTTTCGCCGCCGTGATAATCCCAACAATTGTCCATGAATGTAATTCCGCGATCGATAGCTCTGCGGACGATCCCGATGCCGTCCGCGGGGTCCGGCGGATGCCCTATGTGATAACCGCCCAGCCCGATCGCGGAAACCTTTTCGCCCGTCTTTCCCAAAGTCCGATAGATCATACCGTTCGATGTGTTCTGGCTAGTGGCAGCCGCACCGATCGCGGCCAGCGTCCCCAAGGCCACTCTCCGATTCATGGTTCGCTCCCATCGCAACCATTCACGTGCAATTCGTGCGCCAGAGTCTCAGCCTGTAAAAAGGAGTAGTTCGACGTGGTGCAGTTCGTTGTCAGACCATGGATTTCGCGCTCAATTCGGGTGAAGGACTAGCAGTCTGCCTTTTTTCTCCAGTACACATGGGTTGCCCATTGCCAACTGCTTCTGATGCTCGGTCAACCGACTGCGGGCCGAATATGCCTGCAAGTCGCGCCAGGCCTCGTAATGTCACGTCTTCGACAGATGAACACGGAGGTGTCGCCCGGTCGACTAGACGCTGATACCAAAAGAAACGAAGAACAGCACAAATGTCGAGTCCTACGCGGTCACTGCACGCGGACGGCTTTTGGAATAGAAACTGCACTTGATCGAGGTGAACCACAATATGGCCACTACAACAAGAGACACGGCGGAAGCAGCCTCGATCGGAAGTGTGATGGTCCCCGACAGTAAACTTGCTCGGGAAGCAACGGAGTTGGTGCGCGACACCGAATCTCCGTTGCTGTTCAACCACTCGACGCGCGTGTACTACTTCGGCTCGCTCGCGGGAAAACAGCGGGGACTAAAGTTTGATCCCGAGCTGCTTTACGTTGGCGCGATGTTCCACGACATGGGATTGACGCCGCGGTACAGCAGTAAGTCGGACCGGTTCGAAGTGGATGGTGCGAATGCCGCGCGAGCCTTCCTTCGCCGGCACAACATCTCTCAGGAGGAGATCGATACGGTGTGGACAGCGATTGCATTACATACTACCCCAGGAATTCCACAGTACATGCATCCCGTGGTTGCGCTATTGACCAACGGCGTCGAGATGGATGTTCTTGGAATTGCCTACTCGGAATTCTCAGACGCTGATCGCGACGCGATCGTCGCTGCGTATCCGCGTACCGCGCACTTTAAGGAAGACATCATCCAGACCTTTTACGACGGCATTAAGCACAAGCCTGAGACGACATTCGGAAATGTGAAGGCAGATGTACTGGCGGACAAAGATCCACGGTTCCAGCGCACGAACTTCTGCAGTGTCATCCGCGGTTCGCAGTGGAAGGCTTAAAGGACTTCAGAAAGCGAGAATGCATCATGTCAAAACCCGAACGCTTTACCAATGCCACCGGTGCTCCCGTAGCGGACAACACAAATATTTTGACAGCCGGCCGCCGCGGTCCGGCTCTGCTCCAGGACATCTGGCTGATCGAGAAGCTCGCGCACTTCGATCGCGAGGTCATTCCTGAGCGTAGGATGCATGCCAAGGGCTGGGGAGCGCATGGAACTTTCACGACGACTCACGACATCACAAAGTACACCAAGGCAGCGCTTTTTTCGAAGATTGGCAAGCAGACGCCTATGTTCGCTCGCTTTTCGACCGTCGCTGGAGAACGCGGGGCGGCGGATGCGGAGCGCGATATCCGCGGGACTGCAATCAAGTTCTACACCGAGGACGGGAATTGGGACATCGTCGGAAACAACACTCCAGTCTTTTTCTTCCGCGATCCTCTACGCTTCTCCGACCTCAACCACGCCATCAAGCGCGATCCCCGCACCGGTCTTCGGAGCGCTCAAAACAACTGGGACTTCTGGACTCTTCTTCCAGAAGCGCTGCATCAGGTCACCGTCGTTATGTCCGACCGCGGAATTCCGAGGTCCTTCCGGCATATGCATCTATTCGGAAGTCACACCTTCTCGATGATCAATGCCGAGAACAAACGCACCTGGGTGAAGTTCCACTTTCGCACACAGCAAGGTATTGAGAATCTCACGGACGAAGCGGCTGCGGCGGTTGTGGCCAATGATCGGGAAAGCAATGGCCGGGACCTATTGGAGGCAGTCGACCGGGGAGATTTTCCGCGCTGGACGCTGTTCATCCAGGTAATGACAGAGGAACAGGCCAGGACCCACAAGCACAATCCTTTTGATGTGACCAAAGTCTGGCCGAAGGCTAACTACCCTCTGATCGAAGTGGGCGTAATGGAGCTCAATCGTTATCCGGAGAACTATTTCGCAGAGGTGGAGCAAGCCGCCTTCTCCCCGGCGAACGTGGTTCCGGGAATTGGCTTCTCTCCTGACAAGATGCTCCAGGGCCGCCTCTTCTCTTATGGAGATACCCAGCGATACCGCCTCGGCGTGAACTTCAATCACATCCCTGTGAATGCACCGAAGTGTCCATTCCACTCCTATCATCGCGATGGCCAGATGCGCACAGATGGAAACCTCGGAGCGACGACGACCTATAACCCGAATAGTCAGGGATTGTGGGACAACCAACCGGAATACGCCGACCTTCCGCTCGCGCTCGAAGGCGACGCTAATCACTATGACCACCGCTTAGAGGATGATCACTGGGAGCAACCGGGCAATCTCTTCAGGAAGATGACCCCGGAGCAAAAGCAGTTGCTCTTCGACAATACGGCGCGCGCGATTCATGGCGCCTCTCAGGAGGTTCTGGAGCGGCATGTAGCGAACTGCAGACGAGCCGATCCTGCCTATGGCGAGGGTGTGGCAAGAGCATTGAAGCTGAATGTCTTAACGACCGCCTAGAGGCGGTTTCTGAGAGCGAAATTAGATCGTGTAGGTATTTATTGGAGTGAACATTTTATGGCAAACAATCGTGGAGTTGTATACGTCAGACCGGGACAAGTAGAGGTACGGCCGATCGATTTTCCAAGATTATCGCTGGGATCACGGAAGTGCGAGCACGGCGTGATCCTAAAGGTAGTGAGCACCAATATCTGCGGTAGTGACCAACACATGGTACGAGGCCGCACTACAGCTCCTGCCGGTATGGTCCTGGGACACGAGATCACCGGCGAAGTCATTGAGAAAGGCAGGGACGTAGAGTTCTTGAATGTGGGCGACCTAGTTTCCGTTCCTTTCAATATCGCGTGCGGACGCTGCCGCAACTGCCGGGAAGGCAAGACCGGCATCTGCTTGAACGTCAATGGTGATCGGGCCGGGGCCGCTTTCGGCTACGTCGATATGGGTGGATGGGTTGGCGGACAAGCCGATTACGTGATGGCGCCGTATGCGGATTTCAACCTCCTCAAATTTCCTGATAAAGACCAGGCTCTGGAGAAGATTGAGGACCTCACGCTGCTTTCCGACATTTTCCCGACGGGCTACGATGGAGCGGTAAAGGCGGGAGTCACGACCGGATCAACGGTTTACGTGGCTGGCGCCGGTCCTGTGGGGCTTGCCTGCGCCGCCGCATGCCAGTTGCTGGGAGCCGCAGTGGTTATTGTTGGCGACATGATTCCGGAACGGCTTGCCCAGGCGCGAAGCTTCGGATGTGAAACGATTGATTTGCGCGAACGGGTTCCACTGGGGGATCGCATCGCCCAGATCGTGGGTGTTCCCGAAGTCGATTCGGCGGTTGACTGCGTGGGCTTTGAAGCGAAGGGCCAAGCCGAGCAGGCTGGAACCGAGCAACCTGCGACTGTGCTGAATTCGCTGATGGCGGTGACGCGGGCCGGCGGAGCGATCGGCATTCCCGGACTGTATGTCACTGACGATCCGGGAGCCAAGGACGCCAATGCGAAGCAGGGCGTTTTGGGTCTGCGGATTGGTCTTGGCTGGGCTAAATCCCACAGCTTCGGTACGGGTCAGTGTCCCGTGCTCCGTTACAACCGGCAACTCATGATGGCCATCCTGCACAACAAAGTAGCCGTCGCGAAGGC
>WNFC01037634.1_pt1 | contig 14266 bp, 15 predicted proteins | sample 5400541 | NCBI WGS metagenome assembly WNFC01 (sample SAMN13153342, study PRJNA577476) | soil metagenome | isolation source: 120 cm saprolite under Douglas fir tree site 2 hole 2 replicate 1 | place: USA:California | collected 2015-04-18
TGAAAATACCCATTCTCTTGTGTTCCCGTTATAGTCAACCCATGCGAGGCAGTCATCCGTCTAGCGTCGAGGTCACAGTGCCAGAAGAATCCCATTGGGCAATGACGGCCGTTGGGGTTTTCTTGCTCTTTGGCGCCATCATGGCTTGTCTGGCGGGAACGACGTTGATTTGGCAGGGCACGTTCCTCGATCACATGTGGACTCTGAATGCGCCCGCCTACAAACAGCTCGCACCATTTGGCAAAACAGTTGGCATTCCCTTTCTAGTGCTTAGCGCGGCTTTGGCGGGTGCCGGCGTAAGTTGGTTTCGACGCCGGCTTTGGGGATGGCGGCTCGCCGTGGTCATCATAGCAACTCAAGTTTTAGGAGATTTGATCAGTATTCTTATGGGTTATTTCGTTAGAGGCGCGGTAGGTGTCACAATCGCCGCTGCACTGCTGCTTTATCTTTCGCGACCAGAGGTGAGGGGCGCTTTTGTAGCGCGTCGAGCGATCGAGAGATGACGGCAAATTCCTCCGTGGAGTTCCTGCTATGGCTGCTGATCGCCGCGTCCGTAATTGCGGTGATAGCAAAGCGTATTGGAATCCCGTATACGGTTGCCCTCGTCCTCGGAGGACTGCTGCTCAGCGTGGTTCATCTGCCGGCCCTGGCACCACTGCATCAGGGAAACAGGCCGGACTGGCTGACGCCGGACGTAATTCTCACGCTCTTTCTTCCAGCGCTCCTATTCGAGGGCAGTCTCAAAATCGAGTTGCGCCATATTAGGACAGACCTTGTGCCGTTGCTCTTGCTGGCAAACGTTGGCGTTTTGGTCGCGACACTTGTGACAGGACTCGTCATCTACTATGCAGTTGGGATGTCGCTGATTGTGGCGTTGCTTTTCGGATCGATGCTGTCCGCGACCGACCCTATATCCGTACTATCCATTTTCAAAGAAGTAGCGGTTGACGAACGGCTCTCTGTACTTGTGGAGGGTGAGAGTCTGTTGAATGACGGCACAGCGGTTGCTTTATTCCAAATTCTTCTTGCCAGTGCAATTGGGGGAAGAGTGGGTCTCGTCTGGGGTGGTGGACAGTTCGTGCTGAGCGTCGTGGGCGGTGCGCTTCTGGGACTTGCCCTCGGATATGTAGTCAGCAAACTCACGAAAGGAGTCGACGACGCACAGGTTGAAATTACGTTGACGACAATCCTTGCCTACGGCACTTTTCTGCTTGCCCGTCACTTGCATCTGTCCGGAGTCATCGCCACTGTCACCGCGGGACTGATGATTGGCAATTTCGCGGCGAAAACAACAATGAGCCCCCGAACGCTGACGGCACTCCGATCTTTCTGGGAATACGCCTCCTTTATCATTAACTCGCTGGTGTTCTTGCTGATCGGATTGGAAGTACGCCTAGGAATCGTGCTCCGGGCATGGAAGCCAATTCTGATCGCCACTGCAGCGATCTTCCTCGGCCGCATTCTTTCGGTCTACACGCTTGTGCCATTCGGTAATCTGTTCTCGAAGCGAATCCCTTTCGTGTGGCAACACGTGTTGGTTTGGGGTGGATTGCGAGGAGCATTGTCGCTCGCCCTGGCGTTGAGTCTCGATAGCACGTTTCCTTATCGAGACCAGATTCTCAACTTAACATTTGGTGTGGTGGTTTTTTCCATCTTGGTGCAGGGACTATCCATCAAGCCCTTGCTCAGGATGCTGCGGCTCGCGCCGGGGAGCACTTCGTGAGCAAAGACATTACGTCGCGTCGGCATTTTTTCAGTGTGGCAGGAACGGCTGCAGGAGCTGCGATGTTCGGTTCGGGAATCGCGCTCGACTCGGCGGCGTTCGTGCCGGAATGCGCCGCACGGGTTTCGTCACAGTCGGCAACAAGCCCCGCGGACTATACCCTGCGCATCGGCGCGAGTCCGGTCGAGATTGCGCCGAAACGCATCCTCTCGACGATCACCTACAACGGGCAGTTCCCCGGACCCTTGTTGCGGTTCAAGGAAGGCCAGCCGGTGACGGTTGAGGTGCACAACGACACGGAGACCGCGGAGCAACTGCACTGGCACGGACAGTTTGTTTCGCCTGATGTGGATGGCGCTGCGGAAGAAGGGACGCCTTTCATCCCAGCACGCGGAATGCGCCGGATTGTGTTCACTCCGCGTCCATCCGGCTTCCGTTTCTATCACACGCATAATCGGGCGGGTGCTCATCTCCACGCTGGACAGTACAGCGGTCAGGTCGGACCGGTTTACATAGAGCCCAAGCATGAGCCGGGGAGCTACGAGCGGGAAGTCTTTCTCGTACTCAAAGAATTCGAATCGTCTTTCAGTCAAGGTGGCGACATGGCGATGGACTTTCTCTCGCCCGCAAGCGAGGTTGAGGCCCTGAAGGATTCTGGGGAATCGTCCATGAAAGCGTCTCTCGCGAAGGGGATGCCGCACGGATATGAGGTCGGTTATCGCTATTTCACAATCAACGGTCGCATGCTCGGTCACGGAGAACCAATCCGCGTGAAGCTGGGAGAGAGGGTGCTGTTTCATGTGCTCAATGGGAGCGCGACGGAGATTCGCAGCCTCACACTGCCGGGGCATACGTTTAAGGTTATAGCTCTAGACGGCAACCCAGTCCCGACACCCGCGGAAGTCCCGGTGCTCTGGCTAGGTACTGCGGAGCGGATATCTGCGATTGTGGAAATGAAACATCCGGGCGTCTGGGTGCTGGGTGATCTTGCAGACGACGACCGGAATCACGGGATGGGAATCGTGGTCGAATATGCGGGGCGTGTTGGCAAACCACAGTGGATTACACCGAAGCCGTTTCGCTGGAGCTATCTACGCTTCGGCAAGTCTGAGGCTGCAGCCGAACCGGATGAAGTCATCGATATGATCTTTGCCAAACGCAATGCGACCGACCGCGGGTTCAACGAGTGGACCGTCAACGATGTGGCGTTCTCCATGGACAAGACGCCTCCAATGGTTCACCTCCGGCAAGGCCTCCGCTACCGTCTGCGCATGCGTAACGCAAGCGACGACATTCATCCAATTCACATCGGGCGTGCTGAAGGATGTTGTGATGGTCGGCGGATATCAAGAAGTCGAAGTAGAGTTCACTGCGGATAATCCCGGGTTGACCCTGTTCCACTGCCATCAGCAGTTGCACATGGACTTTGGCTTCATGACCCTCTTAGACTACGTGTGAACGAAACTCAAACGACCTCGGTTATATTCAAAGGAAGGAGCATCCAGTCTTAATTCGGGACAGCGACAATCCCCGGAAATGCAGGGAGGGAGGTGTCATGCGGATGCGAGTTGGAAACCGAATACGATTTTGCAGCACGCTCTTAGCAGGTGTGGCTGCGCTGACTCTCGGTGGAGGGGTTGCGAATGAAGCGAGTTGGAAGTTGGGAGCGACGGCGAAAGCATCTCCACAAACGCCAACGAACCCACCAACTATTCCCGCTGCTGGTCCGTTGGCCGATCCCAAATCCCTTAAGCAAGTGGGTGTGCCGGTGGAGGCCACTCGGGCGGTGGTTCCGGCGGACAACCCGCAGACATCTGAGAAAATCGCACTTGGCAAAAAACTGTTTTTCGACGGCCGCTTGTCGGTTGATGGAACCGTTGCTTGCAGTACTTGCCATGACCCGGCACGCGCTTTTACTGACGGGAGACCCGTCTCGATCGGCGTCAAAGGCCGCGTCGGCCAACGCAATGCGCCGACTGTTCTGAACGTGCTTTACAACAAGACGCAGTTCTGGGATGGGCGTGTGAAGACACTCGAGGAGCAAGCGACGCTTCCCATCGCCAATCCGAGTGAAATGGGCCAGCCCAGCTTGGATGTCGCTGTGGCCCAGATTGCGGCCTTGCCTGAATACAAGCAGGCGTTTCAGAGCGTCTTTGGCCGCCCACCTAGCGGCCTTGACCTAGTGCGCGCTATAGCGTCCTACGAGCGAACCCAGTTTTCATTTGATTCCCCATTCGACCACTTCATTGCTGGTGATAAGAATGCAATCAGTGAATCCGCCAAACGAGGCTGGGACCTTTTCAATACGCGTGCTCGCTGTAATAAATGCCATGCCTTGACGGAAGAAAAGCGGGACGCCACCTACTTCACAGACAACGACTTTCACAACATCGGAATAGGCATTATCCGACACGACGTTGTCGCGCTGGCGTGTCAGGCTGAACCACTGATCAATTCGGGCAATGCGACGGCGATCGATCACGCGGCCATTCAGACGGACATGTCAGCACTCGGTCGCTTTCTCATCACCAAGAAAGATGCTGACATCGCGTCCTTCAAGACGCCGGACCTGCGCAATGTGCTTATCACGACGCCTTATTTTCACGACGGCTCGCAAGAGACGCTGTGGGACGTGATGGATCATTACAACAAGGGCGATGGAATACAGGATCCTTATCTCGACGAAGATATGCAGCCACTTGCCCTCAGCGAGACAGAGATCGACGACGTTGTCGCTCTCCTCGCGACGCTCACGAGCGCGCAGTACACGGAGCAAGGCGTCAAGGAGCTCGCGCGGCAACGCGAACTATCGCGCACCAATCGGCCGCAGCGCGACACGGCTCGGGCTTTCGGTCCGAAACCGACTCAGCCTAAGCCATCCCGTTCTTGTGTTGGGACGCAACCCAAGGCGCAACCGAAATGAGAACTCGTCCAGGACCTTGGAGATATCGATTCAATGGCATTCAACTCTGACGTCAGCTGGGCGAACCGTGCAGCCAAAGCGGTCTTGCTAATCCGCATTCTGGTTGGTTGGGTTTTCCTTTCCGAAGGCATTCAGAAGTTTCTGTTTCCCGAGACTCTGGGAGTCGGGCGTTTTTTAAAAATCGGCATTCCGTGGCCGCAGGTCATGGCTCCATTCGTCGGAGTGGTTGAAATCCTTTGTGGCACTTTGCTACTAATCGGGCTGCTGACGCGGCTCGCCGCCATTCCCCTCGTCATCGACATTTGTGTCGCCTTGTACTCGACGAAGATCGTGACACTAGCTAAGAACGGGATTTGGAGCACGCTGCATGAGGCCCGCACGGACGCGAGCATGCTGCTTGGTCTGATTTTTCTTCTTATGGTTGGCGGCGGATCATTCGCTCTCGACAACTTCTTACGTTCGCGGAACAAGCCAGCATGACGGAGCCGCTGGAAACATCCATCGGAACGCGGCCGCGCTCATCGGCCTGGACCATCTTTCTGAGCTTTCTGCGTCTCGGCTGCACTTCGTTCGGCGGTCCCATCGCGCACCTTGGCTATTTCCGAAACGAGTTTGTCATTCGGCGCAAATGGCTCGATGAGGCAACCTACGCCGACATTGTCGGGCTTTGCCAGTTCCTTCCAGGTCCGGCAAGCAGCCAAGTCGGCTTCGCGATCGGACTCCTCGAAGGTGGCCCGTTGGGCGCGATAACCGCGTGGACTGCTTTCACGTTACCTTCGGCGCTTCTGATGTTCGCCTTTGCCTACGGCCACAATCTCATTGCGGGGCGCGTGGGTTCGGGAATCCTGCACGGATTGGAGCTCGTTGCGGTAGCAGTCATCGCGCAAGCGGTGTGGGGAATGATGCAAACGCTCGCGCCCGATCGGACGCGAGCAACGATTGCTGTGCTTGCGGCGGGAGTCGTGTTGCTGTCTTCTCGCGCGTCGAGCCAACTCGCTGCGATCGCGCTCGGTGCAATTCTCGGGCTGCTCGTGTGCCGCGAGGCTAGCGCTCCACCGCGTCAGGCTCTCCACATCTCCATTCCTCGCTTTGCTGCTCTCGTCTCCCTTGCGATATTTGCTGTTCTTTTGATTGCTCCTGCCATTCTTGTAGTGGCCACACCTAGTCATGCCGTCGCCTTGTTCCAAGCATTCTATCGAAGCGGTGCGCTCGTCTTCGGCGGCGGCCACGTTGTTTTGCCGTTACTCCGAGCGGCCACCGTCAGCACTGGATGGATCGACGACAATACTTTCTTGGCGGGTTACGGCGCAGCGCAAGCAGTTCCCGGACCGCTCTTCACGTTCTCTGCCTATCTGGGTGCCGTTGTAAAGCCAGAACCACACGGCGCGGTCGGAGCAGCCATCGCTCTGCTGGCTCTGTTTCTACCTGGCCTGCTGCTCGTGATTTGTGTCTTGCCGTTTTGGAATCAACTTCGTTCGAACACGAGGACACGTGCACTTTTCGCAGGCGTCAACGCAAGCGTCGTAGGAATCTTGCTGGCGGCTTTGTATCAACCCGTATGGACTAGTAGCGTCCACGAGCCATTCGACTTCGCAGTCGTACTGGCGGCGTTCCTCGCGCTGGTTGCCTGGAAAGCACCACCTTGGATTGTGGTGTGTGCCGTCGCCGCGATTGGAGGCATTGCAGGCTTCCTACCTTGAATGGACACAGCCTGAATTGGTTTAGGCATAGCAGGAAAGCACATGTGCCAGCGGTGCCTCGGCTACTTAGCAACATTGTAGGGACAGTCACCGAATCCAGGAAAGCCAGAACCAGCCAAACAACAGCGTTAGAAGCGTGACGGGCAGACCGATTCGAAAGTAGTCGAAGAAGCCGATTGCTACCTCTTTGCGAGCCCGTTCCACGACGATGATGTTGGCGACGGAACCCGTGATGGTCAGGTTCCCGGCAAGGGTGCTGGCCATTGCCAGTGTGAGCCAAGCCGTATGGGGGTTAGTAAATCGAGCCACCAGAGATTTCAACAGCATTACGGCGGGCACGTTGCTCACTAAGTTCGACAATATTGCTGTTACCCATGTGAAGACGCCTAGATGCTGCAGATTGAAACGCTCTCCGAAACCTAGCAAGCGCTCCGTCAAGCCTGCATTCTCTGCGCCTCCCACGATCAGAAAGAGTCCGACGAAAAAAACGAGAAGGCCCCAGTCCACTTCTTCGTATACCAGGTGGGGGTCGCGCGTACGTGTGATCAACATGATGGCCGCTCCCACGGAGGCGACTAGAGGCGGTGGAAAACCGGCGAGAAATCCAGCCAGAACTAGAACGGTTACCAGACCAGCCTTGACCAGGGCCGCGCGGTCAATCGGCACCGCATCGACGAGAGCTTCGGTTCGGACATCGTGGATACGTCCACGGAAGTAGAACCACCAGAGTACGAGCCAATTGAGGAACAAACCCACGAGCGCAACAGGACCCAAGTGCAGCAGGAAATCCCGATACCCAATGCCGGAAAAAGACCCGATCAAGATATTCTGCGGGTTTCCCGTGATGGTTGCGGTGCTTCCGATGTTTGACGCCGTTGCCACCGCTAAGAGATAGGGTATTGGTTTGACTCCCATTCGGCGGGTGGCTTTCAACACGAAAGGAACCATGACAATACAAATGATGTCGTTGACGAAGAACGCGGAAAGCAATCCGCTCAGGAAGATCACCGTGGGGAGCAGGTGGTGGGGCTTGAGTCGGGTCACGACCAGCTCCGCGATCCAATCGAAGAAGCCAGCCAAATGCAGGCAGGCCACCACAAGCACCATCGAAAAAAGTAGTACGATTGTGCCGAAGTGGATGAACTGCAGAGCATCGTGTGCGCGCACGGCGCCGAACGTGAACATCAGGACCGCACCGATGATGGCCGCACCAGGGCGATCAATCTTCATTCCCGGAAACTTTCCCAGCGCGAAAACCACGTAGCTCGCAATGAAAACGGAATAAGTAGCTATGGTGGCGAGATCGGACATCGTGGCTCCACGGAGATGAGTCGGACATCATAGCTTCCGCCATCGAGCCGGGCAATCAATCGGGCCAGTCCAGCCCCGCCCTGAGGTTTGCAATCATCGCGCCAATGCTCCGGCCTGATCTCGTTGCCGGAGTCCTCGACTTGGATTGCGGAACATTGAACGATAATTTGACGGAAGCAACGGAACTCGACCCGCGAACTACTGCGTGACAGGCAGGCGTTCTAACCAACTGAAGTACGCCCCGCAAACTGACTAAAAATGACTTCCCGCTCCTTCCACAGCCTTGCAGTGTCTTGCACTGCCGTGCACGTCCTTCGACATGACAGGGCAACATCCTCGACATAGCCTAATCGATGCTAGCCGTTCGGCCTTCACTCGAAGGGTCTTACCGCACTGAGTGTGGTGCCATCCGCCCAATCGCGAAGTTGACAAACGGTTGACAAAACGGTTTCTTGAGGGAGATCACCGAAAAGGGGAAAAGTGAGAATAGCCGCGTAATTACTGGTGATTTGAATGGTGGGCCTGGGTGGACTTGAACCACCGACCTCGCCCTTATCAGGGTTTACTGCTACAACTTAGCGGCCTGCCGTTTCCAGCGTGCCCAATTTGTGCCCATTCCGGGCTTCCAGCTTGCGCGCCGCCTCGGCCAAATCTGTGGCGTCGGTAATATCGTAGCGGTCGAACACCGAGTCCGTTTGATGGCCAGAGATTAGCTTGGCCACATGCTTTGAGATTCCGGCTCGCACCATATTCCTCACCGCGCTACGCCTTAAGTCGTGAAAAATCAAGTCCGGCATCTCTGCCTTCTTTGCTAGTGTACGCCAAGTCCGTCGAAAGTCGGTAACGGGCTGACCGTTCGCCCACGTGAAAACGCGGTCGCCCGGCTTCTTACCCTTGATGCATTCCACGACCAGCTTGTAAACGTCTTCGGTCATCACCACGGCACGGCCCTTGTCATTCTTAGTCGTGCCGGGCAGTAGGTGCATTGTCCGGGCCTTTACGTCAATCTGTGAAACACGCAAGCCCAGCAACTCACCTTTGCGGAAGCCGAAATTATAAGCTACCGCCAACAAGGCGCGCAACCAACCATACTTTGCTTTGGATTGCAGCACGGCATATTGGTCGTCATTCACGAATCCAGAACGCGGGTTTGGTTCGCGGAGCTTTTCCGGGAACCGGGGCACGCGGAACACTTTTGGTGGGTCCGCTTTCGCGCCGTGATTGAACATCGCCTTGAAAACAGTTAGCTCATGGTTCACGGTCGAAGTGGCCGCTTCGGCATCCAGCCGCTCACGGATGTACCGTTGCAAGTGGTCGCTTGTAACACGGTCGGCTGTCATGCCGCCGAAAAAAGGTTCAAGGTGAACTCGCCATACTAGTTCAATCCAGCGGTATGATTTCGGCTTAGAATTTTCCGCGTACGTTTTGTAGGACTCTGCCAGCGCGTTAACTTTGGCACGTCCTTCGTACGGTTCCAGCTTGCCGGTATCACGTAGGGCCAACGCTCGTGTGAGCGCCTTTTCTGCCTTCGCTTCTGTGCTGAACGACTCGCGTCGTCGCCGTCCCTGCGCATCGTAGTAGGAAATTTGCCAACGCTTAGGGCCTAGCGGTCGAACGCTGCCCTCACCATAAGTGCCCCGCTGCTTGGGAATTTCCAAAACGTCCTCTGTTGACATCACAACCTCCGCAATGAGTCTGTGCCCAAAATAGCTAAAGCGCGAGGGTACCTCCGTACCAGTCATACGCGAGACTTAGCCACCACGACTTCCCGCAAACTCAGTGGTTTGTCAATTAATAAACTATTAATTGACAACTCGAAATCGTCTGTGTTTATGCGGTTTTTACTTGACTTTGGCGCTGGCTGTGCTAGAGTCTTGATACTGGTTGGTACTCCCAGTTGCCATGAAGAATCGTGCAGCGGGCATCGTACGCTGAGTCCGCCGTCAAGGATGCAGACGGTGGTAACGAGACAAGTGCTGGCGACCCGCAGCCCGCTCAGGGGCTATCGGTTAATCTGAGGCAGTACGGGACGCTTTTGAAGCCAGCAATCCCACCTTACAGGTAGCGGACCATCCGACACGGCACCACTGTGCCTAGATAAATCGGATGTGCTTATGGCTGCTCGCACCGAAGAAATTCTTTCTGCAAATCCCAATTCTCTTCTCTTGAACCTCGTGCAGGCTTCGCCTGTGGTCGGTTTAACCACATGGCAACTGCGCGGGCTAATCGCCAACGGTGAACTCCCTGTCGTGAAAGTCGGACGCAAGTTGTACGTCCGCAGAGCGACTTTGGTGCGCTGGTGTGAGCGTATGGAAGGAAGGCACCGCACATGATTGCCGCCACTCACAGCACGTTCGCAGGCGCACGTCTGCTTGAACCTATCGACTGCCATCAGATTCATTTCGAAGACCAGGTTCATCTAAACCGCTATGAGTTGCTTGCGCTGGAACTTGGAATCGAAGACCCTCCGCAGCCAGCCGCAGAACTTAAACTTGAACAAGTGGCGGGTTACGGCTTGACCGCAGCACGCTCGGGAAGGGACCTGCGTGAACTCTTAGAAGACCCAGAACGGTTTAAGACTTATGCCTTCTTCTCCTCCATGCTCAATCCCCATGCTGGCAGAGAGTTTCGCCGCTTTCGGCGTCATCAGGAGTTTCGAACCAAGCACAACCAGAGAACGGGACGGGAGTTGAAGCATGGGTACATCGGCAAGAAAAAATACACCACCGATGCTCAACTGGAACAGCGCGTAGAACGCATCGCACAAATTGCGGAAGATTTGTGGTGGTTTCCCAATGCCTCGATAAAGAACATCTCAAGCGGTCGGGGGCTTGGGCAGCCGCCACAATGGATTCAGCGACAGTGGAAAGACGACACACCGCTGAAAGAGATGAATATTGTCTCGGCAGCGAACGTGCAACTTTCTCACGTCGTGACGGCGAATGACTTCGCCCGACTTGTGAGTCAGTTTGGTTACAGCGGGATTGCGGCTTGGACCTCCATAACCCATGCACAACTGCAACCGCCGCCTGACCGTCGTCGTCGCAGAGTGCACCCAGATTTGAACGAACAAGATGGCGACGAAAGAAAGGGGTACAACGGCGCAGGGTTCGCTCAACCCTTGCCGTACATTGGTGCCCCCTCACGTCACACAAAACAGGGTTGTGGGTTCACTCGCCGTCAAGTGGCAGATGTCGTCGATAAAATGCGCATCGACCTCCCAACTCGACGGGCTGTAACCAAGATTGTGTATGCCCGCCTCCCTTTGAAAGTCGTGGCAAAGGCTTACAGCATCAAGTGGCAGACGTTGAAGACTTACGCCCAAAGGGCAAGATTACGGTTACGCACAAATCACCAGTAAAAATGCGGGTTCTCTCATCGAACTGTATCCATTTTGTTCCTAGTATGAGAGGGCATTTATGTTGACGAAAAATGTGAAAAACAGCGAATCGGGGATTTTGGAGGCGGGCATCCCCCTCCTTTCCCATCGAAATTGGGGCGGAGGGCATTCAAAGGGTGCTCATTTTCCACGCTGATGGGGATGGGATTGACGAGCAGACAGAGGCACATCTTTTGCTCGCCCGAATAATGCCGCAAATGACGTTGCTCGATGACGCCGTAAAAACAGCGAGTCAAGCTGAGGTTCCTGAGTCGTCCAAGTAGTGCTGTTGCAGTTTTGACTGCTTTTTCCTCGCGAAGCCGCGAGACGATGTTGACGACAACCAACTAGCAGCGGCACTCGTGCTTCGTGCGGAGGGAAAGTTGGAACTTCTCAAACTTCTTCACGAAGGAAAGGTCGAAGTGGTGGGACCAGTTGACTTCGACTTTGACGAGGTGCACGAATTGCAGTTCCGAGCGGTTTAGCAGTGAAACGGCATCGACTTGGCGCGTCGATGTCCGTGCCCGAATGCGAAAAGCGAAGTGGGCGGAAGCCAAAGAAAGAGGTGATGTGAGCGTCTTGCCAGAGGCGAGACGAAAAATAAGAGGAATAACAATGATTTATCGCGGAACAGTGGTGAGATACGACGAACGAAAGCAGTGGGGTTTCATCCAAGGAAGTTCAGTAGATATTTTCTTTCACAGAGCTAATTGCGCGAACGACTTCCAGCCTACCTTAGGTGCGAGCGTTACATACGAAATTGGAAAGCCGTTCACGATTGGAAAGCCAGACCAAGCAATCGATGTGCGCGGGGTGCAATCGTGAACGTCGCATCGCAGACCTTGCAAGAGGCTAAGAACCTGCTCGCCGCAGGAGACATCAATTCTGTGAAGTGTTTGCTGTATGGGGCTGGGGTATCACCTCTTGATGTTAAGAAGTTTCTTGAGGAGACTCCGCAAGATGCGGAGCAAGAACCACCACCGATGGCGGAAGCCATTGCCCGCAAGTTTGTATCGCTAGGCGCTAACGTCATTTTCTTTCCTCGCGGCACCAAGGCTTGCAAGACGAGCGGCTGGGAAGAGATGGCGACGAACAACCTTGAAGCCGCGCTGCGCTGGGCTAAACAAGACCCGTACGCAAACGTCGGCATTGTGGGCAAGGAAGACGGCTTGTGGGGACTGGACGATGACGGCGGCTTGCTGGATGAGTACATCCAGAAGCACGGCCTGAACACATATGGAACCAACACAGTATCAGGCGGGAAGCACTACATCTTCCGCCAGGACGCGGCATCGTGGGCGATGGGCAATATCTCCATCAAGGACGAACAGAACCGCGAGTTGCTGTCGGCTCGTATCGACAATCGCTACGTGGTCGCTGCTGGCTCTTGGGCTTACCCGCACAACGATGAGTCCTTGCCGTTGACCCAGTACACCGCGATTAATCCGGCTGCCTCCATCGTGGAGGCTCCCCAGTCTCTGCTCGACTTCATTCAAGCGAAGGCAACGGAGTGGAAGGCTAAGAAGACGAAGACCGCGACGGATGCTTCCGCATCTTTGCAGGTGATGGAAGGCGGGCGCAACAACTACTTGACCAGTCGTGGCGGTAAGCTGCGCGATGCTGGCGCGTCCCACGAATCCATTTTGCTTGAGTTGACTCGCATCAACGAGAGCGATTGCGTGCCGCCGTTGCCGAGTGCGGAAGTAGAATCGGTTGCTCGTTCTGTGGCGAAGTATAAGGAAGGGACGCCGCCGTTGGCGTTGAATCAGAAGTCTGCGAATGCCCCTCAGCCGTTGACTGTACCGGAAGGCGCTGCGTCAATCACCGAGGAAGCGACAGACCCTATTCCGCCGTTCGATGCGAGCGTGGTGAACGGCATCTACAAAAGATTCGTAGAAGTCGCGACTCGCGGTACCACGATGGCTCCCCAATTCGTTTACGCAATCGCGAAGACGTTTGTCGGTGCTCGCATGGCAGGCAAGGTCAAGTTTGAAAACCTTGATGTCGAGCCTCGTTTCTATACGGCCCTGATTGGCGAGACAGGAAGCGGTAAGGGTGAAGCATGGCGTAGAGTGTTCCAGATTTTGAACTGCGAAGCACAGATAGGCAATGTCAGCCGCCAGAAGATGCGCCGATGCTCATGTACATTGACGAGGTGGAGTCGTTCGGAAATAAAGCCGCTGCGACTCGTAACCCAGCAATCATGGACATGCTGATTGAACTGGCGGATGGCACTCACATTTCCAGCGTGAAGGCTTCACGTGGGAAGTCCAAGGGCATGAAGACCAAGAACGACGCCCGCCTTTGTGCCGTGATGTGCGGACAAGAAGGCTCCGTTTACATGAAGGCTTTCGCTGGCCGCACGAAGTTGGGTCTCTGGGACCGTTTGTATCCTAAGCACAGCGTCCCCGTGGAAGCGGGCGACCTTCCGCACATCTCCACGACCGATGCCTTCCAGTTGCTCACTGAGTTGAACAAACTGGACTACTCGGGCGTGATGACGATGTCGGACGACGCGAAGACTCGCTTGGAGGCTTTTTGGTCTGAGCAACCCGCTCCCGTTCGCAAGAAAGCCCGCTGGAAAAAGAACCTGACCTTAGACGCTTACATGAGTGCCTTTGGACGTGGCTCCAAGGTTGCCGAACTAGGAGACGTGGAAATCGCCATCAAGATTTTCACCCGCCAGTTGGTCATCCGCCAGACGCACTTCACTTCCGAGGTTCCTGACCGCGTCGGGTATTACTTGGGTCTCATCAAAGCCATCACCGAGAAAATGCAGCGTCAGTTGGGGGCTGGAATTCACCCGAGTCAGGTTGCCAAAAGCCGTCGCGATTACGAAAAGGAAACCAACGCGCACCGCGACAACGAGACGCACATCTTCGAACGCGCTTGGGCGGTACACGCTCCGACATGGCTGACGAAGGTCGAGGTCAAGAAAGCCAACGGTCAGGTTTATGTCAAATTCCTCCCGACGCCTGACGAGTGAAGACGGGTGGGGACGTCATTCCACTTGTCTTCAAAGGTCGTTGGAAACAGGGGCTTCAAGCGAAAAAAAAGCTCACTCGTCTTCAAAAAAGTTGAAGACAGGTGGAGCGTCAGAAAACATTAGACTTAACCCCTTTTCGATTCACCTGTCTTCAAATACATACACATCATCTTTTCGTGTGTGTGTGCCTATATGAAGACAGGTGAATGAAGACAAGTGGTTTTGAGGGTTCCGCTACCTGTCA